>Ga0182014_10002165_pt1 | contig 25077 bp, 17 predicted proteins | sample 612S2DmetaG_FD_120489 | JGI IMG/M metagenome (GOLD analysis project Ga0182014, IMG submission 120489) | Permafrost microbial communities from Stordalen Mire, Sweden - 612S2D metaG | ecosystem: Environmental > Terrestrial > Soil > Wetlands > Permafrost | place: Sweden: Stordalen | collected...
AGTAATGTACATTGTGGCTGGAATGCGCTTGGATCTCGATTGGTCAGACCAATTTCACCGGTGTTGGCCGCAAAAGGACAATCCACCACTATGAATCGCGCCGAATGTTCCCATAGGGAAATAAATTTATATTGGAAATCAGGCAAACAACCCAAATTCGCGACTGCGGTCTGACCTCTTTTTGCGCAAACCTCAGCCCTCCATCGTATGGCGCCAATCCGAGTCATTTCGATTCGTGTGAGCCGCCCGTTTCCAGCCCAATCGGCGAAGATTGGCGCAAGGAGATCGCCGCTCCTACCTGCTTCGCGATCGCCTGCCCCTCCGCAACTTCGATCGTTACGCTCTCGCCCGACACCGCGGCATAACTGATTGTCAATCCATGCTGCGCGCCAATCTTAACGTTGCGCAGAACCACGCCGGAGATTGGCGCTTCCGGCAGGCCCACGATCGCGCCCGCCGAAGTGCTTCCAGAGGCTGACACATTTTCGAGGGTGATGTCGTGAAAATGAGGCGTCAGCCTGGTTACGGGCTGAGCCGTCTCTCCGTCGTGCGGCAGAACCTTCGGGTAGTACTCGCTGATAATGAGCGCGTTCTTCACGTCCTTCATTTCAATGTCGCGGAAGGTCAGCGGACCCACATCGTTGCCGCGGTCGCGGTTCGCCTTCACGCGGATTCCGTTGTCGGTGCCATCGAAGTGAATGCGTACGGCGCGGATGTTCCTGGCGCCGCCCGCAATCTCGCTGCCCACCGACAGGCCGTGCCCGTGCAGAAAGGTACAATCGGAGATCGTGATGTCGCGGCTTGGCGCGTCCGGACCCGGAGAGCCGATCGCACCCGACTTGATGGCGATGTTGTCGTCGCCCACGTCGGCAAAGACGTGCTCGATGCGCACATTTGACGAGGAGAAGGGATCGATGGCGTCCGTGTTGGGCGAGTTGGCGGGCGCCAGGATCTTGAGATTCCGAATCGTCACATCGTCAGAGTAGTAGGGAACCAGTTGCCACATCGGCGAGTTCTGCAGCGTAACTCCCTCTACCAGAATATGTTTGCAATGGTCGAAGACGACGAGCCTCGGCCGCGGGTGGTCCGAGCCCAGGACACCTGAGTTCTTGATGGCTCGCGCCATCAGCCACCAGCTCTCCCCGGCGCCGTCGATGGTGCCTTCTCCCGCTATTGAAACGTTGGACGCATCGGTAGCGCTCACCAGCGATTGCAGGCCCGGCGCGCGGAACTCGGTCTTGGCCGGGTAATCCGCATGATCGGCAGATCCTTGCAGCGTGGCTCCCTTGTCAATCTGCAAGCGGATGTTGCTCTTGAGCACGATCGGGCCGCTCAGATACGTTCCGGCAACCAGCCGAACCGTGCCGCCGCGCCGCCCCGCGCACGCTTCGATCGCAGCCTGAATCGCGGCGGTGTCCTTCGAGACGCCGTCGCCCTTGGCGCCATAGGCGCGCGGATTGCAGCCTGAGGATGAGCCGAGCGCAATTGAAGGGGCAGCCGCCAGGACAGCCAGAATGGGAAGCCAGGAATAGATGCGGATGAGGGGGGTTTTGGGTTGAATCACGGAAACTCCTGACAGGAAGCCGGATCGCATTTCAACCCGATCATACGCCTGAAACGTCCAGGAGAGGCTCTTCGGACGGAGTCCGGAGGAGACCAAACCGGATTTGACCGCAAGCTGTTGGTGCGAAAGGGGGGACTCGAACCCCCATGGATTGCTCCGCCAGATCCTAAGTCTGGTGCGTCTGCCAATTCCGCCACTTTCGCATGAACAAATTACAAGCTATTTCCAGCATCCGCGGTACTTTTGGTGGCACTTTGTTTCCGCTAAGAACTCTTAACTCCAATGCTAGCCACCAGACGCTCAACGGCGTTCTGCTGGTGAGCGGGCGCGAGATGGGCATATCTCATCGTCATCTGGATCGTCCGGTGGCCCATGAGTTGAGCGACAGCGCGCAAATCAACACCAGCCACTACAAGTCTAGAGGCGAAGGTGTGCCGATTGCAATGCCAGGTGTGATTCTTGATTCCAGACGCTTTTACGGCAGGTTCGAACCAGTCCCTTGAACCGCGCAGCTATGAGCGGAGCATTCCGCGTAGCCCTACCGACAACGCGCGCCCGAGTTGTTTCCCTGAGGAGTGGCCGCAAGTTTCGGACCTGATTCCCCACAAAGGAGCCCTGCACCCTTCTGGCCCGCCTATTGTCACCTGGAGTCTAAAGCCTGTCTGCTCTGTTTTGCTCAACCTTTAGTGTCTCGGCGGACAACATACGGATTAAGTGGTGCAGATTTGTCAGGGCCGACAAAACCATCCGCGTACAAAAGGAGGGGGACAGCAGGAAAGTGATCCCCATTTACTTCGCCTTGACGTCAAACTGCGCAAAATTGCCCTTTTCACCTCTGAGCAAAGTGGCTCAGAAGTTTCGCCGATCAAATGGGAAACTAAATAGCAACTCGGGAAACTTCCGGTACTCCAATCCCGGCGGCAGTGCCGATACTGGCCTGCATTAACACAATCGCAAGACGATGTGCTCAAACGGCGCAATTGTCTCCTGCCTTTGCTTCTTCAACTCGACTGTTTACCTCACACTTCTGAGCAAACCAGCCGCGCACAGCAAGCACATGGACCCCAGGCTAGTCGCAGGGTCCACCATGGAGGCACATGGCTACCTTGACTTTCCCCATTTCGCTGCTCGATTCAGCGCGCATTCCTCCTTTGGAGCATCGCCCCACCCAGAGCCAAACCGGACACGGGCTGGCCGATGCTGTGGGCCGTGCTCAGGATGGCGACCGGGACGCTTTCTCGGAGCTATATACGCATCACAAGAAGCACGTTTTCTCAATATGCATGCGTATGGTGCGCGATTTCTCATTGGCCGAAGACCTCACCCAGGAGACATTTCTTCAGGTGCACCGCAAGCTCGCATCGTTTCGCGGCGACTCGGTATTTAGCACATGGTTGCACCGGTTGGCTGTGAACACCGTGCTAATGCACCTGCGCAAGCGCGTGCTGGCTGTTGTTTCCCTCGATCACCTGATGGAAAGCGTTCCCGAAGAACGCGCCGGACAAAGTTTCGGCACTCGCGACCTGACACAAGCCGGCGTCATTGACCGTCTGGCTATCGATCGGGCTGTCGCCAGTATGGCGCCCGGTTATCGCAGCATCTTCCTCCTTCACGACGTTCACGGTTTCGATCACGGCGAAATTGCCTCTATGCTCAACTGTTCGTGCGGCAACACCAAGTCCCAACTGCACAAGGCTCGGCGGGTACTGAGAGGCGCCCTCACAGCGCAAGGATGATTGGAAGCTGGCGTCATGACCAGCAAGGAGAACCACTCTTTCCTGCCTCCTGCCTCAGCCCCGGACGGGAAGTCCAATCCGATCGACAAGATTGCACGGTGTCCCGGCGTTAAGTATTCAATCGGCAGTAAGTTTGCTTGCCACGTAACGAGTACCGTCGTATTTTGCTGTGACACTGATATTGTCTCCCTGGTGGAAATTTCTGCTTGCCGGAAGATGATGGGGATCAAAGAAGATTCGGTAGCTCTTGTTGTCTCGCGAATCGATCAGAACCAATAGGCCGGAGTGCATGTCCAGGGAGGAAAGACTCCCGCTGAACGCGAATGAAGCTCCTGGAGTGGCCTGGATGGCGATCCGGCTGGCTACGCCTCGACCTTTTCTATCGGATGTAAATTCGATCGAGATGAGAGCGCCCTTCACAATATCTGACTCATCTGAGGGTGCGGACGGCAATGAGCCTTGGTCCTCGCGAGCCACGGGTGTGTCCGCAGGCACGAAAAGTTTGATAGGCTGACGAGACAGGACCGCGCTTACTATCAGCTCACGAGTGTCGGGGTTGTAGTTAAGCACACGGCCCTGGTACTCGCCTTCGGGCAAGCGCGACAACATATGGATGCTGAGTGCATACACTTTTGTTCCGTCCAACACGGTTTGTACTGAAGCATGATCGGCATTGGTTAGATCCCCAAGAGGAATCGCCTTGCCATCAAGATAGACTTTGGTGCGTTCGTCGAAGAATACTTTCACCGGCCGCTGGCCAAAGACTCCCAGAACAAGCTCATCGCGCACGGGGTCGACTTTTCTGATCTCTCCGCCTAATACGGTGCTCTTTCCTCCTGGCGCGGCAGGCAACGCAGACGTATCGGCAAGCGCACTTGCGGACATAAGCGCGGATTGCTGACTCGCAACTTGTGACCATGCATTTGCGACCGGCAGTTGTGTAGTTACCACACCCCCAAGCACGAATAGTGCGAAATAACAGTTCATATCAGCACACCTCTACACATTTCTAACTTGCCAGACTCTTATTTTGATGACGTTGAGTGCGAAACGGTGGCCTGTAAGTGCGTAGATAAATGAAACAGGTTGCATGTTGGCAACTGAGTTCACCGCCGCGCATCTAATTGAATGTGCGCGAAGGAAGAGATTGTCCTTGAGCTGCACCGAAGGGGAGGAGAGCGCAATGATCCTGCTGAGAGTAATAGTGGCCATTTCGGTCATTGCGGCCTCGGGATCTCAAGCTACTTGGGCTGGAGATACGTTGAGGATCACCATCCCAAAGCGTAGCGAGTTGAGCCCGGTGCAGCGCCTCAATCGTGAAGGTGTCGACGCTGTAAAGAAACACCAATACGAAAAGGCCGCAGCGCTGTTCTACAAAGCCTATCTTTACGATCCTACAGACCCTTTCACGCTGAACAACCTGGGCTACATCTCCGAGTTAGAAGGAGAGTTGGCCCGTGCGAACAAATTCTACGCACTGGCATCGGAACAAGGCAGCAATGCAAACATCGATCGAAGCAACGCGAAGCAATTGGAAGGAAAGCGGATGCAGAACGCCTTCGAGAGCCTTCAGGATCTTCCAATGCGGGTCAATCGAATGAATGTGGAGGCGATGGAGCTTCTGTCGGAGGGGCGCGGCGTTGAAGCCGTTGCTCTGCTGCGGAAAGCTCTTCTTCTGGATGCGCTGAACCCCTTCACGTGGAACAACCTGGGTGTGGCTGAAGAAGCGATCGGAGACTACGACAACGCATTGAAAGCATATAACGCGGCTGCCGAGACGCACTCTTCGGAACCCGTGGTCCTCGCGCTGGATCGGTCATGGAGAGGAAGACCGGTAAGCACCATGGCCGCTGCGAGCGCCCGGCGCCTGGCGGAATGGATGAAGAAGAAGGACAGTGCAGAACTGGACGCCATCATGCTTACCAGTCGCGGAGTGTCCGCGACAAATCAAAATGATTGGCTTGCGGCCAGAGAAGACTTTCTCCAGGCTTACTCACTCGATTCTGCCAGTGCATTTTCGCTCAACAACCGCGGATATGTTGCAGAGATGGAAGGCGATCTGGAAACGGCGCAATACTTCTACGACAAAGCCCGTAAGGCCGGCGATCCGAACATTCGGGTCGGGCTGGCGAGCAAGCATTCGGCCGAAGGCAAAAAGCTCTCTGTAGTGGCTACGGACAGCGACCATCAGGTCGATGGAGAACTTGACAAATACAGTCAGGATCGTCGCCGGCAAACAGGTCCGATTGAATTGATACCTCGCGGCACTCCACCGGCCGGAGACTCCAGCGTTACTCCAGAAAGACCTTTATCCCCGGATGTCCCGCAAGCGGAAGCGCCATCCGTGCTTCTTTCACACTAGCCTCAAGAAGGATCGGATCAAGATGACCCAGCCCCACACAGAGTCTCATTTGAAACAGTCGCTGATCCTTCTTTCTCGCCTGCTCCTGGGTCCGCAGGATGACGGCGATTCGTCTTCGTCGAAGATGGCAGGGCTCGGGTTTGATGTTCGAGACATCAGCCGTCAGGAGTTTGACGACTTACTGACGTTGGCCAACTCGAACCATGTGGTTGTGCGCGGGCTAGGTATTCTCCTTGACATGATGCGCGGGGCGAAGGATGATGCTCGTGCCGAATGGGCGCAAACTGCCATCGAGGCAGAGCGGGCACGGATTACCAAGGCTCTGAGCTTCCTCGAAGAGATTTGCACCGTATTCGGATACGAAAAGTATGACGTCACGGTGATCAAATCGCTCGATCACTGGCCCGACCTTGGCAGCGACCTCGATCTATATACAAATGCGAATTCGGAAGACGTTTCAAATCTTTTGAAGAGGCGGTTCGATGCGCAAGTAGCTCCGCGAAGCTGGGGAGACCGTCTGGCGGGCAAATTGAACTTCATAATACCTGGACTGCCCGAAGCCGTGGAGGTACACATGGGCCGCCTGGGACAGACTGGAGAACAGGTTGGAATTGCCTCGCAGATTGCCGGACGCAGCCGTCAAGTCATGATCGGCCATCATTCGTTTCGAGTTCCATCGGTGTCGGATCAGCTGATGATCTCCACTCTACAGAGAATGTACCGGCATTTCTATTTTCGGATGTGCGACGTGGTCGATACAGCTGCGTTGTCGGAGACAGGCGCCATTGACTACAGGGACTTGCGTGCTTCAGCGGCCAGTGCCGGCATTTGGGAAGGGGTTGCAACGTATCTCGTGATTGTGTCGGACTACGTGCGGAAGTACAGCGGTTCTGGTCTTGACTTGCCACACTTCGTGAGAGCTGCAGCGCGCTTTGGCGGCGATGAAGTCTATTATGCACGACAGTTTCTTCGCGTTCCGATTATGCCGCAAGCGGCAAGACTCTACGGATCGCAACTTGCCGGGCTGCTGCGAAAGCGGGATTTGGAGAATGGCGCCCGGCTCAGTTTGTTGCCATGGCTTGCCACAGCAGCTTTGGTGGGGCAAAGAATCACTGGTAGCGATAAGGGTATCTGGTAAGGCAGCAGTTCGAGCTCCGTAAATGCGAGGTTGGAGCCGGGTAATTCGATTGCTTTCTTTGCTAGTTAACCTGCGGTGCACCAAGAGAGGAGATGCCGGGATTTATTCCTCCGGCAAAAACACTATGGGCGATCTGGTGACGACGACTCCTAAATTGATCTTGGGCGATACGCCATCGGCCAAAAGTTCCAGCCGAATGACGCAGGATGCAGGCGGCACTCCGACATGGCCATCCCAAGGTTCACACCTGGCAGATGGATATTCCTCGAATCGGCTTGCTCCGATGGAGGCGACTTGGCGTCCGATATTCACGACCGATCTGCTGGCGACTAAACGCGACCCAACTTCAAACGCTGTCTCATTCGCAATCCATGCTGTCGTCTTAACTTTGATCCTTCTGCTGGCGGTGAAAACTCGTACAATTGTCATGCTGCAGCCGGCCGCGATTGTCACGCCGGTGGATTTCAAGGTTTCTATTCCTCCTGCGATCGTCTTGCCTGTACAAAAGGCGATGGGAGGCGGCGGAGGTGGCGGGGCGCACGATCTAGTGGAGGCCAGCAAGGGACACCTGCCGACTGTAGCGAAGATCCAGATTATGGCTGCGCAGATTCTCAGATTCGATCACCCGAAGTTGGCAGCTGAACCTTCAGAGCAGGTAAGAATTCCAGACAACAATAATTTACCCAATTTCGGCATGTCGCAGTCGCCGCAGGTGGCTTTGGCCTCGCAGGGAAGCGGCAGCGGTTCGGGTTTCGGTCAGGGCGCGGGCGGCGGGATAGGCGCGGGCCACGGCGGAGGAGTGGGGCCCGGCACTGGCGGCGGCTACGGCGGCGGCCTCATGAGCGTGGGCGGCGGCGTGAGCGCACCATTACTTATCCACTCCGTTCAGCCGGAGTTCACAGACGAAGCTCGCCGAGCGAATTATCAGGGCAGCGTTTCGATCAAACTCATTGTCGATTCACAAGGAAATCCTCAAGACGTCCGCCTGGCCAGTCATCTCGGCATGGGGCTGGAAGAAAAGGCCATCGAGGCTGTGAGGCAGTACAAGTTCAGGGCGGCTATGTACGAGGGCCATCCAGTATCCGTGCAGATCGTGATCGATGTGGACTTCCATCTGCATTGAGTCGCATGACAGCAATGAGAAGAAGGAACTAAGAAGAAAGCCAACTCACTGCAAGCCTCCTACAGTGTAGGCCTGCAAGTAAAAGCGCAGACGGTTGAATATGGTTGGATTGTCAGCGATCATCACTGCTTTGCTTCTTGCACGGCTTGCGTGTGCGGCGGTACCGGCTTCTTGGCATAGTAACCCTTGCGCGTCCTCACAGCCAACTTGCCGCGCTTCGGTGCATTTGCTTCGACGCGCACAACCCGGTACCCCCCCTGGCTGGCCGCTCTGGTAGAGTGATAGCCGATGGTGTACTGGTCGCGAATATCTCCTGCGACCTCCGATGCGATGCTATCGACATCCTGCAAGGAATGGGGGAAGTAAGCGATGCCTCCTGTCTCCTGCGACAGCCTGTCCAGAGCCACTCTCGCACGCTCCGCTTCCTCCTTGTCGGTTCCGAAAAGCAGTCCGATGGTATAAACGACTGGCCCGCCCAGGTTCTGCACACGACGGATGGCTTGCTCCAGATCGAGGCGCGACGCATTGTCCGCTCCGTCTGTAATGACAAGCAGCACCTGCTTTGGCAGCTTTCCATGGCTGGCTAATTCGTCAGCCGAAGCGGCTACCGCGTCGTAAATGGCCGTGGTGCCCTTGGAATCGAAGTGCGAGAGCCCCTGATTCAGAGCGGCGATGTCCGAGGTAAAGCCCTGATCGATGAAGGCCCGATCGGAAAAATTCACGATAAATGTCATATCCTGCGGGTTTGACGCCTTCAAAAGATTCAACGCGGCCGCATTCACCGCCGCGCGCTTATCGCGCATCGAGCCCGAGTTATCGATGACAATGCCCAGCGAAACGGGTTGGTCCTGATGTAAAAACGAACTGGTGGACTGCGGTGCGCCGTCTTCCCAAATGTGAAAGTCGCCGCGGCTCAAATCCGTGACTGATCGGCCCTTCTCGTCAACCACCGCGCAGGTCAACAAAACCTCATCTACATCCTGGTGCATGGTGTATACGCCGTCCTGGCGTTTCTGAATCTCGCCGGGCCGAACTGGAGCAAGTGTGGACGCTGCGATCACAGGCGCGCTTTCTTCGGCATCGGGAGAGGCAATCGGATCGTGGTCTGCATCCAGCCGCGCTTGAACCTCCGGATGCGTTGGATCGCGCACGATGGTGGGCATCGTGGATTGAGTCTGCGCAGGAGTCTGTGTCTCGGTAACGATCTGGTCCATCGGCAATTCCAACGAAAAAACAGATGCAGACCCCTGATCCGCCCGCACCCAAATGCCATGGAAAGCGTCATGCAGTTCAGGGTGCAGCGCCAGCAGCGCCGTCATCACTTCGGTGACTTGCTTACGCGCAGTGAGCGGGTCGCGCAACTGTGCTGTCTGTGCATTGTCAGGCGTGTAGTGAACTTCGAGATCCAGCGAACCAAATGTAGCTGTGGTATCGATCGCCGTCACTTGAAAAGCAGAACCATCCGCAGCGAGCATCAGCGGCTTCGCGCCGGGAAGATTGTCCGGAAGCGCCCGGTCCTCCTCATGCTGCAACTTCTCAAGATTGGGACTGGACAGAAAGTCCACCGGGTCCAGAAAATAGGCGGCCAATCGGTAGTAGAGCCAGGCATCCCAATTCATGTTCATTTGCGCATATTTACGAGCCATCACCCAGTACCATAGGCCATCGTGCCCCGCCTCCATCATGGGCCTGCTGAAGAAACCGCCAAGCATCCAGCGATGGTCGGCCGTCTCGGACAAAATAAGTGAAATCTGTTGCGGTTGCGGTGCGCCGGTAGCGTGAAGAATAGCCAACGCATACGTTCCTGGCGGCAGATCGGTAAAATTCAATACCACCACAGGTGTTCCACAATAGAAATCCGTTCGGGCGTTGCCCACAGACTCGCTTGACGCGTCCAGTACATAAAGACGATCGACAGTAATGGCCGCTTGCTGCACAAGGGGTCTCAAACTGTCGACCGAACCTGCGATCCCGCTGAAATCAGCCGCAACCGCAGGAAGGGTGTTCGCCTTGAGAGCCTCCACGTTTCCACTTTGCACCTCGCCAAGCATGGTGCGAGCGGCACTTGACAAGGTATCGCGCTGTGCAGCCGTCATTTGCGACTGCGTCTTGCACGAAGCGGCTATTGCAGTGGGCGGCAACATCGCGCCTGTAAAAGCAAAAAATAACAGCAGGGCAATTGGCAAGTTATGCGGTCTTATTGGCATCGCTGCATCCTTCCGTTGGGTTCGTCCGACAGGCGAATTGAAAACTCTTGTCAACCTACTGTATATGATGCAAATAGACCATAGTCCGGTCACGCCAACCAAAGGGAACTTACGATCTTTTTCGGTGTTGGTGAAAAGAAGTTGACGAAGTGGAACGAAGCCCTGGATATCATTCTCTCCGATCTCAACATTCCGGGTATGTCAGGCTTCGGGTTGCTCTCGGTAGTCCGCCGCCGCTATCCATCAATCCAGGTGATTGCCATGAGCTGCGCGTTTTCTGGCGAAGAGGCGTCTTCCGGCATTGCTCCCGACGCTTTTTATCAAAAGGGCTGCGGAACGGGTTCTTTGTTGAAAATCATAACCGCTCTGCCCCAGTTGAACCGGATGTCTTCGAATCATCCTTCCGCGTCGGCGCCCATCTGGATCTAACCGAATAGACACGATATCACCGGGGAGCACTACGTTATGATCACCGCACAATTTGCTTACGGACCTTCCCGCTGGCTTTCGGGAGAAATCTGCAGATTCGACTGCGTTTATTGCCTCGGTCGAATTCACAACGGAATCGTTCAGTTGTACCGGCAAAGAGATAGATTAGAATTGTTTGAATTGTTATTCGCGCTCTGCAGTGCGCAGCAGCTGGTAAAACTCGGATAACCGTCCGGGGATATTATGCATTCGTAGAACGGCGTGAAGGCTGTCTACGTCAACACTATTCGGAAACAAGGGACTCGGTTTTAACCGGCTCTCCGTGAGGTGAAATGAATCCGACAAAGAGGCGTGATTTTTTAAAGATGTGCATTGCATCCGTACCGGTTCTGGTTTTAGATAATCGTGTCGGTGCTGACGATGAAATGGGCCATGCCGACGTGAAGCCGGCATATCGCACGCCTGGCTCACTGGAACGATATATAGATCCACTTCCTGTCCCAAGGCAATTGATGCCGCAAATCACGAACGGCGACGGGATTCAATATCGCGTTCGCATGTTGGAATTCAAACGGCAGATGCATTCGCAGCTTCCGCCCACGAGGTTGTGGGGATATGAGGGGCAGTATCCCGGTCCAACTATCGAGGCTCTGCAGGGCCGACCGATCGTAGTCCAGTGGGAGAACCACCTGCCTCAGCAACATATCTTCCAGGTAGATCCGAGCATCCACGGTGCGATGCCGCCGGCCCCGGAGGTCAGAACCGTACCCCATCTTCACGGTGCTTGCACTCGATCGGAATGCGACGGGTTGCCTGAGAAGTGGTTCACTCCAGGAAATTCGGTGGCCTATCGTTATCCGAATAGCCGGCAAGCGGCAACGCTCTGGTATCACGATCATGCGGTAGGCATTACACGTTTGAATGTATATGCGGGCTTATCGGGATTCTATCTTTTGCGCGATGACCACGAGCGCAGCATGGGCTTGCCCTCCGGCGATTGCGAAATTCCATTATTACTGCAGGATCGCACGCTGGATGACAATGGACAACTTGTCTATTCTCCGACTTGGGATGATGGTGAGAAAGTCCCTGCCGGCCGCTGGGGCCCGGCGTTCTTTGGCGACCTTCCAGTCGTCAATGGCGCTATCTATCCTTATCTTGATGTTGCGCCGCGTCCCTATCGTCTGCGCCTCTTGAACGGGGCGAACTCACGGTTCTTCAATCTATTCTTCAATCTTGCAAAACGCCCCACGGATATACCTGCGCTTGTGCCCTTTCACCAGATCGGAACCGACGGCGGTTTTTTGCCAAAACCCGCTCCGTTGGACAAGTTATTACTGGCGCCAGCAGAACGCGCTGACCTGATCGTCGATTTTTCCGGACTCGAAGGCAAGATCGTGACCTTGTCCAACAATGCCCCAGCTCCGTTTCCTGGATGGCAAATGGCCAATCCGCACTATAACCAACTGTATGAGTTTATGCAGTTTCGAGTAACCCTGCCGAATCCTGGAAGCAGGAAAACTTTCACGATGTCGCCGTCGCCTGCCTTCCGCAGGCTGAATGAGACCACATCCACTATCATTAGGGATTTCGTGCTGTCCGAGCAGATGAATCAAGGATGGTCCCTTGGAGTACGAATCAATGGCAAAGGATATGACGACTCAGTCACGGAAGTTGTGAAATTGGGCTCCATGGAGGAATGGCGATTCATCAATACCACGGATGATGCTCATGCCATGCATCTGCACATGGTACAGTTTCAGATTCTTCAACGCCAGGGATTCAATCCATCGGCTCTTCGGAAAGGCGTCGTGGAATTAGTTGGGACTCCGCGCCCGCCCGCGGCAAACGAGGCCGGATGGAAGGACACGGCGATAGTCAACTCGAGAGATGTGCTTTCAATCATTGTTCCATTCGTGGGATATACTGGCCGATACGTTTTTCACTGCCACATGCTGGAACATGAAGATAACGATATGATGCGGCCTTTTGAGGTCGTGCCGGAGGAACTGAAATCTCCCATAGTGTAACTCCCCTGAAAGCGACAATTGAACCGATGACATTCGCGCATCGTCAATAGGGGCTTTCAAGAGAAACTCGGTTTCGCCGGCGTCGGGCTCAAGGAGCAAACGTAATGGCGTTACACGGCTCATACCCGAGTGACTCGGCTGTCACCGGACTAGGCGGTGTCGGCGGTGTGGCCCATGGAACCTTGGTGAAGTCGAAAAACTCAAGCAGGTTGGGCTGCGCGGCATCGCGGGCAGTCAGGTGTGTGGAACTTCCAATAAACCGGTTCTCGACAAACTTGATTACCGCTGTGTGGTCCATTGGCGTGTGCGAAACATAATGCCGCCGGGTAAAAGGCGAGACGATCATGTTCGGCAGCCGGAAACCAAGTTGTGCGGCAAATCCATGAACAGCCGCTGCATCGCCCGATTTATACCCGGGGTCAGTTGACACCAGGTCGCAATGAAGTGTAGCCGTTCCGCCCGCTGGCACGCAGGGATTGTAACTATCGGCATTTATCGCAATCGTCGAGATATCCGGGATGGTTCCCAGAGAGGCATCGGTATTTTGGTTGGAGTAGCCGGGCACCGGTGGAACATGGTCGTATGGCCCTCCACCCTCGTCGTAGCTGAGAAAAAAGACGGAATGCGCCCACGCGGAACTTTCCATGAAGGCATTCATAACCATTGCCACTTGCGCCTGCCCCAACAGAATCGATTGGCCTGATCCTGGATGCTCGTCATTATTGCCATAACCCGGCTCAATGAAGGCGAAGCTGGGAAGTGTACCGTTGGTCAAATCGTTGAAGTACGTTGGATTTAACGGTGCGACGTGCGCTGGATCGATGCAGAAGGAGTCCGACTTATCGCCGACTACGCTGGAAAGCTCGGTGGGCGGGATACAAGCAGCACCGGATGAATTCTCATACAGATATTGATAGGAATACGTCAGGTTGGAGAAGTCGGTCGCGGGATATTCCGAGTTCGCTGAAACGTTGCAGTCATCCTCTTCGAGGCAGAAGCCCTGGTTGACCGTGTAGTAGACCTTCCATGTTATCTTTGCCTGGTCAAGTTCCTGGAAGATGTTCGGTATATCGAGCTGAGAAAGATGGTCATCGCCCCCCGGATCCTTGACCAAGCCCTGGGTCGTGCCTCCCGTGAAGGTGGCAATGCGATTACCAATGCTCTTAGTTGCAACCGGCGAAAACCAGCGGTCGGACACGGCGAATTGAGACGCCATGTAGTAGTAGTAATTAAGAAAGTCCTGGTCGTAATACCCCATAACGCGCTTTCCGGTCAAATCGGTGAAATTGCCGGAACATATGCTTCCTCCGGCACCGGCACAGCTTATTGCGAAGCCTTCGCCGTTGTGAACGAAGCCATCCATCGAGATCGGGCGTGAAGAGAGAGAGTTGTAGCGATTGACGTCTCCGTAGCTTGCCAGCCAATCTGAGGTCAGATCGTCGATACAGGTGCTCTTGAACTTAAACAGCGAATACGTTGTTCCCTGATCGTCGACGTTACTGATTGTAGTCAGCTTGTCGTCGATTCCATCCACGTTATATGTATTACCGTCGTCTCCGACGTTCCAGCCGTTCGCTATCCGGTAGGGGTTCAGCATTCCGAAATAATTGTCGAACGAATGGTTCTCTTGCAGCATGAAGATAACGTGGTCGATGGATTGAAGGCTGGCCACCGGCACCACAGTCACCATCGCACTCGCGGAGGCGTTCCCGCCCGCACCGGTCACGGCCGCTGTATAGGTCGTCGACGCGACCGGAGTCACTGCCTGTGTTCCTCCGCTCGGCTGCAGGGTATACGTGCTGCCATTGCTGCCGGTTACCGTCACCTGAGTGGCATTGGTCGCAGTCACGGTCAAACTGGATGAACTTCCCGGAGCAATAGAATTGGGGCTGGCGGTAATGGCTACTGTTGGCGCCGGAGATGTACTCACCAGGCTACCTTTCACGCATCCGCTGAACAGCAGAGGGAGCAAGAGGCCAGGAGCCATCGAGGAAAGAATCCGGCGGATAGAATTGCGAATGTGCATGTTTGTCAAGATGCTTACCTTCCTATCCCTCACAGTGGACTTACGTGATGTGTCGATTCGAGATCCGATTTCATAGGCTGATGTTAGGCATTGGGTTTGGCTGGTCCCGGTCTTCATTGAATAGTTGCTTCGGAGCTTTCGACTGGCTCAATGCGGAGGCGTCCGGCCCACCACGGACGTGTGCATGATTTCCGGCCGGTGCAATCCAGCGACGCTCGTCCGTGTCATTCTTTAGTTGCGAAGAAGAAACCACTTGCGATCTCCAGTTAGGCGTGACCTTGCCAGAACGCGAAGCATGAAGCCAGAAATACCTGCGCTCTGGAAGAACTCCTGCATTTCCTATTGCTCTCTTGCACTTGTGGAGTTCGAACCAGCGAAGATAGTTTTTGACTACACAAGCCATGGTTATCTCAACTCCCGCTGCATAGTTCTGCTCCGCCATCTGCCGTTGCACCTCCGGAGACTGCAGGAGGGCGATGAATTGCTCAGCTAGTTCGGCTGGATCACCCTTTTTGTAGTAGCGGATAGCCATGCCTTCGCTCGTCGCCATTTCATGGAAATCGTCGATGTCGGCGCTCACGATCGGAACTCCATATTCACATGCTTGATGGGCCGGCCCGCTCGGTCCAGTTGCCGAGTCGTAAGGCAGAACAAGGATAGACGCTGACTGAAAAAGCTCAGGAATGGCTTCTTCCGAAACATATCCGCGGAACTCAATGGGTAGACCCTCGGGCTGCGCATCGCGTATCGATTCCCAATATCCAGCTTTCGTGTGATGATTGGCGCCGGCAATGATGAGCCTGACGTTTGGGATCCGCTTAAGGACAATTGGGAAAGCCTCCATCAGCGTCTCCAGCCGCTTGTAGGTTCCCCAGTGTCCGATTGCCAGAATGCGCAGATCCGGATTGCCGCGCTTCGTAAAATCCGGAGGGCTTGGAGTGGACGCAAAGGTGCCATGTGTATTCAGCAACACGTTGTGGGCGGAATACTTGGCAACCAACGTGCTGCGGTAGCGGGGAAGCAAAACAGAAACTGAATTCGCCTTAAGTAAGGCCATGGTAGCCAATTTACTGCCTATTTTGAAGAGCTTTGATTGCCGTACGCCGGCAGTGGAGAAATCGACATGCTCGATGATGTGATGCAAGGTGATATGCGTGAAAAATCCTGCAGCGCGCGTCAGAGCGGGCGCAGAAAGCCCCCCAAATGCGGCAAACGGATTCTTGGGCGTTGCAAAGCTGGAGAAGACAAGGTTGAACCACACGACGTCGGGATTTAATTGCCGAATGGTATTCAACAGGCGCACCGGAGTTGCAAGACTAGCGAATTTCCAGCAGCGTATCACGTTGAACCCCGGCAACTCTTTCATCTGATGAGCTTTTGCCGAATTGCCGTTCTCGTCGGTTGCGAAGTCGTAGTCAGTCAGTTCGTCACTGAGAATCGTTAATTCGACGTCAGGATTGCACTGGAGCTCCTTCGCAATATGAAACGCATATTCGTTCAACTGGCGTCCACTGGGAGGAAATGCGGCAACTAAACAAATCTTCATCGGATTCCTCCTTCAAAAAAGATTGATTTGCACATATGGTCTGAGCTGCTGATTGTGACCACCGGTAAAATTGGGGAAGGTTTCTTCTTGGATGCCCGCAGAAATCCGAATTGGATACTCAAGGACAACTGCTCCGGAATCGTCATTGAATTTGCGGCGGAACGGCCTGGCGTATGAGATTGAAAAGCCATTCTGGAGCGCGTCGTAGGTGTGGAAGCTTCTGGTGTTGGAGTAGGCGGATGAAACCTGCAGTTCCCATCTATGGTTAGGAGTAAAGTCTACGGATCCAGCCGGTCGCAGATTCTGGGCATTTCCCCAATTTGCTCCCACGATCCGCCACGCGCGCACATCTTCTGCTATCGCTCTGAGATTAAGCCGCTCCCCAAACTTGCGTTCAAGGCCTACATAAGCAGAGGTGTAGTAAACCTCGAAGTTCACCGGCGAGATTTGTTGATCGTTAGCTCCCCATCCAGTCACCAGGGCAGTCTTCCCCCATGGCGCCCCGACGCGGAAATCAATCGCACCCGTAGTTGAAAGCGAATGAAGATTGCTCTCGGTAAACGGGCCTGATTCGCGAATGAGATACCCGCTCACTGAAACCTCGTTGAAGAATGAACTCGTCGACATATAGGTGAACACGCGAAAGAGATTCTGGTTCATTGCGACTGGAGATTGGGAATCACGGCGGATGGTTCCCTGCATGCCACTATTGAAAGTCAACACGTTCCTGCCTATGTTGACAGTCGGATTCAGGCCCACATTCACCGTGTAATCCGTTGTATTGCGAGTCACAATTGAGTTCATGCTGGGCACCGATATCTCCCCCTGGGCGTTGCGTACCTGAAAAAAGCCGGCGGTGGTGGGGAGATGGCTGAGATGCAGATGGTAAGCGTTGGTCCATTGTGTTTCAACTGAGGAACGCGGCGGTGGAAGAAGAGCGGTATCGGTGCTCGGCACGGCGAATGCCGCATCCAGCTTGGAGTCCAGAACATAAACGGTCGAATCTTCGAAGATGGGTTCAACCGAGAAATTGGAAAGCAGGCTCACGATGGGGGTAACCCTCAATCCTTCATTCGCTCCTGCCTGAAGCAATGCCTGTTCCGCCGTTTGATCTTGACCTCCCGCGTTGGAAGCCTGCGCAAACGAGGTGAGAGCCTGGGCGTCATGGTGTTCCTGGCGAAGGACACTGGACTCGGCCAGCAGATACTGGTAATCGGGCGCGCTATCTGCCACTGCGCTGACCGCAGCAAGCTCGGACTGCGCCCTGGCTGAGTCTCCCAACGCAAGATAGTTGTTCGCCAGTCCAACCCGCACTTCCGCATCCCGTGCACCTGCTGCCTTAGCGCGTTGAAGGTACGCCTGCGACAGTTCATAATCATGCATGGACCGGAACACGTCTGCCGCCGCGATGAACTGGCTGCCGGTTTGTGGTGCTGTCTCCCCTGCCTCGCCTTCCATCTGGGCCAACGCAATCTGCCTTTCCGCATCCTCAGAATGACCCTGCATAGCCATGAGCTTTGCGATCGCCAGACGCACGCTGATGCGGTCGCTGCCCGTAGCTGCGAGCGCTTTTCGAAATCGCTCCATGGCGGCTGCCTGATCACCTATTGCGCTCAGAGCTTCTCCGGTTGAGACATAGATTTCGCTTTGCTCTGATTTCGGAACTTTCGCCGAAGTTGGGGTTGGTTGGGCATTTTGCTCTGCCAGTTGCACGTACCGCAATGTTTGATCCCGATTTTGCAGGTTTGCATAGGAACGGGCAAGCAATCCATAGGGCTCGGCGCTGTTTGGGGAATCTTTGACCGCGATTTCGAGCTCGTCGATTGCGTCGTGGTACTGGCGCTCTGCAAACAGCGTGTTTCCCAGCCCGAAGTGGAGTGCGCCATCATCGGGGGTGAACTTCAAGGCCGCCCTATACTCACTGGCGGCTTTGATCAGCATGGTCTGTCGCCCGTAAGCGGTGGCTCGAATCATGTGAATATCTCTTGAATCGCCCAGTGCCCGTTCTGCCATTTCCGCTTGCCGCAGGGCGACCTCCGGTCTACGGAGATCGAGGTTTGCATAGGCGAGTCCCAGGTGTGCCTCGCCGTTATTCGGCTCTTTATTGAGGGCTGATTCGAAGTCCGCTGCAGCCGCCAGGGCTTGGTGAAGATCGTTCAGCATAAAGCCGCGGTTCACGTATGCCGTAACCACATTGGGATCCCGATCGAGTACCTCGGTGAAGTCTTGCCGCGCCTGTTCGCTGAGTCCTTCATGCTTGTGCACATAGCCTTCCAGAAGCGGAATGTCTGGCTCGTTCGGAAGAATATCGACATACTGCGTTGTCAATACAAGCAGATCGTCATACTTCCCAAGACGGAGCAGATCGTAACCGAGATAGACAACCACGTCCCTGTCTCGGGGCAGTGCTATGATTGCTTCCCTTCCGACCTCTGCAGACTCCTGATACTTGCCCATGAAACTGAGGTACCGCTCCGTTTCTCGAAGGATTTGAGGCTCCTTCTCCATTTCGTGTGTGACGCGACTCAACCAGATCCCCGCCAGACTCAAGTTGTGCGCTTCAATTGCGGCGTTCATCCCACCTGCCTGAATCAAGGCTTTTTGAGGAGCCAGCAAATACCCTTTGCTGTAGGAGTCTTCGGCCTTTGTGAATTCCTGGCGAGCGGTATAGAGATCCCCAAGCGCGAGATACGGTACGTACAATTTAGTATCTGCTTGCTCCAGGCGCTGAAAATACCTCTCCGCATCCTGATCGCGTCCCGCTGCCCGTGAAGCATACCCGAGAGAGATGAGCGCAAATCGGTTAACCGCATCCGTTGCGAGAATCTCCTTATAAACCGTAATTGCATCCTCGGTTCGTCCGAGTTTCATCAGGATATCCCCATCAAGTTGCAAATCATCGCGATCGTGTGCGTTGATTGATAACGCATCCTTGATGTCGGCCAGCGCAGCGTGAAGGTCACCAGCCTCCATCTTGATCAACGCTCTCAGGCGCAGGAATTGTGCTCTACCTGACACCGGATCGCCCAGCCCGTCGATTTCGGTTTGCGCTGTATCCAACTCGTGATGGGAGGCGCTTTCGTCAGCCAGACCCTTGTAAATCTCCATGAGCTCCAAGTGCATCTGGATGCCGTAGAACGGCCCCTCACTCGGTTTTGCGGGCAGGTTAGCTAGAGCGGCGGTGTATTCCCGCAGGGCATCCTGGTCGCGCTCTTGGAGCTTGGCAATCGCCCCGCGGATTGCGTGCAACCGATAATAGTTGGCGTCTATTCCTGCGGCACGTTGGAGAAACGCGTTCGCTTTCTCTATAGAGCCGGCTGCAATCTCAGCCTGCGCCGCGGAAAGTTGCAAGCCCAGGTCCTTTGGCGCAGCATTCGCCGCCTTCGTGTAGAGTCTCGCTGATTCATCCGGGTTGCCATCGAGTTGGTAGGTATAAGCGAGTTCGGCCGTTACATCCGGCTTCGGGCTTCGAATTGACTTGAGGGCAGTAATTGCTTCTGAATATTTCCCGGCCTCGCGGTAATATCCAGCCATCGATCGCTGAACGTCAGGGTTGTTCGGGTCATGTCGCATGGCCAACTCGAGATAACGGTTTGCCATATCCATTTGCTTCATGTGCTGATACGAGATTGCCATCAGCAACTCCGCCCGTGCATCAGGCCGCATTCGCTCGGCCCTTCCCAACCACTCGATTGCATCGGCGTAGTTTGCCGACCTCATGTAAATATTTCCGAGCAACAGGGCGTCGTCTCTACTCTTGGGGTCGGACGCAACCACCTGTTTGAGGAGGCGCTCGGCGTCTTCATCTCGTCCCATCAAACTGTAGGTCTGCGCCAGTCCAGAGATCCCTTCGATTGACGAAGGGTTAAGGCGAATACCTCGACTATAGGCATCTGCCGATTCCTGCATCTTCGCGTCCAGCCGTGCCGCGTAGCCAAACAGAAACCATAACTGCGGGTCATTTGGAGCAGCCTGCGCAGCACGCCGCGCATAGTCATACGCCAGCGCGTGGTCCCCGTGCTGCAAAGCCAACTCCGCGGCGCGCGCCAAACGCACGTTTTGAATATTCGACCCCCAGCCAAGTGGTTGGTCCGCGGGCTGTTTCTGATTGGTTTGCTCCTGCGGGCTCTTTGAAGCGTCAGGCCCCACATTGTAAACCTGCGCGTCAACGCCATAGGCGAGTGCGGCGAACGCGAGGAGCAATGCAGTCTTCAGAAATTGAGATTTAGCAATCAAGGAGCCACCAGCGCGATCTCAGGTTAAGCTGTTCAACTCGGAAAAGGTCGCATTGACGCAGCGTTCGTCTCGTTGTTTGCCTTCCACAATCAATTGCGCGGCCGTCATTGTTTGTTCCGAGCCGGGATCGCCAATCACTAGATGGGCGTGTTTGCTCGGCTGACCGCGGAGAAGGATATCATCGAGACAAGGAATTCCGAAAGGAAGCCGATCTGGATTTGATGTGACTCCCATCGGCGACCTCCATTGCGACTTGACTGATGCAACCGTACACTCCTGGCGTGTCGATTCCTGAGCAATTTTGACCGCGAACAAGGCTCCTTGGTCAGGATCGATTTCTCGCTAACCGAACCAGTTCGGGCCTGGTCCGTGAAACCTGCGGCTCATCCTCCTGACCACATCGGACTTCTACGTCCAATCAGCGGTGCAGGGTGCGTGCCGCGATTCCAACGAGTGGAACACTCAATTCATACCAGTTGTTGCCGCCTCGCAGTTCGCGCTTTGCTGGAAGGGGGATCGAGAAGTACGGGCCTGGATGCGTTTTCCTCAGGCAGCGCATCGTGAAGAACCACATTGAGCAACGACGTGTGAACGCGAATGCGTCCGTTGTATTCTATGTATCCGAGATTCCTGAATCGATTCATGAAGAAACTGACCCGCGAACGGGTGGAACCGATCATCTCAGCCAGAGTCTCCTGTGTTATCGCCGGGATCAACGTCTCAGGCGCACCCGGCTTCCCATACTCAGCCATGATGAGCAGTGTCCGCGCCAAACGTCTTTCGCTGGAGTTGAAGAGTTGATCGACGAGATCGGCTTGGGTGCGGATGCCCCGCGTCAGGATGAAATGCATGAAAAAGTCGGAGAATGTGTGCTCGTCATGCAGCACTTGGAGCATATCGAGTCTCGCGATTCTCATTGCCACACACGCTGTTATTGCCGAGGCTGTGGACGATCGCTGCATCTCGTCTCCCGACATCGATTCCTCACCGAAAAAGTCGCCCGGGCCCAGCAGCGTGACAGTCGCCTCCTTTCCCTTTTTGGAGACGACGGTGAGCTTTCCCCGCCCACTCTGGAGATAGAACACGGCGTCCGCAGGCCCTCCCTGTGTGAAGAACCTCTGTTTTGGCTTGCAGCGGACAACGCTTCGCCCCGCCCCAGTGTTCTTGAGGAAAATGCTGGAATCGAAAGGTAATTCTCCTGTTTCAATCATTTGATCCGGCCTCGTCTCAAGCGGCGAATGGATGCGCATGAGGCTTCTCACGGCGGTGTGCGGCGAGGAGGAACGGCAATCCCGCCCCACCGTGCATCCTGGTCCGCTTGCAGTAACAGCCTTTCACGGGTTTCGGAAAACATCTGAGCAGTTTAGCTCCATTGCCGCCATGCCCCACAAAGCTGAAGCCTGGGAGACCTTGTGCTTCTTTTTTAGCATGGTGATCGGCAAACGGTGCGGGCTCAAGTGTCCATGAGAGAAGGTCGCAGGTCACTCGTTTCGCCGCATACAGATGCTGGTCACACGAATACATCATGATCCACTGCTTGAAGACGAGGGATCGGCACCCTTACAGGAGAGCGAGCGCAACGCTCGCGGTGCAGCCTTGGAGAGATGGTTTCTTGACACGCGTGTTCCAAATTGGTCAGACATCAGGATTCTCCCCCTGACAAACTGACTGTATTGATGAGCATTGAAGCCGCGGCGGCAGCTTCATGCCTTCAACGAAGTCAAGTTATCTCATCGAAGACGATGAGGCTTTCGATTGGAACTGCGGTTTCGCTTGCACTCGCCCAGAATGCCGGCCCTACCAATAGGCCAGTACTCCGGCGGTGCCTCGATTCGAACGATGCGCGCAAAGGCAGGAAAGTGTGCGAGAAAGAGTCAACAAGAGGAGCCGCTTGGCTTCCAGAGTTCATTTGAGAGGGAATTGTGCTGAACGCTAAGTCCATCAGCCCGTCACCACGCACCATACCGATAAGCCTCCTACTGATGGCGGCCGTCGTGGTGCATCTGCCGCTTCTGCTCATGCAGTTGCCTCTGAAGTCGTACGACGCGAACTTCCATATTTTCTTCGCTTCCCACTACATCCAACATTGGTTCGATCCATGGAATTCAAAGTGGTATGCAGGATTTTCTCAGACCACATACCCTCCCTTGACGCAGCAGTGGGTGGCATTGGCGTCTCGGATCCTCGGTTTGGATATGGCGTATATGGCGGTACAGCTTGCTGCCATATTGCTGCTCGTTGTCGGGGTCTATCGTTTTTCCTTGCTTTGGGTCAGCCCGCGCGCCGCATCGATTGCCGCTCTGGCAAGCGTTTTCATGGGCTCGGAAAGCTTCCTGGTCTATTCCGCGGGACAACTGGGTACTACCTGCGCGGCGCCAATCTACTTGAATGCCCTTCCGTTTCTGTTTGAGTGGGTCCGGAATGGCAGGTGGCGGTCTTTTCTCAAGGCGAGCGTGCTTTTCACGGCCGCTGCTGCCGCACACCATGCCACACTGCTATTCGGGTCCATCTTCTTTGCGGTGCCCGTCCTGGCGTTGGTGATCCTCGACCGTGAGGGAGACGAACGGATTTCGACGCCGGCCTTCGTGGCTCGCACCGTCGCAATCGCCGTTGTGACGGGCGTTGCGATCGCAGTCGTACTTCTTCCATTTTGGATCGCATTGATTCATTATCCGGTTACGCAGGCTCCCATCCCGCACCCCAGCCGGGCAAACTACATTCTGAGCCCTCAGTGGGGCCTCAACTACTTCATCATTCCCTATGGAGCTTTGATTTTGGCCCTGCCGTTCATCTTTCTGCGGGGTTCCATGGTCGTTCGGCTCCGGCCCTTGCTGCTTGGATTCTGGGTAGCATTTCTGGTGGGACTCGGCGGGACGACCCCGGTGGGCCATCTACTGCTCGGACGCGCGTTCGATGTGCTGACCATGGAGCGATTCAGCTATTGGGCAACGTTGCTCGCCCTCCCGTTTGTGGGACTTTTGGCCGCGGAACTGGTCGATCGATTTCGAATATGGGCGGTTGTCGGTTTGACCGCGGCTGCAGCTTTCAGTTGTGCAATAGCGGTGGGCTGGGCGACCTATCGACCGGCGGATGCAGCGGATTTCAAGGTGAATACGGTTGCCTCGTGGCTCAATCGTGACGGTCACGACCAGTACCGTTACGTCACACTCGGATTCGGAAATAAGATTGCGCGGCTGGCAATGATGACGGATGCGAGCAGCGTGGATGGCGAATGGAATTCCGGGCGGATGCTGCCGGAGTTGACTCGCTATGGCGCAGGCGCGCTCACCAGTTCAAAGTATTTCGGCGAACCGGGTCTCGAAGCACTCCGTGCAATGCTGATGCACGCAGACCATTATGGACTGAAATGGGTCTTTGTGCGGGACCACTATTATGATCCGCTGCTGTCCTTTGCCGGTTGGCGCGAAGTGGATAGTCTGGAAGACAAGACCATAACCGTATGGAGCAAAGACGGGGTTCCGCCGGCGACGCCTGTGAACGCGCCACAAATTCCTCCCCACTGGCAAGGCCTCATGTGGGGTATCCTTCCAATCGGCACTAGCATCCTGGCGATACTGGTGATACTGATTCCAGAGAAGAGACGGCGCGAGCGCAGAGCTGACCAATACGTCGACACTGAAGAGAATCTCGAGCAGCAGAGGTTAGCCTCATGAACAATGGACGTCTACTTGCCGCGATTCTGACCGCTGCCACCTTGGCGCTTGTATTGATAGGAACAGTGTGGCCAGTGCCATCTGCAGCAGCTTATGCCGGCGCGAAGAATATGCTGGTTACATCCTCAACGGCGGAAGCGGCAGTCGGGAATCTTGGCGACGAAATCCGCGCTCAAGCCTGGGGAAAGGCGTATGCCGGTCTCGCCAACAAGGCTCAGTTTACGGAGCCTGAATTTGTGCACGACCTCACCGGTTACTACCCCAGCCTTTTAACCTATACAACTCTGGACAAATTCGAAGTGCGACCGCTTCATGCCTCCGCCGACGAAGCGGAAATCGAGCTCAAACTGCATTGGGCTACCGTCGTTGGCAGCTCGACAAGCATACGTGACGTGCACGTAATAAGGAATGGCGATCGCTGGGAACCGGAGTGGCCCATCACCAAAGAGCCCGTCGTGCCGCCACAAGTCATTCCAGTGAATTATCTGCGGTGGGATGTGATCTACAGCGGTAACGGAGACGACTGGGGAGCCCAGAATGTGGAAGCCCCTCATGTGCGTATTGTGGATATGCACCCTGTGGAACGAGCCGATGGGGTGGTGATCCTCGGCGAACTTCTAAACGAGGATGTTGTGCCTGCCTATGTTTCCGTCGCCGCGACCCTGCTGTCAAAGAACCAGACGACGATCGTGACCGAAGGCAGTTTTGACAAAATCTCTCACCTTCTGTTGCCGAAGCAAGTTACTCCTTTTCTCATCAAGTTTCCAAGTTTATCGCTATCCGACATCGGTAGCATTCGCATGACGCCGATGTCGGCGCTTGTTGCGGCCTCGGCGGACCCCGTGATCGAAATCGAAAATGAGCAGTTGCATCCGGCGCCGGGAGCTTCGCTGACTGGACAACTCATTAATCAAAGCGGCCAGATCGTGAACGTGGCGCATGTTCTTGGAACTTTTTACAACCATGCCGGCCAAGTGGTCTGGGTCGCAGACGAGTATGTCGACAC
>Ga0182014_10002167_pt1 | contig 25063 bp, 18 predicted proteins | sample 612S2DmetaG_FD_120489 | JGI IMG/M metagenome (GOLD analysis project Ga0182014, IMG submission 120489) | Permafrost microbial communities from Stordalen Mire, Sweden - 612S2D metaG | ecosystem: Environmental > Terrestrial > Soil > Wetlands > Permafrost | place: Sweden: Stordalen | collected...
CGTCTCCTTCAGGCGAAGAGTCACTACGTCTCTCCTGTCGAGTTGGCTAGTTATTACGCGCAGCTTGGTGACAAAGAGCGGACGCTCGCTCTTCTCGAGGAGGGTTACCGCCAGCGTGCCACGGACACTCTTTGGATCCGGGGGGATCCCGCCTACGACTTTGTCGACGCCGACCCTCGCTTTCGCTCCATCGTTCAGAAGACAGGTGTAGCCTACTAGGACCTGCCTTTCCCTCCCGGCCGCCTCGACGGATGAAATCGCGCCCTAAGAAACGTTGACCGCGGTTCAGGCCCAATTCAAGAGATGAGTAACGGTAAACGCCAATCCAGCATGGAAAGCGACCGAACTCGATCCCTTCGCCCGTCCCGGGGCATTGGATTACTTCTACCAGCTTGCGCGACAGTACGACGCGGCTCAGACCGACGCGCTCCAGCGACAGGATTCAACTCCCAACGATTGGGGTCTTCACTGGATTCTATTTGTAACCTACAGGTGTAAAGGCATGTACAAAGAGGCCACGAGGGAACTGGAGAAAATGTTGACATTGCAAGGGGACGAGGCATCCGTTGCGATTGTAAGGCGTGCCTTCCAGCAAGGGGGATACAAGAACGTGGTCCGCTGGCAGTTGGGCGACCTCAAAAAGAAATCCTCTTCGCAGTATGTCTCGCCCGTTGATCTGTCCCTGCTTTACGCCCAGCTCGGCGACCGCGAGAAGACCCTCTCTCTGCTCGAACAAGGCTTTCGGGAGCATTCTCCGCTTCTGCTCTGGGTGCAGAACGACCCGGCGTATGATTTCCTCCACTCCGATGAGCGCTACCGCTCCATCATCAAAAGGGTAGGGCTTCCTCCCGCCTATTGAGCCTGAGTGCTTGTGATTTCCCCGGCGCAACCCAATGATTCAGGCTGCCTAAACATCCCCCGGATTACGAATCATTTGAGAAGCGGGAACTCGCTTAGCAGCAACAGGCCGACGCGATCACTGAAGCTAAATAAGGCGCGCTTTTGAGTTCCGGGGGTTGGTCGCCCGACTGGAAGTTACACTTTTTCCGATGCCGGTGCGCCTGGTGAGGCCGGCCATATTCGCTGAATGCGAGTTTGCGGTTCTTGCCGTGATCGCTTCAATAGGCCGGCGGCAGCGTCGGGTCGCGGAAGATGGAGTTGCTGCGGCGGATGTCGCCTACGGAACCGAAGTTGGCGAGGGTGAAGCTGTAGAGATATTGAGTCTCGTTGCGGACGGAGCCGAGCTGGAAGCGGCGGTAGCCGAAGGTGAGGCCGCAGCAGTTCCAGTTGTAGACGGCTTGTACGCCGGCATATTGCAATTGTCCCAGGACGAAGTCGTAGCCGGTGTTGGCGGCAAAGTTGAAGCCGGCGCCGCTCTGCTTGCCGATAGAGAGGAAGGGCTGCAACTGCTGGCTCTTGATGGTGGAGGCTGCGCCGCGGCTCTCGTCGACGGCGTTGAGCAGGGCATGGCCCAGGCCGACCGTGGTGCGGCCCCAACTGTAGCCGGCGTAAAGGTTGTCGGAGTTCAGTTGGCCCTGCTTCGGGTCGTAGTCCAGGTCCCACTGGATGCGCAGGTTGTCGATGGCTTCGAAGCGCAGCCGCGAAGTAACCGGGGCGAGGTTGCGCGGCGAGGTGAGGAAGGCCACCGCGCTCATGTCGAGGGTGGAGTCGAAGACGTTGCGGCGGCCGGGGATGAGGGCGCCGCCGAAGTTGGGATCGATGAAGACATTTTGCGCGATCTGCCAACTGGCCCACTCGCGGGGGTGGGCGGGGCACGCGCCTGCGGCTTCGACATTGGAGCAATCCTGCTGGTTTCTGGGGCGCAGGAAGAGCCGCTGGGTGAGCGAGAAACCCGCCTGGTTGGTGTTGGTGGCGATATCGGTTGTGTCGACCAGGAGCACGTCGCGGGCCTGCGAGCCGATGCCGCCCACGTACCGGTAGGTCAGCTCCGGCTCGATGACATGGCGCATGACGCGATTCCAGCGGGCGAGGACATAATCGCGCTCGATGGCCGGCGGCCGGATGTCTAGAGACGCCTCCGCGTCCAGGCGGTGCAGCGCATCGTGGCTGATGGCGGGGACGCCGTGGCGCAGGTCGGTGAGGTCAGGGGTCTGGCTGATGGTGTAGGAGGTAAGGCGAAGGGCGCCTTCGGGCACAACACTCCAGCCGCCGGCGCCGAAGGGCAGGGAAATGTGAGGATAAACGTCGATGCGGCCCACATTCCGGGCATGGAAACGGGGCTCGGAGCGGCCGAGGTAGCCGATGGAGGAGCCGAGGCCCCAGTAGATTGGCGACCCATCCATTGGCCTGTCGAGCACGTCGTAGCGCACGCTGGGCAGATGGAGAATCCTCGCCTCATCCCCGTTGGACGAGCTGGCAAAGGTCTCGAAGCGGTCAAGGGAAACGGAGGGAATGCGTCCATCGCGCACATGCGTCAGTCCGACGTCGCTGGCCACCTGAGAGCTGATGGCCTGCGAGAAGTTGTCGTTGAAGACCAGCCTGTAAAGATAGCTGGAGAGATATTCCATTGTGCCGGCGGCATAGGTCTTGTCCGTGAAGTCCTTGCGTCCCTCGGCGACCACGTCGACTCCCCCCTGGTTCACGCGAACGTAGCCAATCGGGCCGGGAATGGTGGCGGCAGGCTGTGCAGAGGCGGCGATCGTCTTCCCGATCTGTTGCTCAACGCCACGATCGAGCAGGGCATTCCAGCGCAAGATGAGGTGGTCGAGTCCCCGGCCCTTGTAGCGGAAGTCGCCGTTGGGCGCCCAGCCGCGCTTGCTGAAGAACTCCGCGCCGGCGACCATGTCCATGCTGCGGTTGATGACCCAGTAGACCTGCTCGCCGACAATGAAACCCTTGATGGAAGAGTTGCTGAGAACGGGAATCAGGAATCCGCTTTCGCGGCCGTTCTCGTCTATGGGATGGCGGAGGTAGGGCAGATAGAAGATGGGCACTCCCTCAAGCTTGAAGAAAGAGTTGGATGTGGAGGCCGTGCCGTTTTCGAGATTGATGGCGTGGGAGATGATTTGCCAGTCCGGCTTGGGAAAACGGCAGTTGGTCATGGCGCCGTCGATGAGGCGGTAATTGTCGTCGCCGGTCTGGAGCACGACTCTCGCGGTAAAGAGAAACGGGGTGGATGTGGAGTAAACGGGAGCGCGGCCGGCCGAGTGGATTCCCTGTGAGCCGCTGACGTTGTAAAAGCGCGCTGTGTGCATGTTGAGGCGCATGTCGCCGTGGGTGGCGTCGATAAGTACGTCGTTGGGGCCGCCGGAAACCTGGAGATGGCCGTCGGCCTCGAGTTCGGACGTCGACTGGTTATAAACGACCTTGTCGGCGCGGAGGATGTAATCGCGGTAGTGCACCACTACGTTGCCGTCGGCGGTGACCACATCGCCTGCATATGTCTGGTGCTTTGCATCCAGTTGAACGGGCAATCCGCTTGCGGGCGCCGGCTCAGGCTCGGCGATCGGCAGCATCTCCTGATCTGGGTCGTCTGGCAATTGCGCGCTTGCGTCACTGGCGGGAGTGGCGACGGCAACGGCGGGCGCTTGCAGGGATGCGGGTAACTCATTGGTCAACGTCTGTCCCCAAAGTTGCAGGTGACAGAGGGTCAACAGCGTGATAATTACTAGAGTACGAGGACGCATCCTAAATCCAAGACCGGTGCAAGGCTCAGCATAGCAAAAGCGGGCCGCTTTGGAACGGATGCTCTCCCCTAGCTCTGGCTACAGGAAAAATTCGGGTTGATCGTACCGGTCCCGGATCTGAAGATCCGGACTGAACCCTTATTCCCCGCGCATCTCCTTTTTTCGATTGAAAGACTTGCCTGCGATGTCCTGGTTCTCCCAGGCGCCGTCGCGGGCCGAAAAGCTGAAAGGCTTGTCTGGATCCGGCAGGATGCCTGGCATTGATCGCAACAGAAGGGACATGGAAGCTTTGAGCACATTGCCGAATCGGCCCAATATTTCGCCGTCGTGGAAGCAGGAAGTGAACCAGCGCGTTGCCGCGCATAAGGACCGCAAGACCTCTTCGGTTGCGGAGCCGAAGGCGATCGCCGAAACACAATCGAGCGCCAGCAGGCGCGCGGCGGCAGCCGCAGCTCGGGTCGCCGCGCGCTACGCCAATGCACCCAGCTTCAGCGAATTGCTGGCTGACGAAGCTCGCGCTGCCGTGCGCGCGGCGGAGGCCGCGTCGAAGGCCGCGCTGGAGGCTCAGGCAGCCGCTGAGTCGCTGCTCGCAGGACTTGAGGCTGCGTCCGTGGCCGAGCCCGCCTGGGAAGTGCATTCTTCTCCTGTTCAGACGGAGAAACGGCAAAAGGATCGAGAGGCCGGGACGGACCAGGCAGACACGGCCGCTGCCGGACGAGGAACGAAGGGCCTGGCTGCCGCAAGTGAAGGGTTTGAGATTCGCTGGGAACCGGATTTGCCGGTGCGCCAGGCGGAACCCATTGCGGTGCGCGCCACGCACGGCAACGAGATCCCCGAGGCCGGCATGGGGAGTTGGAGAGAGCCGGCATGGCCTGCTCGGGACGGTCTTGACGGCGAGGCGATCGAGACCGTGGAACCCGATCAGCCGATTCACGCCAACGTGATTGAGTTTCCTCGCGAGATTGTTGCCACGCGCAAGGTGCGTCCGCGCTTGGCCGAAGGTCCCCATGCCGCACCCGGAGCGCAGTTGAGCATCTTCGAGGTGGATCCCGGCTCAATCTCGATCGAGCCTGCCGCGGCCGTTGCCGCGGATATGGAATCCGCGCCCGCGAGGACCGGTCCGGAGTGGTCGGGCATTGAACTTGATGCGCAGCCGAGGAGCGAGTTTCTGGAAACACCGCCAACCGAATCTCGTGAGCAGCCGGGGACCGTGGCGGCCGAGGCCTCGGGCGGGACGTTGAATTTGGAATTGGCGCCGATGAACCGGCGGCTGATGGCCGCCCTGGTCAACGGCGCGCTGATCGTGGCGGCGTTCCTGCTGGCCGCCTGGATGGCTGTGGCCAACCTGAAAGACCTGCCCCCTCTGCGGGAGATCGGAGTGGGCGCGGTCGTGGCGCTGGCGGTGATCGGTGCGCTTTATCATGCGCTTTTCTTTGCCTTCGCCGGGGGAAACCCGGGTGCCCGGTATGCCGGCATCGCGCTATGCACCTTCGACGGCCAGAGCCCAACGCGGGCGCAACGTCTCAGGCGACTGGTGGCGCTGCTGCTTTCCGTTCTGCCGCTGGGGCTGGGCGTGATGTGGGCTGTCTTCGACGAAGACCACCTGAGCTGGCACGACCGGCTGTCGCAGACGTATCTGCGGAAGAGTTGACAAGTAGGGATTAGGGAATAGGGAATAGGACGCGGCCCGAGAGACGCCTCTGTCCGCAGGGAACGGCTCGTGGATCTTCGCGGGGTCCTGTGTTGCGGTTGACATCGCCGCGCACGCGCGCTGTCTGGGACTGACGCTGGTGACGAACAATACTCGCGAGTTCGGGCGGGTTCCCGGCCTCAAGATGGAGAACTGGACATAATAGAACTGTTGCGTTCGTTCAGACCGCAAGCGGGCTTTGCGCACACCCCCCCGTTTAATGTGACAACGCCCGCAATGCAGACACGCCGGCGCCCAGAAGCGCGATCTCGTCGTCGGGGGGAAGAATCTCCAGCGAGAAGCTCTGCAGCGGCGTCATCTTGACCATGGATTCGATGTGCGAGCGCAGCACGGGCAGTTCGAGGAAGCCCACGTTGTGGCCGGTGAAGTAGAAGCGCCCGGGGCCGGCGAGGTGGATGAAGGACGCCGTGGCGGCGGCCAACGCGCGGTGCCATAGATCGACAAACTCGCGGCAGCGCTGGTCCCCCTGTTTTGCGTAGGCGAAGACCTCTTCCGGTTCGAGGTCGAAAAAGCGCATGCGCATGGCGCGGTAGCCCATGATGCCTTCCAGATGGCCGATGCCGCCGCAGCCGCAGTAGCGCTCCCTGGGATCGAGAGTCACGGTGATGTGGCCGCCCTCCCATACGCCTTCGACGTAGGGCCAGCGTCCGTAGCCGATGCCGTTGCCGATGGTCCAGACGCGGGTGAGCTTTTCGAGGCGGCCGTGCGTGGCGGCTACGCCGGCGGCGATGGCGTCGGCGTCGTTGGCCACATGCACAGGCGCGCTAATTCCACGCGACGCGAGTTCGCGGCTGAGTTCGGCAGCCAGGCGCATCCCTTTTATCTGGGTCAGGTTGGGCGAGTCCTCCACCACGCCTTCGCGAATGATTCCCGGAACGGCAACGCCGATCGCTTTCAGCGGGCGCGGATCGCTCTCCGCCAGGGAGACGATCTGGCCGGCAAGTATTCCAACCATTTCGGTGGGGGGAAGCGCGCTGAGCGCGTCGTGCTCGTCGAGGCCGGCGGGATAGCGGCGCGGCTCGCCGGTGAGTCGCTGGTCCTCGAGCCTGCCGGCTACGATGTGGTCGGTGATCACGATGCCGATAGCGGTGGTCATTCGTGCCCTCCATGGGGAATGGGAGAGGTCAAATCAAATTCCTTCCCGGTGATTGCTCAGTCCGCCTGGTACTGGCGCAGGCGGCCAAGGCCGTTGAAGGCGGCTACTTTGTAACACTCCGCCAGGGTCGGATAGTTGAAGACTGTCTCGATGAAGTAGTCCATGGTGCCACCCAGAGTCATTACCGCCTGGCCGATGTGGACCAGCTCGGTGGCCTCCTCGCCGATGACGTGCACGCCCAGCACCTTGCGTGTGTCGCGATGGAAGATGAGCTTGAGCCTTCCCGTGGTATCGCCGCGAATCTGGCCGCGCGCGACCTCGCGATAGTAGGCCATGCCAACCTCGTAGGGAACGTCCTCGCCGGTTAGCTGCTCTTCGGTCTTTCCAATGAAGCTGATCTCGGGAATGGTGTAGATGCCGTAGGGATAAAAGCCGGGATTGGATGTGGCCGCCTGGTCGTTGAAGGCGCGGGCGGCGGCGATGCGGCCTTGCTCCATGGAGACCGAAGCGAGGGCGGGGAAGCCGACGACGTCGCCGGCCGCGAAGATGTGCGGAACCTTGGTCTGGTAGTGCTCGTCGACGGCGATGCGGCCGCGATTGTCGGCCTCCAGGCCGGCGGCGGCAAGGTTCAGGTCGTCGACATTCCCCTGGCGGCCCACGGCGTAGAGCAGCGCGTCGCCGGAGACCTTCTTCTTGCTCTCGAGGTTGGCGACGACCGTGCCCGGCGACGGCTCTTCAACGCTCTCGACCTCTTCGCCGAGGCGCAGGGTAACGCGAGCGTCGCGCAGATGGTAGCTGAGGGCCTCGATGATTTCGCGGTCGGCGAATTCGAGCAGGCGGTCGCGCTTTTCGATGAGCGTCACGCGCACGCCGAGGACCGCGAACATGCAGGTGTATTCCACACCGACGACGCCGCCACCGACGACGATGAGCGAGTGAGGCAGGGATTCCAGTCCCAGAACCTGGTCGCTGTTCACGATGGTTCGGCCGTTGACGGGCACCTTGGGCGAGCTGGCGGGCTTAGTGCCGACCGCGATGACGATGTGATCGGCTTCGAGTGTGGTCTCAGTCTGCGGGCCGGCGACGTGGACGTGGCGGGGGTCGATAAAGCTGGCGATGCCGTGGACCACGTCGATGCCGTTGCGCGAAAGCTGCGCTTCGGTTACGTCGACTTCGGTCTTGATGACCGCCTGGACGCGGAAGGCCAGGTCGGCCATGGAGATTTTTTCCTTGACCCGGTAATTGATGCCGTAGATGGAGCGGTAGTTGTAGCCGGAGAGGTGGAGCACGGCCTCGCGCATGGTCTTGGAGGGGATGGTGCCCGTGTTGATGCAAACGCCGCCGACGACGGTGCGAGCCTCGACAACGACCACGCGCTTGTTCATCTTGGACGCGGCCACTGCGGCGCGTTGGCCGGCGGGTCCGGAGCCGATGACGATCAGGTCATAGTTGACGCTCATGCAGGTATTTCTCCCAGGGTTGGAGGCAGGTTTGGCCGCAAAGGTTACCGCCGGGGTGCGGCGATAGTTGATAAGGCGAGGCTACCATAACGGCCGTGACTGGGAGTGAGACGAAGGAGGTGATTCCGGTGCGAAAAATGGCACTGCCGGAGTGAATCCGGCAGTGCGCATGGGTTGTGGGCAGGCGGGAGCCCCGGCGCATGGAAGGTCACACGACGCCGGGGCCGCTGATCCGGGTTTCCCGCCTGGAGCAATCTCTGAGCGGTTTCACCGCCGGGCTACGAGTGAACAGGGCGCAGGACGGGCCGCCGGGCCGGTTGCGCGCCGCCGGCGAACGTCCCACCGGGCTGACTACCCTCTTCAAGGTTGAATTGGCGAATCATGCCGTCCAGGTCGCTGGCCAGCGAGGCCAGGCTCTTGAGGGCTTCCACCGCCTCTTCGGCGACCTGCGAGTTCTCGCCGGACAACTGCGAGATCTGGCCTGCAGACTCCGAGATTTCGCCCGAGGCGGATGTCTGCTCGGTGGCGGCGGTTGCAATCAGGTTGATCTGGTGTTCCACCTGCTTGGAGGACTCGATAATGGCTTCAAGGCTATGCCGGGCGCGCGCGGTCTCTTCCATCCCGCTTTCCACCGCGGCGCGGCTCTGATTCATGACTTCGAGGGTCTCGCGAGTTTCATCCTGGATGCTGCGGATGGTGCCGGCGATCTCTTCGGTGGCGCCTTTTGTCCGTTCCGCCAGTCGGCGAACCTCGCCGGCCACCACGGCAAATCCTCTCCCATGCTCGCCGGCGCGCGCGGCTTCGATAGCGGCATTCAGGGCCAGCAGGTTGGTCTGCTCGCTGATCTCCTGAATCACGTTGACGACCTTGCCGATCTCTTCGGAGCGATGGGCCAGGGAGGTCATCTTGTCGGAGACGGAACTGGTGGCGGCGGCAATCTTCTCCATCGTGACAGCGGCGGCCTGCATCACCGATCCTCCCTGATCGGCGGTCTCGGCCGAGGTGCGGCTGGCGGCGGCTGCATTTTCGGCGTTGTGGCTGATCTCGCCGATGGTGGCCGTCATCTCCTGCGCCGCCGCGGCAATCTGGTTGATCTTGCTGGACTCGGTGCGGGCGTTCCCGGCGCTCTGGACAGCCCGGGTGCTGATCTCGGTAGTAGCCGCCGAGAGCGTCTCGGCACCGTGTGCGAACGACTCGAGCACGCTGCGCATGGAGGCGATGCTGGTATTAATCGCCTCGCCGAGGCGACCGATCTCATCCGTGCCAGTGACGCGGACGCTCGCTGTGAGGTCCTTGTTGGCCATAGCTTCCACGGCGTCCTTGAGCCTGGCGATGCGCGGCGCGATCTCGCGGGTAAGCAGGATGCCCGTAGCGATGCTCAGCAGCACAATCAGCAGGGTCAAACAGGTGTTGATCCAGATGGCGCGGTCGCTGGCGGCGGTGGCGGCGCGGGCGGATGTCATTCCGGCGGTGGCGTTGAGATTCATGTCCGCCGTCCCCGCGGCCAGGGCCGCGTTGATGGTTTGGATGGTGGCGTCGGATGTAAACAGATCGAGCGCATCGCCGGCCTTACCCGAGTCGAGAAGCTGGACGCCGCGGTTGCTGATGTCCAGGTATTGGTTGAACTGGCTGGTGAGCTTCTGAAAGAGTTCTCGCTCTCCCGGATAGCTGACCATCGGTTCATACACCTTGAGGGCGGATTGATAATCGTCGAGCGCCTTCTGACGCTCCTGCTTGTGGCTGGCCAGACAGGCCGGGGTCTGGCAGATCAGCAGATCGAGGTCCTGGCGGCGCATGACGTTCATAGCCCCCCGGACATCGGCGAGACTGATCACCGAAGGAAAGGCGTTCTCGCTGACGTCGGCGCTCTGCGCGGCAATGCCGCGAAAGATGAAGAACGTGTATCCGCCCAGCAGAATGCAAAGAGAGCAAACGATGCCGAAGGCGAAGATGAACTTGCGGGAGACGGGAAGGTTGCGTAGCCACTGCATACTTGTAACCTCTTCGAGAGATCGGACTCGCTGGGTGTATCGGCGGAATCTGAGACAGCTTGAGTCGATTCGTTGGTCAACTTCGCAGTCTCTCCGGCGGACACCGGGATTTCGCCGCGGGCGGAGCTCTGTTCGGTTGCCGCGGTTACGATGAAACGCACGCAGGGCCATCGGTGCGGTGAGTGCCGACACTGGGGCGTTTCTTCTCTTTCAGTGAAGATGAGAATGCCCCAATCCTAAAAGTACCTTTCACTCAGGCGGAATCGCTGCAGAGGTCTTTGCGCGGGACCGATGCATTGAACAGGTCCTCCTGGAGGGTCTTGTCTTTCAGGTCACGGCGTCAGGTTCAGACTGCTTCGCCGACGCCTGGGAGCGGAAAGCGCCACCGGGAGATCGGATGGAGGATGACGAGAATGAACAGGCAAGGAGTTGTTTTGTCTCTTGCGTTATCGGCGGTTCTAGCGCCGGTCTGCGGCGTAGCCGGCGCGCAGGAATCTTCAATGGACCGGTTCACCACGCACAACAGCAATATGAGCGCGCTGCAGCCCTCTTGGATTGTGCCGCTGGTGACGCCCGATCCGAGGCTGATTCAGTACGCGAAGTTTTCTGTGTCGCACGAGTACACCGAGGCGCGCACGGAGACGGTGAACTATGGCAATGGCAAGGGACTAGGGGTTATCGCGGGAAACCGCTTCGAGTTCGACTATATTCCGCCTACCTATATTCAGCACAATGCCGCCGGGGTAAAGGACGGCGCCGGAGACACCTCGACGCGGGTCATGTACCGCATCGCCTCGGGCAATGCCAAGCACGGCAACTTCGATGTGGCGGCGATCTTGAGCCACAGTTTCGCGACAGGAAGTTACAAGAACGGCGCTTTGACGGATTCGTTTGGTCCGGCGATTGCGGGCGGGTACGCGTTTCGGCGCTTCGATGCGATCTCGTCGCTGGGCGGCACCATGCCTACGGGCAAGATCGCCACGCAGGGGCGATGCATTACCTGGAATACGGCCGGTCAATTTCATGCATCGAATCATGTCTGGCTCGAGTTGGAGAATAACGCGACGCTCTACTTCAGCGGGTCGCACGATGGCAAGATGCAGAACTTTGTGACACCGGCGGCCTTCTACGTGCTGCGGCGCAAGGAATGGAAGTCGACGCATCCATTCCTGATCTTCGATGCCGGAATACAGGTGGCTACGTCGGGGTTTCACTCCTACAACCACAACCTGATCTCGGAGACGCGGATTCTGTTTTAGCACGGCCTGCCGGGCCGGAGACTGAATTAGGAGGTTGCCGGGGGGAATCTACGCGAATCGGATTCGGGAGCGAAACAGCTTCGGCCCGCTCTTTTGAGGCGGGCCGAAGCTGTTTTTCAGATTAGGGGTTCGCGTTGGAGCGGAGCCCCGCCTCAGCGTCCCATGGCGCGAACGGCGCCGCCCGCGCGGTACGCCATGGCGCGGCCGGGGGCTGGGCCATAGGCGTAGCGGGGAGCTGGAGCCACCCGATAGCCGTAGACGTAAGGCCGAACCACCGGCGCGCCGTACGCGAAGCGCGGCCCGTACCAGTAGCGGACCACCGGAGGCGCGACATACCCGTAGTAAACCGGCGGCGGGGGAGGAGCGGGGTAGGCGACATAGGCTGGCGGAGGCGGCGCGGCCGGCTGAGCATAGTTCTCAGCCACCGGCTGCTGCTGTGCCGGTGCCTGCTCTTGATAGAGGTCAGGAATCGGCGGCGGCGGGGGATCGTTCTCGCTGGTCGGCGACCGCGGGATCAGCCCGTAGGGATCGTGCTGGATGGGGTCAGAGTTGGGCACGCCCAGGTCGTCCATCACCTTCAGAGTGAGGCGCGTCTCTTCCTTCAGCGTGGGCCGGGGTCCGCGCATGGGCAGCATCAGCAGGTCGATGGGCCACAGAACCGGAATGCACCAGGTGACAATGTCGCGGGTCGCATGGCCTTTGCCGAGGATCCGCCCCTGATTGTCGACCTTGTAGCCGGGCACATCCACCACCCGCGCATCGACCGGAATCACGGTATCCGGCTCAATCACCATGCGGTCGAACTTCAATTCCATCCAGCCCTTGCCGACAAAGTGACCGGGGTCCTTGAAGTCTTCAAAGCGCCCTACCAGGTAGCTGTTCTGTGGAAGTACGGAGCGACCGTAGCGTTCGGCATGGCCAACCTGGCACAGCACCGGATCGCCGACGGCGGTGGTCTTCGAGGAGATTCTCGGTTCGGCGACGGTGCACGAGATCAGCGAGCCGGCCGGAATGAGGTGACCGCCGCTCGCGGCAAACAGATGCGCGGAGAACGCAAAAGGCGCGAGTGCGGACAGAAGAGCAAGAGAAGTTTTCTTCATTACGATCCTCCTGGTTGGCAGGCTCTGCGGTGAGCCGTTGATTCTTGAGATTCAGGCGTGGTTGTGCGCTTGCGAAACGGTCGGATAAGGGCACAGAACCTGGTTGCGCGGATTTGTTGCGGCGGTTGCGAAATATATTTGGTACTTTTGTACCCGCGTCCCGAAGGGGTCATCGGCCGCTTGGGAGGGCTCCTTAAGGCACCGTCTCCGCCTTCAGGTGTTGAGTTCGGCCCTAAGGCTTGCCGGGACCAGAAGCGGCGGAAGTAGAATTGCCGGCGGACGGGCCAGAACGCCAGAGATCGCTTTTGACTTGGACCACCGCATCGATTTGACTGACGGGGCCGGGGACAAGGCTCTCAAGCAATTGCGATACGGTGCATCCGCTGCGTGGATCGACGGCATGTGGCGCGATCTCGTTGAGCGGAACCAGGACGAAGGCGCGTTCGGTGAGGCGTTCGTGCGGGATTGCGAGGCTTGACCCGCCGATCACAAAATCGCCGTAGAGCAGAATGTCGAGGTCGAGGGTGCGGGGGCCGTTGGCAAGGTTGTGGGCGCGGTTGCGGCCAAAGTCCTGCTCGGTGAGGAGCAGCGCGCCGAGCAATTCGACCGGAGTCAGATCGGTTTCGAGAGCGATGGCGGCATTGAGGAAGCGAGGCTGATCGGCGAATCCGACGGGCGCCGTGGAGTAGAGCGCAGAGCGGGCAGTGACGCGGCCCAGGGATTCGAGGCGCACGGCCGCGGCTGCCAGAGTGGCCTCAGGCGGGCCCGCAGGACTGGGCAGGTTGGCGCCCATTCCGATGTAGGCAGTGCGCATACTGCTTCAGGGTAACGCGGAGAGGTCAACTCAGGATGAGGGGAGAGGCAAACCGGAATCTGCTAGCATCCTTGTTGGAGAATTCTCAGAATGGATGCATTGGATAGCGCGGGCCTCGGCGCCCGTCGGAATGAAGATATCGCACTCGACCTGCTGAAGTTTGTGGCAGCGACAGCGGGGGTGGGCAAGCCTGCCGCGCCTTCGACAGGATTCACAGGCACCGCGGCTCCGAAGCCCGAGGAACACGTGGCGCAACTGCTGGAGCTTTACGGCCGCTGCCTGAAAGCTGTGGAAGGCAAGAAGCCGGAGACAGGGGTCGCGAAATAGCAAGCGGAACCATTTTGCGGGTTGCCGTGGCTGGGGCCGGTGCGTTCGGACGCAACCATCTGCGCGTGTATCGCGAGCTGGAAACGGTCGGGCTGGGTGTCGCGCTGGTTGCGGCCGTCGAGCCGGATGCCGTGCGGGCCGCCGACGCCGAGGCGAAGTATGGAATTCCTGTCTACTCGACCGTCGGCGAGTTGCTCTCCGCCGATCTCAAGCTCAATGCGGCTTCGGTTGCAGTGCCGACAGTGCATCATCATGCGGTGGCTTCGGCGCTGCTGGATGCGGGGCTCGACCTGCTGGTGGAAAAACCTCTGGCGGCGAGCCTGGCGGAGGCCGACGATCTGATTGCGCTGGCAGACAAAGGAAGACGCATTCTCCAGCCTGGACATCTGGAACGCTTCAATCCGGCGGTGCTGGCGGTCGAACCCAAGCTGCGGCGGCCCATGTTCTTCGAGTCGCACCGGCTGAGCGTGTTTACGCTCCGCGCGCTCGACGTGGATGTGGTGCTGGACCTGATGATTCACGATCTGGACATTGTGCTGACCTTTGCCGCGTCCCCGGTGCGCGAGGTGCGCGCGGTGGGTCTGCCGATTCTTTCGCCGAAGGTGGACATTGCCAATGTGCGCGTGGAATTTGAGTCGGGCTGCGTGGCCAACTTTACGGCCTCGCGGGTTTCGACGGAACGGGTAAGGAAACTGAGGTTCTTCGAGCCGCGGCAGTATGTATCGATCGATTACGCCCGCCAGGATCTGCTTGTGATTCGCATCGACAAGGATGCCAGCGCGACGCAGCCTGCAGGAATCGCCTCGCTCGTTCAAAAGGCGATGGCCGCGGGATTGGATCCCGGCAAGCTGGCCGCACTGGCCGCGGCGCTTCCGAAGGACGTCGTCGCAGCCATCTCCGCCGGAAAGATCGACGCGGAGGTAATGGCCAAGATCACTGCCACTGGCTTGATCGATCCGGCGATTTTGGCCAAGCTCGGCCTTTCCGCTCCGCTGACCGCTGGGGGGCCAGCGCCGGGGCTCTCTTTCGTCAAGTCGGAAGTCACGCCCGGCGAGCCGCTGAAGCTTGAGATTCAGTCGTTCCTCGATTCCGTGCGAACGCGCCGCGCGCCGCGCGTCACCGCGCGCCAGGGCCGCGATGCGCTGGCGCTGGCTCTCGAAATCCAATCCACGATGGCAGCGCACGCGCATCGCGCCGGACTTGACGACTTCTACGAGACCCGATCCTGAAGAAAAGCGGACGGGCCGTTCGCTTGACGTGGGTTTCCGGCGACCAGTAAAGTTGGGCGCGAAGGCTAGGCTGCATTTGGTGTCGGATAATGCTTATGGAGCAGCTCGGATTGAGTACGAGGGAGACGATGAAGAGCTTTGGAATACGGATTGTAGCTGTGGGGTTGGCGTTTTGTGGAGCGGCGTGGCTGGCGGGAGCGCAAGAGGCTCAGAAGCCCGCATACCTGAACCCCCGCTTGCCTGTGGAGCAACGTGCGGCGGACCTGGTGCACAGGATGACCCTCGAAGAGAAAGCCACGCAGCTTGTGAATCAGGCGCGGGCCATTCCGCGGCTGGGCGTGCCCTCGTACGACTGGTGGAGCGAGTCGCTGCATGGCGTTGCGGTAGGCGGGACAACCGAGTTTCCCGAGCCGGTGGGGCTGGCTGCTACCTTCGACACTCCCGCGATCGAGAAGATGGGCGTTGCCATCGGCACCGAGGGACGCATCAAGCATGCGCAGGCCGTGCGCGCCGGGCATAGCGACATCTTCGAGGGGCTTGATTTCTGGGCGCCGAACGTCAATATTTTTCGCGATCCGCGCTGGGGCCGCGGGCAGGAGACGTACGGCGAAGACCCTTTCCTGACGGCGCGGATGGGCGTGGCCTTTGTGACCGGGATGCAGGGCGACGATCCGCATTATTATCGCGTGATCTCAACGCCCAAGCACTTTGCGGTTCACAGCGGGCCGGAGACGACGCGACACGCGGCCGACGTGCCGGTAAGCAAGCACGATGAGCTGGACACGTATCTGCCGGCATTTCGCGCCGCGGTGACCGAGGGCAAGGCCGGCTCAGTGATGTGCGCTTATAACAGCATCAACGGGCAGCCGGCCTGCGCCAACGAGTTTCTGCTTCAGGATCAGCTGCGCGGCAAGTGGGGATTCAAAGGTTACGTGGTGTCCGATTGCGGCGCGGTCCGCAACATCGTCGACGGACACCAATACAAGGCAACGCAGCCCGAAGGGTCGGCAATCAGCCTGCAGCGGGGGATGGACAACGAGTGCATCGACTTCAGAGCCAAGGTGACCGATGACCACGATTACAGGCCGTATCTCGATGCGGTCAAGCTCGGCTATCTGAAAGAGAGCGAGATCGACACGGCGCTGGTGCGGCTGTTTACGGCGCGGATGAAGCTGGGCATGTTCGACCCGCCGCAGATGGTGCCCTACACGAAGATCGATGAGAAGTTGCTGGATAGCGCCCAGCATCGTGCGCTGGCGCTGAAGCTGGCCAATGAGTCGATGGTGCTGCTCAAGAACGACGGCGTGCTGCCGCTGAAGAACAAGGGCATCAAGATTGCGGTGGTTGGCCCGCTGGCCAATCAGACCCGCGTCCTGCTCGGCAACTACAACGGAATTCCGACCCACACGGTCTCGATTCTCGAAGGGTTGAAGAAGGAGTTCAATGACGCGGAGATCGATTACGTTCCAGGCACAGGCTTCCTGAGCAAGGAGACCCGGCCCGTGCCCGCAGAGCTGCTCTCGACCGGCGGCAAGCCAGGCGTGAAGGTCACTTATTTGAAGCAGGACGTTGTGTCGACCGAGATTGCGGCAGAGAACGCGACGGCGGCCACCAAGCTCGCCACAAGCACGGAACCATCGGTGGATATTGAAGCGCTTACCATGCCCGCCGAAGTCAAGTCGGTCGAGCCGCTCACGGTGCGCTGGGACGCGACGCTCACGCCGAAGGAGACGGGCGACTACAACCTGGGGGTTGAAACCGATGGGTTCATCCGCTTGTCGCTCGATGGCAAGCGCGTGAGTGAAGCAAATTATCCGCACGGACTTGAAGCGCTGACTGGGGTCGTCCACCTCGAAGCCGGCAAGCCGTATCAGCTGGCTTTGGAGTTTGGCCGCACCGGCAATGGGACTCCGCATCTGCACCTGATCTGGCAGAGGATAGACCGCAACGTAGACCCGGCAGCCGTAGCGACGGCGAAGAATGCCGATGTAGTGGTCGCGGTTGTGGGCATCACCAGCGAGCTTGAGGGTGAAGAGATGTTGGTCACCGAGCCGGGCTTCAACGGCGGCGACCGCACCAGCCTCGATCTTCCCAAGCCCGAAGAGGATCTGCTGAAGGCCGTCGCTACCGCGGGTAAGCCGGTGGTTGTGGTGCTCACCAATGGAAGCGCACTGGCTGTGACTTGGGCCAAGGAACACGCCAACGCGATTCTCGAAGCGTGGTATCCCGGCGAAGAGGGCGGAACCGGGGTAGCACAAACGCTCTCCGGTGCAAACAATCCCGCGGGCCGTTTGCCGGTAACTTTCTATACTGGCGTGGACCAGTTGCCGCCTTTCGAAGATTATGCGATGAAAGGACGGACTTACCGGTACTTTGCAGGAACGCCGCTCTATCCTTTCGGTTACGGCCTGAGTTACACGTCCTTCAGTTATGGCGGACTTAGCGTTCCGAAGGTAATGGAGGCGGGGAGTCCGCTGGTGGCTGAAGTTACAGTGACCAACACCGGCAAGAAGGCAGGCGACGAAGTGGCGCAGCTCTATCTAAGCTTTCCGAACGTTCCCGGAGCGCCGCTGAAGGCACTGCGCGGATTTCAGCGCATTCATCTGGAGGCTGGGGCGTCGCAGAAGTTGCGGTTTGAGCTAACGCCGCGCGACATGAGCATGATTACCGCAGCCGGAGAGCCGATTGTCGCCGAGGGTGCGTACACGCTTTCGGTCGGCGGCGGACAGCCGAACACGGGTGCGCCTGCTGTGTCGGGGAGCTTCAATGTAAAGGATACAATCACGCTGCCGGAGTAACTTGCTTCAAGTAAGTATTCGAGGGGGCGCTTTCCAGCGTGAGAGCGCCCCTATTTATTTAAAGAACACAGTTATCTAATTCGCCGAAGTGATCGCCCACCTCCCAATAACTTCTTTCAACTTCAGATAGATTGCATTTGTCCAGCCGAAGCCAATTTCATTGGTTGCGTAACCGGCACTTACTTTCACGCTGGCGTTTCCGGCGACGACATTGTATTTCTCGCGAATTGTGCCGTCGGCGGCAAAACCCTTGTCCACATTAGCGTCGAAGTGTTGCGCGATGCGCGCGGCATCGGAGCGGAATCCGTAGGCCTCAAGGCCGGCGACGGCGATCCAGTTCGTCGGCGCCCAGCCGAAAGGCTCATCCCATTGCAGCCCGGTGTTGGTGTTGCTCGTGGCCAGGCCGCCGGGACGCTCGAAGAGATTGAGTTCGTCCACTATCTTTGTGGCTTGTTCGCGCGTGGCGTAACCGGCCCACAAGGGATAGAGCGAGGTGATGTATGCGTAACTCGACGTGCGGGCGTGAACAAAGTCGAAATCTGCGAAGACGCCATCCTTCGTTCGCCAGAGATAACGCTGGATGGCGGCGGCGCGTTGCTGGGAGCGGCGATCCCAATGCGCCGCGTCTTTCTCATTGCCGAGCAGCAAGGCGATATGCTCGAGGTCGCGCTCGTAGCGGTAGAGCAGGCTGTTGAGGCAGACCGGCGCGTAGTGATGCGAATCTCCGGAGAAGGGACCGAAGCGATTGGATGTATCGAAGCCGGACTCGCGCATGGCGCGGTCGCCCGCGTAGAAATCGCGGCTGAGGCGATAGCCTGCGTACCACGCGCGCGCGCAGACTATGCTCTCATGCAGGTCACAACTTGTGAGTTTGAGCCGTGCGGTTTCCGCAGCGTCGGGGTGCTCGGAGGCTTTGACTAGGTATGCATCACCACCCTGATGAGGATGGGCAATAAGCCAGCGGAGGACGTCGATGTAGTAGCTGCTTTCGTCGGCCATTTCGGGTACTGGGCCGGTCCCGTAATCGAAGTAGCGGGACAGTCCGGTTGAACCGGCCTTGTGCTCCGGGCGTTCCCAGGTGGAGTAGTCCTTTTGCGCCAGAGTGTATGCGCGTGCGAGCCATTCGCGAGCCTTCATGCGGCCGTCGGGCGTGGCGGGAAAGCTCGCCGGGTTCTCAAAGACCGCGCGGATCATGGAGGTGAGAAACGGCGGCTGCGATCGCGTGAGGTAGTAGGTGCGGTTGGCGTTCAGAACAGCCCCGTAGTGTTCGATCTCAAAGAGGAAGTTATCGACGATGCCCTTGGCGAGTGCCTCGCGATGGTCGACCTGGAGCCCAAGAAGGATGAAGTAACTGTCCCAGCCGTACATCTCATTGAAGCGTCCGCCGGGAACGATGTAGGGATTGGGAAGATAGAGCAGACCGGACGTGTGCAACTCCTCCGGACGCACATCGCCGAGCTTTTCAATGCGGCGCGGGAGAGGAACGACGCGGACGTGGCAGGTCTGTTGGAGTGCCGCGACTGCGGGTGGCGCCGGAAGATCTGCGGGGAGATAGAGGACTGGAACTGCGGCGGCCGTGCTGTCGACCTTGGAGTCCGTCAGCGAACTGCAATCCGTGACGGAGCGCGTGAGGGTGTCCCAGGCGGAGTGAATGTAATTGAGCGTGGCGTTCGGATCGGGAGCGACGGCGGCCTGTTGCGCCCGCAGATCTGCCAAGTGGGCCGTTGCAGCGAGCGCTGCTGCGAACGCGAGAAGAAGAAAACGAGACAGTTTCATTGATGCCCCGGCGAAAGATGCGATGAATCTCTCGGAGTGTAACTCACCGAACGCATTTCTTGCGCGCTTCGGGAACACTTTGCGCGGGCGCGGTGTCTACATCAGCACAGTGGTACTGAATGGGATGAGCGGAGGGCCTTGAAGCTCCGCTCCACGCACACCGATTGCGTGGAGCGGCGGGGCGGTTGCGCCTTGAAGGCTCCCTGTCTCCCATGCGGCGCGGCTGAATTGAAGTTGGGGAGGCAGGCCATGTTTGAAGACTCCACATTCGAATCCACGGGCAGAATCCATACACGCAGCCGCGGCTGGATGATTGCAACGTCTGCCTTCAACGGTTCCATCCTGCTTGCGCTGGTTCTGATTCCACTCATCTATCCTGAGGCGCTGCCGCGTCTGGTGATGATTCACCTGATGGAAGCGCCCGCGCCGCCTCCGCCTGAGGTCAAGCCGGTTACACGAGTCCAACATGCCGATCTGGCGCGGTCGGAGGTGCGCGGCGGCCAGATCTTTGCGCCACCTACGATTCCAACCGGAATCAAGATGACGGAGGGACCGGAGGTAATGGAGCCGGTCAACGTGGCGAACTTGGACGATGGCAAAGGGCCTGGCGGGAACGATCCGTTTGCCTCCCAGAATCAGCGCCTGATCGTGCGCGAACAGATCAGGGGCCCGGTGCGCGTTTCGGGACTGGTTGTCGAGGGGATGCTGATCGAGAAGCAGATGCCGGTATATCCAGCCATCGCGAAGGCTACCCGGACGGAGGGAACGGTGGTGCTGCAGGCGACCATCTCGCGCAGTGGAACCATTGAGAATCTGCGCGTGGCCAGCGGACCGGGTCTCCTTCAGCAGGCAGCGCTCGACGCGGTGAAGACGTGGCGCTATCGGCCCTACCTGCTGAATGGCGAGCCGGTGGAGGTGGAGACCACGGTGAATGTGGTTTTCAAACTCCAGGAGTAAGTGGGGACGTGGATGTGGGGCTGGCGCGTTGCAAGCTGCATCGGCGACAATTTTCGTGCTATGAGAAAACGTAATCGCCGTGACTTTCTTCTAATGGCCTCCGCTGCCACTTTTGTCACCACTTCTGGTTCGCTGCTTTCTGCAAAAACGAGCGGTGCCGGAACCCGGCACAGACGCGTGTTTGTCGGTTCGGGCGGGGAGAACGGAATACTGGCCTACGATTGGGACCCGGTGAACGGCGAACTAACGGCTGCCGGGGTGGCCGCCAAGGTGCCGAAGGTCGCTTGGCTGGCGATCTCGCACGATCACCAGTTTGTTTATTCGGCGTCGGAACTCGATCTGTTCAACGGCAAGCCAACCGGAGAAGTGGCGAGCTTTCGCGTGGATGGAGGAGAGTTGCATCTGCTATCGGCGGAGAATTCTGCCGGGACGGGGACCTGCCATGTAGCCGTTGACTACACCAGCAAGATGCTGATCGCGGCCGACTACGGGGGCGGGAGCGCGGCCAGCTTCAAGATCAGCGACGGCAAGCTAAGCAAGGCGGTGTGGACTGAGACGTACACGGTCCACGGACCCAATACAGACCGGCAAACGACAGCGCACGCGCACTTCGCTTCATTCTCACTGGACAACCGCTTTGCCTACATCAATGACCTGGGTGGAGACTGCATCCACATCTATAGGCCGGACGCGGCGACGGCTGCGATGACGCCGACGGGAACGTACAGCGGTGCACCTGGTTCCGGTCCAAGGACGCTGCACTTCCATCCCAATGGCCACACGGCGTACTGCATGAACGAGCTGGTTTCCACGGTAGACGTACTGCAGTGGAACAAAGCGGATGGAAGCCTGAGCTTGGTGAAGCGCATTGACCTTTTGCCGGAGGGATATAGCGGCCCATCGACCGGCTGCGATACGGTGATCTCGCAGGATGGGCGCTTTGTTTACTTCGCCAATCGCTTTAACGATTTTCTATTTACGTTCAAGGCGGACTGGAAGACGGGGAGCCTGACGGCGATGAAGCGCTCGAACTGCGGAGGCAAGGTACCGCGGAATTTTGTGCTGGATCCGTCGGAGCAGTGGATGCTGGTGGCGAACCAGAACTCGAATCTGTTGTGCGTGTTTGCGCGCAATCCGGAGACGGGGGCGCTGCCGGAAGAGTGCAAGAGCTATGCTGCGGAAACGCCGATGCGGATTCTGTTTACCTAGATTTGCTATTACCTGGATTTGCTAGATGGCCGCCAGAGCAGCGGCGCCGATGGTGGCGCCAGAGAGATTTGCGTGATGCCCGCTCTCATCCGGCGACTCTTCTGCCGATTCCGACTCCACAGGCACATGGGCCAGTTCCCAGGCCGAGCGATCTTTAAGCAGGCGTGAGACCAGGGCCGTGTGCATGGCGTGACCGGCGCGCTCTGCCACGACGCGCCCCTCGATGCGGCGGCCGGCCAGTGCCAGGTCGCCGATCAGGTCCAGGACCTTGTGGCGCACGTATTCATCGGCAAAGCGCAAGGGGCCGTTCTCGGGTCCGCGGGCCGTGAGGATGATGGCATTTTCTGGACCAGCGCCGCGAATCAGGCCCATGTCGCGGAGACGCTGCTCGTCGGCTTTGTAGCCAAATGTGCGGGCCGCGGCAATGAAGCTGCCGTATGTCTCCGAGGCAAGATCGATACAGGCTGTCTGGCGGCCGATGGGGGCGGGAAACTCGATGGTGTAGTCGATGCGGTAGCCGGAGCCGGGATAGATGCCGATGAACTTGTTGCCCTCGCGGACTTCCACGGGGTGCAGCACGCGAATGGTCTCGCGGCGGCGGCGCTGGGTGCGGATTCCGGCGTGTAGAAAGGCTTCGACGTAGGGCAGTGCGCTGCCGTCCAGGATGGGAAGTTCGAGGTTGTCGAGCTCAACGATGACGTTGTCGACACCCATGCCGATGAGGGCCGAGAGCAGGTGTTCGGTGGTCTGGATGAGGACGCCCTGGCGCATCAGGCTGGTAGCGTAGCTGACCTTGGCGACGTTGCGCCCGGTTGCCGGAATTTCGAAGTTGTCGAGGTCGGTCCGGCGGAAAACAATGCCCGATCCTGCGGGCGCGGGCAGCAGGCGCATGGTGACCGGCGCACCGGAATGGAGCCCCACGCCTGTAAATTCAATCTGGGCGGCGATGGTTTGTTCCAGGTGGGCGGGATGAGCCAATAGCACGTCTCCAAGAAGATATGGCCTGTGGAAAAACACATGCAACGGATAGATTAGACCCTCGGTGCGAATCCTGTACTGTGGCATTTTTGCCACACTATGAGGATAGCAGGCATCTTTCCACGCAGAACTTCGGCTTGGAAGCCCCTCTAAGCATCGTAGAATCAGACAGCCTGAGCCATCGCTCCGATAGTTGCGGTTCGCCTTTACCATCAAAGGCCCTGGCGTTGTGAAGTTGGAAGAAAGGCCCATTCATGCAGATGCAACCTGATCCTGGATTTCCCATGCGCGCCCTGCTGGCCGGCGCGCGCCGCAAGCAGCAAGAGTTGCTTCGGCTCACGCAGCAACTGGTGACGGCTGAGTCGCCGTCGAATGAGAAAGCTGCCATTGACGCCTGCGTTGAGTTGGTTGCCTCGCATGCCAGGGCTTTGGGTGGACGTGTGAAGTTGCACCGGCAGCGCGAGTTTGGCGACGTGCTGGAGGCGCGATTTGGGCCGAGAGCCCGTGCCGGCGCGCCGGGCCGGGTGCTTTTGCTCGGCCACCTGGATACGGTATGGCCCGTGGGGACGCTGAAGACGATGCCCTGTCGGGTGAGCGACGGACGCCTCTGGGGGCCGGGAACGGTGGACATGAAGGCTGGTGTGGCCATGGCGCTGACTGCAGTTGAGATGCTGACCGAGGCGAGATTGCTGGAGAAGGAGATTGTGCTGCTGCTCAATAGCGAGGAGGAGGTGGGCAGCCCGGTTTCGCGGCCAATCACGGAGCGGCTGGCCAGCGAGTGCGGCGCGGTTTACGTGCTGGAGGCGGCGCAGGGGCTGGCCTGCAAGACATCACGCAAAGGGACGGGGATCTGGAGAATCGGCGTGCATGGGGTGGCGGCGCACGCAGGAGTGGACTTCGAGAAGGGGGCGAGTGCGATCCGCGAGTTGGCGCGTGTTGTGGAGACGGTGAGCGGCTGGACCAACCTGAAGCGCGGCTTGACGGTGAGCGTGGGCGTGGCGGGTGGAGGCACGAAGATCAACGTGGTTCCAGCGGAGGCCTGGGCAGAGGTGGATGTGCGGATTGCGCGCAAAGCGGATGGAGCGGCAATCGAGCGCAAATTTGACCGCCTGAAAGTGGCGGATAAGCGCTGTGCACTGACGGTGACGGGCGGCATCAATCGGCCGCCGATGGAGCGTCGTCGCGGCACAGTTCGTCTCTACCAGCGAGCCAGGCCGCTGGCCGCAGAGCTGGGATTCACGCTCGAAGAAGCGTCGACCGGCGGAGCTTCCGACGGCAACTTCACGGCGGCGCTCGGTATTCCGACGCTGGATGGGCTTGGCGCAGTCGGCGAGGGCGCGCACGCACAGCACGAGTCGGTAGTTATCGACCACCTGGCGCCGCGAACGGCTCTGCTGGCGGGATTGCTGGCTGGGTGACCTGGCTAAGGCCTTCGAATTCGCAGAGGCTGGGAGGCGTGTTTTACCATTTGTTCAGCGTCAAGTTTGGTCCAAATGCGGTTGATACACTGCCGTGTAGATCTCCTCTGGAGCGTGATCAGGTAATGAGAAACACCGTTTTGATTCTGCTGATGGCGGCGACCGTTGCCGCCGCAAGTGCTCAAACTGCCGCCAAGCCGGCTCCCCACGCAGCCGCCAAACCGGTCGCAACCGCGTCGAAGTCTCCCGCTGCTTCTTCCGGTGTCACGGTGCCCCCCGGAGTGCCTCCGGGAACGGGACCCGTAAAGACGGCCTTCTCGCTGCACTACCAGGACCTCAAGGTCGGTACCGGAGCGGATGCCGAGCCGGGCAGGACGTACAAGGTCCACTACACGGGCTATCTGGGGGCCAACGGGCGCCCGGACGACGGGCACAAGTTCGACTCCTCCTACGACCATCGTGCTCCCGCCATGGACAAGGACGGCAAGCCGGTACTGGGCGACGACGGCCAGCCCAAGCTGGGCGATCCGCAGCCCTTCAGCTTTCCGCAGGGATACGGGCGGCTGATCCCGGGCTTCGACCAGGGGCTTGCGGGTATGAAGGTCGGCGGCAAGCGGCGGATCTTTATTCCCTGGCAAATGGCTTACGGCGCGAAAGGGCGCCCTGGACCCGACGCGGCTCATCCGGGAATTCCGCCGAAGGCCGATCTGATCTTCGATGTCGAGCTGCTGGATGTGTCGCAGATGGACATGGGGCCAAGTCACCCCTATGTGCCGGCGCTGAACGGCGGCCGTCCGACATCGGGCACGACGCCGCCTGCTGGAACGGCGACTCCGGCGCAACCTGCGACTCCGCCGCAGCCGAAATAGCGCGGGACGGACTTGATGCGATCAGGCTGCGCCGGCGGGCAACTCCGGCGTGGCCGCGATTTTGACCTCAACCAGCGGCATGGGTTGATGGCAAATGCGGGGTCGCGGGTTGACTTAAGCGGGCGTTGGAAAGGTTCACTGTTTCACAGGGTCTGTGATGCGGCACGGTGGTTCGCCGTAACTTATTTATTTTTTAATGAGTTGCGGAGGGCTTCACGGTTTCGCAGTTTCACGGGATATGTGAAGCCGCCTCGCGTGGAGCGCCAAGTGTAATGTTTTGATTTATTTGCAGGCCGCTTCACGGTTTCACAGCCCCAAAAGGCACTTTCGGGAGGGGGGGAGGGGGTCACCGTTCCCGTATCCCTTAGGGCAGGCGCGCAGGATCGGAGCCGAACTTCGGGTCCTTTGCGCGGAGACCTTTCAC
>Ga0182014_10002168_pt1 | contig 25050 bp, 27 predicted proteins | sample 612S2DmetaG_FD_120489 | JGI IMG/M metagenome (GOLD analysis project Ga0182014, IMG submission 120489) | Permafrost microbial communities from Stordalen Mire, Sweden - 612S2D metaG | ecosystem: Environmental > Terrestrial > Soil > Wetlands > Permafrost | place: Sweden: Stordalen | collected...
TCAAACCGCGCGGTAGCGGCCGAGAAAGATCTGCTGGGCGTCGATGCGCGGTTCGCCGCCGCGCGGCGTGCGCCGTTCGTAGGTTCCGTCGGCGTGGAGTACGCGCGCTTTCACGTTGTCGCGAACGTAGACGTCGAGGATGTCATCGCAGATGACCTCTTGCAGCACCGGGTCGAGCACCGGCACCACCGTCTCGACGCGCCGGTCGAGATTGCGGCCCATCCAGTCCGCGCTGCCGATGTAGACCTCGCGTTCGCCGGCGTTGGTGAAGACGAAGATGCGTGAGTGCTCGAGGAAACTGCTCACGATGCTGCTGACGCGAATCGTCTCGCTCACGCCCGGAATCCCCGGCCGTAAAACGCACATGCCGCGCACGACCAGTTCGATCGGCACACCGGCTTGCGAGGCGCGGTAGAGGGCCGCGGCGATCCGCTGATCGTTGATGGCGTTGAGCTTCGCCGTGATACCGCTGGGCCGCCCGGCGCGCGCGTGTTCGGTTTCGCGCTCGATCAGGTTCATGAAGCCGGTACGCAAACCGGTCGGCGCAACCAGCAGCCGCGCATAGATCTCCGCTTTGGAAAAGCCGGTCAGCGAATTGAACAGCTGCGTGACGTCGGCGCCGAGGTCGGCCCGGCACGTGAACAGGCTCAAGTCGGTGTAGAGCTTGGCGGTCTTGTCGTTGTAGTTGCCGGTGCCGAAGTGCATGTAGCGCCGGATGCCTTCGGGCTCGTTGCGCACGACCAGCGTGACCTTGGCGTGCGTCTTGAGACCGGCCAAACCGTACACGACGTGCGCGCCCACGCGCTCCAAGTTACGCGCCCACAGGATGTTGTTCTCTTCGTCGAATCGCGCTTTCAGCTCGATCAGCGTCGCGACTTGCTTGCCCGCTTCCGCGGCGTCGATGAGCGCGCCGACCACGGGCGAGTTCCCCGACGTGCGGTAGAGCGTTTGCTTGATCGCGAGCACATCGGGATCGGCGGCAGCTTGGCGCACGAACTGCACCACCGGATCGAACGACTGATACGGATGGTGCAGCAGCAGATCGCCTTCGCGAATCACGGCGAAGAGATCGGTCGCGCCGCGCAGGCGCCGCGGAATCGACGGCGTGAGCGGCGGATCGTGCAGCGCCGGCTCGTCGATGCCGACGAGCGTCCAGAGCGCGGAGGTCGCCATCATGCCGTCGATGTCGTACACGTCGAAGTCGGTCAGCGCGAGTGCATCGCGCAGCATCGTGCGCAGGCCCTCCGGCATCCCGCTCTCGCACTCGAGCCGTACCGGCTCGCCGAAGCGGCGCTTGCGCAACTCCGATTCGATCGCGCGCAGCAGATCGTCGGCTTCATCTTCTTGCAGATCGAGGTCGGCGTCGCGCGTGACGCGGAACTCGTACGAGCCGACGATGATCATGCCGGGGAAGAGCGATTGCAGATTGTGCGCGATCAGATCTTCGAGCAGCACGAACCAGTGCTGGCCGGCCGGCGCGTCGATCGGCACGAAGCGCGGCAAGCTCGGCGGCACCTTCACGCGGGCCACGTAGTCGACGTCGCCCGTGGAACGCCGCTCGCGCAGCTCGACCGCGAGCGATAACGAGAGCGTCGAGATGTAGGGGAACGGATGGCCGGCATCGATCGCCAGCGGCGTGAGCACCGGAAACACACGCTCGTTGAAGTACTGTTCCATCGCGAGGCGGGTCGGGGTTTCGAGTTGCTCGTAGTCGAGGATCTTGATACCGTGCCCGGCCAACGCCGGCAGCAGCTCGTCGGCGAGACAACTGGCCATCACCTGGAGCGAGGGGCGGAGCCGGGCGGCGACCGCTTCGAGCTGTTCTTCGGGCAGGAAGCCGTCCTCCGACCGCGTGTGGACCTCGGCCTCGATCAGTTGCTTGAGACCCGCGACCCGGATCATGAAGAACTCGTCGAGGTTGGTTCCGTAAATTGCGATGAACTTGAGCCGCTCGAGCAGCGGGTTGCGCGGATCAAGCGCCTCTTCGAGGACCCGGTCGTTGAAGGCCAGCCACGAGAGTTCGCGGTTGATGTAGAGCGCAGGATCGTCGAGCGACACGGGCGCTTCGGGGCGGACCTGATCGGCGGCCTCCGAATCGGTGATCATCGTGCCTGAGTTCGGCGGATGATCCCAACCTTCTTCGCTCATCTCGGTACGCACGTCGGCCTCTCGCTCTCGGCTCTGCTTGCGGCGGTCGCGATCGGCGTTCCGCTGGCGGGGTTTTCCGCGGGCCGTCCGATCGCACGCGCCCTGACACTCTTCGGGGCCGGCGCGCTCCGCGTCGTTCCGAGTATAGCCGTGCTTACGTTAACGTTGCCCTATCTCGGCCTCGGGTTCCGGCCAGCGCTGCTGGCCCTGATCGCGCTCGGGCTGCCGCCGATCATCATCAATACGGAGCTCGGGCTGCGGGCGACGCCGCCGGCGGCCATCGACGCTGCCGCCGGGATGGGGATGACCGCCCGGCAGATCCGGTACCAGGTCGAATGGCCGCTTGCCGTGCCGCTCGTCTTCGCGGGCTTCCGGACGGCCTCGATCGAGGTGATCGCCAGCGCCACCCTGGCCTCGTTCATCGGCGGGGGCGGACTCGGCGATTTCATCGTCGATGGTTTGGCCACCGACGACGTGGGCGAACTCTTCCTCGGAGCATGTTCGGTCGCGCTGCTCGCCCTCGCCGTCGATGCCGCGCTCGGCCGTATCGATCGCCGCATTCGCCCGAAAGGACTCGCCTAAGTGTCGACCCGCGCCCACGCGCTCGGACTGCTCGCCGCCGGACTCGCATTGCCGGCTTGCAGCACGTACCACGATGCCGTCGCCGTCGGCTCGAAGAACTTCACCGAAGCGCTGTTGCTCGGCGAACTCTACGCGCAGCTGATCGAAGACAACAACCATCCCGTGCGCCGCCGGCTCGATCTCGGCGGCACCGATATCGCGATGGCCGCGCTGCGCCGCGGTGAGATCGATCTCTATCCGGAGTACACGGGCACCGCACTCTTGGTCGTGCTCAAAGCCCAGCCTCAGGGCGATGCCGTGCAGACGTTCGACTACGTCAAGAGCGAGTACGAACGGCTCTATGCCGCGACGTGGCTCGATCCGGCGCCGATGAACAACACGCAAGCGCTGGCCACCACGCGCGCGATCGCCGCGCGCTTCGGCTTGCGCACGCTCAGCGACGTTGCGAGGAAGGCCCCACAATTGCGGCTGGGCGCGGTGCCGGAATTCGTCAAACGCAGCGACGGTCTGCCGGGCCTGCAGCGCGTCTACGGGGGCTTCAACTTCCAGAAGATCAGCCTGGTCGACTTCGGGTTGAAGTACAAGGCGCTGCTCGACGGCGACGTCGACATCGTCGTCGCGTTCGGTACCGACGGTGCGATCGTCGCCGACAACCTCGTCGTGATGATCGACGACCGGCATCTCTTTCCGCCCTATCAAGTCGCGCCGGTCGTTCGCCTGGACGCGCTCAAGGCACGGCCGGAACTCGCCGACATTCTCAACCGCGCCGCACCGCTGCTGACCGACACCACGATGCGCACGCTCAACAACGAGATCGACGGGCCGCAGAAGCGCGAGCCGGCCGACGTCGCGCGCGACTTCATCAAGGCGCATGGCCTCGTCAGCCTCTAACATCCCGTCGCCGACGGGGGGCGCGCGGATCGAACTGCGCGGCGTCGGCGTCACCTACGCCGGCGGAACGACGGCCGTGCGCGACGTCGACCTCGACATCGCGGCGGGTGAGTTCGCGGTCTTCCTCGGGCCGTCGGGTTCGGGGAAGAGCACGCTGCTGCGCACGATCAATCGTTTGATCGAACCCACCTCCGGAACGGTGCTGATCGACGGCGTCGACGTGCGCACGCTCGACGCAGTGACGCTGCGGCGCGGCATCGGCTACGTCATCCAGGCCGTGGGACTCTTTGCGCACCTGACGATCGGCACGAACGTCGGCGTGGTGCCGGCGCTCTTGGGCTGGGACCGGGCACGGATCGCGCGACGCGTCGACGAGTTGCTGGCGCTCGTGCGCCTCGATCCCGCCACGTATCGCGACCGCTATCCGCGCCAGCTCTCCGGCGGCGAACAGCAGCGCGCCGGAGTGGCGCGCGCGCTGGCTGCGGAGCCGCGCGTGCTGCTGATGGACGAACCGTTCGGCGCGGTCGACGCGATCGTTCGCGCGTCGCTGCAAGACGAGATCCGGCGCATCCACCGCGATCTCGGCACGACGATCGTGTTCGTCACCCACGACGTCGACGAGGCCCTGCGTCTCGCCGACCGCGTAGTGGTCATCGCCGGCGGCGAGATCGCGCAGGCCGATACGCCCGCGCGCGTGCTCGCGGCACCGGCAAACGAGACGGTGCGATCGCTGGTCGGCATCGATGCGGAGAGCCGCGGCTTCGCCGTCGCACGGCCGCTGCTCGACCGCGAACCGCGATGAGCTACATCTTCCGCCATCCCGACATCGTGGCGGTGCGTTTCGGCGAACATCTGCTGTTGACGTTCGTCTCGCTGGCGATCGCGCTCGCGATTGCGTTTCCGCTCGGCGTGCTGGCGGCTCGCCGGCCGCGCGCCGGCGCGATCACGCTCGGCATTCTCAACGTGATCTACACGATTCCGAGCCTCGCGCTGCTCGGTATTCTGGTCGCGATCTTCGGCCTCGGCACGCCGACCGCGATCGTCGCGCTCGTGGCCTACGCGCAGATGATCCTGGTGCGCAACGTCGCCGAAGGCTTGCGCGGCGTTTCTCCGGCCGCACTCGATGCCGCCGACGGTCTCGGCTTCACGCCGTTCGGCCGGCTCGTGCGCGTCGAGATCCCGCTCGCGCTGCCGGCGATCATCGGCGGCATTCGCATCGCGACGGTCTCGCTGATCGGGATCGCGACGGTCGCCGCATGGATCGATGCCGGCGGCCTCGGGGCGCTCGTGTTCGAAGGCCTGCACCAAGACGATCCCGACAAGATCGTCGCGGGCAGCCTTGCCGCCGTCGTGCTCGCGCTCGTCGCCGACGCCGTCTTGCGCGCCGCCGAACGCTGGACCGCCCAGGCTGCCCTGAGCGAAGTCGAAGGGTGAACGACGTGTTCGTGTACGGAACGCTGCGCGATATGGAGTACCAGCGCGCGCTGTTCGGATGCGAAGTGCCGACACGCCCGGCGACGTTGACCGGCTGGCTCGCCGTCGTGGCTGAGAGCGGCTACTTCACGATCGTCCGTGCGCCGGGCGAAACGGTGAGCGGCGATCTCGTAACGCTAAACGACGAGCAACTCGCACGCGCCGACGCCTGGGAAGACGTCGACTACCAACGCCTGCGCATCGAAGCCCACGACGCGACCGGCCCCGTAGCGGCGTTCGTCTACGTGCGCCCCACGGCGTCGCGCGAGCGCATTCAGCCCGGCACGCTGGCCGGCCACCCGCGCGCCGACGTCTTAGCCCAAATACGCGCCTTGCGGCGCTAGAAACGGATCAGGAGGGAGAGCAAGAGAGCGTAGCGCTCGGCCCCTTGTCATTCCGAGCAGCGCCGAAGGCGCGTCGTCGAGGAACGCGAGAAAATCTCGGCGATTAGCGTGCGAGCGCGAAGGCGCGAGCAGTAGAGTAAAAAAAGAAAAAACATTCACTGCTCGCGCCTTCGGCGCTCCACTAGCAATGACAAAATATCAGGGCGTACGCTCTGCTTTATAACGAGATAGGGCGCCCTGCGGCGTTAGGAGCGGAGCAGGAGGGAGAGGGCGTAGCGGCCGGCGGCGTCGCTGAACGTGCGGTGTTCCGTGAACCCGAACGGCATCACGAGCGCGATCATCTCCTCGCGCTGGAACTTGTACGAGGATTCCATGTGGATCGTCTCACCGGCGTCGAAGTCGGCCTCGATCCCGGCTCCGGGAATGTGCACCGTGAGCGCCCGCTCCGCGCGCAGATACGAACGCACGACGCCGTCACGATCGTCGTAACGCGCGAAAAACGAGAAGTCGTTCAGATCGAAATCACCGCCGAGTTCGCGATTGATACGCGCCAGCAAATTCTTGTTGAAGGCCGCCGTTACGCCGGTCGGATCGTTGTAGGCCAGCTCCAAAACGGAAGCTTCTTTTTTCAGATCGTAACCCATGAGCAGACCGTCGCCCGGCGCGAGCATTTCGCCCAGCAATCCGAAGAGTTCGCGCGCCTGCGCCGGTTCGAAGTTGCCGATGTTCGATCCAAGATAGAGGGCGAGCACGCGGTCACGCGTCTCGACGCGCTTCGCGCGCAGCAGCGTGAAATAGTCGCCGGCATAGGCGCGCACGTGTAACGTATCGAGCGCGGCAACGAGCGCATGCGACGACTCGATCAGCGCGTCGGGGGAGATGTCGATCGGGTGAAACGTCAGCGTGTCCTGGCGTTCGAGAATCGCGTCGATGATCAGGCGCGTCTTCGTCGCGCTGCCGCTGCCGAGTTCGACCAGCTCGAGCGGTTCGTCGAACGCCGCGACGATCTGCGCACTGTATGTAGCGAGCAGATCGCGCTCGACGCGCGTGAGGTAGTACTCGGGCAAATACGTGATCGCTTCAAACAGCGCCGAGCCCAAGTCGTCGTAAAAATACTTCGGCATCAGCGTGTACGGGCGCATGCTCAACCCGCGTCCCACGTCTTCCGCAAACGTCGCCACCCGGGCCGGATGCGGATCGCGGTGGAGCGCAAATCTCCCCGCGCCGGCGACGGGATTCGTGGGACCCATTATGCGGCCACGAACCGCGCGCCGACGGGGAATGTTTTCAATCATCGCCTGGGGCGCATACCCGCCCGGCGCGCCTTCGAACCGGCCCCCTCAGCGGTCGCGGACGATCCGGGACCAGCGTTCGCGGATATCGCTGATGTATTCGATGGTCTCCGCATACGGCGGGATCCCGCCATAGTGCTCGACCGCCGCCGGTCCAGCGTTGTAGGCGGCCAGCGCCAACGCAAACGGGTCGGCCGCCCCCTGGGCGCGATAGCGCGCCACGTAGGCCCCAAGCAGGCGGGCCGTCGCGTCGATGGCAGGCTCGGGGTCGAACGGGTCGATGCCGTAGCCGTCGGCCGTGTCGACCATGAACTGGCCGATGCCGGCGGCACCCGCCCATGAGATGGCCTGCGGGTCGAAGGCCGACTCCTGGAGCAGCGTCGCGGCCAGGAAGCCGGGATCGATCCGGTTCTCGGCCGCAGCCCGCAAGGTACGGTCGGCCAGGAGCAGGGCGTCGAACGCCGACAAGCGGGGGTTCGTGCGCATGATGCTCCGTACCGTGGCGCTCAACTGGCCGCTCCGGAGCGGGGCATCCATATACATCCGGGCACCACGCGTAAGCGGCGCCGGTGCGGGTATATGCCACGATAGCGCGGCGTCGCGCAGAGCATCGATCCGGACCATTCCCGGGTTGAACACCATGGAGGCAGCCAGCAAGCTCGCCTGGAGAGGTTTTCGTGCGCGCAAACCCAACGCTCCGTTAACGGCCGTACGTCAAACGAAGGATACGCGTGAATTCGATCGTGCTGGGCTCGCCGCTGATCTCAGGAATTGTGGCGACGCTCATCGTCCTCGTGGTTGGAGATTTCGCTTCCACCTTCTTTTATCACGTTCCACAGCATGTGTGGGGCAAGCTGCACCTGCGGACACATCACGATCGTAAGCGATCGTACTGGGATCACGCGGTTCTTTCGCGCAGCCCGCAAGTGCTGCTCGACGGCCTCCTCGGAGCATTGCCGTATATCGCGATCGCCGTTCTCTGCACGCGACTTTCGGTGGCCGGCGCGGCCGTCGGGCTCGTGCTGGGGCAGTTGCACGTTTGGTGGCGACATACGTCGGAGCTGGGCTGGAAGAGCCCGGCTTGGCTCGTCCGTATTGCCCGGTTGACCGGCCTAGTTCTGCCGGAGGACCATAACGGCCACCACGTAAATCCTGAGATCGAGTTCGGCGACATCTTCCGTTTTTACGACGTGCCGGCTCGCTCTTCGATCGCGTGGCTACGCGCGATCTCGCCTCGGCGCCGTCGCGCTGTGGCACTGCGCGTGATGCGAGCCCGTAATCGCCGGAGTGCCACTGCCTTGCGTGCCTTGAAGCAACGAAAGTCACCCACCGGATGACCAAACGCGTCCTCTTCCTCATCTCCGATACCGGCGGCGGTCATCGCGCCGGAGCGATGGCCATCGGCGCCGCGCTGGATGAGATCGATAAGGGGACGCGGCTCGAGTGGCGCATCGACGACATCGCTGCCCACTGCACGTTCCCGCTCTCCAAACTGGGGCCGGCCTATAGCGCGGCCCTCCGCTTTGCCCCGCCGATTTACGGCGCGCTCTATCACGCAACCAACGGACGCCGCCGCTACCGCACGATCGTGCGCTTCTGCGAACCGCTCTATCGCGAACGGCTCAAGGACGTCTTCACGCAATACAAGCCCGACGTGATCGTCTCGGTCCACCCGCTGCTCAACCACGCGGCGCTGCGCGCCCGGGCCGACGCCGGCATGGATCACGTGCCGATCGTCACCGTGATCACCGATCTCGGACGCGTGCACGAAGGCTGGCTGTTGCCCGAGGCCGATCTCACGATCGTTCCGGCGCAAGAGGTCTACAACCGCGCGATCGAACGCGGCGTCCCGCCGAGCCGGTTGCGCCTGATCGGTCATCCGATTCATCCGAAGTTCGAGGACGTGTCGGCGACCAAGAGCGAGATCCGCAGCAAACTCGGATTGCCGCAAGAAAAGACGATCGCGTTGCTGATGGCCGGCGGTGAAGGCGGCGGCAAGCTGCTGCCCACCACGCTCGCTCTCGCGAAGACGAACCTCCCGTTTCACTTGGTCGTCGTCACCGGACGCAACGCCGCGCTCAAGGCGAAACTCGAAGAGCTCGCGCCCACGCTGCCGACGTCGATGACGGTCCTCGGCTTCCGCAACGACGTTCCGGAACTCATGCGCGCCGCCGATCTGCTCGTCACCAAAGCCGGACCGGGAACGCTCGCCGAAGCCAGCGTCGCCGAAGTGCCGGTCGTGGTTTACGATTACGTGCCCGGCCAAGAACGCGGCAACCTCGATTGGGTGCGGACCAACGGTATAGGCGTCGTCGCGTTGACGACGGCCGAAGTCGTCCAATCGGTGAAGCGCATCGTCGAGAACAGCGAACGTTTGGCCACCATGCGCGCGCAATTGACGGGCATCGCGCCGCGCGGTTCGTCGCGCCGCATCGCCGAACTGATCGCGCAGGTCGCACAGGACGGGCGCAAACCGACGCCGCGCGTCCCGGTTTCCGCCGCCGCCGTTTGACCGCGCTCGCGCCGCTGCCCGACGACGTCATCGCCGACGTCATCGCGATCAGGCGCGATCTGCACCAGCATCCCGAACTCGGATTTGAAGAACGGCGCACCGCCGCGCTCGTCGCCGCGCGTTTGCGCGCGCTCGACTACGACGTGACCGAAGGGATCGGCGTCACCGGCGTGGCCGGCGTGACGCGCGGAACGCGTCCCGGCAAAACGATCATGTTGCGTGCCGACATGGATGCGCTGCCGATCGAGGAAGAGAACGACGTCGCCTACGCCTCGCAAACGCGCGGCACGATGCACGCCTGCGGACACGATGGCCACGTCGCGATGCTGCTCGGCGCCGCAACGCTGATCGCCCGCCGGCGAGCCGAACTGGCAGGCACGATCGTGCTGTGTTTCCAGCCCGCCGAAGAAGGCCGCGGCGGCGCGAAGGCGATGGTCGAAGACGGCCTGCTCGAACGGTTCGGCATCGAACGCGCCTATGGACTGCACCTCGCATCGGCATTCCCCACCGGCATCGTGGGCTTGCGCGAAGGGGCGTTCTACGCATCGAGCGATTCGATCGAGATCACGATCGAGGGTGCCGGCGGACACGGCGCCGCGCCGCACCTCTCGATCGATCCGATCTACGTTGCGGGCGCGTTCATCGTTGCCGTGCAGCAAATCGTCGCGCGCCAGATCGATCCGCTCGCGCCGGCCGTCGTCACGATCGGCGCCGTCCATGCAGGCACGATCCACAACGTCATCCCTTCACGCGCAACCTTGCTCGGCACCGTGCGCGCGTTCGACGCCGACGTGCGCAACGCGCTCGCCGAGCGGATCGAGCGCGTGCTGCGCGGCGTATGCGAGAGCTCCGGCGCAACCTACACGTTCGACTATCTGCGCCGCTATCCGGTGACTTCGAACGATGCCGAGCAAACGCGCTGGGTGCGCGCGCTGGCCGCAGCTGAGATCGGGGCGACGCGCGTGATCGAAGCGCCGAAGCTGATGGGCGCGGAAGACTTCTCGTTCTTCGCGGAACGCGTGCCGGCGTGTTTCTACTCGGTCGGCTGCAACGGCGGCCCGGCGACGTCGTTTCCGCACCATCACGCAAAATTCGACATCGACGAACGAGCGCTCGAAACCGGCGTCCGCATGATGACGGCGCTGGCGCTCAACGCGCCGGAAATGGCACCCTGAATGATTTACCAAAGCGACGCCGCCCCGTGGATCGGAAAATTCGTCGTCCTGGATTGGAAAACCGCGCCGGCCGAAGGGCTCACGAAGCGCCCGACCAACAGCGGCGGCCGCGTGCTGCGCGTCGACCACACGTATCTCTATCTGCAGCCGTTCTCGCTCTCGCCGAAGCTGCCGTCGGGCCTCCCCGGCCAAGCCGTTTCACGCCTCGGTCTGAAGATCGATGAAGAACTCATTCCGCTCGTCGACATCGACACGATCTACGCAGCCCCGCTGGACGGCATCTCGATCGACGAGTGAGCTTTACGTGGTGAGGCCGCCGCGAATGGCCATGATGGCGGCACCGATGGCGCCGGCGTCGTTGCCGAGTGTGGCGGTGACGATCGTGATCGAGCCGGGCGGAACCATCGTCGAGCGCGCTTCGACCAGCGGTCCCACCTTATCGGTGATAAACGCGCCGGCGCTGGCCACACCGCCGCCGAGCGCGATTATCGTGGGATTCACGAATGCCACGATGTTGGCGAGGCCATAGCCCAAGTCGTCGATCCAGTTGTTCCAGGCGGCCACGCCGTGACCGTCGCCGGCTTGTGCCGCGCGGCGGATCGCCTTCGAGCCGAGTTTCTCTTTGGGTGCATCGAGCAGCGTGCTGCGTGGAAACGACGGCGCAAGCGCGAGCGCATGACGGATCAAGCCCGTGCCCGAACATTGCGCTTCGAAGCAGCCGATCTTCCCGCAGCCGCATACGAAACCGTCGTGCGGCCGGATCTGGTGGTGGCCGACCTCGCCGGCGCTGGCCCGTCCCCCGACCACGAGCCGGCCGCCGGAAACGATCCCGCCGCCGATCCCCGTACCTAGCGTGAGCAGGACGAAGTCCGGCACGCCTTTGCCGGCACCGAAGGTGTGCTCGCCGAGCGTCGCACAGCGCGCATCGTTGCCGACGAACACCGGGAACTTGAACGCGCTCCGGATGTGATCGCCGAGCGCGACGTCCTTCCAGCCGAAGTTGGGCGAGTAGCGGATCGTGCCGGTTTCGAGGTCGATGTTGCCCGGTGCCCCGATGCCGATGCCGACGACCTGCTTCTCCTTGGCGTCGGCGAGCGCTTCGGCCACGACTTTCTCGACGCTCGCGAACACCGCCGCCGGCGAGTGATCGACGATGTCGCGCTCGTGCTTGGCTTTGGTCTCGCCGGATTCGTCGACGACGGTCGCCATGACGTGCGATCCGCCCAAATCTACGCCGATTGCTTGCCCCATGCGGCAGCCCTTTCGCGCCGGGGCCGGGTCGATCCGCCGTAACCCGCGAAAGGGAGACCCATGCAAGAGACGATCGATCTGATCGCCCACCGTGAACTGCGTAATCTTAAGAAATTCACGCGCGACACCGGGCAACCGACCTCCATCAACCAACTCGATCTCGAGACCATGAACATGGTTCAAAACATCGAGATCGATGAAGAACACATCACGATCAAGTACAACGAAAAGATCGAGCGCTACTATAACGCCAACACGATCACGCATCGTGAGTGGGTGTATAAGTACAACGACGATCCCGAGATGGTCCAGGCCGTGCGCGGTGTGATCGAGCTTGCGCGCAAGCATCTCTACGATCTGCCCGACAACGTCGCGTGCCCGCCGGGATGTGCGGAATGCTGCGGCGGTTACGAACCCTTCGTCAACAAAGCCGACGTGCAACGGATCGCCGATCACTTCGGCTGGACGTACGACGAGGTGATGAAAGAGTACGTGAACGCGCGCGAATCGGCCGACGGATACAACGTCGGCTGGTTGAAGAAAGTCGACGAAGACATCGCGTCCAAGTGCGTCTTTCTCAAGGGCGGAAAGTCCGGCCACTACTACTGCGGCATCTACGAGGCGCGGCCGCACGACTGCGGTGCGTTCACGCCCATCGGCTGCGACGATGTCGACGCAGACCTCTCCAAACGCGGGAAGTACGTGGTCGGCGATCCGTTCAAGCCGAAGCGGAGAGCCAAGAAACGCTGACGGCCGACGTCGCGATCGTCGGGGGTGGTCACAACGGGCTGATCGCCGCCGCGTATTGCGCGCGCGCCGGTTTGCGGACGATCGTGCTCGAACGGCGCGACGTGCTCGGCGGCGCGGCGGTTACGGAGCCGGTGTGGCCCGGCTACCGCGTGTCGCTCGCGGCGTACGTCTGCAGCCTGCTCGACCCGCAGGTCATCGCCGACCTCGACCTCGGCGCTCACGGCTACCACGCCTATCGTAAGGATCCGGCGTCGTTCACGCCGCTCGGCGACGGGCGATCGCTCTTGCTCGGTTCGGACGATGCGGCGAATGCCCGCGAAATCGCGTCCTTCGATGAACGCGACGTCGCCGGTTTCGCGGCCTTTGAAGCCGAGGCGTTGCGTCTGGGAACGGCGCTGTTCGATTCGTTCGCCGACGAAGCGCCGTCGTGGTCATGTTTCGACGCTCCGACGCGCGCGAAGCTCGAGGGCTCCGTCGCGGATCTCGTCGAGCGCTACGTGCGCACGCCGGTGCTGCAGGCCACGCTCGCGACCGACGGGCTGATCGGCACGGGCGCCGGGCCGCGCGATCCCGGCACCGCCTACGTGCTCGCGCACCACTATGCCGGCCGCGCGCTCGGCGTGCAGGGCGCGTGGGGATTCGTGCGCGGGGGCATGGGCGCCGTCTCGGCAGCCGCTGCCGCCGCCGCGCGCGCTGCCGGTGCCGAGCTGCGCACCGGCAGCACCGTCGAACGCATCGCGTTGCGCAACGGCCGCGCGGGACGCATCGAGCTGCGCGACGGCACGACGATCGACGCCGCGGCGATCCTCGTCAACGCCGATCCGAAAACGCTCTTTCTGCAGCTGCTCGAACGCGACGACGTGCCGTCCGAGCTCCATGCGCGCGCCGCGGCGTGGCGTTCCAACGGCGTCTCGCTGAAGATCAACTTGGGCCTCGGCGAGTTGCCGGATTTTCGCGCACGCCCGGGCTCGAACGAGCAGCCGCACCACCGCGCAACGATTCACGTCGCGCCCTCGATCGCGTTCTTGCAGCAGGCTTACGACGATGCGCGCACGCTCGGGACGTCGCGCGAACCGATGCTCGAGTGCTTCATGCAAACGCCGACCGATCCGTCACTCGCGCCGCCGGGAAAACACATCCTCTCGATCTTCGCGCAGTACTTCCCGTACGATCGCAGCGACCGCCCGTGGGAAGCCGGCGATCGCGACGCGATTGCGGATCGCGTCGTTGCCCAGCTCGCCGCCTACGCGCCGAACCTGCCGAACGCGATCGAGCATCGTCAGGTGCTGGCGCCGCCCGATCTCGAAGCGACGCTCGGCCTCGCCGGCGGCCACATCTTCCACGGCGAGCTGCTGCCCGGCCAGATCTACGACCAGCGCTTCGGCGTGCGAACCGGCATCGACGGGCTCTATCTGTGCGGTTCGGGGACGCATCCCGGCGGCTGCGTCAGCGGCTTCCCCGGCCGTCGCGCCGCCCAAGCCGCCATCGCCGACGCCGCGTTAGGAAGTCTTCAGGCTTCACACAGAGGATGACAGCGGGCGCTTTCTTCCGAAGGCGCCTTTTCACTCGTTCCGGAGGTGTCTCTATGTCTTTTCGCATCGCGGCCGCAACGGCCGCATTCATCCTCGCGACCTCGACGTTCGCCCTCGCTCTCGGGCCGGTGAAGTTCACGCTCCATCCGCAGAACGGTTCGGGCGAAATCGGTAACGTCGTCATGACCCAAGACGGCGACAACGTGGTCGTGGACGTCACCACGCAGTACGCGCCCGACCTGGCACAGCCGATCCACATCCACAAGGGCACCTGCGATACGCTCGATCCCAAACCGACCTATCCGTTGGTCACGCTGCAAAAAGGCACGTCGACTACGACCCTCAAGAACATGCAGCTCGCCGATCTGATGACCGGCGGATTCGCGATCAACATCCACCACTCGACGGCCGACGTCCCCACCTACTACGCCTGCGGCAACATCCCCAAGCTGAAATAAACCGCAATGTCATCCCGAGCGGAGCGCCGCAGGGCGCGTAGTCGAGGGACCAGCTGGACCGCGAGCGTTAGTGGAATTGCACTGCTGAATTAGCACGATGCTCGCTGTCCCTCGACTACGCGCCCTGCGGCGCTCCGCTCGGGATGACATAAGATCGCGACTGCGTTCCGGTGAGGATCGTTTCTAACGATTCGTGGGTGACGTTGCGGTGGATGTCGGCGGTTGCGGCGTAGCTGAAGCAGAGGGCGTCGCGACGGACGTCGCGCTGTAGCGGCGTGACCCGGTGCAGCGTCGTGTCGGTGCGCAGCAGGTAGAGCGCGCCGGATGCGATGTGCGCGCGAACGGGTTCGTGCTGCGCGAGAACGGCCTCGACGTTCGGGGCGGCCTTGCACCACGGAACGCCGGTGATGTATTCGAGGGTCGCGCCGTCACGCGCGGCGGGCGCGCAAAGCACCCATACCAGCGCGAAGGCGTAGTCGTCCCAATGCCAGCCGTGCGTATCGCCGGCGTTTTCCAGACGCGTCGCGATCAGTTCTTCTGCTTCGTACGGCACCGGAGCGACCGGTTGACCCGCAATCGCGCCGACGAGGCGCAGCAAATCCGCGGACCGGTAGAACTCCGCCGTTGCCGGGCACGCCGACGCGAGCGTGTCGCGGTCGACGATGCGATAGCGGCGCGGGCTTCCGCCCGTGACCGCGATGCGCACGTCGCGCCGCACGGAATGCGCATCGAGCGCGGCCGTCACCTCGGCACTGATGCGGGCCCGCACGTCCGGCGGGATCAACGCCGACACCTCGGCGAACCCGTCGCGCGCGAAGCGTTCGCGCAGCCCGGCGATCATGCGATCAAACGCGCGAACGTGGCGGCGTCGACGTTGCCGCCGCTGAGCGTCACGCCGACGCGTTTTCCGCGCACGTCCACGCGGCCGGTGAGCGCGGCCGCAAGGCCGGCGACGCCGCTCGGTTCGATCACGAGTTTGAGACGCTCGAAGGCAAAGCGCATCGCGTCGCGCAGCTCCTCATCACTAACGGTGACCACGCCGGCGCAGAGCGCCTGCACGATCGGAAACGTCAGCTCGCCCGGCGACTGCGTTTGCATGCCGTCGGCGATCGTATCGGGGACGGGGATCGTCACCCGTTCGTTGCGCGCGAGCGACTGCACCCAATCGTCGCCCGCTTCCGGCTCGACGCCGTACACGGCGATGCCCGGCGAGAGCTTCGTTGCGGCGAGCGCGCAGCCGGAGAGGAGGCCGCCGCCGCCGGTGCACACGAGCAGCACGTCGAGCGGTCCAACGTCCTCGATCAACTCGAGGGCCGCCGTTCCTTGCCCGGCAATGATCGCGGGATCGTCGAACGGCGGGACAAGCGTCGCGCCGCGCTCGGCCGCGAGTGTCTGCGCGATCTCGGCCCGGTTCATCGTGAAGCGATCGTAGAGCACGACCTCCGCGCCGTACCCGCGCGTCGCCGCGAGCTTGGCGGCCGGCGCATCGGTAGGCATCACGATCGCCGCCGGGATGCCGAGCAGTTTTGCCGCCAGCGCCACGCCTTGCGCGTGGTTGCCGCTCGAGAACGCCACCACGCCGCGCGCGCGCGCCGCCGGATCGAGCTGGACGAGCCGGTTGTAGGCGCCGCGAAATTTGAACGCGCCCATACGCTGCAAGTTCTCGGCTTTGAGGAAGACCTGCGCACCGGTGCGCTCGTCGAGCGTGGCCGAGGTGATCGCAGGCGTGCGATGAGCTACGCCGCGCAGGCGCTCGGCGGCCCGCGCGACGTCGTCGAACGTCACTGCTAGCGCGGGCATCTACTTCGACTGCGGCAGATCGTACTTGAATCCGACGACTTTGTTGTCGGGGTCGAAGCGGATCGTCTCGTGAACGACGCCCTTGTCGAACGAGGCGTCGAACTCGTGCACGCGGCGCGTGGCTTCTTCCGGCGTTCCCGGCGTTTCAAGCACGCGTTGCAATTTGCCCAACGGCGCGAACGCGTCGGCGTCGCGGCCCACGACCGCATGCGTCACGAGCGTGGCCGTCTCGGCGTTCTGGAAACTCTGCACGCCGGCCAGATCGTTGTTCTGCAGATCGATGGTCATCTCGCGCGCGATACGTTCGTAGGTGTTCTCGTGATGCGCGAAGAGGCCGCGCACGAGCCCGAAGACGATGATCAGCACGACCGCGATCAACAGCCAGCGCGTAGTCTTGTTGACCGGGCCGCGGGCGGCGGTGGAACCGGCGATCGCCGGCGTACTCATGAGGACACCACCGCGGCGAGCCCGCGGACGCCGAAGGGTTCGAACGTCAGGCGCGGATTCCACTCGGCCGCGAGCCGCATGCTCCACGCGCTCTCGAAGAGTCCCAGCGGCGCGCCGTCCCAATCCTCGACCAGCTTCGCGTTCGACGGCAACTGCGCTGCCGCGACGGCCTCGGCGTCGCCGCTGACGTTACGCGCCAGCGTGAACGGCAAGGTGGTCATCTGCGTCTTCACGTTGTACTCCGATTCGAGGCGGTATTTCACCACTTCGAACTGCAGCGCGCCGACGGCCGCGAGGATCGGCTCGATGCGCGTCTGGCCGAACGGGTAGAGTACTTGAATCGCGCCCTCTTCACGCAATTGAGCGATCCCCTTCTGAAACGACTTGTAGCTCGCGGTATCGATACTCCGCACCAGAGCGAAATGTTCCGGCTCGAAAGCCGGAATCGGATCGAAGCGCACGTCGCTGGAATCGGCGAGCGTATCACCGATCGCGAACGTTCCCGGATTGGCGAGGCCCACGACGTCGCCGGCAAACGCGACCTCGATCGATTCGCGATCGTTCGCGAAGAGCTTCATCGCGCGCGTCAAGCGCACTTCCTTGCCGGTTCGTACGTTGCGCACCGTCATGTCGCGTTCGAACTTGCCCGAGCAGATGCGCGCGAAGGCGACGCGATCGCGATGGCGCGGATCCATGTTCGCTTGAATCTTGAAGATGAACGCCGAGAAGTGTTCGTCCGCCGGTTCGATCGCCGTGCCGGCGGCGTCGAGCCGCGCGCTCGGCGCGGGGCCCATCTTCACGAACCGGTCGAGGAAGAGCTCGACCCCGAAATTCGTCATCGCGCTGCCGAAGAAGACCGGCGTCACGTCGCCGCGCAGCATCGCGGCCGGATCGAACGGCGCGCCCGCGCCCTCGAGCAGCTCGATCCCGTCGAGAAACTCGCGGTAGGTCCCCTCGTCGACGAGTGCCCGGATCTTCTCGTCGTGCACTCCGGCCACCGACACCGGCGCGCGCTTCGCGCCGTGCTCGGTGCGCTCGAAGGTGTGCAGCTCGTGCGTCTCGCGGTCGTACACGCCGCGGAACGTCTCGCCGCCGCCGAGCGGCCAGTTCACCGGGTAGGCGCCGATACCGAGCACGTTCTCGAGCTCATCGAGCAGCTCGAGCGGGTCGCGCGTCGGCCGGTCCATCTTGTTGATGAACGTGAAGAGCGGAATGCGCCGCGCGCGGCAGATCGCAAACAACTTGCGGGTCTGCGGTTCTACGCCCTTGGCCGCGTCGATCAGCATGACCGCACTGTCGGCCGCCAGGAGCGTCCGGTAGGTGTCCTCGCCGAAATCTTGATGACCCGGCGTATCGAGGAGATTGATGGTCCGGCCGTGATAGGGGAACTGGAGGACCGTTGACGTGATCGAAATGCCCCGTTCCCGCTCCAATTCCATCCAGTCGGAGGTCGCCGAGCGAGCCCGCTTGCGCGCCGCGACTTGACCGGCGGTCACGATCGCTCCGCCGTAGAGCAGCAGCTTCTCGGTGAGCGTCGTCTTGCCGGCGTCGGGGTGCGAGATGATCGCAAACGTCCGGCGATTCTCGACTTCGGCGCGTAAATCCATGACCGTGCGAAATTCGACGGCGCTGCGCACGACCTTTGCCTACCTCGCGATCTTCTCGGCGACGGTGTTTTGGGCGGGCAATGCAATCGCCTCAAAGATCCTCTACGAGCCCGGGGGCGCGCACTTCGACGCACCCGGCCTCTTCGTGGCCCGGGCCGCCTGGACGCTGCCGGTCTTTCTGCTCATCGCCGTCCTCGCGCGCCCGAAGCGGGCGCCGAGCCGCGCCGACTGGCTCTATCTCATCGGGATCGGTATTGCGTTCGGTCCGGGCGCCTGCGGCTTTCTGGCGCTTTCGGCCCAATACACTAGCGGCGCGCACGTCGTGTTGCTGATGAGCCTGACGCCGTCGGTGACGGCCGTCCTTGCCGCCCCACTGCTGCGCGAGCGCATCGATGCGCTTCGCATCGCCGCGCTCGGCGTCGGCATCGCCGGTGCGGTGCTGCTCACGTTCACCCGTTCGGCGACCGGCTCGACGCTTTTCGGCGACCTGCTCGAACTCGTGCAAGTCGTCTCGCTCGGGGTGATGTTCGTGTTCACGCGCAAGCTCGGAAAACGCTTCTCGGCGCTCTTCGTCGGCGGCGTCTATGGGACGGTCGGCATGGGGCTACTGTTGCTTTTCGGTCTCGCGACGGGCCGGTTGGAGCCGTCGATCGCGCGCAGCCTCGTACCGAGCAGCACGACGTTCTGGTGGTTCTTCGTCGAGATCGTCATCGGGCTCTCGATCTACGGTCAGATCGCGCAGGCGTTCTGCTTGCGCTACCTCGATGCCGCGACGGTCAGCTTCATCGCGTCCTACGGATCCCTGATACTGGGCGGGATCGGGGCGATCGTGCTGTTGCACGAAACGATCGCGCCGAGCGGTTACATCGCGAGCGGGTTGCTGGCGATCGCCCTCGCGCTCGCGCTCATGCCCTCACGCGGCAAGCACGCCATAGGCAGCGAACTCGCTTAAGATTCGCCATGATGAACCTACGAACCCATCCATTCCGGGTGCTGCACGGTGGCGTCGAAGTCGTCGCTGATCTTGTAGCGTTCGAGCGCGCCGGCGGCGGATTGCGCCGCGCTGCGCGCGAGCAGCGCCGCGATTTGCGCTTCCGAGAGCGGCCGGAACGACACCGCCGCCGTTACGGCTTCGTCGAGCGTGTAGATCGAGTTGACGCCGTTCACGACGCTCGCGACGGGCAGGCTCATGCTGTAGTGCAGCATCTGCAACGGCGTCGCGATGCGCGTATCGAGAATCGCGCGATCGCCGAACGTCTTCATCGCGATGATCCCGGTGTCGGTTTGCTGCGCGAGCGGGATGACGCCGCGCTCGAAACTGCGGAAGTGCGGGTCCATGATATTGAGCGGCATCTGGACCGTGTCGAACACGAACCCGTTCTGCGCCGCGACCTCGAACATGTGCACGTGATAGTCCGGATGCTTGTGACCGGTGAAGCCGAGGAAGCGCACTTTACCGGCTTCTTTGGCCGCGATCATCGCTTCGATCGCGCCGCGGGGCGCGAAGGCGCGATCGGCGTCGTCGGGCCGGATGTTCTCGTGAAACTGCCACAGGTCGACGTGATCGGTTTGCAAGCGCCGCAACGACTCGTCGAGCTGCTTCGTCGCCGTCTGGCGATCGCGGCCGTCGAACTTCGTGGCGAGGAAAACGCGCCGGCGATATCCGCCGTGTCCGATCGCGGCGCCCATCCGCTCCTCACTGCGCCCGTCGTTATAATCCCAACTGTTGTCGAGGAACGTGACGCCTTGATCGATCCCCCGATGGATGAGATGCACCGCCTCGACGTCGCTGAGGACGCTCGTGCCGAGATGTCCTCCGCCCATCGCCAGCATCGATACGTTCTCGTTGGTCCGTCCCAACCGGCGCGTGGGTACCGCGGAGATCACTGATGCCATACGACCTTTCTACCCGTTTATGCGCCGATCGAGCGCAGGGACTCGGCGCGCAAATACGTCCACATCTCTCCCGTGAGCGCGCCGAAGCGCGGATCGTTGACCACCTGCGAATCCCGCTCGCGCGGCCAGCCGGTCGAGAGGGTCGCGATAAAGCGTCCCGGCCGCGCCGACATCACGCCGATCCGTTCCGAGAGCATGGCGGCTTCGTCGAGGCTATGCGTGATCAGCAGCACGGTGGCTCCCGTTTCCCGCCACAGCCGCAAAAGTTCTTCTCCCATGACCAGCCGCGTCTGCTGGTCGAGCGCGCCGAACGGTTCATCCAGTAAAATCAGCCGCGGTTCGAGCACCAGCGTGCGCGCGATGCACACGCGCTGCCGCATGCCGCCCGAGAGCTGGCGCGGATGGTGGCGCGCGAAGTCCGCCAGGCCGACGAACCGCAGCGCGTAATCGACCCGCCGCCGGATCTCGGCCGCCCCGGTTCCGCGCCGGCGCAAACCGAACGCCACGTTGTCCCACACCGTGAGCCACGGAAAACTGGCATCCTCTTGGAACACCATCCCGACGCCGTCCGGAACCTCGCCCGCCACCTCGCGGCCGTCGAAGACGACGCGTCCTTCGCTCGCGCGCGTCAAACCCGCGACGATCTCGAGCAGCGTCGACTTGCCGCACCCCGAGGGGCCGATGACGCTGAAGAACTCGCCAGGTGCCAGCCGCAAGTCGATACCGTCCAGCGCGCGCACGGACGTACCGCCGTTCTCCGAAACAAACGTGTGCGAGACTCCGCTCAGCTCGAGTTCGGCCGCCACTCAACCCTCCTGGTGCAGACGCCGGTCGATGTGCAGCATGATCGTGCCGCCGGCGATCGCGACCACGAAGAGCAACAGCGTCAGCGCCATGACGGTGGGAACGTCGCTGTGCTCCACGCTTTGGATCAGCATGAACCCTACCCCGCGATCCGACGCGAAGAGTTCGCCGACCAGCGTCCCGAGCAGCGCCAGCGAAACGCCGATGCGCATTCCGGAAAAGATCTCGGGCAGCGCGGCGGGCAGCAGCACGCTGCGCAGGGTTTGCAGCGGCGTCAAACGCATCACGCGCGCCGCCTTGCGCACGACCGGACGGATGTTGCGCACGCCGTTCATGGTCAGGATGATGACCGGAAAGATACCGTGGATCGTTCCGAACGCGACCTTGGCCGACATCCCGAGGCCGAAGAACAACAGGATCACCGGATAGAGCGTGATCTTCGGAATGGCGGTGATCGCGTTGACGATCGGATCGAAGACGTCGCCCGCGAAGCGCGAGAGCCCGAGCAGCAAGCCGATCGCCAGGCCGCCCACGAGCGAGAACAGCACCGCGAGCGCAAACGCGTCGGCGGTCGCCGCGACGTTTTGCCAGAACGACGCGCGGCCGAACAACCGCTCGAGCGCACCCAGCGTCGCGAGCGGTGTAGAGAGTCCGGACGAGCCGACGACGCGCGCCATCACTTGCCACGCCAGCAGCAGCGCGATCGTGAACAGCACGCCGTCGAAGCGCCGGCTCACCGCAGGCCCCAACGGCGGTGAATCGCGCGCTCCCACTCGTAGATGGCCAAGTTGACCAGCGTGACTGTGACGAGCAAGATCAGCAGCAACCCGTACATCGTGTTGTTGTCGAGGTTGTTGTAGGCTAGGGAAATCGCTCGCCCGAGCCCGGCCACCGACAAGATGAACTCGCCGGCGATCGTGCCGACGATCGAATAACTCACCGCCAGCTTCACTCCGGTGACTAGGTGCGGCGTCGCGGCGGGCAGTTGCACCAGCAGCACCGTGCTCGTGCGCGACATCCGCATCGCTTTCGCCGTCTTCAGATAGACGCGCGGAATCCGGTCGAGGCCGGTGAGCGTATTCACCGTCATCGCGACCACGCCCAGCACCGCGCCGATCGCGATCAACGGCGCGCGGTTCAGACCCAAGATCGCGACCAGCATCGGATAGAAGATGAACGTCGGCACGGCGTAGTACGCCGCGAGCAACGGGTCGACGACGCGCCGCAGGCGCGGCACCGCATTGAGCACGACGCCGGAGATGAAGCCGGTGACGACGGCGATGGCGATCGCCGCCGCCGTGTTCGTCAGCGTGAACAACAGATCGCCGCGCACGGTATCGACGCTCATCAAGTGCCACGCCGCGACGACCATGCCACTCGGCGGGATCATCGTCAAGCGGCTGATGATTCCAACGCGGCAGCAGATTTCAACCGCAGCGAACATCGCGACGATCAGTCCCCAACGCGTAGCGGCGACGCGGCTCATCACCGCAGATTGGCCGGCAAGTACTCCCGGTCGACCACCGCGTTGAGGTCGAACGGCTTATCGAGCGCGCCGACGAGGCGCATGCCCTGCAGCATCGTCGCCAGACCTTCGTTGTCGATCCTGCCCGGCGACCAGTAACCGTCTTTGATCAGTTGGCGCAGCGCCGCACCGACGGGCTTATCGGTGTTCCAGACGTCGGCATAGACTTTTTCGGCTTCGCCGGGGTGCGCGGTCATGTACGCGACCGCGTCGCGGTGAACGGCGATGAGTTTGCGGACGATGTCGGGGTGCGCCTTCGCATAGTCGGCGGTGACCACGCCGACCTGCGTCTGGATGTGAGGCATCTCGAACGAGGTGCGGAAGACCACGCGATATTTCTCCGGCGGCGTGAGGAACGCCGGAACTTCCACCGGCGCGGCGTCGAGCGCGCCGGCGTCGACGGCGACGAGCGCGGCCTCGATGCTGCCCGCCGCAACGAGTGTGACGCTGCCCGCGAGCTTATGCTTCTCAAGCACCATGCGCGCGGCAATCTCCGTCACCGATTGCGGCGACGAATACGCGACCTTGCGACCGCGCAGATCGGCGATCGTCCTGATCGGCGAATCGGCGCGGACCACCCACGACAGATCGCCCAGATGGTAAAGCGCGCCGTACACGATCTTGAGATCGATACCGCTTCGGATCGCCGCAACGGCGGCCGGGACGGACACCTCGGCAAAGGGGATCTTGCTCGCCATCATGTTGCGGATCGCCGATCCGCCGCCGCTGCTGCCGACGAACCCGTCGACATCGACGCCTTCCTGCTGGAAGAAGCCCTGCTGCAAGGCGATCGCCCACGGCAAGGTCGCGATGTTCGTCGCGTAATTCGTGATGACGATTCGGTCGGCAGCGCGCGCCGGCGCAAGCGCTCCGGCAGCAAGCAGGAGCGCCGCAAACACGAACACCCCGGCGCGATGCCCGAATGATGGCATTGGTGCGCAACTTTCTTTCGCACCCAACGAACCCTGCGATCAGTAGTGCCGTATCTCGAGTTGCGCGCCCGTGCGTACGGTCAGCACCAAGCGGCCGTCGACCCGGTACAATGCGGCATCCGGCGAAACGCGCAGCCGATCCGAGCCGCGGTCGACCCAGATGTCCCGCGGACGCACCAGCAGGGTGCAGACCGCGACGTGCAAGGTGGTCCCGGGCGCGATGCGGTCGCCCGCCGGCGGCAGCTTGGCCTCGAGCGCCGTAAACGGACCGCTCAGGCGAGATTGCTCGTCGAAACAGTCCGGAAGCGCCGAGAGCACCCAGGGGCCCTGGCCGCTGAAGGGCGGGGCGGTCGACGGCGCCTCGGCAACGTGGGTCTCGACCGTCGGCGTGCCGCTGGGCTGGGCCGAGATCCGTAGGTTGGGCGGGGCGAGCCGGTGCGCGAAGACGATGCTGCCGAAGATGACGACGATCGCCGTTGCGATGATATAGTAGCGGATCACTTGGCGCTTTTTGTCGCCGCCGTAGGTTCTCGGCCCTGTACCGAACGAATGCGGCAGTTTGCCTCCAGGAGAATAAGCCCGATGAGCTCGACCCACGACCAGCGCAAGCCCGGACTCGACACGCTCGCCCTGCACGGCGGCCAGAACGTCGATCCCGCGACGAAGGCGCGCGCCGTTCCGATCTATCAGACCACGTCGTACGTCTTCGACGATACGGGTCACGCCGCGCGGCTGTTCGCCCTCGAAGAGTTCGGCAACATCTACACGCGCATCATGAACCCCACCACCGACGTGCTCGAGCAGCGGATCGCGGCGCTCGAAGGCGGCGTCGGGGCGCTGGCCGTCGCGAGCGGTCAGGCGGCGGTGGTGTACTCGATCCTCAACATCGCTCGTTCCGGCGACCACATCGTCAGTTCGAGTTCGCTCTATGGCGGAACGTACAACGCGTTCTTCCACACGCTGCCGAAGTTCGGCATCACGACGACGTTCGTCGACCCGGGCGATCTCGCAGCCTGGAAAGCCGCGGTCCAACCGAACACCAAGGCGTTCTTCGCCGAGACGATCGGCAACCCCAAAGTCGACGTGCTCGACGTGAAGGCGGTTGCCGACGCAGCGCACGCGGCGGGCGTGCCGCTCATGGTCGACAACACGCTGGCGACGCCGATGCTGCTGCGCCCGTTCGAACACGGCGCCGACGTCGTCGTGCACTCGGCGACGAAGTTCATCGGCGGACACGGCACGTCGATCGGCGGCTTGGTCGTCGACGGCGGCACGTTCGACTGGAGCAACGGCCGCTTTCCCGAACTGATCGAACCCGATCCGTCCTACCACGGCGCGCAGTATGTGGCGTCGTTCGGGCCGTTGGCGTACATCCTGAAAATGCGCGTGCAATTGCTGCGCGACGTCGGCGCCGCGCTCTCGCCGTTCAACGCGTTTCTGCTGCTCCAAGGGATGGAGACGCTGGGACTGCGCATCGAGCGCCATTGCTCCAACGCGCAAGCCGTCGCCGAGTATCTCGAGAAACACGACAAGGTGACGTCCGTGCGCTATCCCGGACTGCGCAGCGACCCGGCCTACGCGCGCGCGCAGCGCTATCTGCCCGAGGGCGCCGGTGCGATCGTCACGTTCGA
>Ga0182014_10002172_pt1 | contig 25040 bp, 22 predicted proteins | sample 612S2DmetaG_FD_120489 | JGI IMG/M metagenome (GOLD analysis project Ga0182014, IMG submission 120489) | Permafrost microbial communities from Stordalen Mire, Sweden - 612S2D metaG | ecosystem: Environmental > Terrestrial > Soil > Wetlands > Permafrost | place: Sweden: Stordalen | collected...
AGTCGGGACGGCGGGATTTGAACCCGCGACCCCTTGACCCCCAGTCAAGTGCCCTACCAAGCTGGGCCACGTCCCGGTGCGCTGGGCGCACATACCCGCCGAACCCTGCGGGCTTACATACCTTAGCGCAGCCGGAGCCTTCCTGGCGCCACGCGCTCCGCACCGGGTGACGTCCTGCCCAGGTGTGCCCCGCAGCGAGGTGACGTCCTGCCCCCGGCACGCTCAGCGACGGTGGCGAGCGCCTGGCGCGCGGCGCAGAGAGCTGCCGCCAGTGTGATCAGGGCAGCACGAGACTCGGGGGAGGGGAAGGGGGAGAGGAAGGGGGAGCGGGAGTGCCCAGGGTGAACCAGGCGACCCAGCCGCGCGCCCCCGGGTAGGTGCCGCACGAGGCCGAAAGCGCCTGCAGGAGGTAAAGGCCGTGCGGGGGCTGAGCGCTGCTCAGATCCCCGTCCCAGGTGCTGCCCTGGTCCTCGACCTCCGCGCGGACAAGGCCGCGGAATCTCTCGATGCGGACGGTGAAGGTGCCGCCGGGGGCACCGCTGGCGGTGTACGTGCAGGCGTTCGTGGCCAGTTCGCTGACGAGGAGCACTGCGTCATCGGCGGCCGGGCATCCGCCAAGCATGCGGGTCATGAATGCGCGCGCTTCCCGGACTTGATCCAGGCGTCCCGGAAAAGACCGTTCGCAGCTCCGCGGCCCGACCGGTGTGGGTCGTTGGGAGGCTGGGGGGGCGGTGGGGTTACACATCATCTTGTCCTCCTGCCCCTAACACGTGTCACCGTCGGTAGTTCGTTCATGACGAAAGCATCCGGTAAGGAACTCGCCTGCTTGCTGGCATGTTGCATGGTGTTAGATTCTATGTATAGCATTCCAATGCATGATACATTGAATGCTGCGCTTCGCTCGTCTGCATTCTTGCCCAGCAGGACCAGCCAGCAGGAACAGCCAACAAGACCAGGAGGAGAGGAACAGTGGCCGCCACGAGCAGTCCGATGGTGCGCCGCCGCCAGCTCATGGCCGAGCTCAGGCGCTTGCGGGACGCTGCAGGTCTGACCCAGGACGAGGTCGCTGATCAGCTGGACTGGCACTCGACCAAGGTCATGCGAATCGAGACCGGCCGGACCGCGCCGCACCCGAACGATGTCCGCATCATGCTTGGCCTCTACGGCGTTACCAGGTCCGAGGAAGCCGCCGCGCTGGTCAAGCTGGCCCAGGACGCCCGGCAGCGCGGCCGGTGGTACTCCTACCGGGACGTGCGGCTGAACCGGTACGAGTTCTTCACCGGCCTTGAGGCCGAGGCCAGCACGATCAGGAGCTTCGAGCTTGCGATGGTTCCCGGGCTCCTGCAGACCGAGGATTACGCCCGGGCCGTGATCCTCGGTGACCCGATGAAGCTGGCCGCGGACGAGGTAGAACGCCGCGTCGAGGTACGGATGACCCGGCAGCAGGCGCTCAGCCAGGAAGACCGCCCGCAACTCTGGGCGATCCTCGACGAGGCGGCCATACGGCGCACCGTGGGCGGGCCGGCCGTGATGCGGCGCCAGCTTGAGTTCCTGGCCCGGGCCGCCCAACAGGTCAAGACGATCATCCAGATCATTCCGTTCGGCGGCGGGGCACACGCCGGGCAACTCGGCCCCTTCGTCGTCCTGGACTTCCCGGAACCTTCCGAGCCGGCGGTCGTGACGATGGAAACCGTCGGCGGGAATCTCTATGTCGATAAGCCCGAGGAAGTGCGCCTCTACACCTCGACCTTCGATCACCTGCGAGCCGTAGCCCTGAGCCCCGGTCAGTCCGGAGCCATGATTCGTGCCGCGGCTAATGCGCTGTCGTGCCGCATAGGAGGTACGGGATAACCGCGGCGCGCCCCGCGGGAGCCGTTCGTCCGGGAGCGGTCGTGGCGTGGCTTTCAGGCATTAGAGTGGATTGCTCTACTGTGGTGACGTGGGCGGTGGACGGCCGGTCGGCGGGCTTACGGTGACGCTGTCATGCAGGCAGCGGACCTGAACGTCCCGGCCCCGGACGCGCAGGGTCACATCGCGGGCACTTGTACGGGCACTTGTATTTGCAGAAACCTGACTTCCAGAAACCTGGACGGATGCCGCGATCGTTGCACGGGTAGAAGGTCGGGGGCCACGCAGCCTGTGACGCGGCCGGCGAGGAGGACTGGGTGAGGGCGTCCGGCATGTCATCGCGCGACGGGTGGTACCGGCCCGACGAGCCGGAGGGCTACTCAGACGGCTACGGCAACAGCGGAAGCTCTGACGCCACCCTGCCTTACGCGCAGCGTCCCCGCAGGCCCCGCCCCGCACGCAGCCAGGGCTCGCCCCGCGGTACCCGGACCACCCGTCCCCTGAGGCGCCGCCGCTGGCCGATCCGGATCCTCAAGGTCCTCTCGGTCGTCATCGTGCTGCTCGCTCTCGTCCTCGGCGGCCTCTTCCTCATCACGCCGTCGGTAAGCCAGGCCCCGGCCCTTGTCCAGGAGCAGGCCGTGCAGCACGGCATCAGCTACCCCGGTGTCCAGCCGCCGGCCCGCTTCACCGAGGCGCTCGTCGCGACCGAAGACCACCGGTTCTACTCCACGCCCGGCATCGACCCGTTCGCGGTGGTCCGGCTTATCGCGGGCAAGCTCACCGGTCACCCGGACCAGGGCGGCAGCACGCTGGAACAGCAGCTCGCCAAGAACCTCTACACCGAGGGCCGCTCCGGATTCACCGTGGAGACTGAGCAGGTCACGCTGGCCGTCAAGCTGGACATGAGCTACAGCAAGCCGCAGATCCTGCAGATGTACGCGGAGGTCGCCTACTACGGCGACAATTACTACGGACTGCGCTCCGCGAGCTGCGGCTACTTCGGCGTCGAGCCGGCCCAGCTGAGCTGGCCGGAGGCCGCGGTCCTGGCGGGCGTCGTGAACGCGCCCACCGTCGACGACCCGCGTACCAACCCGCAGAACGCCCGCACCCGCGAGGTGCACGTCGTCGGGCGGCTCGTCGCCGTCGGGGACCTATCCCCGTCGCAGGGCACGGCGGTGCTCGCCGAGAACCTCAACCTGGTGCCCTCAGGAACCGGCTGCACCAGCTGAGCACCACACCCCGGGATGGTGGCCATGAGTGCCGGCCGCGCGATCTTGTTCAGGCTAGCCACGAGCACGCGGCTGGAACGCGCTGCTCGCGCTGCGCCGCTCGGTGAACGTCTGGCCTGGCGAGCGGCGTCGCGTTACGTGGTGGGAACAATGGCCGAGGCGGCCGCCCGGGCCGCACGGGAGCTGCGGGCTCGAGGCGTGGGCAGCAGCATCGACCAGTTCGGGGAGCTGGTTCGGGACACCGCAACCGCCGGGCGGGTCGCGGCCAGCTATCTGGAGCTGGCCGACCAGGTCAACGCGCTGCCGGCGGACACGTGGCTGTCGATCGACCTCTCTCACCTCGGGCTGGACGTCGACCCGCGGGGCTGCGCGGACCACCTCGCCGCGATCGCCGCGCGCCTGTCAGCCGGACGGCGCATCCAGGTCGGGGCGGAGGATTTCAGCCGCGCCGACGCCGTGCTCGCCTGCATCGAAACCGTCGCTCGCCAGGGTCTGGCCGGCCGGCTCGGGGCCACGGCCCCGGCCAACTTCCGCCGTACGCCACGCGACCTGGAGCGGCTGGTGGCGGCGGGCGTCCACATCCGCCTGGTCAAGGGCGCCTACGTCGAGCCGGGCGGCCGTGCCCTGCCTTTCGGGGAACCCACTGACCTTGCTTACCTGCGCCTGGCCCACCGGCTCGCCGAGACCCGTGCACAATTCGCCCTCGCGACCCACGACGGCCTCCTGCGCGAGGCCCTGCTCGCCGCCCTCGGTCCGCGTCCCGTCGAGCAGTTGCTCGGAGTCCGCCCTGCGATGGCGGACGAACTGGTGGCCCGCGGCGTCCCCGTCCGCGTGTATGTGCCCTTCGGCAACGACTGGTTCCGTTACTGGATGCGCCGTCTGGCCGAATCACGAGGCGCCTGAAAAAATCCCTGCGGAACGGACATGGGATCGGGCCGTACCGCCCTTGCGGCGTACCGCCGAGGGGGTGAACCGTCAGCCGAACGGACATGGGAACGGGTCATACCGCCAGCACGGCGTACCGCTCAGAGGGTGAACCGTCAGCCGATCGAAGGCTGGGGGTATATCTCCTCCGGCTCGGGCTCAGCCTGCCGAACCTCGGCCGCCCGGTGCCTACCAGCGTGCGGCGCCTCGCCTCCGCGGTTGCCGCTGGCGTGCGCGCCGTTCGCGTGCATTCCGTTGGCGCGGGGGCCGGCGACGTGCTCGCCCGCCGCGTGCATGCCCGTCAGGTAGTGCGGCCCGGTCGCCGAAGGCTCCTCGGCGGGCAGCACCGCCGGCGCGACCTCGGCCGGCTCGTCGGTGACCTCGAGGAAGACCCACTTGCGGTAGGACCAGAGCCGGAACAGCGTGCCCAGCCCGATTCCCACGATGTTGGCGACGTTGTAGGAGAGCGGGTCGGTCATGTGCAGGCCGTAGTGAACGGTGGCCACGACGGCTTCCTGGATGCCCAGCCCGACGACGTTGAGCAGGACGAACGTCAGTGTCTCGCGGTGCAGGCCCTTGCCCTTGCGGTGCTTGAAGGCCCAGTGCCGGTTACCGAGGAACGTGACCACGGTGGCGACGACGTAACCGACGACGACCGCGGAAAGCGCTCCCAGGCCGAGGCCCAGGTGCACGCCGTCCGTGACGCCGAGCTGGACCACGAAGCCGATGCCGCCGACAATGCCGAACTTGGCGATCTCGTGAATCTTCAGCGCGTAACGCGCGTAACTGTCACGGATGGATTTCACCTGGCCGATGGTCCCTTCGCTCATCGCATCACGCATGCGGGAACGCTTGCCGAGGTTACCTGCCAATCCCCGGTTACACGTATTGGAGCTGGAAAACGTGTTGTTAAATTGTCCGGCCCCCAAGGTAACGTCACGAAGGTGCCAGATGCCGACCAAGCTGTGGGGGGCGCCGAGATTCTCGTCCGGGCCCGCGGCCTCACCAAGCGGTTCGGGGACTTCCACGCGGTCGTCGGCATCGACTTTAGTATCTCCCGGGGCGAGGCGTTTGGTTTCCTCGGCCCCAACGGTGCCGGCAAGTCGTCGACCATGCGCATGATCGGCTGCGTGTCCCCGCCGACCAGTGGCGAGCTGACCATCCTGGGGCTGAACCCGGTGACGGACGGCCCGGCGATCCGGGCGCGGCTGGGCGTCGTCCCGCAGGAGAACACGCTCGACCTCGAGCTGACCGTGCGGGAGAACCTGCTCGTCTACGGCCGCTACTTCGGGCTGCCGCGGGCCGTGATCCGCGAGCGCAGCGCGATGCTGCTGGACTTCGTCCAGCTCAGCGACCGCGCCGGCGACCAGGTCGAGCCGCTGTCCGGGGGCATGAAGCGCCGTCTCGTCATCGCCCGCTCGCTGATCAACGAGCCGGACATCCTGCTGCTCGACGAGCCCACCACCGGCCTGGACCCGCAGGCCCGGCACATCGTGTGGGACCGGCTCTTCCGGCTGAAGCAGCGGGGCGTCACCCTCATCCTGACGACGCACTACATGGACGAGGCGGAGCAACTGTGCGACCGGCTCGTGGTGATGGACGGCGGCCGGATCGCGGCCGAGGGCTCGCCGCGCGCACTGATCCAGCGGTACTCCACCCCCGAGGTCCTCGAGCTCCGCTTCGACCCCGGCGACCACGAGCAGGCGGCGGAGAAGCTCCGGGGCCTGCCCGCGGAGCGCCTGGAAGTGCTCGCCGACCGGGTGCTCATCTACATTACGAACGGGGACGAGGCCCTCGCGGCGGTCCGCGGGCTCGGCCTCGAACCGCTCACCTCGCTGGTCCGGCGCAGCACGCTGGAGGACGTGTTCCTCCAGCTGACCGGCCGTCACCTCGACGACTGAGGACCGCTGCCGGCCAGGGACCGCTGCCGGCCAGGGACCGCTGACGACCCAGGACCGCTGACAACCAGGAAACGCTGACAACCAGGAAACGCTGACGACGACCGGAGGCTGGACGACCGATGACCGCTCAGGCCACCCGAACGGCGCCCGCCGCCGCGCCCGGACGCGGGGGAGCGCGGTGGTCGTTCGCGGTGCGCGAGTTCCGGTTCTGGCTGACCGACTACCGGCGGACCTGGCGCGGCTCGGTCATCTCCAGCGTGCTGGGGCCGCTGCTCTACCTGGGCGCGCTGGGCGCGGGCCTGGGATCGCTGGTCAACCGGCACGCGGGCGGCACCCTGGGCGTAAGCTACCTGACCTTCATCGCGCCGGGGATGCTGGCCGCGACCGCCATGCAGACCGCGTTCGGCGAGGCGCTGTACCCGGTCCTGGGCTCGGTCAAGTGGGTGCAGAACTACTTCGCCGCGGTGGCCAGCCCGCTGCGCCCGGCCGACGTGTTCCGCGGCCACCTGCTGTTCGTCGTCCTGAGGCTGACCATGAACTGCGGGGTGTTCCTGGCCCTGATCGCGGCGTTCGGCGCGACCCGCTCGCCGCTGGCCATCGCGTCCCTGCCGGTGGCCGTGCTGACCGGGCTGGCCTTCGCTCCGGCGCTGATGGCCTGGGCGGTGACCCGGACCCGCGACACGAGCTTCAGCGTGCTCATGCGGTTCGTAATGGTTCCGCTGTTCCTTTTCTCCGGCACGTTCTTCCCGGTCACGCGGCTTCCCGGGTGGCTGCAGCCGGTCGCCTACGTGAGCCCGCTGTGGCACGGCGTGGAGCTGTGCCGCACGCTCAGCCTCGGGACCACCGATCTGGGCGGGGCCGCCGTGCACGCCGCCTATCTGCTCGCCCTCGCCGCGGCCGGGTACGCCGCGGCCCTGCGCACGTACGCCAGGCGGCTCCATGAGTAGCGGGCCCGCGACCCTGCGGATGCCGCTGCCCGGGCTGCTCGGCCGGGCGCTGGCCGGCGGCCGGGGCCATGGCCGGGGCGGGCTGCCGCTCGTCGAGCGGAACGCCCGCGCCTACCGTCACCTGTGGATCCTGCTGGTCGCCGGGACGCTGGAGCCGCTGTTCTACCTGCTGTCGGTCCGGATCGGCCTCGGCGCGCTGGTCGGGCCGGTGACCGGGCCCGGCGGGCGGCCGGTCGGCTACACGGAGTTCGTCGCGCCCGCGCTGCTGGCCACGTCCTCGATGAACGGCGCGGTCTACGACTCCACCTTCAGCGTGTTCCACAAGCTCAAGTACGCCAAGGTCTACGACGCGGCGCTGGCGACCCCGCTGGGCCCAGGGGACGTCGCGCTGGGCGAGATCACCTGGGCCCTGAGCCGCGGCCTGCTGTACGCGGTCACGTTTCTGCTGGTGCTGGCGGCCCTCGGCCTGATCCATTCGGCCTGGCTGCTGGTCGCCGTGCCCGCGTCGGTGCTCATCGGCTTCGCGTTCGCCGGGGTCGGGATGGCGGCCACCACCTACATGCGCAGCTGGAAGGACTTCGACTTCGTCATCCTGGCCACGCTGCCGATGTTCCTGTTCTCCACCACCTTCTACCCGCTGAGCGTCTACCCCAGGGGGCTGCAGATCGTGGTGGAGTGCACGCCGCTGTATCAGGCGGTGACGCTGCTGCGCGGGTTCTCTCTCGGCGTGGTCGGCCCGGCCATGCTCGGCAGCGTGGCCTACCTGGCCGTGCTCGGGCTGGCCGGGGTGTACGTGGCCAGCCGCCGCATCCGCCGCCTGCTCCTCAAATGACGCCGCACCCGCCCTCGCGGGCGCTCACCTGACCGCGGCGGTCGGGCCCTTCGCTGCCTCGCCGCGGCCGCCCTCTCCCGGCTTCGCCCGGCATCCGCCGGCGCTGAGGATGCCGGCCGGTCGCTGGGCGCGGCGGCCCAGTTTCATCGAATGTGACTACTGAAAGTCACGATGCTCACTACTCTAAGTAACACTGGTGGCGCATCCGTTCCGTCCGGGCGGCCCAGCGTCGGCGCCCTGGACCGGCTTCCGGGGCCCAGCGGCAGAGCCTTCCGGGGCCCAGCGGCAGAGCAAAGGGGAATTGGTCATGCGCGCATGGGGGAACGCCTGTATGGCAATGCGGCAATTGTTACCCGTTACGGTTTCGCCGCGTAACGAGGATTCACTGAGAACGCTGCCCAGATCCGGGGTTTACCGGGTGTGGGCCAGGCTCGGACGGAACGTGTAGGCTGCCTGCGATGCCGGAAGATGGGCCGCGCGGGCGCGACAGCGACGGCACGGAAGCGACCAGCGCGACTCGTGTCGGCCGCGCCGAGTGCGCGGATCCGGCCCAGCCCGGCGTGCCCCCCGCCGGTTCCCCCGGCCCCGCCCCCGAGGGCCGCCCGGCCCGCACGCTCCGCCGGCGAGACCGCACACTCCGCAGCCCGGATCGCACGGCTGGCACGAGCCGTCCCTACCGGGCGCCGTGGCTGATCGCGCTGCTCGTCTTTGCCGTCTACACGACGATCTCGCTGTTCCGCTACCTGCAGCTCGCTCCCCTGTCGTGGGACCTGGGCATCTTTACCGAGCTGGTCAAGCAGTACGCGCACCTGCACGCGCCCATCGCCGATGTTCGCGGCGCCGGCGTCAACCTGTTCGGCGACCACTTCTCGCCGATCATCGCGCTGATCGCGCCGTTCTTTCTCATCTGGCCGTCGCCGGTCACGCTGCTCGTCGTGCAGGCCTTCCTGACCGCGCTGTCCGTCCTCCCGGTGACGTGGGCCGCGGCGGACAAGCTCGGGCGGCGCGCGGGCGGCGCCGTCGGCGCGGCGTACGGGTTCTCCTGGGGCCTGCAGCAGATGATCAACTTCGACTTCCACGAGATCGCGTTCGCGGTGCCGTTGCTCGCGTTCTCGTTGTCGGCGCTGGTCCGCGGGCGTAACCGGGCGGCGATGGCCTGGGCCCTGCCGCTGGTCTTCGTCAAGGAAGACCAGGGCTTCACGGTCGCCGCGATCGGCGTCCTCATGATCATCATCAGCCAGTGGCGGAACGAGCCCGAGCGGGGCGAATCCGGGCGGGGTGAATCCGGGCGGGGCGCGGTGTTCGGCGGCGAGTTGCTCATTGTGTGGGGCGTCGTCTGGTCCGTGCTGGCCATCACCGTGATCATCCCGCACTTCAACGCGGCGCATCACTACCAGTACTGGAGCGACGGCGGCACGCTCAGCCCGGGCGGTCACTTCTCCGCCGGCGCCACGGCGCGCCAGTTCCTCACGTCCTGGCCCGTCAAGCTGCAGACCACGCTGATGCTCCTGCTGCCGACGGCGTTCGTCGCGCTGCGGTCCCCGCTGGCCCTGATCGCGCTGCCGTCGATCGTGCTGCGCTTCCTCGGCACCAGCAGCAACTTCTGGGGCACCCAGTGGCACTACAACGCCACGGTCATGCCGATTCTCTTCATCGCCGCGGTCGACGCGATCGCGCGGATCCGGTCCCGCCAGGTCCGTTCCGCATCATCGAATCCAGCAGCGGGGGGATCGGGCCCGGGAGCGGACGGCCCGGGAGCGGACGGCCCGGTCCCCGGCCGCACGGGCTGGCGCGAGCCGCTGGACGCGGCGATCAGCCGGCACGGCGCCGCCGCGATGCTGGCCATCGCGGTCGCGCTCGTCTTCCAGTTCCCGGTCAGCAACCTGTGGCAGCCGTCCACCTACCAGCTGGGCGCGCACCAGGCCGACGCGAACGCGGCCATGGCCAAGGTGCCGGACGGCGCGACCGTAACTACCACGCTGGACCTGCTCGCCCCGCTAGCCGCGCGCACCGACACGTTCTGGATCGGCAACCCGGGCAACCCGAACACGGCCTACATCGTGTTCGATGGGACCGACAGCGGCTACTCGCCCGAGCCGGCGAACATTCCGGCCTTCGTGGCCAGCCAGCATCCGGGCACCACCTACAACGTGATTTATGACACCGGGGACGTCTACGTCTTCCGCCGGAGCGGGCCGTAACCGAAGCTGGAGAGGAGCCGCCCCGAGCGTCCGGATACGGAGTGCACCGGCCGCTAAACGGTTCAGCGCCCTCTCTTGAAAGCAGGTAATCGCGAGGCGCAAGATACTGGCCAGTAGGTTATTGACCAGTAGGTTATTGATTGGCCGGACCGAAACAGAGGGTGTTTTCCGGCCAGACGAAAGGTACGCACATGTCACAGGAGACGCGGCGAGTTGCCATCGTGACCGGAGCCGCCCGAGGGATCGGGGCGGCGGTCGCCATCCGGCTGGCCGCCGATGGGATGGCCGTCGCGGTGCTGGACCTCGACGAGGGGAACTGCGCCGATACGGTCAAGGAGATCGAGACCGCCGGCGGGAAGGCGCTCGCCGTGGGCGCGGATGTGAGCAAGACCGACCAGGTGGAAGCGGCCGTAGGCCGCGTGGCCAGCGAGCTGGGCGGCCCCACGGTGCTGGTCAACAACGCCGGGCTGCTGCGGGACAACCTGCTGTTCAAGATGACCGACGACGACTGGGACACCGTGCTGAACGTGCACCTGCGGGGCAGCTTCCTGATGTCCCGGGCCGCGCAGAAGTACATGGTCGAGGCCAAGTACGGGCGGATCGTGAATACCTCCTCCAGCTCCGCGCTGGGCAACCGGGGCCAGGCGAACTACTCGGCGGCCAAGGCCGGCCTGCAGGGCTTCACCAAGACGCTGGCCAAGGAACTCGGCCCGTTCGGGATCACCGCCAACTCGGTGGCACCCGGGTTCATCGCGACCGACATGACGGCGGCGACGGCGGCGCGGGTGAAGATGTCGTTCGAGGACTTCAAGACCGCGGCCGCCGCCCAGATCCCGGTCCGCCGGGTCGGGGTGCCCGAGGACGTGGCGCACACGGTCTCGTTCCTGGTCAGCGAGGGCGCAGGGTATGTGTCCGGCCAGGTTATCTACGTCGCCGGCGGCCCCCTGTGCTAGACGGCCCGGAGCTGAACGCCCCAGTGTCAGACGGCTCGGTGCCGGACGGGTCGGTGCCAGACGGCTCGGCGCTCACGGCCGGCGACATCCGCGATCGCGTCCGCCAGTTCCTGGCCGCGACCAACCCGGTGTCCACCCCCCGGCAGGACTTCCTGCACGCGCGCTTCGACGCCGGCCTGGCCTGGGTGCACTACCCGCCCGGGCTCGGCGGGCTCGGCGCGCCGCGGGCGCTGCAGGTCGTCGCGGACACCGAGTTCGCGGCGGCCGGTGCCCCGGACAACGACCCGGGCGGCAACGCCATCGGGCTCGGCATGGCGGCCCCGACCATCCTCGCGTTTGGCTCCGGCAAACAGCGCAAGCGCTGGCTGCGGCCGCTATGGACGGGGGAGGAGATCTGGTGCCAGCTGTTCAGCGAGCCCGGCGCCGGCAGTGACCTCGCCTCCCTCGGGACCCGCGCGGTCCGCGACCCGGGCGGGGACTGGGTCGTCTCCGGGCAGAAAGTGTGGACCTCGCTGGCGCACCAGGCCCGCTGGGCCATCCTGGTCGCCCGGACCGACCCCGACGTGCCGAAGCACCGCGGCCTCAGCTACTTCGCCCTCGACATGACCGCGCCCGGGGTCGAGGTACGGCCACTGCGCCAGCTCACCGGCGAGGCCGAGTTCAACGAGGTCTTCATCACCGACGTGCACATTCCGGACGCAGACCGGATCGGCGAGGTGGGGGACGGCTGGAAGGTCGCCACCGGCACGCTGATGAACGAGCGGGTCGCCATCGGCGGCATGTCGATGCCGCGTGAGGGCGGGATGATCGGCGGGGCCGCCCGGGCCTGGCGCGAGCACCCCGAGAGGCGTACCCCGGGCCTGCACGACCGGATGCTGCGGCTCTGGGCCGAGGCGGAGATCGCCCGGCTGGCGGGCCTGCGGCTGCGCCAGCAGCTTGCCGCGGGCCAGCCCGGGCCGGAAGGCTCCGCCGCGAAGATCGTTTTCGCCCGGCTGAACCAGGAGATCTCCGGGTTCGAGGTCGAACTGGCCGGCGCCGAGGGCCTGCGCTACGACGACTGGACGATGCGCCGGCCCGCGCACGCGGACTTCTTCGGCCGCGGCCCCGGCTACCGCTACCTGCGGGCCAAGGGCAACTCGATCGAGGGCGGCACGTCGGAGATCCTCCGCAACATCGTCGCCGAACGCGTGCTCGGGCTCCCGTCCGAGCCGCGGGTGGACAAGGACGTCCCATGGAAGGATCTGCCGCGATGAGCATCGCTGAGGCTGAGGCCGCGGGCAAACCGGGCGAGCGCGCTCCCGATCTGCTCTATAGCGAAGCCGAACGGGACCTGGCCGGGAGCCTTCGCTCGCTGCTGGGTGCCCGTTGCCGGCCCGAGGACGTGCTGGGCCGGCTCGGCGGCCCCGGGCAAGCCGACCGCCCCGGCGAAACCGAGCCCTACGACACGGTGCTATGGAAGGCGATCGCCGGCGACCTGGGCTGCGCCGGGCTGCTCGTCCCGGAGGAGCAGGACGGGGCCGGGGCGTCGTTCCGCGAGGCGGCCACCGTGGCCGAGGAACTGGGCCGCGCGGTGGCACCGGTGCCCTACCTCGGCAGCGCCGTGGTCGCCACGACGGCGCTACTGACCGTCGGTGATGACCTCACGGTGCGTGAACTCGCCCGCGGCGACGTCACGGCCGCCCTGGCCGTGGGCTCTGAATCCGCGCCCGGCGCGGCGTTCCCGCTGACCGCGCGCGTGTCCGGGCCGAAGTCCAGCGACAGCCGGGCCGGTGTCCACCGGCTGCGCGGCCGGGTCCGGGGCGTGGCCGACGCGCTGTCCGCCGACCTGCTGATCGTGCCGTCCGACGGCGTGCCGCACGGCCTCTACGTGGTCGGCACCGGGGTCGAGGGTGTGCGGCGGACCCCGATCGTCTCGCTGGACATGACCCGTCAGCTCTGCGACATCGATTTCGAAGACGCCCCGGCCCGCGCGATCGCCTCCGGCGCGGAGGCCGACCGCGCGCTTCAGGCGGCCTTGTCCGCCGGCGCGGCCGCGATCGCCTCCGAGCAGCTCGGCCTGGCCGACAAGTGCCTGGAGATGACCGTCGCGTACGTGAAGGAACGGCGGCAGTTCGCCCGCCCGGTCGGCTCGTTCCAGGGGCTGAAGCACCGGCTGGCCGACCTGTGGGTCGGGCTCACCCAGGCGCGGGCCGCGGCGCGATACGCGGCGGCCTGCCTGGCCGACGTGGACAGCGACGCGCCCCTCGCCATCGCGCTGGCCAAGTCCTACTGCGGCGACCTCGCCGTACGGGCCGCCGAGGAGTGCGTGCAGATGCACGGCGGTATCGGGTTCACCTGGGAGCATCCGGCGCACCTGTACCTCAAGCGCGCCAAGGCCGCGTCGATCGCGTTCGGCACGTCCGACGCTCACCGGGCGTCCCTGGCCCGCCTGGCCGACCTGCCCGGGGCCTAGAGACGCGAGCACGGCTCAGTACGGGGGACGGCCCTGGCCAGCAGGGACGGCACCGGCAAAGGGGGTCAAACCGGACCCTGCGAATACCTGGACGATGTCGCGCACAAAGCCCTACGATGACGGGCACGGCAACGCGGCCAACCGCGTGCTGACCGGGTGATTTCGTAGTTCCGCGGCTGGCTCGCGCGCCTGCATCCGCCGGTGCTCACGCAGCGACAATGATCACCGAAGGGCAGGCGTGGAAGAGCTAACGATCTCCGTGACGGCCGGGCCGTCCCACACCCTGGTCACCGTGGCCGGGGAGTGCGACCTGCACACCGGCCGGCAGTTGCGGGACGTCCTGACGTCGGAGGTCTCCCACGGCGTGCGCCGCCTGATCGTCGACCTTTCCGGGCTCGGCTTCATGGACTCCACCGGCATGCAGGTCCTGCTGAGCGTCCGCACCGTGCTCGCGGTCCGCGGCGGCATCCTGGCCCTGGTCTCCCCGCAGCCGGTCGTGGCGCGGATCCTCGAGCTGACCGGCGCCGACCAGGTCATCCCGGTCTACGACACGCTCCAGGACGCCCAGACCGCCGGCTGAGCGTTCCGGACGGCACCGCCAGATCATCACGGGCCCAGGTGATGATCTGGCCGCACTGGCCTAGGGTCGGATCATGGAGCCCAATAGCGAGGTCATCGGCGTGGATGTCCCCGGCGGCACGCTCGCCGTGCTGGTCGAGGCGCTCGGCCGGGAACTGCCCGGTGACCGCGTCGTCACTGACCCCGGCGTGCTCGGTGCCCTGTCCCACGACGACGCCGAATGGGCGCCGGCCGGGCAGGCCGCCGCCGCTGTCCGGGCCCGGTCCGAAGCGGAGGTGCAGCACGTCGTGCGCATCTGCGCCGACCTGGGTGCGCCGATCGTGCCGCGCGGCGCCGGCACCGGTCTGTCCGGCGGCGCCAACGCGGTCAGCGGCTGCGTGATCCTCGACCTGTCGGCGATGAACCAGGTCCTGGAGATCGACCCGGACAACCTGCTGGCCGTCGTGCAGCCCGGCGCGGTCAACGACGACGTCAAGGCGGCCGTCGCCGAGCACGGCCTCTGGTACCCGCCGGACCCGGCCAGTGCCCCCTGGTCCACCATCGGCGGGAACGTGGCCACCAACGCGGGCGGCCTGTGCTGCCTGAAGTACGGCGTCACCCGCGACCACGTCCTGGGCCTGCGCGCCGTCGTGGGCGGGCCGGCCGGGTACGGCGAGGCCGTGCGTCTCGGCCGGCGCACCACCAAGGGCGTCGCCGGGCTCGACCTCGTCGGGCTGTTCGTCGGGTCGGAGGGCACGCTGGGCGTCGTGACCGAGGTGACGCTCCGGCTGCGGCCCGCGCTGGCCGGGATCCCGCGCACGATCGTCGCCGCGTTCACGGACCTGGTCGCGGCCGGCCGGGCCGTGGCCCAGATCACCCGGCGCGGCCTGACCCCGGCCGTTCTCGAGCTCCTGGACCGGGCCTGCCTGACCGCCGTCGAGGACTGGAAGCACCTCGGCATCGAGGCCGACGCGGCGGCGCTGCTGCTGGCCCGCGTGGACACCCCGGGAGATTCCGGCGCGGCCGAGGCCGGGGCCATCGCCGCGGCCATGACGGACGCCGGCGCGACGTGGGCCGAGCAGTCGACCGACGACGCCGAGGCCGAGGCGCTGTTCGAGGCGCGGCGGCTGGCGTACCCGGCGTTCGAACGGCTCGGCCCGGTCCTCACCGAGGATGTCTGCGTGCCGCGGTCCAAGGTCCCGGCCATGCTGGAGCAGGTTGCGGCGATCGGCGCGCGGTACGGCGTGCAGATCGCCACCATTGCTCACGCGGGCGACGGCAACCTGCATCCGCTCATCATCACGCCCTCCGGCGACGAGGTGCTCCGCGCCGCCGCGCAGGCCGCGTTCGACGAGGTCCTCGACGCGGCCATCGCCCTGGGCGGCACCGTCACCGGGGAGCACGGCGTCGGCCTGCTCAAACGCGACGGCATGCTCCGGGAACTCGATCCGGGCGCTATCGCCCTGCAGACCGCGGTGCGCCGCGCGCTCGACCCGCGCGGGATCTTTAACCCAGGGAAGGGCTGAGCGGCCCCGCTGAGTCTCCCGAGCCCGCCGGTCCCGCGGAGCCTTCTGAACCCGCTGAGTCCGCCGGTCCCGCTGAGCCCGACGGGACGGCTGAGCCTGCCGGTCCCGCTGAGTCCGCCGGTCCCGCGGAGCCTTCTGAGCCCGCTGAGTCCGCCGGTCCCGCTGAGCCCGACGGGACGGCTGAGCCTGCCGGTCCCGCTGAGTCCGCCGGTCCCGCGGAGCCTTCTGAGCCCGCGGAGCCTTCTGAGCCCGCTGAGTCCGCCGGCCCCGCTGAGCCCGCCGGGACGGCTGAGTCCGCCGGTCCCGATGGGGGAGTGGCGTCCCCGGGGTGCTCGGGGCCGGCCGTCTCCACCGGTGCGGGCGGTGCGGCTGGGGAGGCCGGGGTAACGGCGGGAGCCGGGGCCCACGGCGCCGGGTTCCACGAGGCCAGGTTCGGCGAGGCCGGGGTCCACGGGGCCACCGGGCTTGCGGCCCGGTTGGCCCGGCGCGGCGCGAAGAGCATCCATCCGCAGATCGCGGCCAGCGCGAGCACGAAGGCGCAGTAGACCCAGAACACCGGCGTGAGCCCTGAGCTGATCGTCAGGCCGGCCTGCGAGGCCTGTGCCCGCGAGATCCCGAACTGGGTCGGTGAGACGGCCTCGCCCACCTGGACCAGGGCCTCGATGGCCGACGCCGCCATCGGGATCGTGGCCCCGGCGAGCAGCAGCGCCCCCAGGCGGACCGGCCGCCACCACGCGGCCGCGGCGACCACCACGACGAGCAGCACCATGACCGCGACGTTCCCGAAGATCACCAGGCCCGGGTTCGCGAAGGCGTTGCCTGCCGTCAGGGACTGGACTGGCTGGCCCGGGGCCCGCAGCGTGTAGCTGTCCCACGAGGGGGCGAACGCGATCGCCGCGCCGAGCGCAGCGACCGTGGCGAGCGTGAGCCGCAGGATGCGGTCCCGCGCGGGCCCGTTCGGCTTACCCAGCGCCTCGGCTGGGCGGAACCGGAACGCGGCCACGGACCCGGCCGTGCCCAGGAGCCAGCCGATGAGCCCGAGTACGAGGCCAGCCCCCACGGTCCCCCCGCCGGCGATCGCGGTGCCGGTATCGGCGAAGAAGAAGCCGAACGTGACGATGCTCGTCCCGAGCCCCAGCAGCGCTCCCACCCGCGCCAGATTGCCGCCGCGCAGGATGAGCAGCGCGCTCACGGTCCAGACGGCCAGGTAGATCGCGTGTGTCACCAGCTGCGGCGGCTGCTGGGTCAGGCTCGCGGCGCTGAAATAGCCCGGGAAGAGGCTGGCGATCCCGCAGCCGACGCCGACGGCGAGCAGCGCCGCCCCGGCGACCGCGCGGGCGCGCGTGACCGCGGGGTTCGCAGGTCGCGGGCTGGCCGCGCCGGGCGGGCCAGCCGGGATGATCATGCCGGGCGGGGCGGCCGCGATGATCATGCTGGCCGGGGCGGCCGCGCTGATCGAGGCGGGGGTCTCCAGCCCCGTGAACCGGGACCACGCGCCCCGCCAGCCCTCGGGGGTCTCCGGCCACCATTCGATCGACGGTGGCCGTGGCGCTCCCGCGGGCCAGATCCCGTAGAAACCGGGCCCTCGCCCGAGCTCAAATCGTGCACCCCGGTACAACACCGTCTCGTTCGCCGGCACGGTTCCAGCCCTCCTGCTCCGCTGCTCGGGTCATGTCCTCACCCAGAGTGTAAGAAGGTCATCTGTACACCTGCTGAGCGAACGCTCAGGCCTTGCTTATCGCGCAGGCGGGCCATCGGCGAGGCGACGGTTGGCTCGCCGAGCCGCCGCACCGTCGGGTCGGCTTCCTCGATGGACAGCTGATCACCGGTACTCACCATGTGCCGAGCATCGCGCGCCCACGTTTCAGGCATGTAGCCGGAACGGACATAGCGGGGGCCGGGCGGCGATGACGCCGGCCCGGCGGGGCTGTATCCCGGCGGCGGCGCGCGGTTATGGTAGCCGCGTGAGGCCGTCGGCAGCAGATAACGCGGCGGGAAGCGCGCATGGCTTCCCGGCTGCGCTGACCCGTTTCGTGGGCCGGGGCGGGGCGGTCGATGAGGTTGCGGGCCTGCTGGATCAGTCCCGGCTGGTGACGCTGACCGGGCCGGGCGGTGCGGGGAAGACCCGGCTGGCCGGAGAGGTAGCGAAACAGGTAGCCGGCCGGTTCGCGGATGGCGTGTGGCTGACGGAGCTGGCGGCGGTGCGGGACCCGGCGCAGGTTCCCGCGGCGGTGGCGGCGGCGCTCGGGATACCGGAACAGCCGGGCGCCGCCACGGCCGATGCGCTGGCGAGGGCGCTGGCCCGGCAGCAGTTGCTGCTCGTACTGGACAACTGCGAGCAGGTGATCGGCGCGGTCGCGGTGCTCTGCGCGGGGCTGCTGCCTGCCTGCGATGATGTGCGGATTGTGGCCACCAGCCGGGAGCCGCTGCGGGTGGACGGCGAGGCCCGGTACCGGCTGGCGCCGCTGACCCTGCCCAGCCCGGATAATCCGGCGGACCTCAACGGGTCGGAGGCGGTGGCGCTGTTCACGGACCGGGCCCGCCTGGCTGACGCGAGCTTCACGCTCGATGCGGAGACCGGGCCGGTGGTGGCCCGGCTGGTGGCGCGGCTGGACGGGATGCCGCTGGCGATCGAACTGGCCGCGGCGCGGGTGGAGGCGCTGGGGGTGGCGCAGCTGCTGGACCGGATCGATGACCGGTTCGGGCTGCTGGTGGCCGGGGACCGGCTGGCCGCACGGCGGCACCGGTCACTCGCCGCCACCGTGGAGTGGAGTTACCGGCTGCTGGACGACGACGAGCAGCAGGTGTTCCGCGCGGTGTCGGCGTTCCCGGGGCCGTTCACGCTGGCGGGGGCCGAGGCGGTCGCCGGGGCCGGCACCGGGCCGGCCGTGCTGCGCCTGGTGGACTGCTCGCTGCTGGTCCCGCCGCGAGCGGGCCCGGACGGCCGGTCCCGGCTGACCAGGGCCCGGGACGCGGGCGACCTATGGAGTCTGGGAAATCTGCTGGAGAAGATGACGGTCCTTGACCTGAACGCGGGCCGTTTCCAGGACGCCGCGGCGCACCTGCGGGAAGGACTCCAGATCAGCTTGCGGACCGGCGTGCGGGCCAACATGCTCGATGACCTGGACTGCTGCGGGTACCTGTGCGCCATGACCGGGCGCTGCGAGGAGGCCCTCACCATATGGGCCGCGGTTGTGATGCTCCAGGGATACGAGGGCTTCAGGGCCACGGCACACCCGGATGTGCCCCGGGGCTGGTTCCAGCGGCAGGAGGCCCTGCGTGAAGCCCGGCAGGCACTCGGGCCGGACCGGGTGCGGGCCGCCGAGGACCGCGGCGAGGCGATGAGCCTGGCCACCGCGGCCGAGTACGCCCTCATGCTCACCGCCGTGGAACCGCCGCCTGCCGAAGCCCCGGCCGGGACGCCGGGAGCGCCGGCCGGGGCGCCGGGCGTGGGCAGGCTCAGTGCCCGGGAACGGGAGCTGGTCACCCTGGTCGCCCAGGGCCGCACCGACGCGCAGATCGCCGCCCAGCTGTACATCAGCGTGCGCACGGTCAGCTCCCACCTGGACCGCATCCGCGACAAGACCGGCTGCCGGCGGCGCGCCGACCTCACCCGCCTGGCCCTAGCGTCCGGCCTGGTCTAGCCAGCCCCCCGGGCCAGCACGGCGCGAAGGGGTGATTCGACCCCTGTCCCGCGCCTGGCCGGGCCGGCGAACCTGCTGGGAGAGGGCCGGAACAACCGGCCGGTTCCGGGCAAGGACCCAGGCTCATCTGGATCCGGGACGGAGGAGAGATGAGGCCCTACTTCGAAACCAGCCACCCCGCCGGTTTGCTGCTCCTGCTGGTCACCCTGGCCTGGGGAGCGATGGAATTCGGCCAGTTTTCCGCGGGGCTGGACGCCAGGAAAGGAGCCGTCAAGGTGGGCGAACTCAGCGGGCGCTGGCTCAGCCGGTCGCGGCGGTCGTGCGCCGGGCCGCTTCCGCTGGGCGGTGATGCTAGGGACGGTGGTCCGCGCGGGTGTGCTGGCGATACCTGTCCGCGACGAGAAAGGCCAGGTCGAGGGATTGGCTCCGGTTAAGGCGGGGGTCGCAGGCGGTCTCATAACGGCGGCTCAGGTCGCTTTCTGTGATGTGCTGCCCGCCGCCCACGCATTCGGTGACGTCATCGCCGGTGAACTCGATATGGATACCGCCGGGGTGGGTGCCGAGCGCGCGGTGCACCTCGAAGAAGCCCGCGACCTCGTCCACCACGTCGTCGAAGTGGCGTGTCTTGTGCCCGCTCGCCGCCTCGATGGTGTTGCCGTGCATCGGGTCGCAGACCCAGGCGACCACGGCGCCGCCGGCCATGACCTTCTCCACCAGCGGCGGCAGGACGTCGCGCACCCGGCCGGAGCCCATCCGCGTGACCAGGGTCAGCCGGCCCGGTACGCGGTCCGGGTCGAGCACGTCGGTCAGCGCCAGCACCTCCTGCGCCGTGACCGATGGGCCGAACTTGACGGCGACCGGGTTACCGATCTGGCGCGCGAACTCGATGTGGGCGCCGTCGAGCGCACGGGTCCGTTCCCCGATCCACAGCAGGTGAGCCGACAGGTCGTAGGGGAGCCCGCTCCGTGGGTCGGTGCTGGTCAGCGCGCGCTCGTAGTCGAGCAGCAGAGCCTCGTGGCTGGAGTAGAACTCCACGGCGCGGAACTCTTCGGGATCGGCCCCGCACGCATGCATGAACGCGATCGCCCGGTCGATCTCTTCGGCCAGCCGCTCGTACCGCTGGCCGGCCGGGCTGTGGGCGACGAAGTCCTGGTTCCAGGCGTGCACCTGGCCGAGGTCGGCGTACCCGCCGCTGGCGAAGGCCCGGCACAAGTTCAGCGTGACCGCCGCGCAGTGATACGCATCGAGCAGCCGGCCCGGGTCGGGCGTCCGGGCCTCGGCCGTGAACTCGATCGCGTTCACCGCGTCGCCCCGGTAGACGGGAAGCTCCACGCCCTCCCTGACCTCGGTCGCCGCTGAGCGGGGCTTACCGAACTGACCCGCCAGGCGGCCGACCTTCACCACCGGCACACTGGCGGCGTAGGTCAGCACCACGGACATCTGCAGCAGCGTCCTGAGCTTGCCCTGGATGCTGCCGGCGGTCGTGCCGGCGAACGTCTCCGCGCAGTCGCCGCCCTGCAGCAGGAATGCCTCCCCGCGTGCCACCGCGGCGAGCCGTTCCCTCAGCTGGTCGCACTCGCGGGCGGACACCAGCGGTGGCAGGCCACTCAGGTGGCGCGTCACCGCCCCGAGCCGATCGGGATCGGGCCACTCGGGCTGCTGAAGCGCCTGCCTGCGGCCGGAGTCCCCTCCGGGCCTGGCCACACCCCACGGCCGGGCGGAATCTCCCGGCTCAGCCCCATCGCTGGAGGCGTTCACCCGCCCAGGCTACTGGAGCCGCACAACCGTCAGCGCTGCAGTAGTGCTCCAGGTGCCAGTCCCGGCCGGACGGTGCTTACAGCCAGTCCCGGCGCTTGAAGACCGCGTAGAGCACAGCCCCCGAGACGATCATGATGGCGACCGCGGTGGCCAGCCCCACCTGGCGGCTGAAGCCCGGGTAGGGCACGTTCATTCCATAAAAACCGGTGATGAACGTCGGGACCGCGATGATCGCCGCCCAGCTCGTCACCTTCTTGGTGATGACGTTCATCCGGTTGCCCTGGATGGTCAGGTTTGTCTCCAGGATGCTCGTCACCAGATCCCGCAGGCTGTCGGTCCACTCGGCGGCGCGGAGCACGTGATCATAAACGTCGTGGTAGTAGGGCATCAGTTCGTCGCTCACGACATGCAGGTCGTGCCGCATGACCGCGTTCACCACTTCGCGCATGGGGATGACGATCCGGCGCAGCAGCACCAGGCTCTTGCGCAGTTCAAAGCTGCGCCGCTGGACGGTCAGGTTCTGCGGAACGGCGGCGAACAGCTGATCTTCCAGCACCTCGACGGCGTCGTCCAGGCTCTGCACCGATTCAAAGTGGCCGTCCACCACGTAGTCGAGCAGTCCGTGCAGCAGATAGCCGACGCCGAATTTGGCGAGGTCGGAGCTGGCGTCCCAGCGGTCCACGACGGCGCCGATGTCGAGCCCGTCATCCTTGCGGACCGTGATCAGCGCCCGCGGGGTGACGAAGGCGGCCAGTTCGCTGGTGGCCAGCTCGCCAGTAGCGGTGTCCAGCCGCGCGCCGTAGGCGTTCAGGAACAAATGGCTCCGGTAGCGGTCGAGCTTGGGGCGCTGGTGCTCATGCACGGCGTCCTCGACCGCCAGCGGGTGCAGCCCGAATTCGTCGCTCAGCACGGCCAGATCGTCGCGATCGGGGTCCCGCAGGTCGAGCCAGATGGTGACCGTCTCGTCGGCCAGGTAATCGCTGATCTCGGCCACGGGAAAACCCTCGCGCTCGAGTACCCCGTGCCGGTAGAGCCGCGTGCGGGCCTGGCACTTGGTGGGGGATTGCATGCAGATCGCGGACGTGGCCACCGTGTCCGGATCGCGGCCGTGAAAGGTCTCGGCCACCGGCGGCCGGTTGCCCAGCACCCCGCTGGGCGAGGCACCAGGGTTCCTTTCGCCGTCCGCCGGGTCCGCAGCGTCCACCACGCCTGCCGGGTCAGATTTCGTTGAGGTCATGGGGTTCTCAGGCGGGCTGTTCGGTCTGCAGCTGGCGGACGATCTCCACGGCGTCGCTCACGTGCTGGCCGATGTTGGTCATCGATTTGAAGACGTGCCGGACCGTGCCCTGGCGGTCGATGACGTAGGTGACCCGGCCGGGCAGCAGGCCCAGGACCGGCGGGACCCCGTAGAGCTTGCGGACCTTGCCGCCCTGGTCGCTGAGCAGCGTGAACGGCAGCTGGTGCTGCCCGGCGAAGGCGGCGTGCTTGTCGGCCGAGTCGGAGCTGATCCCGATGACCTCGGCATCGGCCTCAGCGAAGACCTCGTAGCTGTCGCGGAACGCGCACGCCTCGGCGGTGCAGCCGGGGGTGTTGTCCTTGGGGTAGAAGTACAGGACGACGACCCGCTGGCCGAGCCGGTCGTGCAGCCGGACCGGCTCACCGGACTGTGACGGCAAGGTGAAGTCAGGGGCCGTGTCGCCGGCCTGGATACCGCGTGCCATGTTCTCTGCCCTTCTGCGCTCCCGACGGGAACGCGGGCCGCGTGATAAAGCCTAGCCAGCCCAAAGCGCCGGTACAGCCGGACGTAAGGTGGTGCCGTGGAGGGCACGGTAGTCGTCGAACTGATTCAGCCGCTGATCGGCAAGCAAGGGCAGGTCAGGCTGCTGTTCCGGGGGGTGAACGGGCGCTGGACCCTCAATGATGACAAGCACCCGCTGACCGCCGTGCGGATACGCCCGGACGGGCTCGTCGAGACCTCGCGTGAGGACGGGTGGGACGTTGTGGACCCGGCCGACGTGGTGGCCGTCGAGTGGGTGTCCAGGGACGGCGAGGGCGGCGGCCAGTACCTCTGACGGACGGCCTGTTGCGGCGCGCGGGAAGATCACGTTGCGGCTCCGGCCCGGGTGCCGTCCGGCAGGAGGGCCAGGAGCTGTCTGGTGTGGCCGGGCAGTTCCACTTCCGCCAGGCCGGTGACGAGGGTGGTCAGCGGCATGGGCTGATCGACCAGGGCGGTGTCCTTGGACAGGAGCCGGGTGGGCACCGGTGTGTCGAGTTCGGCGTCGCTCAGCATCGGTCCGCCGAGTGTGCAGAGGGCGTCTCCTTGGAGGCGGATGCGGTCTCGAAGCCCCGTGTTGCCGCCGGCGAGCGCGATGACGCGTTCGATGGTCCAGGTGTCCAGCGCTATGCGGTTGTCATACGTCGTATTCGCTCCCGCAGCGACGCAGGAGGCGGCGGCGATGGTGGCGGCACTGACGAGCGAGACGTGCGCCAGAATCTGCTCGGCGTTCCATTCGCCGGCCGGGGGGACGGGACTCGTGCCGCCAGAGTCGGCCACTGTGGCCGCAGCGTCCAGCAGCGCGCGGTAGGCGTCCCGAAGCGGGGCGGTGTCCATCGTGTTGTCCTCATTTCTGCAGTCGCGCGCGGGGGTGGATACGGGAAGGGGTGTGGCGGCTGCGGTCTCGGGCGGTTGTGGCGGCTGCGGTCTCAGGCGTGGGCGCTGGACATCTCCCATGGTGCCTGCGGGAGGACATCGCCGGTCTCAAGCAGCGACTTGAGGTTCGCCAGCACGGCCGGCCATCCGCGTGAGATGCCGCCGAGCATCTCCTGGTTGGGGAGATTCTCGTGGGTCACGGTCAGGCGGACGATGTCCTGATGTGGTTCGACCAGAAAGGTGACGACCGACGGTTCTCTTGGCGTTCCGGCGCCGGGGGCGTCGTCGAATGTGATGACCAGGCGCGTCGGGGGCTCGGCCTTGATCACCCGGCCGACGGCATCGGCGGCGCCTGATCCGTCGACGCGCCGGTGCTCCCAGCCCGAGCCCGGCTGCCAGTCGGAGATGTTGGCGTGTCCCCAGTAGCGGGCCGTCAGGTCCGCGTCCGTCAGGGCCTGCCACACCTGCTCCGCGGTTGCGCGGATGTAGGTGACGTAGACGTAGGTCGGCACGGACGTGGGCCCGTTGGTCATGGCGTACTCCTCTGCCTGGTTCTTGATGGCACTGATCGCTTGCATGCGGGGCTTGTCGAACCCCGAGATCCAGCGCTCCTCGATCTCGTGGATCGGTGTCGGGTTGAGGTAGTGGAGCCGCTCCCGTCCGCGTCGTACGACGGTCACGAGGTTGGCCCGCTCAAGAATGTCGAGATGCTGTGTCGCCGACTGGCGCGCCATGCCCAGGCGTTCGCATAGCTCGCTCAGTGTCTGGCCGTTGTGCTCGCGCAGACGGTCGAGCAGGAGTCGCCGGGTGGGGTCGGCCAGCGCTTTGAAGACCGGGTCCATCGCTCTAGCGTCGGGGCTCACGCCTCCATTATGCAGGTATTTACCTGCATAATGTCAATGGCGGATCTTGGTTGGCCTGACTTCACGACTGACCATCGGACGTGACCAGGCACTATGCCCATCCGCAGGTCGTGCGCGGGACGCGCTCAAGGGGGGAAGTGGCTCCAGCACCGCCTACTCCGCATCCGTTAGATCTGCCCGTGCCACGGGAGGCGATCAGAGCACGACCTTGATCCACTTCGGCACAGGCCCGGGCGGCAATCTGACAGGCCGACTGACTCGGACACCCAGGCCGACGCCAGCAGCAAGATCATCCCCAGCAAATCTGCTGCACACCCGTCATCGAACCTGTATCCGAAGAATGTCGGTACCTCATGAGATGATCCGGTTATGTGTTCCCCTGGAAGGACCGCACGGGATGAGGTGCTGGCCGGCCTGGCGACCCTCGGCCCCGGTGTCACCGATGCGGTGACGCTGCTGGGCCAGGTCCATGACCTGGCCGGGTTCGCCGGCCAGATCCAGGGCGAGCTGGCCCGGCTGACCGCCGCCCTGGACGCCGCCGACGGCGCCTCGGAGGCCGGGTATTCCTCCACGGCGGCGTTCCTGCGGCACGCGTGCGGCCGGCTGCCGGGCCGGGCGGGGGAGCTGGTCGCGGTCGGCCGGGCGCTGCGGGCCCTGGCCGCCACCGAGAAGGCGTTAATCGCCGGCCAGATCTCCTTCGATGCCGCGCATATGATCTGCCGCACCGCCACCGAGATCGCCGACCCCGGCCTGG
>Ga0182014_10002174_pt1 | contig 25035 bp, 22 predicted proteins | sample 612S2DmetaG_FD_120489 | JGI IMG/M metagenome (GOLD analysis project Ga0182014, IMG submission 120489) | Permafrost microbial communities from Stordalen Mire, Sweden - 612S2D metaG | ecosystem: Environmental > Terrestrial > Soil > Wetlands > Permafrost | place: Sweden: Stordalen | collected...
GAAACCCCGACTCAGGTGTAGAACTATCGCCGTCCCGCCCGATGAGAGGGGCGTTTCGCGATCGTCACGAACGCGGGCCGGGATGCGGTGGACGCGGATGCGCTCTTGACGAACGGCGCGTGATGCGGACGGCAAAACCGTGTGGTCCTGACACCCCGACGCTGGTGTCAAGTCGGTGAAGCGATCCGCCGGCGATGGTGGCAAGAAGGCCCGGTCACCAGGGAGCGCGGTATAAGCCGTAAACCATTGCGTGGGCGATGCCGGGCGTTTTCCGGTGAACTCGCTGTGAATACTCGTGTGCATTCCAACCAACCACGTTCGCACACGAGGCTGCGGGTGCACTGGGCACCCGGCATTCCCCACGCCCTCTTTTGGGGCGGAGAATTATGCAAGACCCGGGCGAAATCGCGCCGCGGGAATGCGAAGGTGTGTCCTGCCAAGTTCATTGAATGCGAACGCGATCAACACTTTCGGCCGTCATCGCCCGCGGAAGCGGGCGACCCAGTATTCGCAGACGTCAGCGATAGAACAGAGATGCCGCGGCGTACTGGATCCCCCGCTTTCGCGGGGGATGACGATCACGGGGTGGGTGCGGTCCGTTAGGATTGCTCTCAAAACGGCTTGCTCAGAAACTTCGAACCCTTCAATCCGTATCGCCAGGGCAGATCGACCGCCTTCGTGATTCCGATGCGCACGCCGGCGACGATCTCGGGCTTTTCCGCGCGCGAAAACAGCGCGATCGGCGGAGCATCGAGCGCCAGGCCGTTATGGGCATCGGTGATGCCGAGCGCTTCGGTCAGCTTGCCCGGGCCCGAACACAGTGACCGCTCGTCCTGCAATTTGCGCCGGCGCCGCATCCTGGCGATGCCGCGGGTTGGCTCCAGCGCGCGGATCAGCACCGCGCTGGCGGAACCCGCTTTCTCGCAAACGAAATTGACGCACCAGTGGATGCCGTAGGAGCGATAGACATAGGCAAAGCCGGGTGGCCCGAACATCACCATGTTGCGTGGCGTCGGCCCGCGATAGGAATGCGCGGCCGGATCGGTGTGGTGATAGGCCTCGACCTCGACGATGATGCCGCCGACGCCATCCACCAGCAGCGTCGCGCCGACCAGGTCGGGCGCGACCTCGTGAACGCTGCGGGCGAAGAACGCGCGCTTGAGCGGCTTGCCCAATCGGGGAGCTGTGTCGGGGAGGCGACTGTGAGCCATTCAGGGAAGGGCCGGAAAGAGGCGGAAATGCGCTGGCAATGCCGATATGCTAATGCCTCGCGGCTGGCAAAGCGAGCGGTTGCGATTCCGCCCCGGGCGGATTAGCTAGGGTTCTCCTCGAGCGCGGACAATCGCATGGTCGTCGTCGTCGATACCGTTTCAGCCACGCCGCTGCGCCCGCGTCACCCGGAAAAGGTGAACCGGCCGGACGCCGTGTCGCCGCCGAAGCCGGACTGGATCCGGGTGCGGGCGCCGACCACGCGCGGCTATGCCGATACCCGCCACATCGTCAAGGAAAACGGCCTCGTCACGGTGTGCGAGGAGGCGGGCTGCCCGAATATTGGCGAGTGCTGGGACAAGAAGCACGCCACCTTCATGATCATGGGCGATACCTGCACCCGGGCCTGCGCCTTCTGCAACGTCAAGACCGGCATGCCCGCAGCGCTCGATGCCGGCGAGCCCGAGCATGTCGCGGAAGCCACCTTCAAACTCGGGCTCAGCCATCTCGTGATCACCTCGGTGGACCGCGACGATCTCGCCGATGGCGGCGCCGAGCATTTTGCACAGACCATTCGCGCCATCCGCGCGCGCTGCCCGTCCACCACCATCGAGATCCTGACGCCGGACTTCCTGCGGAAGGAAGGCGCGCTCGAAGTGGTGGCGAAGGCAAAGCCCGACGTGTTCAACCACAACCTGGAAACGGTGCCGTCGCGCTATCTCAGCGTGCGCCCGGGCGCACGCTATTTCCATTCGATCCGGCTGTTGCAGCGGGTCAAGGAAATCGATCCCACGATCTTCACCAAGTCCGGCATCATGGTCGGGCTCGGAGAGGAGCGCCACGAAGTGCTGCAGGTGATGGACGACCTGCGCTCGGCGGACGTCGATTTTCTCACCATCGGGCAGTATTTGCAGCCGACCCGCAAACATCACGCCGTGATGCGCTATGTGACGCCGGACGAATTTTCCGCCTACGAGAAGGTGGCCTATACCAAGGGCTTCCTGATGGTGTCGGCCAGCCCGCTGACCCGTTCGTCGCATCACGCCGGCGACGATTTCGCCCGGTTGCGGGCGGCGCGCGCCGCAAAAACCGGCTAGAGCGCAAGGTAGAGCCAGAGGCGATGCCGAAATTCAATTCGAGGCGCCGGGTCGAGCACAGCGCGCCGCAGATGTTCGATCTGGTAGCGGACGTCGAGCGCTATCCGGAATTCGTGCCGCTGTGCAGCGCGCTGAAAGTGCGCCAGCGCACCCCGAAGCCCGACGGCACCGAGATCGTGATCTGCGAGATGACGGTCTCGTTCAAGCTGGTGCGGGAAACCTTTGTCACCCGCGTGACGCTGGACCGCGCCAACCTCAATATCCTGGTCGAATATCTGCAGGGGCCGTTCAGCAATCTGGAGAACCGCTGGAGTTTCGAGCCGAAATCGGACACCGCCTGCGACGTCGGGTTCTACCTCGCCTACGAATTCAAGAGCCGGATGCTGGCGATGCTGATGGGGACGATGTTCGACACCGCGTTCCAGCGGTTTTCGGCGGCGTTCGAAAAGCGCGCCGATGCGGTCTATGGCAGGCCGGGGATCGCGAGCCGGAGTTGAGTGAAGTTTGGGCTGATCACGCCCGCGGCGGCCGCCGCCTCTTGACCACCGCGCTGCCCCGCGGCGAGCGCGGCAGGCGCGGACGCAGCCGGCTGGCGGCGGTGCGGCGCGGCTTGGCGGGCGGCTGCGGGCCGCGCGCCAGTTCCATCAGCATCCGCAGCGCCTCGACCACCGAGCGCGCGCGCACCGCGCTGCGTCCGATGGCGCCGAAGCGGCATTCGCGATGCAGGATGCGGCCGTCGCGCGCGGCAACCGCAAAATGCACGAGACCCACCGGCTTGCCCGGGGTCGCGCCGCCGGGGCCGGCGATGCCGGTGATGGAGACGGCGAGGTCGACGCCGGCCCGCTCCAGCGCGCCGACCGCCATCGCGGTCGCGGTCTCCTTGCTGACCGCGCCAAAGCTCTCCAGCGTGGTTGCCTTGACGCCGAGCATCGCGCGCTTGGCCTCGTTCGAATACGTGACGAAACCGCGGTCGATGACGTCGGAGGAGCCGGGAATATCGGTGAGCGCGCCCGCGACCAGGCCGCCGGTACAGGATTCCGCGGTGGCAATGGTCAATTTGCGCATCCGGCAGAGATCGAGCAGCGAACGGGAGAGGGCGCGGGCGTCGCTGCCGCTCATGTCAGTCGCTCCAACCTTTGTTGTCCCAGGGCAGGCGGATGGTGGCGCTCGCGGTGGCGGCGATGCCTTCCTCGCGGCCGGTAAATCCGAGCTTCTCGCTGGTGGTCGCCTTGACCGCGACGCGCGAGACGTCCAGGCCCGCGATCTCGGCGATACGGGCGCGCATGGTGTCGCGCAGCGGACCGATTTTCGGCCGCTCGCAGATCAGGGTCACTTCCAGATTGGCGATGCGGCCGCCGCGCGCGGTGACCCGGTCGACGGCGTATTTCAGGAACTTGTCGGAGGCGGCACCCTTCCACTTGATGTCGCTCGGCGGAAAATGCGACCCGATGTCGCCGTCCGCCAGCGCGCCGAGGATGGCGTCGACCAGCGCATGCAGGCCGACGTCGCCGTCGGAATGCGCAAGGAAGCCTTTGCTGTGCGGCACGCGAACGCCGCAGATCATCAGGTGATCGCCGTCGCCAAAGGCGTGCACGTCGTAACCGGTCCCGGTCCTGATGTCGCCGAGCTGGGCGGCGAGGCGGGCTTCTTCGCGGACGAAATCTTCGGGGGTCGTCAGTTTCATGTTCGCAAGATCGCCTTCAAAGGTCGCCACCGTCAATCCCGCCCATTCCGCCAGCGCCGCGTCGTCGGTGAAATCGCTGCGGCCCTCGCGCGCGGCGCGGCGGTGGGCGTCGAGAATCACGTCGAAGCGGAACGCCTGCGGCGTCTGCGCGATCCGCAGCCGCGCGCGCTCCGGGGTGGCTTCGACGTTGCCGTTTGCGTCCACCAGCTTGATGGTATCGGCCACCGCGACCGTCGGGATCGCAGCCCCGGTGCGGCCGGCCGCCTCGATCGCGCGCGAAATCAGGCCGGCCGAAACGAACGGCCGCGCGGCGTCGTGGATCAGGACGATATCCGGCTTCTGGCCGGCGAGCGCTTCCAGCCCGGCATGCACCGAGGCCTGCCGCGTCGCTCCGCCGTTGGCCGGCGGCTGGTACCGCAACGCGCTGACGGCGGCATTGAACATGGTGGTATCGTCCGGGTTCAACACCGGCTGCACCGCAAAAACCTGGGGATGACTGCAGAAAGGCTGCATCGCCCGGAAGATCACGGTCTGGCCGCCGATCGAGCGATATTGCTTGGGCCCACCTGTGCCGGCGCGAAGGCCGCGTCCGGCGGCGACAAGGATGGCGGCGGTCCGCTCGGATTTCGGCATTGCACTCAACAATTATTGGCGATTCGGACTGGAAACCGGGATCGGTCCGGGGGGATGGCGCATTGCCTCTATCATGCCGACGCCGCGAAACCACTGCGATTCACTATATCTGTGCGAAAAGCATATTTTGCTGCAGTGCACTTGCAAGATCGCAAGAACTGTCTAAAGTGTAGGCATGAGGCTTGACTGCACAAGATTTGTGCTCAGAATGCGTGGTAGTCGCGATAAGGCGGCTGCCAAAGGAATGAGAACGCCGTGACCGGCCCGGAAGGCTTTAACCCTAAGCCATTGAAGATAGGCGATATTAAGGTCGCCAACCGGGTCATCCTTGCGCCGATGTCGGGGATTACCGACGCGCCGTTTCGACGTTTGACGGCCACCCTCGGCGCGGGACTCGTCGTATCCGAAATGACGGCAAGCGACGATCTCGTCAATGGCCGGCCGATGTCGAAGCTGCGGTGCGAAGCGACCGGAATCGGTCCGCATGTGGTTCAGCTCGCGGGCTGCGAGGTCAGATGGATGGCCGAAGGCGCGCGGATCGCCGAGGCCGCCGGTGCCGAGATCATCGATATCAACATGGGTTGCCCGGCGCGCCACGTGACCGGCGGCCAGTCGGGGTCGGCGCTGATGCGCGATCTCGACCACGCGCTGAAACTGATCGAGGCGACCATCGCCGCCGTGCAAGTCCCGGTGACCCTCAAGATGCGGCTCGGCTGGGACGAGCGCTCGCTCAATGCGCCGGAACTGGCGCGCCGCGCCGAGGCCGCAGGCGTGCGCATGATCTCGGTGCATGGCCGCACGCGCTGCCAGTTCTACAAGGGCGAAGCCGATTGGGGCGCGGTCCGCGCGGTCAGGGATGCGACCACTATCCCGCTGGTCGTCAACGGCGACATCACCTCGTTCGAAAAAGCGGTATCCGCGCTTGAAAAATCCGGCGCCGACGCCGTCATGGTCGGCCGGGGCGCGCAGGGGCAGCCATGGCTGCCCGGCCAGATCGGGCGCCGCCTCGAAACCGGCATAGCCGAGGCCACACCGACTCTCGCCGAACAGCTCAACCATATTCGCGCGCTCTATGCCGAGGTCTGCAGTCTCTACGGACTGCGAATCGGCCTGCGTCATGCGCGCAAACATCTCGGCTGGGCGCTGGAGGTCGCGGCACGCTGCAGCCGCGCGCCGGCGGCCACGCTGAAGACCTGGCGCGAGAGGATTCTGACATCGGAAGACCACTCGGCCGTAAACCGATCTCTAGAAGATGCGTTTGACGACTTCGCATGGAGCGCTGCCGCATGACTTCAGTTGCCGAACATCGCAGGCCGATACCGTCCGATAGCGAGGCCATCCTCAACGCCTTGCCGAACCCGGTGCTGCTGGTGGCGCCCGACGGCAGGATCGTCGACGCCAACATGGCCGCGGAATCGTTCTTCGAGATCTCGGCCCAGTTCCTGCAGCGCCAGTCGCTGAAGGAGCTGGTGCCTTTCGGCAGTCCGCTGCTGGCGCTGATCGATCAGGTGCGCAGCAGCGGCTCGCCGGTCAACGAGTACAAGGTCGATCTCGGCACGCCGCGGATCGGCGGCGACCGCCAGGTCGATCTGCATGTCGCGCCCCTGACCGAACGGCCCGGCCATATCGTCGTGATGCTGCAGGAGCGGACCATCGCCGACAAGATGGACCGGCAGCTGACGCATCGCAGCGCCGCGCGTTCGGTGATCGCGCTGGCCGCGATGCTGGCGCATGAAATCAAGAACCCGCTGTCGGGGATCCGCGGCGCGGCGCAGTTGCTCGAGCAGGCGGCTTCCTCCGAAGACCGCATGCTGACGCGGCTGATCTGCGACGAGGCGGACCGAATCGTCACGCTGGTCGATCGCATGGAAGTGTTCGGCGACGACCGGCCGGTGGCGCGGGGGCCGGTCAACATTCATTCGGTGCTCGACCACGTCAAACGGCTGGCGCAGTCCGGATTCGCCCGCAATATCCGCTTCATCGAGGAGTACGACCCGTCGTTGCCGCCGGTGCTGGCCAATCAGGACCAGTTGATTCAGGTCTTCCTGAATCTGGTGAAGAACGCCGCCGAGGCGGTGGCCGATCTCGGCAGCGATGCGGAGATCCAGCTCACCACCGCGTTCCGTCCGGGTGTTCGGCTGTCGGTACCCGGAAAGAAATCCCGGGTGTCTTTGCCGCTGGAATTCTGCGTCAAGGACAACGGCCCCGGGGTGCCGGAAGATCTGCTGCCGAACCTGTTCGACCCGTTCGTCACGACCAAGCCGACCGGCAGCGGGCTCGGCCTCGCACTGGTCGCCAAGATCGTCGGCGATCACGGCGGCATCATCGAATGCGAATCCCAGCCGCGGAAGACCATCTTCCGCGTGCTGCTGCCGATGTACAACAGCGCCAAACATTTCGACCAAAGCAATCGCGATGACGTTTCGGGGACGCCGTTGCATGCCTCACAGAACTCAAGATGAGGAATAACAATGCCCGCAGGTAGCATACTCGTCGCCGACGATGACACGGCGATCCGCACGGTTCTCAACCAGGCCCTTTCGCGCGCCGGATACGAGGTGCGGCTGACCGGCAACGCCGCCACGCTGTGGCGCTGGGTCAGCCAGGGCGAGGGCGACCTCGTCATCACCGACGTGGTGATGCCCGACGAGAACGCGTTCGATCTGCTGCCGCGGATCAAGAAGATGCGGCCGAACCTTCCGGTCATCGTGATGAGTGCGCAGAACACCTTCATGACCGCGATCCGCGCCTCCGAGCGCGGCGCCTATGAATATCTGCCGAAGCCGTTCGACCTCAAGGAACTGATCGCGATCGTCGGTCGCGCCCTGGCGGAGCCGAAGGAGCGGGTCGCCAACCCGGTCGACGAGGGCGAATTCGATTCGATCCCGCTAGTCGGCCGTTCGCCGGCGATGCAGGAAATCTACCGGGTGCTGGCGCGGCTGATGCAGACCGACCTCACGGTGATGATCTCGGGCGAATCCGGCACGGGCAAGGAGCTGGTGGCGCGCGCGCTGCACGACTACGGCAAGCGCCGCAACGGCCCCTTCGTCGCCGTCAACATGGCGGCGATCCCGCGCGACCTCATCGAGTCGGAATTGTTCGGCCACGAACGCGGCGCATTCACCGGCGCCAATACCCGCGCCTCCGGCCGCTTCGAGCAGGCCGAAGGCGGCACCTTGTTCCTCGACGAAATCGGCGACATGCCGATGGAGGCGCAGACCCGTTTGTTGCGGGTGCTGCAGCAGGGCGAATACACCACCGTCGGCGGCCGCACGCCGATCAAGACCGACGTGCGCATCGTCGCCGCCAGCAACAAGGACCTGCGCATCCTGATTCAGCAGGGTCTGTTCCGCGAGGATCTGTTCTTCCGCCTCAACGTGGTGCCGTTGCGCCTGCCGCCGCTGCGGGAGCGGATCGAGGATCTGCCCGATCTGATCCGGCATTTCTTCGCGCTGGCCGAGAAGGACGGCCTGCCGCCGAAGAAGCTCGATGCGCTGGCGCTGGAACGCATGAAACAGCATCGCTGGCCGGGCAATGTGCGCGAACTCGAAAACCTCGCGCGCCGGCTCGCCGCACTTTATCCGCAGGACGTCATCACCGGTTCGGTGATCGACGGCGAATTGGCGCCGCCGGCGGTGACCTCGGGCGGCGCCGTTCACCACGGCGTCGACAATCTCGGCGGCGCGGTCGAAGCCTATCTGTCGTCGCATTTTTCCGGGTTCCCCAACGGGGTGCCGCCGCCGGGCCTCTATCACCGCATCCTAAAGGAAATCGAGGTGCCCTTGCTCACCGCCGCGCTGGCGGCGACCCGCGGCAACCAGATTCGCGCCGCCGACCTGCTCGGGCTCAACCGCAACACGCTGCGCAAGAAGATTCGCGATCTGGATATCCAGGTTTACCGCAGCGGTAATTAGCGGCGCCCACTCCGCGATGGGGTAATTGCCCTCTGTAGCGGCATCAGGACGCCGCGGAATTGTCGCAATTCGGCAACATTGTGATATGAATGCATCAGTTCCACTGCCGGCGTCGGTCCGGCGGACGGAAAGGCCTTCACCTCACCCCCTTGCCGAATGACCAGCGCAGACACCACGGCCGCATCGTTCGATCCGTCGTTCGCCGAACCCAAGGTGTCGTCCTTGCGGCGGTGGCTGGCGCCGTTTGCGGTCGGCTTGGCCCTGCTATCGGCGTTCCTCACCTTCGTGGTGCTTACCGGCCTGACCCGGATCGAACCGACGCGTGTCGTCGTCGTTTCCTTCATGCTGATCAACGGTGCGACCATTCTGCTGCTGGTCGGCATCGTGGTCCGGGAGGTCTGGCAAGTCATGCAGGCCCGGCGCCGCGGCCGGGCGGCGGCGAGGCTGCACATCCAGATTGTCAGCCTGTTCTCGGTCATCGCGGTGTTGCCGGCGGTAATGGTGGCGATCGTCGCCAATGTCACCATCGATCGCGGGTTCGATCGGCTGTTTTCCGGCCCGACGCGTGAGGCGATCGAGAACTCGCTGAGCATTGCCCGCGCCTATACCAACGAGCACGCCCAGCTCATCAGTGGCGACATCCTGGGAATGGCCAACGATATCGCCCATGCCCGGCCATTGTACGACCAGGATCGCGCGACGTTTCGCGAACTGCTGACGGCAGGCGCTGCCGCGCGCAATCTCCCGAGTGCAATGCTGATCGACAAGGACCACAATATTCTGGAGTCGGCGCAAACCGGCATTCAACTGGCCTTCGCTCCGCCGCCGACGGAATTGCTGAGCAATGTCAACGAAGCCGAGCCTGAGATCTCGGTGATCCCCGAAGAAAACTACGTCGCGGCCGTGATCCGGCTGCGCGCCTTCAACGATGTCTTCCTTTACGTGGCGCGTCCGCTGGATCCCGGTGTGGTCGCGCAACTCCGGCAGACCGAGGCCAGCGCCGCCGAATATGCCGAGCTCGAATCACGCCGGCTCGGCATTCAGGTTTCATTCGCGCTGATGTTTGCGGTGATCGCGCTGACCATCCTGATGGCCTCCGTCCTGATCGGTCTGAATTTCGCCAACTGGCTGGTCGCCCCGATCCGGCGGCTGATGAGCGCTGCCAATGTCGTCTCGACCGGCGACCTGCACGTGCAGGTGCCGGTGCACAAGTCCGAAGGCGATCTGGCGCAACTCGGCGAGACCTTCAACAAGATGACGCAGGAATTGCGCACCCAGCGCGACGAACTGGTCAGCGCCAGCGACCTGATCGACAGCCGCCGCCGTTTCATCGAGGCGGTGTTGTCCTCGGCGAGCGCCGGAATCATCGGCGTCGATACCTCCGGCAGCGTCGGCATTCTCAACCGCTCCGCCGAAAAACTCATCGGTCACGCCGAAGCGGAGACGCTGGATCATCCGCTGTCGGATGTGCTGCCCGAACTCGACGACATGATGAAAACGGCGCGCGAGGGCACGCAACGGCTGGTGCAGGGCCAGATCACGATTACCCGCGACGGCCATGAGCGCAATCTTTCGGTTCGCGTCAGCGCCGAGCAGACCAGCCAGTCGCGCGACAGCTACATCATCACGCTCGACGACATTACCGAACTGGTTTCCGCGCAGCGCACCTCGGCTTGGGCCGACGTGGCGCGCCGTATCGCGCACGAAATCAAGAACCCGCTGACCCCGATCCAGCTTTCTGCCGAGCGAATTCGCCGCAAGTTCGGCAAGGTCATCACCGAAGACAAGGCCGTTTTCGAGCAGTGTACGGACACGATCGTGCGGCAGGTTGACGATATCAGGCGGATGGTCGATGAATTCTCGCGCTTTGCGCGGATGCCGAAGCCCGTGATCGAGGGCGAGGATGTTGCCGACACCGTGCGGCAAGCGGTGTTCCTGATGCGGGTCGGACATCCCGACATCGAGATCGCGGCCGAGATCAAGGAAGAGCCGATGCTGGCGCAATTCGACCGGCGACTGATCTCTCAGGCGCTGACCAACATCATCAAGAATGCGACGGAAGCCATCGAGGCCGTCCCGCCGGAGGAACTTGGCAAGGGTCGTATTGATGTCATAGCCGCGCGCGAGAACGATGACATCGTGATCGACGTCGTCGACAACGGGATCGGCCTGCCGAAAGTCAGCCGGGCGCGTCTGCTCGAGCCCTATGTGACGACGCGCGAGAAGGGCACCGGCCTCGGGCTGGCGATCGTCGGCCGGGTTCTGGAAGACCACGGCGGCCGGATCGAACTCAACGATGCCGCCGACATCCGGCCGGGCCAGCGCGGCGCCTGGATGCGCTTGCGCTTCGCCATTTCGGGCCACGCACCGAAGGCCGAGACCAAGGAGCCGACCGATACAAAACCGCCGGCGCCCGAAACCACGGGGCCGGCAGAAGCGACTAACAATGAAGCGAAAATCGAAGCCGCAACCGGCAACTGACAAGACAGGCGTAACCCATGGCAAGTGACATTCTGATTGTCGATGACGAAGCGGATATTCGCGATCTGGTTGCGGGCATTCTGGAAGACGAGGGTTTCATCACCCGGACCGCGCGCGACAGCGATTCGGCGCTGGCGGAAATCGCCAATCGCCGCCCGCATTTGGTGTTTCTCGACATCTGGCTGCAGGGCAGCAAGCTCGACGGCCTGCAGTTGCTGGAGCAGATCAAGCGCGACCACGCCGACCTGCCGGTGGTGATGATCTCCGGACACGGTAATATCGAGACTGCGGTCGCCGCCATCAAGCGCGGCGCCTATGATTTCATCGAGAAGCCTTTCAAGTCCGACCGGCTGATCCTGGTGGCGACGCGGGCGCTGGAAACCTCGCGGCTGAAGCGCGAGGTGAAGGAACTCAAACAGCTGGCGCCGGCGGCGAGCGTCCTGACCGGGCGCTCCGCCTGCATGAATCAGCTGCGCCAGACCATCGAGCGGGCCGCCAAGGCCAACAGCCGGATCATGATCGTCGGTCCGTCTGGATCGGGCAAGGAACTGGCAGCGCGCACGCTGCACAACATGTCGACGCGCGCCGAAGGCCCCTTCGTCGTCATCAACGCCGCGGCGATCACGCCGGAGCGCATGGAGATCGAGCTGTTCGGCATCGAACAGACCAATGGCGAGCAGCAGCGCAAGGCCGGGGCGCTGGAAGAAGCCCATGGTGGCACGCTGTTCGTCGACGAAATCGGCGACATGCCGCGTGAAACCCAGAACAAGATCCTGCGGGTGCTGGTCGACCAGACGTTCCAGCGCTCCGGCGGCACCACCAAGGTGAATGTCGACGTTCGAATCATCTCCTCGACCGCGCGCAACCTGGAAGAGGAGATCGCGGAAGGGCGATTCCGCGAGGATCTCTATCACCGGTTGTCGGTGGTTCCGATTCGCGTGCCGCCGCTGTCGGAGCGCCGCGAGGACATTCCCGAACTGATCGATTATTTCATGGATCAGATCTCCGCCGCGACGGGCTTGCCGAAACGCCAGATCGGTCAGGATGCGATGGCGGTATTGCAGTCGCACGTCTGGCCTGGAAACGTGCGGCAGCTTCGCAACAATGTCGAGCGCGTCATGATTCTTGCGGGCGGCGGACCGGAAGTCATCATTACCGCCGACATGCTGCCGCAGGACGTCGGTTCCATGGTGCCGGCGATGCCGACCAGCAACAATGGCGAGCACATCATGGGCTTGCCGCTGCGGGAGGCGCGGGAGGTGTTCGAGCGCGATTACCTGATCGCCCAGATCAGCCGCTTCTCCGGCAACATCTCTCGCACCGCGGAATTTGTTGGCATGGAGCGCTCGGCGCTGCACCGCAAGCTCAAGGCGTTGGGGGTCGGCTGAGCGGGGCCCACCGGCAATATTCATGCAAGGGCTTGGGAAAATGCTACCTTTATGGGCAATTCCTTCGAAATTGAGCCCGGGTTTCGCGCCGTCCTGGCGCGATCCGGCTTGCCTAAAAACCGCGCCTGCCTTCTAATCATGCCGCCGCGCGCCCGGAGGGGGATCTCAGGGGATGCCGGTGGCCGGGAGACGCTCCAAAAGAGAGCAGCTCGCGGTTCAATAAAAAAGAAACCAACAAGACTGCGGGATAAAAACAATGGCGGCAGACCGCGCACAAAACCTACAGGACACCTTCCTTAATCACGTTCGCAAGACCAAAACGCCACTGACGATCTTTCTGGTCAATGGAGTTAAGCTGCAGGGGATTGTCACCTGGTTCGACAATTTCTGCCTCTTGCTGCGGCGCGATGGCCATTCGCAGCTTGTATACAAGCACGCGATCTCGACCATCATGCCCGGCGCTCCGATCCAGTTGTTCGAAGGCGGCGAGGATGCTCCGGCTTGAGAGTGATCTGATTGGAACCCCGAAGTATTGAAGGGGGAGCCGGCCGTCCGCGGTCGGCGGGGGGTAAAGCCAGCGGGCGGGTGATCGTCATCGGCCCCTATTTGCGTATGCGCCGCGGCGATCCCGAGGCGCAGGCGGATCAGCATGGCTTGCGCGATGGCGAGGCGCGGCTCGAGGAGGCTGCGGGGCTGGCGCGCGCCGTCGACCTCAGAATCGCGGAGGCGCTGATCGCACCGGTCAGCCAGATCCGGCCTGCGACCTATCTCGGCAAGGGCAAGGTCGAGGAAATCGTCGGACTGATCACCGGCCATGACGTCGAGCTGGTGGTGATGGATTGCGCGCTGTCGCCGATCCAGCAGCGCAATCTCGAGAAGGCCTGGAACACCAAGGTTCTCGACCGCACCGGGCTGATCCTCGAAATCTTCGGCCGCCGCGCCAAGACCAAGGAGGGCGCGCTGCAGGTCGAATTGGCGCATCTGAACTATCAGCGCAGCCGCCTGGTGCGGTCATGGACCCATCTGGAACGCCAGCGCGGCGGTTTCGGTTTCATGGGCGGCCCCGGCGAAACCCAGATCGAGGCCGACCGCCGCCTGATCGGCGAGCGCATCACCCGCCTCGAGAACGAGATCAAGAAGGTCCAGGCGACGCGCCGGCTGCACCGCGCCGGCCGGCAGCGGGTGCCGTATCGCGTGGTGGCGCTGGTCGGCTACACCAATGCCGGAAAATCGACGCTGTTCAACCGCCTGACCCGCGCCGACGTGCAGGCCGCCGACATGCTGTTCGCGACGCTGGACCCGACCTTGCGCGCGCTCAGCCTGCCGCACGGCGGCAAGGCGATGCTGTCGGACACCGTCGGCTTCATCTCCAACCTGCCGATGCAGCTGGTCGCGGCGTTCCGAGCCACGCTCGAGGAGGTGCTGGAGGCGGACGTCATTCTCCACGTCCGCGACATCTCTCATGAAGACGCCGAGGCCCAGCAGCACGATGTCGACACCGTGCTGCGCCAGCTCGGAATCGATCCGGACGCGGGCGCGCGCATTCTCGAAGTCTGGAACAAGATCGACCGCTTCGATCCGGAACAGCGCGAAAACCTGCAGAATATCGCGGCCCGCCGTGCGACCGAGCGGCCGTGTTTCCTGGTATCCGCCGAGACCGGGGAGGGGATCGACGCGCTGCTCGCCGCGATCGAGCAGCGGCTGGCGGCAACGCGCATGACGCTGGACCTGTCGATCGACGCCTCCGATGGCGCCGGCATCAGCTGGCTGCATCGCAATTCCGAGGTGCTCAACAAGCAGCTTCACGACGGCCGGTTCGATATGACCGTGCGCGTCGATGAAACCAAGCGCGACATCGTGGTCAACCGTTTCGACGCCGTGCCGCACGTGGCGTGAAAAACCATCTGCCGCCGGCGCCCCTGCACAGGGACGCCGTGCCGGGAGAGCCTTACTCCTTCGTCTTCGCCTCGTTCCACAACGCGTCCATCTCGGCGAGCGAAGCCCCGTTCAGCGAGCGGCCCTGCGATGCCAGGGCGCGTTCGATATAGGCAAAACGGCGTTCGAATTTGGCGTTGGTGCCGCGCAGCGCGGCTTCCGGATCGGCGCCGACATGGCGGGCGAGATTGACCAGCGCGAACAGCAGATCGCCGGTTTCCGCAGCGAGTTCCTCGGCGTCGCCGCTGTCGAGCGCGGCCTCGATCTCGTCGGCTTCCTCGCGGATCTTGTGCAGCACCGCGCGCGGATCGTTCCAGTCGAAGCCGACTGTGGAGGCCTTGCGCTGCAATTCCATGGCGCGGATCAGCGCCGGTTGTCCGGCCTTGACGCCGGATAACAGCGAGGTGTGCTCCACGTGCTCTTCCGCCGGACGCCGGGCCGCGCGCTCGGCCTTTTCCTCGGCCTTGATGCGGTCCCACGCTTCCTTGACATGGCCGGGCGTCAATCGCCCGTCACTGTCGGCGAAGACGTGCGGATGCCGTCGGATCATCTTGCGGCTGATCGCCTCGACCACGTCGCCGAACGAGAACGCATGCTGTTCCTCGGCCATGCGGGCGTGAAATACCACCTGCAGCAGGAGATCGCCGAGCTCGTCCTTGAGGTCGTCGAGATCGCCACGCACGATGGCGTCCACGACCTCGTAGGCCTCCTCGATGGTGTAGGGCGCGATGGTCGCAAAATCCTGTTCGAGGTCCCACGGGCAGCCGGTGCCGGGGGTTCGCAGCGCCGCCATGATTTCGAGCAGGCGTGAAATATCGCGGGAAGGGGTCATCGTGCACCGGAGCCGGAGAAGATCGGCCCTATATGCCGCAAGACGAGCGCTCATCCCAGCAAAACGAACCGGCCGGGCCGGCATTTCCACCGATTGGCCGGGGCCGCTATGAGTGCTAAGGGCTCGCTCCATGAAGGATCAACCGACCTCAGACACCGCGCTGGTGTTGTTCTCCGGAGGACAGGATTCCGCGACCTGCCTTGCCTGGGCACTGCAGCGCTTTGCGCGGGTGGAGATGCTTGGCTTCGACTATGGCCAGCGCCACGCCATCGAACTGGAATGCCGCGCTCACCTGCTCGACGGCATGCGATCACAGCGCGCGGACTGGGCGGTCAAACTGGGGGAAAGCCACACTTTGGCGATTCCGACCCTGGCCGAGATCTCCGACAGCGCGCTGACGCGGGACGTCGCGATCGCGATGGGAGCGGACGGCCTGCCCAACACCTTCGTGCCCGGCCGCAACCTGGTGTTTCTGACCTTCGCGGCGGCGCTGGCCTACCGGCGTGGCATCCGCCACATCATCGGCGGCATGTGCGAGACCGATTATTCCGGTTACCCCGATTGCCGCGACGCGACCGTCAAGGCGCTGCAAACGGCGCTCAATCTCGGCATGGATACGCAGTTCGAATTGCATACACCGCTGATGTGGCTGGACAAGGCCGGCACGTGGAAGCTCGCGCACGAGCTCGGCGGGACAGCGCTGGTCGACCTGATCCGCGAGCACTCCCACACCTGCTATCTCGGCGATCGCGGCGTGCGGCACGACTGGGGTTTTGGTTGCGGCGAGTGCCCGGCCTGCGCGTTGCGGGCGAGGGGATGGCGGGAATATGCGGCGGGGTGAGCTGACCCCGCGATGCGCTCCTCACGGTGAAGCCGCAAAATCCTCCGGCTGCAACACGATCGGCGATCCATGAGGGGTGCGGTCGGCGGCGTGGTCCCAGGCGTCGCGGTAGCGGTGCAGAGTCTCGGCGCTGGCGACGCCTTTCTCGGCGATCAGCCGTTCCAGTGTTGCCAGCCAGTGCCGGTAATAGGTCTCGCCGCTGTCGGGATCGCCGCTCGCTTGCGCGCGCTTGATTTGATCGGCGAGGGTTGCTGCCCATTCGTTCCAGGTGAACAGGCCATGAGAATGCAAAGCCACCGCCATCGCAAAGGCCTGCGCTTCCCAGGGTTCGCGAAACACCGGCCCGTCGGCGTCGCGGGGGATGCCGGGGACGGCGCGGGTTGCCTCAGCGGCGCCTTGCGGATCGAGCGACATCAGATTCGCTCCAGGTAGGGCTCCCAGGCATCGACCGACACCTTCAGGCCTGGATCCGACGCCTCGCCCCAGAGCTCGCGACCGTCGAAGGTCACGGTGTAGAGCCATTGCGGATCTTCGCCGGCGCCTGAGGCATTGCTGTCGGGAAACACGTGGCAGCCCAGCACGCGTTCGACGATGCCGGCATGCCCGCGCACATAGCGCGGCAGCCGGGTATGGGTCGGTGGGTGGATCACTTTGGCGCGAATGCGATCGCCGGCGGCGAACAGTGCAGGGCGCGTGGCCGCGCGCTCGGTCGGTCCGCCCCGGTGCAACATGGCGCCGACACCGTCCGGCGTCAGCGTCTTCGCCACCGGCTTTGCCGGATGCAGCGGCTTTCCGGCCTCGATCTCGTCGGTCGCGATCAGGCCGCGCTCCAGCATCAACCGTTCGAGGCCGGCAAGCCAGATCTGGTAATAGCTCATGCCGAGGTATTCCGCCGGCGGCCGGTTCTCGCGGGCGAAGCGCGACATGTCGATGTTCCAGCCGCCCGGCATCCCCATCGCCAGCGTGATCGCAAACGCGCGGCGCTCCCATTCGGCATGAAATACCGGCTCGTTCGGCTCCGGCAGCACCGGACCCGACCATGCCACGCCGCCCATATCGTGCGCGCCGTCCATCAGGCAACCTCGTGCGGCTGCTTCGGCAATCCGGTGCCGATCATGCTGTCGCGGGTGACGAGATCGGCCAGCCGTTCCTCGCTCCAGCCCTCGGTGCCGGCGGGGCGCATCGGCAGCACGAGATAACGAATCTCCGCGGTCGAATCCCAGACCCTGATCTCGGTGCCGTCCGGCAGCTCGAAACCGAAATCCCGCAGGACGCCGTGCGGATCCTTCACCGCCTTGGAGCGGTAGGGCGCCGACTTGTACCAGACCGGCGGCAGGCCCAGCACCGGCCAAGGATAACAGGAGCACAGCGTGCACACGACCATGTTGTGCAGGGCATGGGTGTTCTCGACCGCCACGATGTGTTCGCCCTGACGCCCGGCATAGCCGAGTTCCGATATTGCCGGCGTGGCGTCCTTGACGAGGCGGGCGTGGAAGGCGGGATCGGACCAGGCGCGGGCCACCACGCGGGCGCCGTTGCGCGGGCCGACCTTGCTCTCATAGGTATCGATCAACAGGCCGAGCGCGGCCGGATCGACATAGCCCTTCTCGGTCAGGATGGTCTCGAGGGCGCGCACCCGCAGCTCGGTCTCGGACAATTCCGAATGGTCGTGATGATGATCGTGATCGTGATGATGTCCGCTCATGGCGCAAGAATACCCGCAATATTCAGGATATGTCGAGATGTAGCGTCTGCTAGCATTTCCACACCGGGCTTGTGACAATACAGGCAGCGATTGAAGAAAATTCCGGGCAGGGAGGATGCTACATGACGGATTTTGTAACGATCGAAAAAGGCCTCGGGCCCGAGGGACGCATCGCCGTGGTCCGCTTCGACCGCGGCGACGGCATCAACGCGCTGTCGCCGGAAGCGCTGCGCCAGCTCACGGACGCCGCCCGCAGCTTCGAGGACGACGGCGACACCTCCGTCGTGGTGCTCGCCGGCGGCGCCAAGGCCTTCAGCGCCGGATTCGATCTCAAGGACGCGGAAGGCCAGTCGCGCCGAACCATGGATCTTGGCATGCTGCGCCGGCACCTGAAACTCGGGCCGCGCCTGACCCGGGCCTGGCAGGAGATGGAGCAGATCACGATCGGCGCCATCGAGGGCTTTTGCGTCGGCGGCGGCGTGGCGCTGGCGGTGGCGCTGGACTTTCGCGTCATGGGCAGCGACGCCCATCTGCGGGTGCCCGAGATCGGGCTCGGCATGAACATGAGCTGGCAGAGTATCCCGCGCATGCTGCATCTGATCGGGCCGGCGCGGACCAAGCAGGCGGTGATCCTTGCCGACCAGCGCATCGGCGCCGCCGAGGCCCATGACTGGGGCCTAGTGGAGGAGGTGGCCGATCCCGGCAAGGCGTTCGACGTCGCCATGGTGCTGGCCGGCAAGGTCGCCGCCCAGCCGCCGCTGTCGGTCGCCATGACCAAGCTGACCGTCAACCGGCTGGCGCATGCGCTCGACGATCTCGCCAGCCACATGGACGTCGACCAGTTCGCGCTGGCGAGCTTCAGCGAGGACCACAGGGAGGGCGTGGCGGCGTTCCTGGGGCGACGCAAGCCGCGGTTCCGGGGGCGGTGAGGGCGTTCGGCGACGTCGCCATCCGTCAGGACGGCCGCGTCATCCACCCGATGTACCTGTTCGAGGTGAAGAAGCCAGAGGAGTCGAAATATCCGTGCGACTACTACCGGCTGGTTTCGACCATTGCCGCCGATCAGGCATTCCGGCCGATGGCCGATGGTGGCTGTCCGATGGTCAAATGATAGCCATGTGTCGCAGGGGGGCGGACATGGCGAGGCACGACAGCACCTTGTGGCCCCAGGGATCAAGCGATCAATTGCCTGGCGACTGGCCGGGGTATTGACGCTGCGGCGCTTGCCAACCCCTTGAGGCCACATGTCAGATTCGCATAAGGTATATTATGGAATATGTTTATCGAAAGTGATATCAATTACTTAGATAAAATCTGTCAGAATTTGCATGAGCACGAGCTACGTGACGGCCGCGACCTTGCCCGCGTGGTCCGGAGTTTCTCCAATCGGTCGCAAAAGCAAACTCCAAAGCCCGACCGTACGGCTCTCGCACTTCGAACGCATCGTTATTGCCGCCGTCCGCGCACACTGCAATAAGCCCGCTGGCGAGATGGCAGATGACCCGGCGGCGTCGAGTCCGTATAGATGCCGTCTCAAGAAAAATAATCTCAAGGGAGAGACCGAGATGAGCTTTTCACGACGCGTGCTACTGAAAGCATCGGCTGCCTCGGCGGTTCTGGGCGGCATCGGTGCACCGTTTGTGGCGCGTGCCCAGCAGGCCGAATTCACCTACAAATACGCCAACAACGCTCCGGACACCCATCCGATGAACGTGCGGGCCCGGGAGATGGCCGAGGCGATCAAGACCGAAACCAACGGGCGCTTCGACCTGCAGGTTTTCCCCAACAACCAGCTCGGTTCCGACACCGACATGCTGAGCCAGATCCGTTCCGGCGGCATTGAGTTTTTCACGCTGTCGGGATTGATCCTGGCCACGCTGGTTCCGGCGGCCTCGATCAACGGCATCGGCTTCGCATTCCCGGACTACGAGACGGTCTGGAAGGCCATGGACGGCGATCTCGGCGCCTATGTGCGCGGAGAAATCGCCAAGGCCAATCTCGTGGCCATGGACAAGATCTGGGACAACGGCTTCCGCCAGACCACCTCCTCGACCAAACCGATCAACACCCCCGAGGACTACAAGGGCTTCAAGATCCGCGTGCCGGTTTCGCCGCTGTGGACCTCGATGTTCAAGGCGTTCGATGCTTCGCCGGCCTCGATCAATTTCAGCGAGGTCTATTCGGCGCTGCAGACCAAGATCGTCGAGGGCCAGGAAAATCCGCTGGCGCTGATCTCGACGGCGAAGCTGTACGAAGTGCAGAAATATTGCTCGCTGACCAATCACATGTGGGACGGGTTCTGGTTCCTCGCCAATCGTCGCGCCTGGGAGAAGATCCCGGAAGACGTGCGCGCCATCGTCGCCAGGAACATCAACGCGGCCGCCGTCAAGGAGCGCGTCGATACCGCCAAGCTGAACGGAAACCTGCGCGGCGAACTCGAGAGCAAGGGCCTGGTGTTCAATCAGCCGGAGGTCGCGCCGTTCCGCGAGAAGCTGCGGTCGGCCGGGTTCTATGCCGAATGGAAGGGCAAATACGGCGAACAGGCCTGGGAAATCCTTGAGAAATCCGTCGGCAAGCTGTCGTAGGGCCAGCGCAAGGGTCCCGTCATGGCTCACGCCGAGGGTTCAATCGCGGCGGCCGGCGAGGTGACGTCCCCTCGCCGCCGTACGCGCGCGGCATCGCTGGAAGCCGCGCTGGCGATGCTGGTCGAGATCCCGGCGGCGCTTCTGGTGGTGGCCGAGATCGTCATCCTGTTTGCCGGCGTGGTGGCGCGCTACGGTCTGCACAGCCCGCTGATCTGGTCGGACGAGCTGGCCTCGATCCTGTTCCTGTGGCTGGCGATGCTGGGTGCGGCGGTGGCGTTCCGCCGTTCCGAGCACATGCGTATGACCGCCATCGTCGCCAGCGCCGGACCTGCGATGCGGGCCTATCTCGACGTGGTCGCCACCTGCGCCGCGCTGGCGTTCCTGCTCATGATCGCGTGGCCTGCTTACGAATACGCCTACGAGGAAAGCTTCATCACCACGCCGGCACTGCAGATCGCCAATATCTGGCGCGCCGCCGCGCTGCCGGTCGGCGTCGGCCTGATGGCGCTGTTTGCCGTGCTGCGGCTGGCGCGGGCCGGCGATGTCAAGCTCGTGCTGAGCGCGGTGCTGTCGGTGGCGTTGTTGCTGGTGCTGTTCTGGCTGGCGCAGCCCTGGCTGCGTCCGCTCGGCAATATCAACCTGATCATCTTCTTCGTCGGCGTGGCCGGTTTCTGCGTCTTTTCGGGCGTGCCGATCGCGTTCGGATTCGGGCTGGCGATCTTCGGCTACCTCGCATTGACGACGCGCACCCCGCTGATGGTGCTGGTCGGCCGCATGGACGAAGGCATGAGCCACCTGATCCTCTTGTCGGTGCCGCTGTTCGTGTTCCTCGGCCTGTTGATCGAAATGACCGGCATGGCGCGCGCGATGGTGGCATTTCTGGCCAGCCTGCTCGGCCACGTCCGCGGCGGCCTGCATTATGTGCTGGTGGGCGCGATGTACCTGGTCTCGGGCATCTCGGGCTCGAAAGCCGCCGATATGGCCGCCGTCGCCCCGGTGCTGTTTCCGGAAATGAAGGCGCGCGGCGCAAAACCCGGCGATCTCGTCGCCCTGCTCGCGGCCACCGGCGCGCAGACCGAAACCATCCCGCCGAGTCTCGTGCTGATCACCATCGGTTCGGTGACCGGCGTCTCGATTTCGGCGCTGTTTACCGGCGGCCTGTTGCCGGGCGTGGTGCTGGCGATCACGCTGTCGGCGCTGGTGTGGTGGCGCTATCGCGGCGAGGATCTCAGCCATGTCACGCGGGCCAAAGGCGGCGAGGTCCTTCGCTCGTTCGTCATCGCCCTGCCCGCGCTGGCGCTGCCGTTCGTGATCCGCGCCGCCGTGGTCGAGGGCGTCGCGACCGCGACCGAGGTTTCCACCATCGGGATCGTCTATGGCTTCGTCGTCGGGCTTTTGGTCTATCGCCGCTTCGACTGGCGGCGGCTGTTGCCGATGCTGGTGGAGACGGCGTGCCTGTCGGGGGCGATCCTGCTGATCATCGGTACCGCGACCGGCATGGCCTGGGGATTGACGCAATCGGGCTTTTCGCGGGCGCTGGCGGCCGCGATGACCGGCCTGCCCGGCGGCTCCGCCGCCTTCATCGCGGTGTCGATCGTGGCCTTCACGGTCTTGGGCAGCGTGCTCGAGGGCATTCCGGCGATCGTGCTGTTCGGGCCGTTGCTGTTTCCGATCGCGCGGGCGGTCGGCGTGCACGAGGTTCATTATGCGATGATCATCATCCTCGCCATGGGCATCGGATTGTTCGCACCGCCGTTCGGAGTGGGCTATTATGCTGCCTGCGCCATCGGGCGGGTCGACCCGGCCGAAGGCATCAGGCCGATCTGGGGCTATCTGCTGGCGCTGCTGGTGGGCCTGATCGTGGTGGCGATCTTTCCCTGGATATCGATCGGATTCCTGTAAAGCGTCACGCAATTGGAGGTGGCCGATGAGTGGGAAACAAAACCAGTACAATATCGGATTGGACAAGACGCCCGCCAACTACGTCCCGCTGACGCCGCTGAGTTTCCTGGCGCGCAGCGCCGCCGTCTATCCCGATCACGTCAGCGCGGTGTACGAGGGCCGCAGCTTCACGTGGTCACAGACCCATGCGCGCTGCCGGCGGTTTGCCTCCTATCTGGCCGGGCGCAACATCGGCACCGGAGACACGGTAGCGGCGATGCTGCCGAATATTCCGGCCATGAACGAGGTGCATTTCGCGGTGCCGATGGCGGGCGCCGTGCTCAACGCGCTGAACATCCGGCTCGATGCTACCTCCATCGCCTTCCAACTCGATCACGGCGGCGCCAGGATCATCCTGGTCGATCCGGAGTTTTCAGGCGTCATCGCCGAGGCCTTGACGCTCATGAAGGGTCCAAAGCCGTTCGTCATCGACGTCGACGACGCGGCGTTTGCCGGCGGAAAACGGATCGGCGAAATCGAATATGAGGACGCGCTGGCGCAAGGCGATCCGGGCTTTGTTGCGCTCCGGCCGCAAGACGAATGGGACGCGATCGCGCTCAGTTATACCTCGGGGACCACGGGCAATCCCAAGGGCGTGGTGACCCACCACCGCGGCGCCTACCTCAACGCCGTCAGCAACATCCTCGCCGCCAATCTCGGCCAGCATCCGGTCTATCTCTGGACCCTGCCGATGTTCCACTGCAATGGCTGGTGCTTTCCCTGGACCATGGCGGCTTCCGCGGGAGTCAATGTCTGCCTGCGCAAGGTCGAGCCGACCAGGATCTTCGATCTGATCAGAAAGCACGGCGTCACCCACATGGCGGGCGCGCCGATCGTCTATAACACCCTGATCAACGCCCCGGACGCCCCGAAGGGCGCCGCCGCCAGGCGCGTGGTCGGATTGATCGCAGGCGCGGCTCCTCCGGTCGCCGTGCTCGAGGGCGGCGAAAGCATCGGGATCAAGCTCACCCATGTCTACGGCCTGACCGAGGTCTATGGCCCGGCTTCGGTCTGCGCGGAGCAGCCGGGTTGGGACGATCTGCCCGCCGATCAGCGCGCGCGGCTGAAGCGCCGGCAGGGAGTGCCCTACCCGCTGCAGGAAGCCGTGACCGTGATCGATCCGGAGACCATGCAGCCCGTGCCGCGCGACGGCGAAACCATCGGGGAAGTGATGTTCCGCGGCAATATCGTGATGAAGGGCTATCTGAACAACGAGAAGGCCACACAGGAAGCCTTTGCCGGCGGCTGGTTCCACACCGGCGACCTCGGCGTGCTCGACGAGCACGGCTATGTCATCATCAAGGACCGCTCCAAGGACATCATCATCTCTGGCGGCGAGAACATCTCGTCCGTCGAGGTCGAGGATGTGCTCTACAAGCACCCCGCCGTGATGTTCGCGGCCGTGGTTGCGAAACCCGACGGGAAATGGGGCGAGGTGCCCTGCGCCTTCATCGAATTGAAGGAAGGCGCGAGCGCCACCGAAGCCGAGATCATCGCGTTCTGCCGCAACCAGATGTCGGGTTTCAAGACGCCGAAGACCGTGGTGTTCGGTCCTATACCCAAGACATCGACCGGAAAGATCCAGAAGTTCATGCTGCGCAATCAGGTGGACTCGGCCAAGGCGATTTCGGCCTGAGGGACATCGCGCGTGAACATGAAAAGCATTTGGATGGCATTGCCCAGCGCGCTCGCCGCGCTGACGGTTTCAGCCGCGGCGGACGACCTGATCGAGCCGGGACAATGGAAAGTGACCTCCACGACCCTGATGAACGGCGCACCAACGCCACCCCAGGCCAAGGCGCGCTGTCTCACGCCCGAGCAGACCGGCGATATCGGCAAGACGTTCGGCCCGGTCGCGGCTACCGTGAATTCGGATTGTGAGCCCGCGAAACCCGAATTGGCCGGACGGCAGCTGAAATGGCGCCTGCAATGCAAGGGCCAGATGGATATGGCCGTCGCGGCAGACTTCAACTTCGACAGTCCGGTTCATTACACCGCCACGATCGCCAGCAAGGCCTGGATGGCGGGCGCGCTGATCAGTGACGTGAAGACGGAGCTGGAGGGCGAGCGCGTGGGCGATTGCCAGCCGTGACGAGGAGTTAGCCCGCCCGCTGGCTCGTCCACGGCGGCTTGTTTTCCGATTCAACTGTCAAACAGCGCGAGGACATGCCGCCGCATTGCCGCGGCGCGATGCGCCCGGGCTATGCGTTGACCGCCGCCCTCGAAAAACCAAGAGGGCGCAGGGAAGACCGGGTGCGCGCTGCACCCGCGGTCTCGTGTGCCAAGGCAAACAAAAAGCGCACACGAGCATACAGGTTCAGCGGAGGCAATCCGGCCTTCCCTGCGCGATGGTTTACGGCTTACTCCGCGCTCTCCCTGGTGACCGGGCTTTCTTGCCACCATCGCCGGCGGGACACTTCCCGCCAACTTGACGCCAGCGTCGGGGCGCCAGGACCACACGGCTTCGCCGTTCGCAGGCCGCGGCGTTCGTCATTCGCCGCACCCGCGTCCACCGCATCCCACCGCACGTTCGTGACGATCGCGAGCCGCCCCTCTCATCGGGTGAGACAGGCGAAGCTAAATCACTGATTTGCCCGACATGTTAAGCGGAATATTTTTGATTCCCTGGCTTGACTCGAGTTTCGGAAAATCAGCAGTGATTTGCCCGTCGGGTTGTTTTGTCGCAGCCCGGGTGCAAGATTGCACTTGTGCGCAACGCGAAGCAGCCACGCAGGGCGGGTCGGCCGCAAGCCGTAAGCACCACTGTCATGGCGGCGGTGCACGAGCGGC
>Ga0182014_10002177_pt1 | contig 25013 bp, 20 predicted proteins | sample 612S2DmetaG_FD_120489 | JGI IMG/M metagenome (GOLD analysis project Ga0182014, IMG submission 120489) | Permafrost microbial communities from Stordalen Mire, Sweden - 612S2D metaG | ecosystem: Environmental > Terrestrial > Soil > Wetlands > Permafrost | place: Sweden: Stordalen | collected...
TCCAATTGCCAGAAGCGCTGCCATCCCGAGAGCTGAAACCCCTCTGACACTTCATTCAGGTCGCGCGGCACGCTGCGCAAGGACTGATAGAAGGAAAACGCCATGTTCCAGGCTTGCGAGGTGAAGATGGCGAAGATCGCCGCAAATTCAGCGCCCAAAATCGAGCCGGGAAACAGGCCGAGGAAAAAAGTCACCGTAAACGACAGAAAGCCGAGGATCGGCACGGATTGCAGAACATCGAGCAGGGGGATCAAAATCATCTCGGCGCGCCGGCTCTTCGCGGCGAGCGTCGCATAGGTGAAGGTGAAGACGAGCGAGGCCGCCATCGCCGCGAACATGCGCAGGGTCGTCCGCAGGGCGTAATAAGGCAGCTCTGCATAACTTAGCGACGTGACCGTCGATTCGGGCGAGGCGATCGGCAAGGTGAGGCCGGTCGAAAGATGCGCGATCGCGATGAACGCGGCGAAGATCAACGCTAGTGCGAGGAGATCATATTGATTGGGCAGGGCCTTACGGCCCAGCGACGTAAAGGCGACGAATTGGGAGCGCATTTTAGGCTTTCGCGGGCGAGGTGGAGGCGGAGGCGGCGGACTTCAGACGGAAATAATGCTTTGCCTTCAACGGCCGCGATGCGCAACAGGCCTTCTTTCCGGGCGGGGCCGTCGCACAAACGCCATTTTTGACCGACGAACCGATCCGGCGCAAAGCGGCGAGCGGATCGCTAGCCTGACTATGTCTCATTCATATGTAATTTCTATGTCTCATTGATCCGTCACTTCAAAGAACGGGCGGAAGGCCTTCGCTCGACAGGGGCGCGCGACAGAGGCAGACCGCCAATTTCGAGGAATTTCCCTTTGATAGTCTGGCTTACGTTTATCTGCCACCAAAGATTGGCCGCAGTCTGTCGGAAAGATTCCATTAACCAGAATCGGGAACGAGCCATGCGCCGGCCCGATCGGGCGCGTAAAGTGAAGGGTGTCCCTCCAACAGGGGGCAAAGACGCCAAGGATTTCCCGCCCGCCGTTTTTTCGACTTGTTAACGCGTTTTTACTAAGGTGACGATAGTTCTTCTGAATTCGACTCGTGGCTCAGGCGTTATGCGGCAGCTTCTGTTTCCCCTTTTCGCGATTTTGCTCGCGCTGTGCGTCGCTGGCTGCGCCGGGGGCGGCGCGCTGAGCGAGGATCCGTTCCCGGGTCCCGCGGATTACGAAGTGCACGGCATCGATGTGTCGAAATATCAGGGCGACATCGACTGGAACAGCGTGCGCGCCTCGGGCGTCCAGTTCGCCTGGATCAAGGCGACCGAAGGCGGCGACCGCGTCGACGATAAATTCGCGCAGAACTGGGCTTCCGCCAAAGCGGCGGGCATCCCGCGCGGCGCCTATCATTTCGCCTATTGGTGCCGGGCCGCGGAAGAGCAGGCGGCGTGGTTCACCCGCAATGTTCCAAACGATCCCGACGCGCTGCCGCCGGTGCTTGACGTCGAGTGGAACGGGCAGTCCAAGACCTGCCCGAGAAAGCTGCCGCGAGAGGAAGCCATCGCCCAGATGAAGGTCATTCTCGCGGCGATGGAGCAGGCCTATGGCAAGCGGCCCGTCATCTATACGTCGATCGACTTCCATCGCGACGTGATGCAGGGCGAATTCAACGATTATCCGATCTGGGTCCGCAGCGTGAAATGCCATCCGGCGCTGAGATATGGCGCACGCAAATGGCGTTTCTGGCAGCATACGGCCGAGGGCCGCGTCGCCGGCATCAAGGGCAATGTCGACCGCAACGCGTTCAACGGCTCGGCGAAAGACTGGCAGGTCTGGCTGGCCGGCGTGAAAGTCGCCAGCAGCACTTAGGCGCTCCGCTCCGCCGTGACTCTTTGTGAGAGTCGATCAAGATCTCCCGCTCTTTCGGGTGAGCGGCCGGTATTCTACGTGCCGCTGTAGGAGCTCACGATCCGGGATTCTGGACTCCACGGCTCTGAATGCGCCCGCTTTTCGCCAAGCGCCGCGGCGCTCCGACCTTGAAATTTCCGATCTTGAAATATCCTTGCTTGACAAGTTCAAACGACGAAGACTAGCTTTCTCTTAAGGAAAAAAAACTTCTTTTGGGAGAGGCGCCAATGAGTGCAGAGCAGGAGCATCATGCGACCCATCACTTGGGATATGCGCACGGTGGGCTGAAGCGCGAGACGGGCTGGTGGGGAGCCTTCGTTATTGGGCTCGCCGGCACAATCCTGGTGACCGGCATAGCGCCGGTCATGGTGACCTCTCTTGGCGCCTCGTCGATTCCAATCACCATTTTCATCACGCTCACGGGCTGGCTGCTTTGCCTCTTTCTTGCCGAGCTTTCAGCCATGATGCCGGAGCGCACCGGCGGATCGCCAAGCTACGCCTATCCCGCCTTTCGTTCTCGTTGGCCAAGATTCGCCAAACACATCAATGGCTTCACGGCCTGGGCCTACTGGCTCGGTTGGTTCCCGGTAGCGCCCCTCAACATGATCCTGGCGTCGGCCTATTTGGCGGACCGCTTTGGCCTGAACACCACCGCGGGCTTCACGCCGATTCACACTTTTATAGCCTGGTCGACGCTCATCATCTCGGTGATCGGCATCCTCCTGTTTTTCATACCGGCTTACCGCGGCATCCGCGTCGGCGCTGCTTTCGCTACAGTGCTGGCATTGCTTTCCATGATTCCGCTCACATTCATTGCGGTCGCGTGGATGTTCAATCCGAGCGTGGTGAATCTGCAGGAACTCACCGGCTTCCCGCACCTCGACGGGACGAGTTTCTTTTCGGGCATGAGCGGTTACAACTGGATTCAGGTCTACATCGCTTATGGCTTCCTGCTGACATGGAATGTGATCGCGATGGAGGCCGCGGCCTGCTACGTTGGCGAGTGCGCCAACCCTGATCACGACGCCAAGATCGCCATGAATCTCGAGGGCGGCTATGGCGTTTTCATCTATACGCTCGTGCCCATCGCCTTCATGGTCGTGCTGGGCGCCAAGGCCTTGTCAGATCCCAATCTCGCTGATCCGAAGACAATCTTCGTCACCTTCGCCGGGAAGGTCTTCCCTGGCGTGGCCGGGGAGGCGATGAATTGGATCATCGCCGCCATGCTCATTGTGGCCCTCGCGCTCTCGGCTCTTAACGCCATCATGGGCTCAGGCCGCGCTCTATATCAATTGGCGCTCGACGGCGAGTTCCCGACCTGGTTCAAGCAGATCAATAGTCACGGCGTGCCGGCCCGCGCCATGGCTTTTAATGTGGCCTGCTCCCTTCTCGTCGTCATGGCGGGCGGGGCGGTCGAGATCTACAGCTTCTCCAATGTCGGCTACACGGTCTCGTTCATTCCCGTCCTGATCGGCTACTATCTGTTGCGCCAGGACAAGCCGCACCTGCGCCGGCCATTCAAGCTGCCCGAGTTCATGAAATACGTCGCCCTCGCTCTGGCTGCGGTGTATTTCGTGTTCTGGTTGTTTGGCGGCCTCTGGTACTCGAAGATCGGCAACGTGGAGATTTACTACTGGCTCGGCTGGGCCGCCTTGCTCGCCTTTCTGCCGCTCTACGGGTACCGCGCCCTCGAAGACAAGCGCGCAGCTCGATTGAGCCGCACGGCGCATGGTCAGGCCCGCGAGCCAGTTTGAAATGGTCCGGCGGGCGGCCCACGGGTCGCCCGTCCGTCCTCCCCTCCAACTCGATTTGGATTTCGCCATGGCGCTGAAGTTCCTGCGGAGCTGGCTCGGATGCCAAACGCTCAATACGCCGGACGCGCGAAGCGTCGCGCCGACGTCGATCCTGCTCGCTTCGGAGGGCAGTCGCATTCCGGCGGAGGCGGTGACTTTCGCCGCTGATTTGTCGCGCGAGTCCAAGGCCCCGGTCCTTGTCTTCGTCATCGTGCGGATTTGGGGCAGCGCCTTCGGTTTGCCCCATCCGAGCCTGATGCCGACCAAGGGGGAGTGGCGGGCCCAACGCGAGCTGGCGGCGGCGGCCGTAGACGAACTCAGGAGTCACGGCGTCGAGGCGACCGGAAAAGTCGTCAGCAGCCGAAACGCCGCCAAGCGAATCGCCGCGGAGGCCAAGCGCCGCGGGCCGCGCGACGTCGTCGTCATGGCGGCGCCCCCGCCGCGCCACTGGTTGATCGCCAGTTTCTTCTGGGAGCAAGAGCCATATCGGGTGCGTCGCTTGGTCGATTCGCCAGTCTATCTTGTGCTCGAAGGACAACCCACAGCGCTTAGTCGCCCGGTTTCAGTGGCTGCGAGCGGGATGAATGGCCTGGCCCTCGCTAGGCCAATTTCCGAGAAATGACGCAAACTGCCTGCGGTCCGGGAAGCTCGCCACATTCGGATCTGCGCTGCGCAGAGGACGACGCGCCGGAATGCGGCCTTTCAAGTTGAACAGCTGGAATGGCGGATTTTGACCAGCCTGAAGATTGACACGAGGCGGGAGCCTGCGATGACGTCGTTCGCGCGGGCAGATGATGACCGAGAGATAGTTCAGAGGAAATTCGATGATCTCCTCGGGTCCACGCGGCGCAACGGCGTCGAAGAACAGCGCGCCGCCTGGCTCCAGGCAATAGCTTCTGCCCGCGCGGCGACAAAGCGATCCCCTCTGATCTGGGCAAATCGCTTGCCGTCGGATCATCGCAAGGCGGAGCATACTATGCCTCGGTTCTCATGCGCCGAGGTTTTGCCGATGTTTCCCTCGAACCGCTGCTGCGCCCATGGACAATTTCCGTTCCAGAAAATAATTTTCAGAACTCAGCATATTTCGCTTGCTGTTTCTTCATGAGATGTTTAGTTTCCTTTCAAGAAATATTGCGTGGGGAGTTATTCGAGCCATGTGCGGCATAGTGGGATTGTTCCTTAAAGACCCGGCGTTGGAGCCTGAACTAGGCAAACATCTTGCCGTAATGCTTGAGACGATGACGGCGCGGGGACCAGATAGCGCCGGCTTCGCGGTCTATGGGGCGGGCGCCCCGGATCGGATCAAAATCACGCTGCGCACGCCGGCGCTTTTCGATGTTGAATCGTTCGGCCTCGCATTGGCCTCAAGCCTTGGCGCGGATGTCGATCTTGTTCGCCGCGATACGCATATCGTCGTCTCCGTGCCAGGTTCGGCGGTTGAATCCGCGCGCGCCGCGATCAGAGAGCTGGCGCCTGAACTTTCGTTGAGTTCGATTGGCGCGCATATGGAACTCTATAAGGACGTCGGGCTCCCCGCCGATGTGGCGAAACGTTTCGATCTCTCCGGCATGAGCGGCACACATGGCATTGGCCATACGCGGATGGCGACCGAATCGGCGGTGACCACAGCGGGCGCGCATCCCTTCTCCACGGGGAAGGATCAATGCCTTGTTCACAATGGTTCGCTCTCGAACCACAATCAGCTGCGCCGCCGTCTGATCCGCGAGGGGATCTCATTCTCGACCGAGAACGACACCGAGGTCGCCGCGGGCTATCTGTCGTGGCGCCTCGCCGAGGGCGACAGCCTTGGCGACGCGCTGGAAGCGTCGCTGAATGACCTTGATGGGTTCTACACTTTCGTCGTCGGCACGGACACGGGCTTTGGCGTCCTCCGCGACCCCATCGCCTGCAAGCACGCCGTCATGGCGGAGACGGACCAATATGTCGCGTTCGGAACCGAATATCGCGCGCTGAGCAGCCTGCCCGGAATTGAGAAGGCGCGAATATTCGAACCTGATCCGGCGACCGTCTATTTCTGGGATCGCGCAGCATGACCACCCAATTTTCCGCAAGAACCGTAGACCTTTCGTCAAGCACAGTCCGCGCGCTAAACCAGGCTCTGCATGACCTAAAAAGCCGCGCCGACGCGACCCGCTGGCAGATTCTCAATCCGCGCGGCGTCCACGCCATCGCCGTCGGCGTCGACGCCGATGTGGTCATCGAGATTGACGGCGACGTCGGCTATTACTGCGCCGGCATGAACAAGCGAGCGACGGTCATCATTAACGGCAACACCGGCATCGGTCTTGGCGAAAACATGATGTCCGGCCTCATCTACGTAAAGGGCGACGCCAGCGAGGCGGTGGGCGCGACCGCCCATGGCGGCGCCATCGTCATCGAAGGCAACGCCTCCGGTCGCTGCGGCATCTCGATGAAAGGCGTCGACATCATCGTCAAGGGCTCGATCGGCTCGATGTCGGCTTTCATGGCCCAGACAGGCACTCTCACAGTATTCGGCGACGCGGGGGACTCGCTCGGCGACTCGATCTACGAGGCGAAGCTTTATGTGCGGGGCTCGGTGAAAAGTCTCGGCGCCGATTGTATTGAAAAGCCGATGGAGGACAGGCATCGCGCCGAACTCTTCGCGAAACTCAAGGCGGCTGGCGTCGCGGGCGAAATCGACGTCGGTGAGTTCCGGCGCTACGGCTCGGCGCGGAACCTGTATCATTTCCACGTCGACAATGCAGGGGCATATTGATGAACGAGCCAGTTCGCATCCCGAGAACCTTGCCGCGCTTTTCGGCGACCTTCGATCCCCATACGCTGGCGGAGATCAGGCGCGCGGCGGCGACCGGCATCTATGACATTCGCGGCGGCGGCACGAAGCGGCGGGTGCCGAATTTCGACGATCTCCTGTTCCTCGGCGCGTCAATGTCGCGTTATCCGCTTGAGGGCTACAGGGAGAAGTGCGGCACCTCCGTCGTGCTCGGCGGGCGCTTCGCCAGGAAGCCGATCGAGCTCAAAATTCCAATCACCATCGCCGGCATGAGTTTCGGCTCGCTTTCCGCGCAAGCCAAGGAGGCGCTCGGCCGCGGCGCCACGCTGGCCGGGACCTCGACGACAACGGGCGACGGCGGCATGACGCAGGAAGAGCGCGGCCATTCGTCGATCCTCGTCTATCAATATCTTCCCTCGCGCTATGGCATGAATCCCGACGACCTGCGCCGGGCCGACGCCATCGAGGTTGTCGTCGGCCAGGGCGCGAAACCGGGCGGCGGCGGCATGCTGCTGGGACAGAAGATCACGAAGCGCGTCGCCGAAATGCGCACGTTGCCGGAAGGCATCGACCAGCGCTCCTCGTGCCGTCATCCCGACTGGACCGGCCCCGACGATCTTGAGATCAAGATCGAGGAGCTGCGCGAACTCACCGACTGGGAAAAGCCGATCTATGTAAAGGTCGGCGCGTCGCGGCCCTATTACGACACCGCGCTTGCGGTCAAGGCCGGCGCCGACGTCATTGTGCTCGACGGCATGCAGGGCGGCACGGCGGCGACGCAGGAAGTCTTCATCGAGCATGTCGGCATCCCGCTACTGGCCGCGATCCGCCCCGCCGTCCAGGCGCTGCAGGATCTTGGCATGCACCGCAAGGTGCAGCTCATCGTGTCGGGCGGCATCCGCAGCGGCGCCGATGTGGCGAAGGCGCTGGCGCTCGGCGCCGACGTCGCCTCCATCGGCACGGCGGCGCTCGTCGCGATTGGCGACAATGATCCCCATCATGAACTGGAATATCAGGCTTTGGGAACGACGGCTGGCGCCTATGACGACTGGCATGAGGGACGCGATCCGGCCGGGATCACGACGCAGGATCCCGAGCTTGCGAAGCGGCTCGATCCGATCGCGGCGGGGAGGCGGCTTGCCAACTATCTCGCGGTGCTGACCCTCGAGACGCAGACCATCGCCCGCGCCTGCGGCAAAAGCCATGTCCATAATCTGGAGCCGGAAGATCTCGTCTCATTGACTGTGGAGGCCGCCGCGATGGCTGGCGTTCCTCTTGCGGGAACCTCGTGGATACCTGGAGCGGGCGGATATTAGCGTACGCAGAGACGCGGATCCCCAGGCTTTGGCCCTCAAATTAGTCTGACGGCTCAAGCCAGTCTCAACGCCGATGCACAGAGTAAAGAAGACGGAGGAAGTCATGCCGGCATTTAAGCCAGTCGATCAGGATACGCCGTTATCAGAAGTCGCCAAACAGCGCGGCATCAAGAATTTTCTTATTTCCTACACCGACCTCTTCGGCCATATGCGGGCGAAACTTGTGCCGGCGCGGGCGATCGACAAAATGGCGCGTGACGGCGCTGGCTTCGCCGGCTTTGCGACCTGGCTCGATATGACGCCAGCCATGCCCGATCTGTTCGCCGTGCCTGATCCCGATAGTCTCGTTCAGCTTCCCTGGAAGCCGGAAGTCGGCTGGCTCGCCGCGGATCTCTACATGGAGGGCAAAGCCGTCGAACAGGCGCCGCGCAACGTCCTGAAACGCACGATCGCGCAACTTGGCGAACTCGGTTACGAAATGCGCGCAGGCGTCGAATGCGAATTCTTTCTGCTGGCGCCCGATGGCTCGGCGATCTCGGACGGCGCGGATACGCAAACGAAGTCCTGCTACGACCAACAGGCGTTGATGCGCCGCTACGACGTCATCACCGAGATCTCGGAGGCGATGGAGGAGCTCGGCTGGAACCCGTACCAAAGCGACCATGAGGACGCCAACGGGCAGTTCGAGATGAACTGGGAGTTCGACGAGGCTCTTAAGACAGCCGACCGGCATTCTTTCTTCAAATATATGGTGAAGTCGCTGGCCGAGAAGCACGGCATGCGCGCGACCTTCATGCCGAAGCCGTTTCTGCATCTGACCGGGTCCGGCTGCCACTCGCATGTATCGCTCTGGCGCGGCGACGACAATGTATTTGAAGACGCGGATGGCGAGCTCGGCGTCTCTGAAATAGGCTACCGCTTTCTTGGCGGCCTGATGGAGCACGCCGACGCCATCTGCGCCCTGACCAATCCGACGGTCAATTCCTATAAAAGGCTCAGCGCGCCGCGCACCACCTCGGGCGCCACCTGGGCTCCGAACTCGATCACCTACACTGGCAACAACAGAACGCATATGATTCGCATTCCGGAGGGCGGCCGCTTCGAGTTCCGGCTCGCTGACGGATCCGCCAATCCCTATCTGCTGCAGGCGAGCGTCCTCGTCGCAGGTCTTGATGGCCTGAAGAGCAATCGCAATCCGGGCAAACGGTCCGATTTCGACATGTACGCCGAGCCGGAGAAATGCAACGGCGCGCGGAAACTGCCGCAGAACCTTCTCGACGCGCTGCGCAATTTCGAATCCTCCGCCGTTCTCAGGGAGGGCTTGGGCGCTGCCTTCGTCGATTCGTACGCAAAGCTGAAGCACCAGGAATGGCGTGAATACACACGCCATCTGACCGAATGGGAGCGTGACAACACGCTGGATTGCTAAGCGCTTTCGTGGGGCCATGCGCTACGCCGCCAGCTTCCGGCAGGCGATAGCGCAGTGTCCATCGCAACGGATATTGGTTCCGAGCGGTTCTGCGTTGCAATCAACGCCTCAGGACGAGACGCATGAAATTCTCCGGCTTTGAGCTTCTGAAGAATGCGCTGAACGGCCAGACTGGCTGGACGCCGCATTGGCGCAAGGCGCAGCCGAAGGCGGCCTATGACGTCGTCATCGTCGGCGGCGGCGGCCATGGCTTGGCGACCGCGCATTATCTGGCGAAGGAGTTCGGCATAAGCAATGTCGCGGTGGTCGAAAAGGGCTGGATCGGCTCCGGCAACGCGGGGCGCAACACGACGATCATCCGCTCGAACTATCTGCTCCCCGGCAACATTCCCTTTTACGAACTTGGCATGAAGCTGTGGGAGGGGCTGGAGCAGGACCTCAACTACAATGCAATGGTCTCGCAACGCGGCGTCCTCAATCTCTACCACACCGACGGCCAGCGCGACGCCTTCGCGCGGCGCGGCAACGCGATGCGCCTGCATGGCGTTGACGCCGAACTGCTCGACCGCGACGCCGTAAGACGCATGGCGCCCTATCTCGATTTCGACAATGCGCGCTTCCCGGTTCAGGGCGGCCTGTTGCAGCCGCGCGGCGGCACCGCGCGCCATGACGCCGTGGTCTGGGGCTATGCGCGCGCCGCCGACAGGCGCGGCGTCGACATCATCGAGAACTGCGAAGTCACTGGACTGAGGCAGGAGAACGGAAAGATCGTCGGCGTCGAGACGACGAGGGGATTTATCGGCGCGAAACGGGCCGGCCTTTCGGTCGCGGGCAACTCTTCGCGCGTCGCCTCGCTCGCCGGATTGCGCCTCCCAATCGAAAGCTATGCGCTTCAGGCTTTCGTGTCCGAGAGCCTGAAACCGCTGATCGATTGCGTCATCACCTTCGGCGCCGGGCATTTCTATGTCTCGCAATCGGACAAGGGCAGTCTGGTCTTCGGCGGCGATATGGAACCCTATCCGTCCTATGCGCAGCGCGGTAGTCTGGCGATCTTCTCGGACGTCGCCGAAAACGCCATGGCGTTGATGCCGATGCTCGGCCGCGTGCGGATTTTGCGCAGTTGGGGCGGGCTCGTGGATATGAGCATGGACGGCTCCCCGATCATCGACAGGACGCCGGTCGAGGGCCTCTTCTTCAACGGCGCCTGGTCCTACGGCGGCTTCAAGGCGACGCCTGCGGCGGGTTTGTGTTTCGCCCATCTCATCGCCAAAGGCGAACCGCATCCCGCCGCGGCCGCCTACAGGTTCGACCGTTTTGCAAGCGGGCGCGTCATCGATGAAAAGGGCGTCGGCCCGTCGCCGAATTTGCATTAGCGCGCGGATCGAATGACGAGGATCGTTCAACCGATCATGCCGGAACAGGGTCTTTATCCATGTTGATCAATTGTCCCTATTGCGGACTGCGCGACCTCGCGGAATTCGTGGTCGATGGCGAGGCCGTCGCGCGGCCCCATGTCGTTGGAGACCTCGACGGGCCGGAGCTGCGCGCCGCCTTCGCCGAGTCTGTCTATCTCCGCGACAATCCGGCGGGCCCGCATCGCGAGCATTGGTTCCACGCGGCGGGATGCCAGAGCTGGCTCCTCGTTGAGCGCGATACGCGAACGCATGAGATATTGAGGGTGGAAGCGACGCGTGCGCCGGAGCGGGCGTCATGAGCGGCGTCGGCCTCAGACTGGGAACCGGCGGGCTGATCGACCGCGCCCGCCAGATTTCCTTCACGTTCGACGGCAAGGCTTATCTGGGTTACGCGGGCGATACGCTGGCCTCGGCGCTTCTCGCCAATGGCGTACGCATTTTTGGCCGTTCGTTCAAATATCATCGTCCGCGCGGGGTTCTATCGGCCGGGCAGGAGGAGCCGAACGCGCTGGTCGAACTGCGCGAGGGCGCGCGCCGCGAACCCAATGTCAAGGCGACCGTCGTCGAGCTTTACGACGGCCTCATAGCGTCGAGCCAAAATCGCTGGCCTTCGCTCGACTTCGACGTCATGGCCTTCAACGGGCTGTTGAAGCCTGTGTACGCCGCAGGTTTCTACTACAAGACTTTCATGTGGCCGGCGTCTTTCTGGGAGAAAGTTTACGAGCCGGTCATTCGCCGCGCCGCCGGGCTCGGCCGCGCGAGCGCGCTCGAAGACCCCGACTCCTACGAACGGGTCAGCGCCCATTGCGACGTGCTTGTCGTCGGCGCGGGGCCCGCGGGGCTGCTTGCGGCGCTCGCGGCCGGACGTTCGGGCGCGAAAGTCATCCTCTGCGAGGATGAGCCGCGGCTTGGCGGGCGCCTGCTCGCCGAGCGCGAGACTGTCGACGGCCGGCCGGGCGTCGAATGGGTCGCCGCCGTTGCGGCCGAACTCGACGCAATGGCGAATGTGCGCGTCCTCACGCGCACAAGCGTCGTCGCATCCTTCGATGGCGGCGCCTATTCCGCGCTCGAGCGCGTGTCCGAACATCTGCGCGAGCCGGCGCCCTTCGCGCCGCGCCAGCGCTTTTGGCGCATCGTCGCGCGCCGCTGCATCCTCGCGACGGGCGCGACCGAGCGGCCGCTGGCCTTCCCGAACAACGACCGCCCGGGGATCATGCTCGCCAGCGCCGCGCGCGCCTATCTCAACCGCTTCGGCGTCGTCGTCGGCCGCAGAATCGCGATTTATACGGCGACCGATGACGGCTGGCTGACCGCGCGCGATCTCATCAAGGCCGGGTTCCCGCCCGTCGCGGTGATCGACGCCCGGCCCAAGGCGCCGCCCGCCTTCGCCGATGTCGCCAAGGCCGTTCCGGTCGTCGCCGGCGGCTCGGTCGTTGCGACCAGTGGCCATAAGGGCCTGAGCGGCGTCACCGTAAGAGGGTCGTCTGGGCCGCAGGACTACGCCGTCGACGCGCTCGCCGTTTCGGGCGGCTTCAACCCCAATATCCAGCTTGCCAGCCATTTCGGCGGGCGTCCCGTCTGGTCCGACGCGATCCAGAGCTTTCTCGCCGATGAATCCACGCCGGGATTGCGTCCGGCTGGCGCGGCGGCCGGCGTCTACGATCTGGGCGGCGCCTTCAAGAGCGGCGCGGACGCAAGCTTTGCGGCCTTGCAGGCGCTCGGCTTCGCGGCGAAGCCGATCGCTATTCCTGTCGTCCGGGAGACTGCGACAGGAGCGGCGCCGGCCTGGTGGCGTCCAGGCGGCGATAATGGCTCCAAGGCGTTTATCGATTTCCAGCATGACGTCACAGCGTCGGACGTGACGCTCGCGCATCGCGAAGGCTATCGCTCGGTCGAGCATCTGAAGCGCTATACGACGCTCGGCATGGCGACCGATCAAGGGCGCACCTCAAATCTCGACGCGCTCGCGATCATGGCGCGGCTGACGGGCCAGTCGATCCCCGAAACCGGCGTCACGCTGGCCCGGCCGCCGGCTGTTCCCCTGGCGCTTGGCGCCGTCGCCGGCGCGCACAGGCGCGCAGCCTTCAGGCCAGTCCGCGAGACGCCGGTCCACGCCTACGCGATGGAGCGTGGCGCGCCCTTCGTCGATGTTGGCCAATGGAAGCGACCGCAGTATTTTCCGCTTGCCGGCGACGCGGATCTGTTGGCGACGGCCAATCGCGAGGTCAACGCGGTTCGTTCCGGCGTCGGCGTAACGGACATCTCCACGTTGGGGAAAGTGGAGGTCGAAGGTCCGGACGCGGCGAGGTTCCTCGATCTCGTCTTCGCGATGCGCCCGTCCGCGATAAAGGTCGGGCGGTGCGGCTATCTCATCTTGCTGCGCGAGGATGGCTTCCTCATGGACGATGGCATGTTCGCCCGCTTCGCGGAGGACCGATATGTCGCCTATGTTTCAACCGGTCATGCAGCGCCTGTGTATCGGCACATGCAATTTTGCCGGCAGGTCCTGTGGCCGGAGCTCGACGTCAACCTCACGGCTGTCACCGACGGCTGGGCGCAGTTCGCCATCGCCGGGCCGAAATCACCGGCGGTCGTTCAGACGCTCGTCGATTCGCCGCTCCTGATTACGAAGACGGAGTTTCCGCCGATGCGGGCGGCGGAGATTACGATCTGTCGCGGCGTTCCCGCGCGCCTCTGCGCGCTGTCCTTCTCCGGCGAACGCTCCTTCGAACTCAGCGTGCCAGCGGGGTTCGGCGATGCGCTGATCCGCCGAATCATGGAGGTCGGCGCGCCCTACGGGATCGTGACCTATGGCAGCGAGGCCATGGGCGTCATGCGCATCGAAAAAGGTCACCCAGCCGGCGGCGAGATCAATGGCCAGACCACGGCCTATGATCTCGGCATGGCGCGTGCGCTGGCCAAGGACAAGGATCATGTTGGACGCGTGCTTTCCGGCCGCGCGGCGCTCAATGATCCCGCAAGGCCCCGTCTTGTCGGCGTCAAGCCGGTTGATCCGACTGACAGGATTCGCGGCGGCGCGCATGTCATCCCGGGCGACGCCATTCCTTCCGGCGAGACCGATCTCGGCTGGGTCAGCTCGGCCTGCTGGTCGCCGACGCTATCCTCCTGGATCGGCCTTGCGATGGTGTCCGGCGGCCCCGACAGAATCGGCGAAAAAGTGCGGATCCATGATCCCGTGCGCGGCGGCGACGTCGCTGCCGAGATCGTCCCTTCCTGCTTCGTTGATCCGAAAGGCGAGCGCTCCCGTGTCTGAACAATCCGCAGCAACTCATGTGTCCGGCGCAAAAGCCGGCCTCGCCCTGGAATTGGCGCCGCATTATTTCCGGGCCGGGCTTCGGGGCGCGCGTCTTCCGCAGCCCGGCGTCACGCTGGATCTGATCGCTGAAGAGGACCGTTTCAACATCGAGGCGCGCCGGGGCAGGGCGGCGGATCTCATGGCGGCCATCGCTGAGAGCTTCGGCGCCGCGCCCGTCGACGGCGCGCGAACGGTCGAAGCCGGCGGCTTCAGCTTTGTTGGCGTCGGCCCTTCGCGCTGGCACGCGATTTCGCGTGGGGCAGAGCGCGCCGCCCGGCGCGACGCGCTGGCGCAGGCGGTGCGGGAACGCGCCACGATCGTCGACGTCTCGCATGGATTCGTAGCGTTTCGACTGAGCGGGCCGAAAGTCGTGGACGCGCTCGCCAAACTGGTTCGCCTGGATCTCGATCCAGCATCTTTTCCGCCGGGAGCCGTCGCCAATACGGAATTGCACGGCATGAGCGTCCAGTTGCGACGCACGACCGACGGCGATGCTTATGAATGCGCGGTCGCCCGCAGTTTCGCGAGCAGCCTCTTCCACGCGCTGACGAGCGCCGCCGACCCGTACGGCGTTTGGGTTGATCTGGCTGTTTGATCCGGGGGATAGAATGTGACGCCCGGGCGCCAGGCGTCAGGTTTTCTCGGTTAGCGGCGCTTTTCGAGCGCGAAAATCTTTTCGGCGATCACGCCCGCGATCGGGATCGCCGATGTCGCCGCGGGGGAGGGCGCATTGCACACATGCAGCGCCCGCGCGGTCTCGGCGAAAACAAAATCATGCGCGAATCCGCCATCCCGCAGCACCGCCTGCGCTCTTATTCCCGCGACGGCCGGCTGGAGGTCGCCGAGTTCGAGGCTCGGGCAATATTTACGGCATTCTTCGAGATAGCCGCGCTTCCAGGCTGAGTTTCTGAGTTCGGTCAGGCCCGATCGCAGATTCGCTCCGATCGCGCGCCAAAATCCGGGAAATGCGATGTAGGAAGCGACGTCGCGGGCGTCGAATCCGAGCTTTTCATATTTCTCGCGCGCCAGCCCGAGCACGGCGTTGGGGCCGACGATGACGCCGCCGGCCATCGTGCGCGTCAGATGGACGCCGAGAAACGGCAGGGCAGGGTCGGGCACGGGATAGATGAGGGCGTTGATCAATCCAGTTCGCGATGGGGCGAGCGCATAATATTCGCCGCGGAACGGCACGATCCGGTGCTCGATTGGCACGCCGGCCATTTGGGCCAGACGGTCGGATTGCAGACCGCCGCAGACGATCAGCGCGCGCGCGCGATAGGTTTGCGAAGGCGTCGAGACGCTGACGGCATCGGCCTCCTCCCTGATCGCGATGACTTCGGCGGACAGCACGAGATCGCCGCCGGCGGCGCGGAACTCGTCGGCAAGGGCGGCGCATACGCGCTTGTAATCGACGATCGCCGTCGAAGGAACAAAAAGCGCCGCAAGGCCGGCGATGTTGGGTTCGCGGCGGGTCAATTCGCGCGCGTCGATCCGCTCGACCCCGATGTCATTCTCGCGGGATCGCTTGTGGAGCGCATCCATGCGGACGAGTTCCGCCTCGCTGGTTGCGACGATAAGCTTGCCGCAGGCCTCAAACGGAATGCCATGTTCGACGCAGAAGGCCTTGGTCGCGGCGGCGCCCTCACGGCAGAGGCGCGCCTTGAGGCTTCCCGGCGCGTAATAGACGCCAGCGTGTATGACTCCGCTGTTGTGTCCCGTCTGGTGCCGCGCAATAGCCGTTTCCTTCTCGAGAAGGAACATTGACGCGCCCGGACGCGCCCCGGCGATCTCGCGCGCGGCGGCGAGGCCGACAATGCCTCCGCCTATGACGCCATAATCATGAATCATGTTTGAACATGCGCGCGCTGCGCACTCCTACAGGCTGTCGATAAAGCGGAAGAAACCATTAGAGGCGGCGATGGCGAAGCGTTCCACCCGGAGAAAGAGGAACGCCGCGAGCAGTGTGGCGGCGAGGGTCGTCAACATGATCAGATAGGCGCCGGGGCGCGTGACGGATCCGTCCGCGAAGAAGCGCAAAACGAGAAAGGATTCCAGCGAGACGATGATAGGGAAATGAACCAGATAAATCGGAAATGATAACTGACCGAGGAAATGAGACAGACGATTGTCGAAAATGCCCCGCAGCCACGTCGAGCTATAAACGGCGAGAAGGAACAGCGCCGCCCCAAAACTGATGCGATGGGCGCTTCCAGCTTCAGGCAGCGGCAGCATCGGATAGACTGTCAAGCCAACCCCGACGCTTATCGCTATGAGAAGCGCGATCCAATTTGCGGCGGGTCGCGCGGCGAAACGATCGAAAACGCCGGCAACGCGCATCTCACCGAAAATCATGCCGAACATGAAGCATAAAAGGAAAGGGCTGAAGAGAAGCATGAAGGGCGCGACGCAGGCGTATATGGCCCATCTTTGTCGAGACGTCCGGGTCACGAACAAGGCGAGAAAGACAAACATGGATCCGAACAGTTCAATGCTCATGGTCCACAGAAAGGGATTGTAGGATATCTCCGTCGCGTGGCGAAAATAGACGCCGAACAGCGAATAGGAAAAGAAGGCGCCAAGGCTTGGTTCAAAGGGCAGAAACCGTCCCAGCCAATCCGGCCGGTCAAGCACGACAGTTGCGTCATGGGAGAAGACGAGATTCGTCTTCATCAGGATAAAAACAATAAGACAGGACGCAAAAATAGGAATTGTGAGCCGGACATAGCGCTTGATCGTCTGCTTGCGCACCGAATTCACGTCGTTTCGAGCAAAATATCCGTGAGACAACGCCTCTCCGGACAGGACGAAGAACACGGCGACGGCGAAGCCGCCACTCAAGATAAACCCCAGCCAGGGCGAAGCGAGTTCCGGCAATTTGTGGGAGAACATCTCGTGGCAAACGTGGAAGAAAAGCACCTGCACCGACGCCCATCCCCGAATCGAGTCGAGCAGATGCAAACGAAACCTAGCCGCGGCAGGCCTTTCTTGAGCGCTCGCCGCGTTCGAAATATTCTCGCCATCCATCCGTGTTGCAGTCCTGATTTGTCGCCGTTAGGTTTGGGCGGACGCCGGCGCCGCGTCCGTGCGAACGCGTCCGCGAAAAAACAAGAAATGCAGCACAGCAAAGAAACCCGTCAGAATAACGGTGTTTCGCGTCATCATATTCAGCAATCCATCCGACGTTGTTTCTATAATGGCCGTTTGAATGGCGCAAAAAACGAATATGCTGACGGGAACCGCCAGCCGAAATGACGCTATCTTTGAGAATATAAAGAGAAGCATGAACAGAAACACGAATTGGTAGCCGATCACGCCAATCCAGCCCCAGCTCGTATAGCCTTCCATGGGCAAACCAAAATTGATGAAGGGCTGCATTCCAGGCGGCACCAGGCCGACCTGCCAGCCGAGCCAGTCGCCCAGGCTCTCAGGGTTCTTCGGCAACCCCAGGAACCCCGGCGCGACGCCCCTCATGCTTTGCAGGAAAGATTTGATTCCGAGCGGAACAGTTCCTTGATTGGCCTGATACACGGTATCAAAAAGGCCGATAAAGGAGAGGCGATTACCGATGTTCGAACGATCTCCATAGTAATCATACTCGACATCGTTGATGTTTTGAGAGCTCGCGTCTTCGATGCTTTTGACATATTTCAGGAAACCCGGGTTCGTCGCGGCTTTGTACCCCGTCTCCAGCGAAAATTGGACAAACTGCGTGAGCGCCATGCCCTTCTGCGCGCGGGTGTAAAGGATGACCGGGGTGACGAAGTTCGTAAACAAGGCTATGAAAAGCAAGCCGAAAACCACATATTTCCAGTTGATCACCTTGTATATAAAGCCGACAAGCACGACGCCAATAAGACAATTCAGAAAAAACCCGCGGGCGTTGAGTGCGGATACCGCGACAAACGTAATTAACATCATGCCAATAAGAAATGGTGAAAAAAGGCTGCGGCCGCCCGTCACTTCGAGACTCCGCACCGCTTCCGCGACGAAAGCGAGGATCAATAAATACTGCAGGGCGGCTGCTACGATTCCGATGCCGCCGACGCCGTTTCCAGTCCCGGCGGCTGCGCTCGACGAGCCGGCGGAAAGGCCAAGAAACACGGCTCCGACACAAAAACAGCAGATGGAGAGACGACGCAGGCTGCTGGGATCGTTTGGGAAATCGAAAGTGGCGATCCCGCGATCGAGGCTCCGGACAAGCAGGATGGCTGAAGTTGCCGTGACCATGATCAAAAAGACGCCGAAATAGGATATCAGCGGCTGGAAGAGATGGCTTTGCAACGGCTGCAGGTACAAAGTCTTGAGGATGAGGGCGGCGCCAAGATATCGGAGACCAAAAACCATCGCGAATATCGAGTAGAGATCGCGTCCGTTCATGCAAAGAGGGAGAAAAGAAACCAGAATGCCGGCCATGCTCAGAAGCACGACGAATGGATCCGCCCCGAGAAAAAGCTGGACGATCTCCAATGCGCTCGTCACGGCGAAAGGAACGACGAAAGGAACGCGGGTCTCCCGAAGGTCGATCGATCCGATAAAACTCGCCAAGTCATAGTCCTTTGATTCTAGGGGCGTCCTGAGCCTGGGTTTATTTCCGCAGCCGCATGGATGCCGCAGCTGCAGTGCGCGTCTCGAACCCTGGCGAACGGCTCGCGCTTCGCGTGGAGTCGCCAGTCGCGCCTTTTCGGGCCGATGCCCCGCGACGCGCCCGCAAGCCCAAGCAAGCTCGATCAGGCGCTTCCTGAAAACGATGTTTCGAGATCGTTAAAGCCAAAAGACTTGGCATTCCTAGCCCGTTTCCGCCTTCCTCACAAGGCGAAGCTTGGGGGCAAGGGCTGACGCCTCCATCGACCGACGTTGGTTTTTTTTGCGCCAGTCCTTCGAGCGACCCGACGCGCTGCGGGGTCAGTCGCCGCCGGCTTTGCGGCGGGCGCTGGCTCATTTCTTAATTGGCCTGCGCCAAAGGCGATCATGCGGGCCGACTCGATCCATTCGATGGATCCGTGCGGAAAAGCCGCAGCTTGGCTGTCGCGCTGCGCGAGAAATGGCTGAAGCGCCAAGAATGGCAAGGTCAATACGCAAGCCGCCCGACGGCGCGTTTTCGGTTAAGCTGTTTACGCGGCCTGTTATTGCAGTTATGCTGTCGTCACTCTCGGGATATACGGAGTTTCCGCCCGTCATAATCGGCCGGGCGGGATGCAACACTGCCTTCTTTGGCCCGAAATCTGCCATTGCTTCGCAGCCGGCATTGCTTCACATGCGGAGCTCGGATACAACAATGCTTGAATGAACGACCTCGGCAATCCGCTGGTAGCCTGCCGTCCGGCCACAGCTTCGGCGCCCTCCAATCAACCGCAAGCGGACCGTGATTTTTTATGATCATATTGCACGTCATAGCAACGGTGAATCCAGAATACGGCGGCCCGATCGAGGGTATTTTAACATCCGCCCCCGTCTTGCGGGAACAGGGATGCGACCGCGAAATAATGTCGCTAGACGTTCCGAGCGACCCCTGGGTGAAGTCATGCCCGATTCCGGTCTATCCGATGGGCAACGTCGACCCGAAATATAACGCCTGGCGGCGCCGCATTCCCTGGATGCGTTACGGCTACAGCCCGACCTTCGTGCCCTGGCTCAAGGACAACGCCAAACGCTATGACGCGATCATCGTCAACGGGCTGTGGAATTTCACGTCCTTCGCAGCCTGGCAGGCTCTCGCGGGCACCGACACGCGCTATTTCGTCTATACGCATGGCATGCTGGACCCCTATTTCAACAAGGCCTTTCCGATCAAGGCGGCGGCCAAGCAACTGCTGTGGTGGTACAGCGAAGGGCGCCTGGTCAATAACGCCACCGGCGTGATGTTCGTCTCCGAGGAGGAGCGTCTGCTGGCGCGCAAGTCATTCTGGCCTTTCAAGGGCCGGGAGCGCGTGGTTCCCTATGGCATCATAGACATCGAAGGCGATCCGGATGCGCAGATCAGGGCGTTTCGCGCCGCTTTTCCCGCCATCGCCGACCGCAAATTTCTTTTGTACCTGAGCCGGATTCATCCGAAGAAAGGCTGCGATTTACTGGTCGAAGCCTTTGCGCGGATCGCCGGTAACCCGGACCTCGACCTCGTCATGGCGGGCCCGGATTCCGTCGGCTGGGTCAAGAAGCTGCAGACCGCGGCCGCCGCGCGCGGCGTCGCAGACCGCATTCATTGGCCGGGCATGCTTAAGGGCGATCTGAAATGGGGCGCGTTCCGCGCCGCGGAAGCCTTCGTGCTGCCCTCGCATCAGGAAAATTTCGGCATCGTCGTCGCCGAAGCGCTCGCCTGCGGCAAGCCGGTGCTGACGACGGACAAGGTGGCCACGTGGCGCGAGGTGGATGCGCACAAAGCTGGATTCGTCGAGACCGACGATCTCGCCGGCGTGACGCGCCTGCTTGAGCGATTCATCGCCCTTTCGCCGGGCGACAAAGAAGAGATGGGCGTCCACGCCCGCGCCGCTTACGTCGAGCGATTCGACATCGGGGCCATGGCCCCGCAACTGATCGAAATTCTGCGATCGAGGTAGGCCGCGATGAAAATTCTCGACGCAAGAGACATGGGCACGCTCGAGGGCGGTCCGACCTATTCGCTGGCGAACCGTATGTTTCGCGCCGTCTGGAGCGTCACGTGGCTCCTTTTGGCTTCCTGGACGCCGCCGATGCTGCACCGGTGGAGGATCTTGCTGCTGCGTCTCTACGGCGCGAGAATCGCCGAAAGCGCGGCCATTTATGGCAGCGCGCGGATCTGGTATCCGCCCCATCTGGAAGTCGGGCGATTTGCGAGGGTCTCGCCGAACGTCACCGTCTATAATGTCGCAAAGATCACGCTGCGCGATTACGCCATCGTTTCGCAGGGCGCGAATTTGTGCACGGCGGGACATGATGTTGAGGACGTCAATTTTCAGACCGTGGCGCGTCCGATCACGATCGGACGGCGCGCCTGGGTGGCTGCCGAGGCCTTCGTCGGGCCGGGCGTCACCGTCGGGGAGGGCGCTGTGCTCGGCGCGCGCGGATGCGCTTTCCGCGACCTCGATCCCTGGATGATTTATGGCGGCAATCCCGCCCGCGCGTTGAAGTCGCGCCGCATCCGTTTCCCCGATCGCGCGCTGCCGGCCGAGTAGGCAGGACGGCTTCGGTCCCACTCCCCGAGTCCGCCTGACGACCCCATTGACTTGTCATGCGGCTTTGTCCGACTCTTGAGGCGCCGTTTCACCCGATCAAGGGAAAGCCGCGCATGAGAACCATTGCCTGTCCCGCGCTCGGTCGAGACGTATCCGCGTTGGGGTTCGGCTGCGCCTCGCTTGGATCGCGTCTCTCGGAAACGCAGTCGCGCCGGATCCTCGAATACGCCTTTGAGCGCGGCGTCGTCTGGTACGATGTCGCGCCGCCCGACGGCGCCGGCGAGGCGGAGGCGATCCTCGGACGTTTTCTGGCCGGACGGCGCGATCAGATCGTCGTTTGCACAAAAGTCGGCGGCGAACGCCGGCCGCCGTCGGCGATGATGCGGCTCCTTGGCTCGATCAGGCGCGGCGTCCTCGGCGCATTGCCGGAATTGTCGACACTGCTGACCGGCAGGTCGAATTCGCCTCCCGAAAAGGAGCCATTGCGTCCTGAAACGATCGAATCATCGGTGGTCGAGAGCCTGCGGCGCTTGCAGACCGATTACGTCGATGTCCTCTCTCTGCGCGACCCAACCCCTGAGGATTGCGCCAATCCGGCGCTCGGCGCCGCGCTTCAGCGGGTGATCGACAAGGGCTATGTTCGCAGCCTCTCGATTGAAGGCGACGCAGAAGCGATCGAAACGGCGAGCGCCTGGCGTAAATTTGCGATGGTTCAGTTTCGCCATAATCCCTTCCACCGCACGATCGAGCGCATTCGCGCGGCAAGACCCGGCGATCCGGCGGCATTCTTCATCCTGCGCAACCCGCTTGGCGGCGCCTATGAGCGCCTGTCGCATCTTCTCGTCGGCGATGGCGGCCGTCTCGCCTCGCTCGCCTCCCAGCTCGCCTATGGGCCGCCGTTTATGGCGAGCGAGATCCTGCTCGACTATGCTTTCGGCAATAATCCGACCGGCGTCGTCGTCGTCTCAATGTCCCAGCCGCAGCATGTCGACCTCAATTGCGCCAGAGCCTCGCGGGCGCCGCGCAGCGATGTCGTTGAATTCGTCAACAAGACGGTTCTCGCCGCGCCCGCCGTAAAATTCCCGCGGCTCGTCTGAGCGGATTCCGGAGGCTCCCAAATGATTTCAGCGAGATCTTCGGCGCTTTGCGCACGACGGAACTAAATATGGCTCAAAGCTTGCGCGGGATCATGGTCGCGGCGCGCGGCCCCTGAGAAGAAAGAAAAATGTCTTCCGCTTTCGATAAATACGCAAAGCGCGCCGTGCCGCGCTATACGAGCTATCCGACCGCGCCCCATTTCGCGCCGGATTTCCCCGAGTCAGCGTATCGCGACTGGCTCGCGCGGCTCGACCCGCAAGAGCCCATATCGCTTTATCTGCATGTGCCGTTCTGCCAGCAGCAATGCTGGTACTGCGGCTGCAACATGAAGCTCACCGCGCGCTATGCGCCGGTCGCGGCCTATGTTCAGGACCTGCTCGCCGAAATCGATCTTCTCGCCGGCGCATTGCCGGCGCGCATGCCGGTCGCGCAAGTTCATTTCGGCGGCGGCACGCCGACGGCGATCGATCCCGCCGATCTCGCCGCCGTCATGGCGCGCATAAGTGAGCGCTTTCGCCTGACGCCGGGCGCTGAACTTGCGATCGAGAGCGATCCGCGCACGCTCTCGGATGCGATGATCGGCGAGATCGGCGCGCTGGGCTTCAATCGCGCGAGTTTTGGCGTGCAGGAATTCGATCCGAAGGTTCAGGCGGCGATCAACCGGATCCAGCCGCCCGAAATGGTCGAGCGCGCGACGCTGGCGCTACGCGCCGCCGGCGTGCGCCGCATCAATTTCGACCTGATTTATGGATTGCCGCATCAAACCACGGCGGCGCTCGCCCGAACGGTCGAGCAATGCATCGCCATGGCGCCGGACCGCATCGCGCTCTTTGGCTATGCGCATGTCCCATGGACCGCGAAGAACCAGCGCATGATCCCGGACGAGGCCTTGCCGAAAAGCGACGAGCGCGCCGCACAGGCCGAGGCGGCGGCGCAGGCGCTGGTCGCGGCCGGCTATGAGCGGATCGGCCTCGACCATTTCGCGCGTCCCGACGATACGCTCGCCATCGCCAAGGCGAATGGCGCGTTGCGGCGTAATTTTCAAGGGTACACGAGCGATCCTGCCCGCACGCTGATCGGGATCGGCGCGACGTCGATTGGCCGCACCCCGCAGGGCCATGTGCAGAACATCGCTGAAACGGGCGCCTGGGCGCGGGCGGTGGCGGCCGGGCGTCTGCCGGTCGCACGCGGCCACGAACTCAGCGCCGACGATTCTCTGCGCGCCCATGTGATCGAGCGGATCATGTGCGACGGCGCGGTCGATCTCGCGGCTGCCGGGCGCGCCTTCGGCTTCGCGCGCGATTGGTGCGCAGCCGAGGAGGGGACGCTGGCCGAACTGCAAGCCGACGGCCTGCTGACGCTGACGCTGGACGGGCTGGCGCTCAGGCCCGAGGCGATGCATCTGACGCGGATCGTCGCGTCGGTCTTCGACGCCTATTTCGCGGACGCCGCCGTCCGCCATTCCGTCGCGGTTTAACGGCTGGCGCGTTTCATTAATTGATATAGCGTCGTCCCCGCCCAGACGGGCGGGAGGAAACAAACATGAAGTTTTGCAATTGCGATTCGCAGCCGGACGCCGGCCGGCGCGCCTTTTTCGCCAGCGCCGCCGCTGTGGCCGTGGCGGGCGCCGCCACAGGGCTTGCCGCCGAACCCGCGCCCATCGTCGCGCCGGAAATCGACAGGCGCAAATTCATGGCGGAAGCGACGCGGCTCGCGATCGAATCCGTTGAAAAGGGATGGGGCGGCCCGTTCGGCGCGGTAATCGTGAAGGACGGCGAAATCATCGGGCGCGGCCAGAATCGCGTGCTGCTGACCGGATGTCCCGTGTTTCACGCCGAAGTCACGGCGATCATCGACGCCTCGGGCCGACTCAATCCCAAAGCGCTGCTCGGCAGCGATTACGGCCCCGGCACGATGCTCGAAATGATCCCGCGCGAAGCTGATTCGCCAGATCCCGTGCCCGAGCGCGCGCGCATGTTGAAAGGCTGCGAGATTTACATCAATGGCGCACCGTGCCCGATGTGCATGAGCGCCATCTATTGGTCGCGCATCGACCATGTCTATTTTGGCGCAAGTCTGGAAGACACCAGCAAGATCGGCTTCGACGACGCCTTTCAATACGCTGATTTCAAGCTGCCATGGGAAAAGCGGCGCATCGCTGTGACGCCAGGCTTTGAGCGGGTGGCTGCGCTCGCGGCCTTCCAGGCGTGGGAAGACAAGAAAGACCGCCACCCCTATTGAAACAGGTCCTTAGAGGCCCTGGGCGGAGAAACTGGCGGCGCGCATCGAAGCCTTGAAATGTGGGCGCGCCGCAATCTCCAGAGCGTGGATGCGGCACCGGGCTCGGCTTGCCTCAAGCCAGCCTTCCGCCCAGGCTTCGCAGGAGTCGTGACGAGCCGACTGATCGTAGGGATTGTCTTTGAGGGATCTGCCGTCAATATAGGCCTTTATCCCGCTTTGGTAAATTTGAGCATTTGTCATGGCGTATCCTCCACTCGAAGGTCATGCCGCAATTCTTCGATCATGAAGTATAGAATGCCCTTCATGCGTAATCGTTTGACGCTCGCATCTGTTCGCAATCTGATCTTCTCAGGTAAACAAAACCATAATAGCCGCCGAAATTAAGGCGCCGTCATCAAATTGGCATCATTCTACAGGGGTGTGACTTTGCGGACACGCTGGTGACTGGCGAAGCTTGAGGCTGGATTGGCCGCTGCGCTGTCTTTGCGTGTTTGTTGCAGCCTCAGTCACGAGTCCGGCCGACCGATGGCAGGTGGACCGCATCTCGCATCGAATCAGGAGGCTGCTCTGGCGGGCGGGCGCTGCGCGTGGCGGA
>Ga0182014_10002178_pt1 | contig 25013 bp, 28 predicted proteins | sample 612S2DmetaG_FD_120489 | JGI IMG/M metagenome (GOLD analysis project Ga0182014, IMG submission 120489) | Permafrost microbial communities from Stordalen Mire, Sweden - 612S2D metaG | ecosystem: Environmental > Terrestrial > Soil > Wetlands > Permafrost | place: Sweden: Stordalen | collected...
CCTGGCGATCGTAGGGCAAAGCCCCCAACACCCATTGGCGGACACTCTCGACGAGGTTCACGAGCCTCTCCACGTATATGATACAAAGACATCGTCATTTACGACTGGCGACAGTCAACAGGGCAAGGGCGTGAAATTCTCTTGCACATGTTATCATCTCGTGATAACCTTCGCGGGTAATGACGAGGCCAAAACATGGTCCGGGGCTGGACGTTCTGCTCGCGCTTGACGGCGTCGTCCTCGTCGTCGATCCGAACGGCGCGCACTGGGTCAAGGTGGTCGTCAAGCAAGTCGCGCCCTCGCCGGAGCGGCCCCACGGAATCAGCTACTCGCTGACCCTGCACGCGGCCAACGGCGAGCGCCTGGTCGGCTACGACAATGCGCACGCCATCACCATCGGAAGTGGGCCGGGGCGGCGCGCAAGCGCCGCGCACGATCATCGGCGCCGGCATGGCCGGACAACGCCTTATGCCTTCAGCGACGCGGCGACGCTGGTGCAGGATTTCTGGAACGACGTCGACGCCGTGTTGCGCGAGAGAGGAGCGACCCCATGAAGACCCTTCGAATTGGCATCGCGTCGATGGCGGACATGAAGGCGCGCACAATGGCCGTCGCGCGCGGCGAGCTGAAACTCGGACCCGATGAACCCAAGCTGTGGTTCACGTCGATCGAAAGCCTCGCCCGCGTGTTGTCGGACAGAAACCGCCTGCTGCTCGATCTCATCATCGAACAGCAACCGAATTCGCTCGCCGAGTTAGAGGCTCTGTCCGGTCGGGCGAAGTCCAATCTTTCGCGCACGCTGAAAAGCATGGAACGCTTCGGCCTGGTCGAACTGCTCAGAGGCGAGGGCGGCACGGTGAAGCCGCGCGTTCCCTATGAGAAAATCAAGCTCGATCTGCCGATCGGCCAGCATCATGCCGCGCCTGCGGCGGCTCCCGCGCCGGTCTGATTACGCGACAAACTATTGTGCGCTTTTCTTGTACGGCTTCATTCCGTATGGCATAGCGCGGCGACGAACTCAGGAGGCTCTATGCCCCGCGCCCTTGCCGAAAGCGGGCGGGTCGAGTTGCGGCTTCGCCCTGAGGACAAAGCGACCCTGACGCGCGCCGCCTCGATCAAGCGGCTCGATCTCACCGGCTACATCCTGCGCGCCGTGCTGCCGCAGGCTCAGGCCGATATTGCCGAAGCGGAGCGGCTCGCGCTTTCCGAGCGCGATTCCCTGCGTGTCCTCGCGCTGTTCGAAAACCCGCCGGCGGCGCCCGACCGTCTGGCGTGCGCCGCAAAGGCCGGCTTCACTCTGCGATGACGACGATCGCCTGGGAGGAAGCGCCGCTCGCCAAGCGGCACGACCGGGCGGCGTTCGATTGCGGCGACCCCGATCTCAACCTCTATCTGCAACGCTTCGCCCGCCAGAATCACGAAAGCGGCGGCGCGAAATGTTTCGTCGCCGCGCCGTCGTCCGCGCCGACGCGCATCCTCGGCTTCACCACGCTGAGCCCGGCGTCGCTCGAAACCAGCCGCACGCCCGCGCTGGCGAAAAAACGCCTCGCCCGTTACGACGCGCCCGCGTTCCGCCTCGGCCGCCTCGCCATCGACAGATCGGCGCCAGGCCGGGGACTCGGCGGCGCTCTGTTGCTGCGCGCGGCCGATCGCTGCATTCGCGTCGCCCATGACGTCGGCCGCGTCGCCCTGCTCATCGACGCGAAGAACGAGCGCGCGGCGAACTGGTACGAGAGCTATGGCGCTCTGCGGCTACAAGATGCGCCCCTCTCGCTCGTCCTGCCTCTCGCCGTCGCTGCCAACGCGCTCGAGCGCGGGATTTGAGCCGACTTCCGCGCCTGATTCTTGCAACGGAAGGGCGCAATCGCATCAACGGCGACGCCTTACGAAACGCGCTTAATCTGCGCCCCCTCGACGAGCCGCGCTGTCGGCCCCTGCCCGCCGACCTGCCGCGCCGTCGACCTCATGGAGGCCAAATCTTCCGAAGCCGAAGGGCTGTCAAGGGCGCGCATTCGCGCGCCGCCTCCGGCGGGCTTCGCCCCTTGACAGCCCTTCGGCTTCGGAAAGAAGACGCTTCCATGAGGTCGACGGCGCCCTCCGCCGAACCGCGGTGATCGTCGCCGCTGCGGCGCGACGCTCGCGAAGTTCCCGGCGCGTTCGGCGAAAAATCGAGCCGACAATTTCTTTGCGAATGTCGGAAGTCGCGTTATCCTGTTCCTTCGTTCATCGGAGCGTCGGCGCGATCCCATGAGGCCCGCGCTACGCCGCAAAAAGTCGCGGCAAGCGGCACATGTCAAATTTCGTATGCTAACCCCTTGAAACCGCACGAAACGGCCAAGGAAATCCTTGACAAGACTTGACGGCGCTTGACGAAACTCGACGCCGCTTGACGAAGCTCGACGAGCGGTTTGACGGCGCGGCGGCGGGCCTCGCTTCCCCGCTTGCGGGCGCCGGGCGAACGATCGGCGCTCGGCCGCCGACTCGGGTTGCGGCTTCGCGCCGGCGAAACTAAGGTGCGCGCCGCGCCGCGCCGGCGCGCCAACCCACAGGAATCCGCTCATGGCCTTCATCGCCGACGTCCTTTCTCGCGTTAAGCCCTCCGCGACCATCGCGGTGACGCAGAAGGCGCGCGATCTCAAAGCCAAAGGGCGCGACATCATTTCGCTGTCGATTGGCGAGCCGGACTTCGACACCCCCGACAACATCAAGGAGGCGGCGATCGCGGCGATCCGGCGCGGCGAGACCAAGTACCCCCCGGTGCTCGGCATCCCGCCGTTGCGCGAGGCGATCGCCGCCAAGTTCAAGCGCGAGAACGGGCTCGACTACAAGGCGTCCGACACCATCGTCGGCACCGGCGGCAAGCAGATTCTCTATAACGCCTTCCTGACCACGCTGAACAAGGGCGACGAGGTGGTCATCCCCGCGCCCTATTGGGTCAGCTATCCCGAAATGGTGCTGATCAACGGCGGCGAGCCGGTCATCGTGCCGACGACGCTGGAGAAGTCGTTCAAGCTGCAGCCCGAGGACTTGGAGCGCGCGATCACGCCGCGCACCAAGTGGGTGGTGCTCAACTCGCCCTCCAACCCCTCCGGCGCGGCGTACACGAGGAGCGAGCTGAAGGCGCTGACCGACGTGCTGATGCGCCACCCGTCTGTCTATGTGCTCACCGACGACATCTACGAGCACCTCGTCTACGGCGATTTCGTCTTCGTCACGGCGGCTCAGGTCGAGCCCGGCCTCTATGAGCGCACGCTGACGATGAACGGCGTCTCCAAGGCCTATGCGATGACCGGCTGGCGCATCGGCTACGCCGCCGGCCCGGCCAAGCTGATCAAGGCGATGGACATGGTGCAGGGCCAGCAGACCTCGGGCGCCTGCACGATCGCGCAATGGGCCTCGGTGGAGGCGCTGACCGGCCCGCAGGACTTCGTGCCGGTGCGCCGCAAGGCGTTCGAGGAGCGGCGCGACCTCGTCGTCGCCATGCTCGCCCAGGCGCCATATCTGCAATGCCCGAAGCCGGAGGGCGCGTTCTACGTCTATCCCTCCTGCGCCGGCGCGATCGGCAAGAAGGCGCCTTCGGGCAAACCAATCGCCAACGACGAAGACTTCGTCACCGAACTCCTGGAGAGCGAGGGCGTGGCGGTGGTGCACGGCGCGGCGTTCGGCCAAGGGCCGAATTTCCGCGTCTCCTATGCGACTTCGCTGGAGACGCTGGAGGCCGCCTGCCGCAAGATCCAACGCTTCACGGCCGCGCTGCGGTAAGGAGCGCGGGCGTCGCGCCCTCGCGCTACACGGCGCGCGAATGCCGCGGCTTGTCCGCGTCCTGCGTGAGATAGGCGTCGAACAGCGCCGCCGCCGAGCGCACGAACGGGCGGCCGCGTTCGCTCACCTGGATGCGGCCGCCGTCCCGACGCGCGAGGCCGTCGGCCTCGAAGCGCGCGAGGCCGTCGAGGCAGGCGAAGAGCGGCGCAGGATCGGCGGCGTGCGCCTTGGCGACCGCCGTCAGATCGACTTCGAGATCGCACATCAGCCGCTCGATCACGTCGCGGCGCAGCCGGTCGTCGTCGCTCAGCGCGACGCCGCGAACCGTGGCGAGGCCGCCCGCCTCGATCAGCTTGGCGTAGGCGGGCGCGGTCGGCGCGTTCTGCGCGTAGCCGTCGGGAAGCGAGCCGATCGCGCTGGCGCCGAAACCGATCAGCGCCGGCGCCGCGTCGGTGGTGTAGCCCTGGAAGCCGCGCTTGAGGCGGCGCGACGCCGCGGCCTCCGCCATCGCGTCGCCGGGGCGCGCGTAATGGTCGAGCCCGACCGCGATGTAGCCGCCTTCGTCGACGAGGACGTTGTGGATTGCGCGCTGCTGGGCGAACCGTGCGGCGGGGCCGGGCAGGCTTTCCTCGGGGATCAGCGCCTGATGCTTCTTCATCCACGGCACGTGGGCGTAGCCGAACACGGCGACGCGGTCGGCGCGAAGCGCGAGCGCTCGCCGCGCGGTGCGCGCGACGCTTACCTCGGTCTGCAACGGCAGGCCGTAGATGAGGTCGAGATTGAGCGAACCGACGCCGAGGCCGCGCGCGGCGTCGGCGCAATCTTGCGTTTCCTCGTAGGATTGCCGGCGCCCGATCGCCTCCTGCACCGCCGGTTCGAGGTCTTGCACCCCGAGGCTGACGCGGGTGACGCCCATTTCAGCGAGCGCGTCGAGCCGGTTCTTGGGCAGGCTGGTCGGATCGAGCTCGATCGCGATCTCCGCGTCCGGCTCGAGCGCGAAGGATTCGCGGATGCGCGCCATGATCGCGGTCAGCCGGTCGGCGGGAAGGCTGGTCGGCGTGCCGCCGCCCCAATGGACGTGCGAAACCTTGAGCCTGCGGCCGATCAGATCGGCGACCCGCTCGATCTCGCGCTCCAGCAGCTCGGCATAGGCGCGCAGCGAGGAATCGAGCCGCACCACGCCCGTGTTGCAGCCGCAATAATAGCAGAGCCGGTCGCAGAACGGCACGTGCAGATAGAGCGAAAGCGGCGCGGCCGGGGACAGCGCGCCGAGCCATTTCGCGTAGGTCTCGGCGCCGATCGCCGGCGAGAAATGCGGCGCGGTGGGGTAGCTGGTGTAGCGCGGCACGCGGCCGTCGTAGCGCGCGACGAGTTCGGCGTCGGCCATCGCGGCCTCCTGGCCGCGCGCGGCGGGCGGGGCTTCGATCGTGCTCAATCCCATGATCCAGCATAGCAAATTCGCCGCGCGCGTTCACCGTCCTTTTGCGCAGGGCGCGGGCGGCCGCGCTCGCGCGCCGTTGACGGGCGTTACGCCGTCCAGCTCCTTCAGCGCGTCGTCCGGCAGACTCAGTTCCGCCGCGGCGAGGTTCTGCCTGAGATGCGCGACCGACGAGGTGCCGGGGATCAGCAGGATGTTCGGCGCGCGACGCAGCAGCCAGGCGAGCGCGACCTGCATCGGCGTCGCGCTGAGGCGCATGGCGACGTCGGACAAGGTCGACGACTGCAGCAGCGTGAACCCGCCGAGCGGAAAGTACGGCGTATAGGCGACGCCCTCGCGGGCGAGGCCGTCGATCAGGGCGTCGTCCGCCCGGTGCGCCACGTTGTAATGGTTCTGCACGCAAACGATCTCGCAGATCCGGCGTCCGTCCGCGATCTGCTTGGGCGTGACGTTGCTTAGCCCGATGTGGCGAATCAGCCGCTGCCGTTGGAGATCGGCCAGGACGGCGAGCGGCGCCTCGAGCGAGCCCTCGGCGGGCCCGTGGACGTCGAACATGCTGCGGAGGTTGACCACGTCGAGCGCGTCCAGGCCGAGGTTGCGAAGATTGTCGTGCACCGCCTGGGTCAGTTCCTCGCGCGAGAAGGCCGGAAGCCACGATCCATCCTCGCCGCGTCGGGTGCCGATTTTGGTGACGATGACGAGATCGTCGGGGTAGGGGTGCAGCGCCTCGCGGATCAGCTGGTTGGTGACGTGCGGGCCGTAGAAATCGCTGGTGTCGATGTGGTTGACGCCGCTCGCCACCGCCGCGCGCAGCACGGCCAGAGCCGCGTCATGATCCTTCGGCGGCCCGAACACACCGGGCCCGGCGAGCTGCATGGCGCCGTAGCCGAGCCGCTTCACCATGCGGTCGCCGAGCGCGAACGCGCCGGACCGGTCGATGTTAGACATGATCGATCTCCTCTCGAGACGGCGCAAAGATAAGCGTCGCCTGGGCGCGCGATAAGGGGGCGCCATCCGCGCGGCCGGTGCGGAACAGCGAACCATGAAGCCTGGTCGCGGCGATCTCAACGCCTTTGCCGCGACGGCGCGCGCGCTGAGGCTCGACGTCCCGGTCGGCGCGGCGCGGCTGGCGCCGCCCGGAATCGCCCGCCGCAAGCGCCGTTTCTCGACAAGCGCGGGATTGACGGGCACAATGCAGGTTGGCCGAAGCCGGCTCAACGGAAGCGCACCAACCGATGTTCACCCTGGACGACCTCGCCCGCATCATCGCCGACCGCGCGTCGGCGGGGGCGGACCAATCCTACACCAGCGCGCTCCTCGGCAAGGGGACCGCGCACTGCGCCAAGAAGTTCGGCGAGGAGGCGGTCGAGTTGGCGATCGCGGCCGTCGCGCAGGACGAGGCCGCGGTGCGCGCGGAAGCCGCCGACGCGCTCTATCATTTGCTGGTCGTGCTGCGCTCGCGCGACGTTGCGCTGGCCGACGTGATGAGCGAATTGGAGCGGCGCACCCAACGCGGCGGTCTCGAAGAAAAGGCGTCGCGGCGCGCGTGATCGCTTTCGTTTCACCCGATGTTCTTTTCCTCGCCGGAGAAAACTGGGCCCGCATGAATCACCGAGTTTCAGCCGCGCCGCGCGCCGCCTCCTCGCCCTATCGGCATTTCACCCGCGAGGAGTGGGCGGAATTGCGCGCCGACACCGAGTTGACCCTCACCCTCGACGATTTGCGCAAGCTGCAATCGACCCACGATCCGATCTCGCTCGACGAAGTGGAGGCGATCTACCTGCCGCTTTCGCGCCTGTTGGCGCTCTACGTCGCGGCGACGCAGGGGCTGTTCAAGGCGACGCAGCGGTTCCTCGGCGCCAACGACGGCAAGGTGCCCTACATCATCGGCGTCGCCGGTTCGGTGGCGGTGGGAAAGTCGACGACGGCGCGGGTGCTGAAGGCTCTGCTGACGCGCTGGCCCAATACCCCCAAGGTCGAACTGATCACCACCGACGGCTTTCTGCATCCCAACGCGCGGCTCATTCGCGAGGGGCTGATGGATCGCAAAGGCTTTCCCGAAAGCTACGACGGCTCGGCGCTGATCCGCTTTCTCGCCGACGTCAAGGCGGGCACGCGCGACGTCAAGGCGCCGGTCTATTCGCACCTCGTCTACGACGTCGTGCCGGGAGAGACGATCGTCGTCGATCGGCCGGACATCCTCATCGTCGAGGGCCTCAACGTGCTGTCGCCCAACCGACTCTCGCGCGAGGGCAGGGGAATTCCCGTCGTCTCCGATTTCTTCGATTTTTCGGTGTTCCTCGACGCCAGCGACGAACTGCTGGAAAAATGGTACATCGCGCGCTTCATGCGCCTGCGCAATACGGCGTTTCGCGATCCGCGCAGCTATTTCCGCCAATACGCCGATCTCGGCGACGCGGAAGCGCGGGCGGTCGCGCGCTCGGTCTGGCGGCGCATCAATCTCGTCAACCTGCACGAGAATATCCTTCCCACCCGTGCGCGCGCCAGCCTCAGGCTCACCAAGGGCGCCAGCCACCGCATCGAGGAAGTCGCGCTGCGCAAACTGTGAGCGAACCGATGACGCCTCGTCTCTCCCGCGCGGGCTTTCGCGCGGCGCTCCTCGCCGCCTTCGGCCTGGCGTTGCTCGCGCCGGCCCTCGCCGAGGACGCCGCCGCGCCGCCGCCGTGCAGCGGCCGCGACTTGGCCGCCGGCGCCGATCTCGGCAAGGCGCGGCTCAAACGCGCCGACGATCTCGTCAACGCCGAGGGCCTTCTCTGGCGCGTCGAGCGCGAGGGGCTTGCGCCGTCCTATCTCTTCGGCACGATCCACTCCACCGACGAAGGCGCCGTCGCGCTGGCGCGCAAGGCGGCGGAATTCGTCGCCGGCGCGAAGGTCGTCGCCACCGAGCTCGGCGGCCCGTTCGACGCCGTCGATCAAGCGGACATGGCGGCGAAAATGTTCGCCAAGGCGATCGCGCGCGACCAGGACACTTTCGACGCAGCGCTGACGGGCGAACGCGCCGCTGCGGTCGAGGCCTATCTCGGCGGGCGCGGATTCCCCAAGGAAATGGCGCATCATCTCCAGCTCTGGTTCCTCGCCGCGGCCGCTTCGCTGCCGACCTGCGAGGCGGCGCGCGCGCAAGAGGGCTTGCCCGAAGTCGACCAGACGATCGCGCTCGCCGGCAAGGAGCGCGGTCTCGCCGTCGTCGCGCTGGAGTCGGCCGAGGAGCAGGTGGACACGCTCGCCGCCGCGCCGCCGGCCCTGTCCGCCGCCATGCTGGCGGCGAGCGCCCGCATGCCCGAACTCGAAGACGACGCCTATGCCACGCTGCTGCGCCTCTATCGCGACAAGCGCCCGGCGGAAATGCTCGCCGTCGCCGACGTGATGCCGGGGCTGACGCCGGAAGAGCGCGCGGCGGAGGACACGTTCACCCGCCTGCTGCTGGTCGGCCGCAACGAAGTCATGGCCGCGCGCGCCGCGCCGCTGCTGGCCGCCGGCGGCGCCTTCATCGCCGTCGGCGCGCTGCACCTGACGGGCAAGGCCGGACTGATCGAGCGCTTCCGCGCCGCCGGCTACCGAGTCGTCAACGTCTGGTGAGGGGGCGGCAGTTCCCGACACCGGCCGCCGCGGGCGAGGACGGCGCGTCAGGATTTTACGAGAAGCTGGGGCGCACGCTAGCTGGAACGATTCCCGACTATGCGTTCGAACCCTACGGCGGGCTGACCGCGACGATGCTCTATTGGAAGCGGATCGGGACGACGTCCGAACTCGCGAGCGCATTTTGAGCGGCGCGGCTTCTAGGCGAGCCGCATTGGTCGGCGGGCAGCGAGGCGGATCACCGCAGACTGTCGATGCCGGCGCCGGCGCGCTTCATGACCCAAAGCGCAAATCGCTTCTTCCAAACCGCGCTGCTCGCGACGGCGTTTTCGAGGACATGAGCCGAGTAGCCGCGCTTGATCGCGGCGATCGCCGTGGAGCGGACGCATCCTTCCGCGAAGACGCCCAATAGGTGAAGATCGCCCACGCCTTCGGCGCGAAGATACTTGTCGAGTTCAGGATTTGAGAACGCGCTCGCCCTGGCCTTGACGATGACCTTGGTCGAACCCGCGCCCTTGAGTCGCGCGTCGATCTCCGCTCCCGCAGTCCCGGCGATCGCCGCTCTCTTGCGAAAGAAATTGGCAATTCGATCGGAATTCGGGAACTGGTTGACGACGAGGATTGGAAGCGCGTCGCCAAGAAAACGCTTGGCGAGGACATCGTTCGCCACTCGCAGCACGGCCTCCGCGCCCGGTCCATCGACGGGCGTGCGGCCGCCTTGGCCGTCGAGGAAGTCTTTCTGGAGGTCCATCAGCAGTACGGCGGACTTGTTCATTTGCGCCTCCAAGGGATGGTCAAACCGAGCCGCGTCGGCCTTGGCCTTCGCGAGCGCGTCAGGCGAGAACGGTCGCCCAAGGCGGGGCATGAAGGAGGAAATCGCTTCGTGGGCCGCCTCACCCCCATAAAGCGTCCAGATGTTCTTAACCTGACTGACGCGGCGCAGGCGCTCGCGGCCTTGCTCCTGACTCCAGTCGAGCGGCGCTCGCCTCGTCCAGGCCGCCTTCAGGTTCGTCGCGGAGGCGGCTTCGACCGCCTTGGCGTCCTCGGTCGATCCGACAACCCAGAGCGCGTCAATGCCGTCGCGTCGGCTTCGCCCGGCAGGCGCTCTCGCGAGCCTTCGCTCGGGGCCGCCGACGTTTCCAGTCGGACTGGAATAAGCTCTAATTGAGCGGCGGGACCGTCTTTGCGTAATTGAGATCGTAGGTCTTGTTGAGCAGGGGATCGAGCGGCGTGCCCTCCGAGGCGTCGAATATCCGCCTGGGAGCCGCCGCCGGACCGTCGAGGCCCGCGACCCGCTCGCCGGCGCCCGCCGAGCCCGCGTAACGCGCCGCGCGGGCTTTCTGATCCGCGAGCGCGGCGGCCGAAAGCGGGACCTTGATGACCGAATCGGGCGCGGCGTCGTCGTCCTGGGAGAAGGCGGCGCCGGTGGGAGCGTCGTTGACGCCGGTGACCACAGCGCCGAGGTCTTCAGGCGTCTTGCCGGTCACTTTGCCCGGCGACAGCGAACCCTCGGCGCCCAACAGAGTTTCGCGAACTCGCAGCTTTTCGCCGAGCTTGGAGAGCTTCGCGCCGAGCGCGCCGTCGTTCTCGGCGGAAGTCGGCGCGCTCCCCGGCGCCACGGCGCCGAAAATGCTCGGGTCGGCCGTCTCCAGCGCGCCGTGCGTCGCGGCGGGCGGGCCGGCCGGAGCGGGCACCGCCTCGGGCGCGAGCCTATCCTTGGCGTCCTTCTCGATTTCCCGCCAGCGCGCGACGTTCTTGAGATGCTGGTCCAATGTCTCCGCAAACGCGTGGCCGCCCGTTCCGTCGGCGACGAAAAAAAGCTCCTTGGTCGCCGCGGGATTGGCGGCCGCCTCCAGCGCCGCGCGGCCGGGATTGGCGATCGGGCCCGGCGGCAAGCCGCTGATAATATAGGTGTTGTAAGGCGTCGCCTGCTCCAGTTCCGCTTTGGAGATCGGATGTCCCAGGGAGCCCTTGCCGAACGCCAGACCGTAGACGATGGTCGGATCGGACTCGAGTTTGATGTGGCGCCGCAGGCGATTGATGAAAACGCCGGCGACGCGCGCGCGCTCGTCCGCCTTGCCCGTCTCCTTCTCGACGATCGAAGCGAGCGTGACGAGTTCGCCGGGAGACTTGATCGGCAGATCGCTCGCGCGCTTGGCCCAGATTTCGTCGATCGCCTTGGCCTGGGCCCTCTCCATCACGGCCAGGATCGCCTGACGCGTTTCGCCGCGCGCGAATTTGTACGTCTCGGGAAGAATCGAGCCTTCGCGCGGCGGCTCCTTGATCTCCCCGACGAGAATGTCGTTGTCGCGAACCCGTTGAACCACCTGGTCGCTGGTCAACCCCTCGGGAATGGTGAACGAGTGGAGCACGACCTTGCCGGAGACCAATTCGTCCTCGACCTGGCGCAGGCTGACGCCCGCCTTGAACGCGTATTCGCCTCGTTTGAGCGCGCTTCGGCTGCCGTCGAGAAGCGTCATCGCGGAGAACCAGATCGCGCTGTCGACGACGCCCTCGCGTTCGAGCTGGTCGCCGATCGGGCCGCCGTCGTCCTCGCGAGCGATGACGACGATCTTGTCGGCCGCCAACGGCCCGGGCTTACGCGCCTCCACTGCGGCCCAACCGAACAGCGCGAAGCCCGCTACGGCGCCGAGCAGCACGAACGACAGCAGACCGCTCAAGCCCGAAAGCCCGGAACGCCGCGGCCGCCGCAGCGGCGGCGCAGGCTCCTGCGGCGACGGCTCGGCCTGCGGGCGCAAGCGAACGCGCGCGCCGAAAAGGCTGACCCGCGACCGGGTCTTGGCGTCGCCGTCCGGTTTCTTGGCGCTGCCGCCCTGTTTCGACGCTTCGTTCATTCGCGTCCGCTGTAACTCGCCTCACGGCGCTCTCGCGCCGTGCGCCACTCTATCCGTTTTTGCGGCGAAATGAAGCGTCGAATCCTTGCCTGCCGCCTCTCAGGCGCCTGGCTCGGGAGGCCCGCGGAAGATCAGCGACGCGTTCGTTCCCCCGAAGCCGAAGGAGTTCGACAGCGCGACGCGGATCTTGCGCTTTCTGGCCGTGTGTGGGGCGAGATCGATCGCCGTTTCGACCGAAGGGTTGTCGAGATTGAGAGTCGGCGGCGCGATCTCGTCGCGGATGGCGAGAATGGAGAAAATCGCCTCGACCGCGCCGGCCGCGCCCAGGAGATGGCCGATGGCGGATTTGGTCGACGACATCGTGACCGTCGCCGCCGAATTGCCGAGAATGCGCTCGACCGCGTGCAATTCGATTTCGTCGCCGAGCGGCGTCGACGTCCCATGCGCGTTGACGTAGTCGAGGTCGGAGCCCGACAGACCCGCGCGCTTCAGCGCCGCGCTCATGGCGCGATAGGCGCCGTCGCCGTCCGGCGCCGGCGAGGTGATGTGATAGGCGTCGCCGGAGAGGCCGTAGCCGATGAGTTCGGCGTAAATGCGCGCGCCGCGGGCCCTGGCGTGGTCGAGCTCCTCGAGCACGACGCAGCCCGCGCCCTCGCCCATCACGAAGCCGTCGCGATCCCGATCGTAGGGGCGCGAGGCCTGCTTCGGCCGGTCGTTGAAGCCGGTCGAGAGGGCGCGGCAGGCCGAGAACCCCGCCATCGATATCCGGTTGACCGTCGATTCGGCGCCGCCGGCGACCATGACGTTGGCGTCGCCGAGCGCGATCAGGCGCGCCGCGTCGCCGATGGCGTGGGCGCCGGTCGAGCAGGCGGTGACGACCGCATGATTGGGGCCCTTGAGCTTATGGGCGATCGAGACATGGCCGCTCGCCAGATTGATCAGGCGCCCGGGAATGAAGAAAGGCGAAATGCGCCGCGGGCCCTTTTCGTGCAGGACGATGGAAGCCTCGTAGATCCCCGTCAGGCCGCCGATGCCCGAACCGATCAGCACGCCGGATTCGATTTCCTCGTCGTAGGTCTCGGGCTCCCAATCGGCGTCGCGCAGGGCCTGGGTCGCCGCGGCCATCGCGTAGACGATGAAATCGTCGACACGACGCTGCTCCTTGGGGTCCATCCAATCGTCGGGATTGAAGGCGTCCGGCGAGGCGCCGAGCGGAATCTGCGCCGCGATCTGGCAGGCAATGTCGGAGACGTCGAAATTCTCGACCCGCCCGACCCCCGATTCGCCCGCTAGCAGCCGGCGCCAAGTGGCCTCGACCCCGCAGGCCAGGGGCGTGACCATGCCCAATCCCGTGACGACGACGCGTCTCATCCCTGCTCCTCAAGCTCCCATCGAAATCGGCTGGTTGCGACGGGGCTCGCTCCGCCGAAGCCCGATCTCCGGCGCCTCGGGCGCCCCTGACGCGACAAGGGCCGGACTCTTGCCGGCCCTTTTCCCGCTCACGCGGACCGCAACGATCCGGCGAGCGCCGTCACTTGGCCGCCAAGGCCTTCTCCAGGAATTTCGTCGCGTCGCCGACCGTCACGATGGTCTCGGCCTGATCGTCGGGAATTTCGACCCCGAACTCTTCCTCGAAAGCCATGACGAGCTCAACCGTATCGAGCGAGTCGGCGCCGAGATCGTCGATGAAATTCGCATTGTCGACAACCTTGTCGGCTTCAACGCCGAGGTGTTCGACGACAATCTTCTTTACACGCTCCGCCACGTCGCTCATTTGCTCTTCCTCTGTGCGGCGGGGCGCGATCGCCCGCCTGTGATGGATCCCTCGTTCGATCGCCGCTCGATCGAGCCGTTCGAGAACAGTCCCCCCGACGCGCGCCGGACTCCGGCGAACCGCGTCTTGATTGCGATCCCACGCGCGCCGCCTCTGGCGAAAGCCGTTGCGCATCGGCGGCGAGTGGGCTCGATAGCATATCTCTCCCAGCAAGGCGAGAGGCGGCGACGAGGCGCTCCGGGCGTCGCTCGGTCGCGGCAAAGGCCTCAAATCATTGCCATTCCGCCATTGACGTGCAGGGTTTGACCGGTGACGTAGGCCGCTTCGGCGCTGGCGAGATAGACCGCGGCGGCGGCGATATCGGCGCCGGCGCCGAGGCGGCCCATGGGAACCGTGGCCAGAATCTTAACTCTCTGTTTGTCGTTGAGCGCGTCGGTCATTGGGCTGGCGATGAAGCCGGGCGCGATGCAATTGACGGTGATGCCGCGGCTCGCGACCTCCCCCGCCAGCGCCTTGGACATGCCGATCATCCCCGCCTTGGCCGCCGCGTAATTGCCTTGTCCAGGGTTGCCGGTGACGCCGACGATCGACGCAATGCCGATGATGCGCCCGTATCGGCGGCGCATCATCCCCTTGAGCGAGGCGCGCGCGAGGCGAAACGCCGCCGTGAGGTCGACCGCGATCACGGCGTTCCATTCGGCGTCCTTCATGAGCACGAAGAGATTGTCGCGCGTCACCCCGGCGTTGTTGACGAGAATGTCGAGCGAGCCCATCGCCGTCTCGGCGGCGGGGACGAGCGCTTCGACGGCGGACGGATCGGAAAGGTCGCACGGCGTCACGTGAACGCGCGCGCCGAGTTCGCCGGCCAGAGCCTCCAGCGCCTCGCGCCGCGTGCCCGAGAGCGCGACGGTTGCGCCTTGCGCGTGCAGCGCGCGCGCGATCGCGCCGCCCAGCCCCCCCGAAGCGCCCGTCACCAGAGCGGTCTTGCCCGTCAGATCGAACACCTGCGTTCGCCTTTCCCGTTGCTATAAAGCGTCGCGGTTCGCGCCGGCGCTCTTGTACGCCGCGACATCGGCCGGCGTTCCGACGCTTGTTGCGATCGCGCCGTCGGCGATGCGCTTGATCAGCCCCGCCAGCACCTTGCCGGCGCCGAGCTCGACGAAGCGCGTCACGCCGTGCGCGCTCATATAGACTACGCTTTCGCGCCAGCGCACCGTGCCCGTCACCTGCGCGACGAGATTGGCGCGAATGACCGCGGGGTCCACGGTCGGGCTGGCGCTGACGTTGGCGATCAACGGAACCTTGGGCGCCAGAATCGTCGCTTTCGCCAGCGCTGCGGCCATCGCCTCGGCGGCCGGGCGCATCAGCGCACAATGGAAGGGCGCGGACACCGGCAGCGCCAGCGCGCGCTTGGCGCCCTTGAGCTTGGCGAGCTCCATCGCCCGCTCGACCGCGGCTTTCGTTCCGGAGATCGCCACTTGGCCGCCGCCGTTGTCGTTGGCGGCCTCGCAAATGGCGCCGGTCTGATAAAGGTCGCTCGCCGCCTGCGCGGCGATTGTCGACGCTTCGACGAAGTCGAGTCCGAGGATCGCCGCCATCGCGCCCTCGCCGACCGGGACCGCCCTCTGCATCGCCTGGCCGCGAATGCGCAACAGCCGCGCGGCGTCCTCCAACGTCAGCGCGCCGGCCGCGCACAGCGCCGAATACTCGCCTAGGGAATGGCCGGCGACGAAGGCGGCGTCGCGAGCGACGTCGAGACCGGCTTCGCTTTCCAGCGCGCGCAACGCCGCCAGGCTGGTCGCCATCAAGGCCGGCTGGGCGTTGGCGGTGAGCGTCAGCTGCGCCTCCGGCCCCTCGAAGATCACTTTCGACAGCTTCTCCCCGAGCGCCGCGTCGACGCGCGCAAAAACCTCTGCGGCCGCGGGAAACGCATCGGCGAGCGCCTTGCCCATGCCTGCCGTCTGCGAGCCCTGCCCGGGAAACACCAAGGCCGTCGCCATCGCCGTCCCTTCGCCGACATGAACCGGGGGCGGAAAGACACGTCCGGGCGAAGCCTGTCAAGAGCGCGGGAAAGGGGGCGCCAAGTCCTCCCGCGTCCTTTCGCCGCGGCGCGGGACGATGGCGCGCGCCCTCTCCGTCCGGGCCGGGCCCCGAATTATGGCGAAATTAACGCGCCGCGCCTTATGCCTCCGGCGCAGGATCGGCGATCGCGACCGACTGACGAGCGCGCCGATTCAAGACCGAGTTTGCCCGATGGCCATTCCGTCGTCGAAAAGACGCCTTCTCGCGCGCCTTGCGAGGAGCGGCGCGCCGCCGCCGCCGCGCGCCCCGTGAACGCGTTGGCGCTCAAGGCTTGGGCCGCGCTTCGCGATGCCGAGTGGCTCGACCGCCGGCGGGCGCTCGCCTACGCGCGCATTCTGTTCTTCTTCGGCTTCGTCGGCGCGGTGACCTGGATCGCTCTCGCCCACGGCGGGATCGACCGCGCGGGCAAGCCCATCGGAACCGACTTCGTCGGCTTTTGGACCGCATCGCAACTCGCGCTCGAGGGCCGCGCAGCCGACGTCTACAACGTCGCGGCGCATTGGAACGCGCAGCGGCGATTGTTCGGCGCCGACGTCGGCTACACCGCCTTCTTCTATCCCCCGCCCTATCTCTTGATCTGCCTGCCGCTGGCCGCGCTGCCCTATTTCGCCTCGCTCGCGGTCTGGCTCGGCGCGACCGGCGCGGTCTATTGGCGGCAGTTGCGCGCGTTCGCCGGCGGGCATATCGAGGCGATCGCGATCCTCGCCTTCCCCGCCTTTCTCGTCAACGCCGGACACGGCCAGAATGGGTTCTTGAGCGCCGCGCTGATCGGCGGCGGGGCGCTGTGGCTCGATAAGCGCCCGGTTCTCGCCGGCCTCTGCCTCGGCGCGCTGGTCTATAAGCCGCAGCTCGCGGTCATGATTCCGGTCGCGCTGATCGCGGCGCGGCGCTGGAGGGCGTTCGCCGCCGCCGCCGCCAGCGCGGGCGCGTTTCTTTACATCTCGTGGATCGTGTGGGGCGACGCGGTCTGGCGCGCGTTCTTCGCCGCGGCGCTGTTGGCGCGCGCGAGCCTCGAGCGCGACTTCGTCGGCTATGAAAAGATGCAGAGCGCATTCGCGGCGGTCCGGCTGCTGCACGGCGGCCTGACGCTCGCCTACGCCCTGCAGGCGCTGACCGCGCTCGCCGCGGCGGCCGCGCTCTTCTGGCTCCATCGGCGCCGCTTCCGTTCCCCGGCGGAGGGGCCGGCGATGGTCGCGGCGGCGTTGCTCGCCAGCCCCTTCTTGCTCGATTACGACCTGACGCTGTTGGCGATTCCGCTGGCCTGGAGCGCGCGTGAAGCCTCGCGCGCCGGTTTCGCCCCCGGCGAAAAGAGCGTTCTCGCTCTCGCCTACGTCCTGCCGCTGTTTTCGCGTTTGGCCGCGGGGGCGCTCGGCCTTCCCCTGGCGCCGCTGACGATCGCGGCGGTGTTCTATTTCGTGTTGAAGCGCGGCGTGGCGCCGCCCCCGGCCGACGACGCAAAATCGTTGCCCGGCGGCGAAGAATCATAGAGGGACATTCATCCGCGCCACGGCCAATGGGCGCCGCGCGGAACGAAAGGACACTGTGGCCCCCGCTCCCGGCAAGACCTGCGGCCCCTGCACGATGTGCTGTTCGGCGCTGGAAATCCCTGAATTGAAGAAACCCGCGGGGCCGGCGTGCGCGCATTGCGCCGGCGCCGGCGGCGGTTGCGCGATCTACCCCCGCCGGCCGCAAGTGTGCCGCGATTTCGAGTGCGAATGGCTCGTCGATCGCGCCCTGCCCGCGACGTTGCGTCCCGATCGGGTCGGGGCGATCCTGATGGAAGCCGACGAGGGCGACGAATTCCGCGCGGTCTGCGCGCCCGAAAAGCCGTTCGCCTGGCGCAACCCGCTCGTGTTCGCCCATCTCGTGAAGATCGCCAAGTCCGGACGGATCGTGGTCGCCAAGGCGGGGCTCAATTCCTGGCGCATTTTCGCCTCGGGTGAATGGGGGCCGACGGTCTGAGCGCGTTGATTATTTCTTAGGCGCCGTGCTTAGGATGCGAGCAATCAAAACAGGGGCGGCGCGGGTTGGCCGCGCTCCCGCCCCGCCTGGCCATGGCGTCGGCTCGGAACCAGTGCTAAGGACCGCTCCTCATTATAAGTTCGTCTCGACGGCGACCGCATGCTCGAGGGATCGGGAGACCCCTGGCGCGCGAAAATGGAGGCCTCAGCGGCCATGAAGAAAGTCGAAGCCATCATCAAGCCCTTCAAGCTCGACGAGGTCAAGGAAGCTCTGCAGGAAGCGGGCGTTCAAGGGATTACGGTGCTCGAAGCGAGAGGATTTGGCCGCCAGAAGGGCCACACCGAACTCTACCGCGGCGCCGAATACGTCGTTGATTTTCTGCCCAAGGTGAAAATCGAAGTGGTCGTCGCCGACGAGAATCTCGCAGCGGCCGTGGAGGCGATCCGCAAGGCGGCGCAGACCGGGCGCATCGGCGATGGCAAGATATTTGTATCGGATATCGACGAGGCCATCCGCATTCGGACCGGGGAAACCGGCCCGGACGCGGTGTAGGCTTGTTTTCGGCCGACCGGACTCGTTCAAGGGCTTCCCGCCGCGACGGGGCGGCGGGCAGGGGCGCAACCATAGAGACTTGAGAAAGGCACACCATGAAGACCGCCAAGGATGTCGTCAAGGCGATCAAGGACAACGATGTAAAATATGTCGACCTGCGTTTCACCGATCCGCGTGGCAAGTGGCAGCACGTCACGTACCCCCAGAGCGTGATCGACGAGGAATCCATGGCCGACGGATTGGGGTTCGACGGCTCCTCGATCGCCGGCTGGAGGGCGATCAATGAATCCGACATGACCTTGATGCCGGATCCGTCGTCGGCCTGCATGGACCCGTTCTTCGCGGCGTCGACGATGATGATGAATTGCGACATCCTCGACCCGGCCACCGGCCAGCCCTACAACCGCGATCCGCGCGGCATCGCCAAGAAAGCCGAAGCCTATCTGCAGTCGACCGGCGTCGGCGACACCGCCTATTTCGGCCCAGAGGCGGAATTCTTCGTATTCGACGACGTCCGCTACAAGGCCGATCCCTACAACACCGGCTTCACCATCGACTCGATCGAATTTCCGATCAATTCCGACACCGCCTACGAGGGCGGCAACCTCGGCCACCGCATCCGCACGAAAGCCGGCTACTTCCCGGTTCCGCCGCAAGATTCGGCGCAGGACATGCGCAGCGAGATGCTCACGGCGATGGCGCAAATGGGCGCGGTGACCGAAAAACACCACCACGAAGTCGCTTCCGCGCAGCACGAGCTCGGCCTCAAGTTCGCCCCGTTGCTGACCATGGCCGACAACCTGCAGATCTATAAATACTGCGTGCAGATGGTCGCGCAGAGCTACGGCAAGACGGCGACCTTCATGCCGAAGCCGATCTACGGCGACAACGGCTCGGGAATGCACGTCCACCAGTCGATCTGGAAAGCCGGCAGGCCGGTGATGGCGGGCGCCAAGTACGCCGATCTCAGCGACGAATGCTTGTGGTACATCGGCGGCATCATCAAGCACGCCAAAGCGCTCAACGGCTTCACCAACCCGTCGACCAACAGCTACAAGCGCCTGGTCCCGGGGTTCGAGGCGCCGGTGCTGCTCGCCTATTCCGTGCGCAACCGCTCGGCGTCGTGCCGCATTCCGTGGACGTCCAACCCGAAGGCCAAGCGCGTCGAGGTGCGTTTCCCCGATCCGCTCGCCAACCCCTATCTCGCGTTCCCAGCGATGCTGCTGGCCGGCCTCGACGGCATCCTCAACAAGGTCGATCCGGGTCAGGCGATGGACAAGGACCTCTATGACCTGCCGCCCAAGGAGTTGAAAAAGATCCCGACGGTCTGCGGCTCGCTGCGCGAAGCGCTCGCCAATCTCGACAAGGACCGCGCCTTCCTCAAGGCCGGCGACGTGTTCGACGACGACTTCATCGACAGCTACATCGAGCTGAAGATGGGGGAGGTGTACCGTTTCGAAATGGCGCCGCACCCGGTCGAGTTCGAAATGTACTATTCCTCCTGAGGCCGTTGCGAGCCTCCGAGGGGAAGAGGGCGGCCAAAGGGCCGCCCTTTTTCTTTTGTGCGGCGCGACGCATCCTGGGCGCGCGCGCATCGTCGTCTCTCCCCTCGTCGCCAATGGACAAAGAGGCGCGCCGAGGCGCCGGCTGGGCAAGCGCGCGGGAATCGCGCTATGATTTTTCTCGCCGGCTCGGCGTGAGGGACTTCTTTGGGAGACGCGACAATGGCCGCTTTCGACGAGGACGGGGAGGTCGGCGCCAAGCGCCCGAAGCCTCCGATCCACGAAATCGGGCAGGCGCTCGACGATCTCTCCGCGCCGGAACTGGCCGAACGCATCGAAGCGCTGAAACGGGAAATCGCCAGGCTCGACAGCGCGATCGAGGCGCGCGAGGCCACGCGCTGCGTCGCGAGCGCGTTCTTCAAGAGCTGACGAAGCGCCGCGCCGGCGGCTTGTCGCATTTTGGCGCAGACGGTCGGTCGGGCGCGCGCTAGTAACCGATTGTTAACGATTATCAAATATGAATGGATTCGACCCAATTCTCGGGTTCTGAATGGCTCCTATCCGTTCTGTTCGATTCTGTCCGATCCTCCCATCAACCTTGCACTCAGCCGCCTTCGGGCGGCCTTTTTTTGACACTTTCGCCCATTCGTTAACCTTATCGAAAAGTAAATGACCCCTGGCGCCGACGCGGCGTTAATCTTGCGTCGAATCGCCGCCAAGCGAGAATCGTTCAAAATTGATACGCCTCGAGCGTCAAACCCGCCGGGACAGGAGAGCAGCTTATGGGTTGTCACGACGCGTCGACGCATAGTTTGTCGGCGGCGGGCGAATCTGCGACGACGACGGTTTCCTTCATCCACAGGCTCGCCGCCTCGAACGCGTTCAAGTCCCTGTTCAGCGAGGGCATGACCCTGGTCGAAGAGGCGGCGGCCTATCTCGACGGCCCCGGACGCGAGGAGTCGCGGCAATTGCGCCGCCCCGTCGCCCTGGCCTACGCGACCGAAAGCATGCGGCTGACGACGCGGCTGATGCAGGTCGCCTCCTGGTTGCTGCTCCAGCGTGCGGTCAACGAGGGTGAAATGACGACCGCGCAGGCCTTGAGCGAGAGGCACAGGATTCGGCTGGTCGAGCAGGAGATCGCCTGCGACCCGCAACTTTTTGAGGAACTGCCGCCGGCCCTGCGCGAGTTCAGCCTGAAGTCCGTGCGCCTGCAGGCGCGCGTCGCCTATCTCGACCAATCGATGGCCGCCGCCGACGGTTTTGCCCCCGCGCCGCGGCGTTCGGCGGTCGCCACTCAGGTCGAACGGCTGCAGGCGGCCTTCGCGCGATAGGCCGCGCGCCGCGCGAAACACGGCGGAGCCGCGATTTGGCCGACCCTCGGGCTTGCGCGGCCGCACTTTTGGCCGCATTGGTCGGCAAACTTCCTTATCGAATCGAAATTCGACCGGGCGCCATGGCCGCCGCTCCCTTGTGCCGCCTTTATCTGATCACGCCGCCGCTCAGCGGCGCCGATCTTGCCGCGTTCGCGCCGCGCTTCGCCGAGGCGCTCGGCGCCGGGGACGTCGCGAGCGCGCTGGCGCGCGTCGCCCCGGCGGCGCGCGGCGAGGCGAAGCGGATCCTCCAGCCCCTCGTCGAACTGGCGACGTCGCGCGACGTCGCGGCGCTGATCGAAAGCGACGCGCGGCTGGCCCAACGCGTCGGCGCGGACGGCGCGCACGTCTCAGGGGTCGGAGACGAACTCGCCGAAGGCTTGGCGAGCCTCCATCCCGGACGCATCGTCGGGGCGGGAGGCTTACGCTCGCGCGACGACGCGATGCGCGCGGGCGAAGCGGGCGCCGATTACGTCATGTTCGGCGAGCCGCGGCGGGACGGCTTCGCGCCGCCGCTCGCCGAGACGCTCGAGCGCGTCGCCTGGTGGGCGGAAATCTTCGAGACGCCCTGCGTCGCCTTTGCCGGCGCGCTCGACGCGGTGGCGCCCTTGACGACGGCGGGCGCCGATTTCGTCGCGCTCGCCGACGCCGTCTGGCTGGCGTCTTCGGCGGCGGCCGCCGTGGCCGAGGCGCAGGCGCTGATCGCGAAAGCAACGGTTTGACGGCCCATGAGAAAAGCGTTTCGCCCCGGCTTCTTTCTGCTTCTCGCGCTCGCCGCGGCAGGCCCGGCGCGCGCGCAGAGTTTTTCGCCGCCCTTTGCGCCGCCCGCTCCGCGCGGCGCCCCGGTGCCCGGGCAAGCGCCGACGCCCGCGCCCGATTTGGCGTTCGGTGCCTACCAGCGCGGCTTTTACATGACCGCGTTTCGGGAAGCGATGAACCGCATCGCGGCCAATCCGAAAGACGCCGCTGCAATAACCTTGATCGGCGAGATCTATCGCGACGGCTATGCGGTGCGACAAGACCAGGGAGAAGCCGCGCGCTGGTATCGCCTCGCGAGCGCGCTCGGCGACCGCGAGGCGCAGTTCGCGCTCGGCGTGCTGTTGCTCAACGGCGCGCCGGGCGTCGACAAGGACCGCGCCGGCGCCAAGGCCGAGTTCGAAAAGGCGGCGGCGCAAGGCCACGCCGGAGCGCTCTACAATCTCGGCGTCATGGCGATCGAGGGCGACGGGACGGGCAAGCCGGATTTCGCCAAGGCCGCCGATGATTTCCGCCGCGCCGCCGAGGCCGGCGACGGCAACGGCGCCTATTCCTACGGCGTGCTGCTGCGCGAGGGGCGCGGCGTTCCGCTCGACATCACGGAGAGCGCGCATTGGCTCAAGCGCGCCGCCGACGACGGCATCATCGCCGGCCAGGTCGAATATGCGATCATGTTGTTCAACGGCGTCGGCGTCGAAAAGAACGAAGCCGCGGCGGCGAAGATCTTCCTCAACGCGGCGGCGCACAACAACCCGATCGCGCAAAACCGCCTCGCCCATCTCTATGTAACCGGCCGCGGTGTGCCACGCGATCTGGTCGAAGCGGCGACCTGGAACCGCTTCGCCAAGGTCGCCGGCATCGACGACCCCGAACTCGACGCCGCGACCGCCAATCTGACCCCGGAAGAAAACGCGCGCGTCGACCAGCTCGTGCGCCGCCAGGCGGAGTTCTAGCGGAGCTTCCGATCGGCTTGATCCGTCATGTCATGGACGGCGCCGGCGGGCCTTGGCGGCGCGGCGCGGCCCGACTATAAGGCCGGCTTGGCGTGGGGCGAGGATATGGCGCAACGCAAATCGCCGCTTTTGGTTTCGTCACGCTGGCCGGCGTCCGCGGCGCGGGAGCGCGCCGCGGCGATTTTCGAGCGGCTCGCGGCGGCCGAGCCCGAGCCGAAAAGCGAACTCGAACACCACAACCCCTTCACCCTGCTCGTCGCCGTCGTCCTCTCGGCTCAAGCGACCGACGCCGGCGTCAACAAGGCGACGCGCGCGTTGTTCGTCGTCGCCGACACCCCGGCCAAGATGGCGGCGCTCGGCGAAGAGGGGCTCGCCGAGCAGATCAAGACGATCGGCCTCTATCGGAACAAAGCCAAGAACGTCATCAAGCTGTCCGAGGCGCTGATCCGCGATCACGGCGGCGAAGTCCCTTGCGATCGCGACGCGCTCGAAGCCCTGCCGGGCGTCGGACGCAAGACCGCCAACGTCGTGCTCAACGTCGCCTTCGGCGAGCCGACGCTCGCCGTCGACACGCACGTGTTTCGCGTTTCCAACCGCATTCCGCTGGCGCGCGGCAAAACGCCGCGCGAAGTCGAAGATGGACTTGTGAAAATCATCCCGCCGCGCTTCCTGACGCACGCGCACCACTGGCTGATCCTGCACGGCCGCTACGTCTGCAAGGCGCGCGCTCCGAGGTGCGGGCGATGCGTTATTGCGGACCTGTGCCAATACGAAGGCAAGACCGTTTAGGCGAAATGCGCCCCCGGCGGGTGGTTCGGCGCGCCCAGGCGCGCTTCGATCGCCTGCGGCCGCGTCGGAAACGTCGCCGCCGAGCCGCCGCGCGGCGCCTTGGCTGCGCTGCGGCGGCAGCGTTTCCATGATCGGCGCCGCTCGTCGCGCCGCTCTCGACCAATCTTGACTAAGGCGGCGCCTCAGCCCAATTCTGGCGCGCGATCGCCAAGGTGGAATTTTGACGGGCCGAAAAATCCGGACGGGTCGGCCGGCGATCGACAAGACTAGGGCGGCGGCGGTCGCCTCGCTCGCGTGAGCGCGCTATATTCAACGTTTCGAGACTTAGCCGAGACGCGATTCGATGACCCAGACGCGCCAAATCCTCATCGTCGACGACGACGCCGATTTTCGCCAGGCGCTGACCGAGCAGTTGGCGCTGCACGCCGAATTCAAGGTGTCAGAGGCCGTCGACGCCGCCGCCGCGCTGCGGGCGGTCGAAAGCGCCCCGCCCGATCTCGTCATCATGGACGTCGGTCTGCCCGACATCGACGGGCGCGAGGCGGTCAGGCAGTTGCGCGCGGGCGGGTTCAAGCGTCCGATCATCATGCTCACGGCGCGCGATTCGGACGCCGACACGGTGATCGGCCTCGAATCGGGGGCCAACGACTACGTCGCCAAGCCGTTCCATTTCGCGGTGCTGCTGGCGCGCATTCGCGTGCAACTGCGCCAGCACGAGGCGAGCGAGGACGCCGAGTTCCGAATCGGCCCCTACCTCTTTCGCCCCGCGACCAAGAATCTCGTCGACGCCAAAGGCGCCAAGCTGCGCCTGACGGAAAAGGAGGCGGCGATCCTACGCTTTCTCCATCGCGCCCAACGTCAGGCGGTGCCGCGCGAGACGCTGCTGCGCGACGTGTGGGGCTACAACGCCAACGTCACCACGCACACGCTGGAGACGCACATCTATCGCCTGCGGCAGAAGATCGAGGACGACCCGGCTGACGCGCGCCTGCTCGTCACCGACGTCGGCGGCTACAAGTTGCTGTCATGAGTGGGACGATCGGAGCGCGACCGTATGAGCCTTGAAGCCAACGTGCGGATGATGGCGCGCACGCACCCCTTCGATCTGTTGCCGCACGAGGCGCTGCAACTGCTGGTGTTCTCTTGCGCCAAGAAGGTTCTAAAAGCCGGCGAGACGCTGTTCGTCGAGAGCGAGCCGGCGGACGCGGCCTATTTCGTGCTGTCGGGCGCGATCAATCTGATGTCCCACGACGCCCGTCGCCGCGTCGAGGCGGGCGCCTTGATCGGCGAGACGGCGCTGCTGACCGACCTGCTGCGCCGATCGACCGCGCGCGCGGCCGATGATACGGTCACGCTGCGCGTTCCCGGCGACGTGTTTCGCCGCGTCCTTTCCGAGTTTCCGCAGTCCGCGGCGAGAATCCACGCCGTCGCCTCCGCGCGCGCGCGCGACCTCGTCGAACAGCTCGAAGCCGTCCGCGAGCGCGGGTTCGACGTCTAGTTCGCGCTTTCCCGCGCGGCGGCCGTCATCGCCCGCCGAAGCTCGGCGATGGCGACGGGCGAAGCGACGAATGGGCGCGCGCCGACTCGGCTCCCAGGCGCGCTCGGGGCGTCGGGAGCGGCC
>Ga0182014_10002182_pt1 | contig 24970 bp, 22 predicted proteins | sample 612S2DmetaG_FD_120489 | JGI IMG/M metagenome (GOLD analysis project Ga0182014, IMG submission 120489) | Permafrost microbial communities from Stordalen Mire, Sweden - 612S2D metaG | ecosystem: Environmental > Terrestrial > Soil > Wetlands > Permafrost | place: Sweden: Stordalen | collected...
AGACGTAGGCCTTGAACGCCGCCTTGCCGTGAACGAGCCGGCCGGGCAGCTTCAAAAGCAATCCGGGGCGCGTCCGGATAAGCACCAACAAGGAGTCTACGAGCGTATCCGACTTGACCAGCGTGCCGTCCAGATCGACGCAGAGCGGCACTTGCGCTTGAACGCGGGCTTCCGGCTGGGAGAGGATCTGGGGCAACCGCTCACCTCGTCGAGGTTCACTGGCTCATGGAGGTTAAGCCGGCCATGGAGTGTTACGGTCTGCCCATGGATTTGAAGCTGAACTCGCTGGCCAGTGGGAAACCACTCAAGTATACAGTCGGCCCTGAGCAGATCAAGGACTCAACGGCAGCGGCGATGTCGCAAATTGTAGATTGTATGGTGGAGCTGAGCGGGATCGAACCGCTGGCCTCCTCGTTGCGAACGAGGCGCTCTCCCAGCTGAGCTACAGCCCCACGACTTCATTATCTTACCAGCGAACGGCAAATCCGGAAAGGGTTGCCGCTCGCCGGCGTTCACAGTTGGTTCATGTTCTGCAGGAACTCCGCGTTGTTGCGCACCTTTTCCAGGCGGCTGACCAGCAGTTCCATGGCCTCCACCGGCGACAGCGGGTTGAGCACCTTGCGCAGCACCCAGATGCGCGACAAATCGTCCTTGGGGATGAGCAGCTCTTCCTTGCGGGTGCCGGAGCGCTGGATGTCGATGGCCGGGAAGACGCGCTTGTCCACCAGCTTGCGGTCCAGAATGATTTCCATGTTGCCGGTGCCCTTGAACTCCTCGAAGATGACCTCGTCCATCCGCGAGCCGGTATCCACCAGCGCGCTGGCGATAATCGTCAGCGACCCGCCTTCTTCGATATTGCGCGCCGCTCCAAAGAAGCGCTTGGGCCGCTGCAGTGCGTTCGAGTCCACGCCGCCCGACAACACCTTGCCCGATGGCGGCACGATGGTGTTGTAGGCGCGCGCCAGGCGGGTGATCGAATCCAGCAGAATCACCACGTCGCGCTTGTGCTCCACCAGCCGCTTGGCCTTCTCGATGACCATCTCGGCCACCTGCACGTGGCGGGCCGCCGGCTCATCGAACGTGGAACTGATCACTTCGCCCTTCACCGAGCGCTGCATGTCCGTCACTTCCTCGGGCCGTTCGTCGATCAGCAGAACGATCAGCACCACCTCGGGGTGGTTGGTGGAAATCGAGTTGGCGATCGACTGCAACAGCATCGTCTTGCCGGTGCGAGGCGCAGCGACGATCAAACCGCGCTGGCCCTTGCCCACCGGCGTCAGCAGGTCCATTACCCGGCCGCTGATCCCCTCCCGAACCGTCTCCATCTTGACCCGCTCCTGCGGATAGAGCGGGGTCAGGTTGTCGAAGAGAATCTTGTTGCGCGTCTCCTCGGGCGACTCGAAGTTGATGGCCTCGATCTTCACCAGGGCAAAATACTTCTCGCCCTCGTGCGGTGGGCGGACGTTGCCGCTGATCGAGTCCCCGGTCTTCAGGTCGAACTTGCGGATCTGCGAGGGCGAGACGTAGATGTCGTCCGGGCCGGGCAGATAGTTATAGTCGGGGGAGCGCAGGAAGCCGTAGCCGTCGGGCAAAATCTCCAGCACCCCCTCGGCAAAGATGTGGCCCTCCTTTTCGCTCTGTGCCTGAAGAATCTTGAAGATCAGATCCTGTTTGCGAAGGCCGCTGGCCCCTGGGATCTCCAGGGTGCGCGCAATGCGGCTCAGTTCGGTGATGTTCTTCTCTTTTAGTTCAGCGATGGTCATGTTCACCTGCAATAAGGCGGGATGGGTGTGAGGGGATACGGAAAGAGGAATTGCTCCAAGGGAAGGCCGGGCGGGAGTTCAATCAATGCCGCCGGCGCGGGCCGCGCATGTAGTTTCTCCCAAATTCAAGGGTAATATCGAAACGCCGGACAAGAGCAGCTTCCTTCGACAGGAAGCCGCCTTGAAACCGTTGCCTGACTCAACTATACCTGCGTGAGACGCCCTCAGGCGGCGCGGCGCTGTTCGACCGGCTGGGCCGCGGGCGCCTCTACCGGCGCCGAAGACCCAGGATTGGTGGTTTGAAAGCGGCACAGTACTTCATTGGTCGTGTCTTGCAGCCGTGTATTCGGCTTGTGCAGCTTGCGGGTTGCCTTGCTAGCCAGTTGACAGAGCTGGTAGCGATTGGACACATGAGAAAGTGCCCCAAATACCAAATCGGAACGCATTGCGAGTCTCTCCTTCTTGAGTTGCCTGCCCGGTCGGTACTACCTGGCGCCGCCGGTGCAGCTGGGGAGCCATTGCGATCGAAGGCTGCCCCAAAATTCCCACTCCCAAGGTTTAGACGTTCAGACTGTGCGTCAAGTTCAATATTTTGACGCAGAATCTCACGCCATGGAACAGGCTTCATGCCGTACAAGAGATAGACATTGCCGCCTTGGGAATCCATACGCCCGGCATTCCCATTTCCGGCGAACTTCAAAACTCACCGGGGCATCAACGGATGAGCCTCAACTCGGCATGATGCGGGAAACGACAGAAGGGCACACCCGATCGCACTGTGCAATCTGCCCTTTGTGGATGGCACTCCTGAATGTATACCCAGACGCCCTTCGGGTCAACTGTTTTTTCCGGGCTTTTCCCGCCTCCGGCCGTCCCGGGCGAACCTTCCGCGCCTGGCCTGGCAACTATTTTTTTATCATATAGATAAGTGTCGCGCCAACCCCAGAACCGCACCCTGGCCAGAGCTTTGCCGTGGCCTGCACAACCGGGAAAGACCGCCCCGCACTGAACCTTTCCGGTTACCTGCGGCGATTCCGCCTCCTCACCACCCTGCCGTCTGGATCGGTGAGAATCGGCTCTCCGTGTTCGTCCACCCCGCACACCGGCCGCGACCGCCTGGAATTCTCCCTGGGCTTGGCGATCCACTGATCCAGCCCGAAGATACTGACGAACAGGCACACTGCGAAAGGAATCGCCACCAGCAGGGTGTCCCTGCCGGATTTTAGAATCACCTCGTCCATCCTGACCCCTTCAATCTGCGGCATCGTCAGGAAGAGTACGATCCATAGGTCACGCGGGCTTGGGAAAGTCACGCTGGCTTGGGGAAGCCGCGCTGGCTTGGGGAATCGGTTCTGGCCCACAACTCTTCTGAAAATACCTCAGAACATGGTCCTGTCAACAGGCACGGAGCCCGTTGAATGCGAAATTCTAGTTTTTTGCTCAATAATTGTCAACATGGAAGATATATTTCTTCAAACGAAAGTACCGTATTGATTATTGATTATCGAGTAAAATCCAGCACTTTCTGCAAAAAGGCGCCGCTCCCGGCCCCAGAGCCGCAACCCCTATGCACTCAAGCCACTCCTGTTACTTGCGAGGGCGCAGCGTTCTAACCACCCTGCCATCCGGATCGCGCAAAATGGGCTCTCCGGCTTCGTTCAGTCCGCACGCCGGTCGTCGCCGCTTCATCGCCCCTTTGGGCGTCGCCAATGCCTCATCCAACCGGAAAATACTGATGAGCAACATAAGAACGAATGGAATCGCAAACAACAGCGTGTCCCTGCCGGAAATGAGAATATCTTCGTGCATCTTAGGCCTCCGCTCGTCTCAACGACTTGCGTGAGAGGTTTCTCGTGCAGTCAATGCGGTTATCGGCCAAAGATTAGAAACCCCTTAGAATCGGAAGTAACAGCACGATCAGAGATCAGTAGTCAGGGATCAGCTTTCAGACCGGGGCGCCCTCCCCGAAACATCGGCAATAGAGCGCGAAAATACCCCATCCTTTCCCCAGTTTCTTCTCGGAAGCGGAATGGGTGGGTTAGAACCAACCTTGATAAGCTTTGACCGCGTGCGAGGATTTAGATGGTCCCTGACCCCTGATCTCTGACCCCTGATCTCTGACCCCTGGCTTCTCAAGCCCAATAACTGCGGTCCAGGGTGCGGTACTGGATCGCCTCGGCCAGGTGAGCCACCGTCAGATGCTCGGCGCCCTCGAGATCCGCAATCGTGCGCCCCACTTTGAGAATGCGGTCGTGGGCGCGCGCGGTCAGGCCCTGCTGCTGCATGGCCCTCTCCAGCAGCCGCTCGGCATCGGCGCCCAGCTCGCAGTGGGTGCGAATCTGGCGTGTGGTCATCTGCGCGTTGGCGTAGATTTTTTCGCCGGCCTTCTTGAAGCGCTGCCGCTGCCGCTCGCGCGCGGCCATCACCCGGCCGCGAATCTCAGCCGATCCCTCGACCGCCGCCCCGCCGCGCAGTTCCTTGTATTGCACGGCCGGCACCTCGATATGAATATCGATGCGGTCCAGCAGCGGCCCGGAGATCTTGGCCACGTAGCGCTGGATCATCGGCGGAGTACACATGCACTCGCGCGACTTGTCGTTGAAAAATCCGCAGGGGCAGGGGTTCATGGCCGCCGCAAGCATGAAGCGCGCCGGAAAGCTCAGCGACATCGACGCCCGCGCGATGGTCACCGTGTGATCCTCAAGCGGCTGGCGCAAAACCTCCAGCACGTTGCGCGGAAACTCCGGCAGCTCGTCCAGAAAAAGCAAGCCGTTGTGCGCCAGCGACACCTCCCCCGGCCGGGGAATGATGCCGCCGCCGATCAGCCCTGCATCCGAGATGGTGTGGTGCGGCGAGCGAAACGGCCGCTGGGTCACCAGGCCCGCCGCCGCATCCAGCACCCCGGCCACGGAGTGAATCTTGGTGGTCTCCAGAGCTTCTTCAAAGGTCAGCGGAGCCAGAATCGAGGGCAGCCGCTTGGCCAGCATGGTCTTTCCCGAGCCGGGCGGCCCGATCATCAGAATATTGTGGCTGCCGGCCGCGGCCACCTCGAGGGCGCGCTTGGCCGTCTGCTGGCCGCGCACGTCCTTGAAGTCCACGGCGAAGTGTTGCAGCTCGTTGAGCAGCGCCTCGGTGGCCACATGGTACGGCTCGCGCTGGATCACGCCGACGACTTGGCTGTTGAGCAGCTCCAGCACATCCAGCAGCGAGGAGACCGGGTAAACGTTCACGCCCTCCACCACGGCGGCCTCGGCGGCGTTGGCTGCGGGAAGAATCAGGTTGGGAATGTTTTTCTCGCGCGCCAGAATGGCTACCGGCAACATGCCCGGCACGGCACGCACGCCGCCGTCCAGTCCCAGTTCGCCCACCAGCAGGAAGCGGCTCAGATCGTTGGTCTGGAGCGCGCCATAAGCGCCCAGGATGCCCACGGCGATGGGCAGATCGAACCCCGCGCCTTCCTTCTTCATGTCCGCCGGCGCCAGGTTGATGGTGATAAACGTGGACGGAATCAGGTAGCCGGAGTTCTTGATGGCCGCGCGCACCCGGTCGCGGCTCTCGCGCACCGCGGCGTCCGGCAGGCCCACGGTGTGGAAGTGATCCTGATCGGTTACCACGCCGCTATAGTCGACCTCGACATCGATGAGGTTGGCGTCGATTCCGTAGACAGCCGCGCTGAGGGCTTTAAAGAGCATGGTTGAAGGTTGAAGCGAGTGTAGCAGACGGCAGGGAACAGAGAACAGGGAACGACGATAGGGAACAGGGAACAGGAATTGCGCCGCAACAAGAGGAGCGATCGGCATTCAGGGCTCAGTGATCCGAGCATAGCGTCAACAATCGAGATCAAGCAGGCAGGATTCACTAAGAGTCTCGACAAGCCTCCGAATCTGCCACGCTTTCATCTGATCCCTGACCTCTGATTTCTGATGCCTGATCTCTGACCCCTGATTCACGCTACAATTTCATCCGTGACCACCAGCCTCTTCGACCTGTACAAGATCGGTGTCGGCCCTTCGAGTTCGCATACGATGGGGCCAATGTGCGCGGCCTGCCGCTTTGCGCGGGAGCTCGCGTTCCGCGGACTGCTCGATCGGGTGGCGCGCGTAAAGGTGGAGTTATACGGTTCGCTGGCCCTCACAGGGCTGGGCCACGCAACAGACCAGGCTGTTCTGTTAGGTTTGGCGGGCAACGAACCGGCCACCATCGATCCCGCGGCCATTGAATCCACAGTCGCTCAAATTCGTGCGGTGCGGCGGATCGATCTCGCCGGAGCGCGTCCCATCCCCTTTGAAGAATCCCGCGACCTCGTCTTCCAGCGCAACCTCATGTTTCCGCCCGGCGCCCGCACCCAGCATCCCAACGGACTCCGCCTCAAAGCCTATGACGCGGCCGGCGCGATCGTCAGCGAGCGTACATTCTTCTCTATCGGCGGCGGATTCATTACCGAGGATGGCGTCACCCAATTCGAGGAGAAGCAAGCTTCCACGATTCCGTTTCCCTTTCACAACGCTCGGGAGCTGCTGGCCACGGCGCACGCCAACGAACTTTCCATCAGCCAACTCATGCTTGAGAACGAGTGCGCCCTTTCTTCACTTGCCCCGCGCGATTCAGGCCTTGCGCCCGTAGAGGTCGTGCGCGAAGGCATCCAGCGCATCTGGCTCGCCATGCAGGCCTCGGTCGAGTGCGGCATCGCGGCGGAAGGCATTCTGCCCGGCGGTTTAAATGTCCGCCGACGCGCGCACCGCCTCGCCGCGCGTCTGCGCGAGAAAGAAGCCGGCGGCCTGCGCAGCGATCCATTGGCCCCGCTCGATTGGGTTACCGTCTACGCCATGGCGGTCAATGAAGAGAACGCCGCGGGTGGTCGCGTGGTCACCGCGCCCACCAATGGCGCTGCCGGCGTGGTTCCCGCCGTGGCGCTTTATTATGACCGCTTCATTCCCGACTCGGACCATGAAGGCATCCTGCGTTTCTTTCTCACCTCGGCGGCCATCGGCATTCTCTACAAGGAGAATGCTTCCATCAGCGGCGCGGAGGTCGGCTGCCAGGGTGAAGTAGGTGTCGCCTGCTCCATGGCTGCCGCCGGACTCACCGCCGCTCTCGGCGGCACCAATGGACAAGTTGAGCACGCCGCCGAAATCGCCATGGAGCACAACCTCGGCATGACATGCGACCCCATCGGCGGCCTGGTGCAGATTCCCTGCATCGAACGCAACGCCATGGGCGCGGCCAAAGCCGTGCAAGCCTCGCGCCTCGCGCTCAATGAGTCCGAAGCCCACAAGGTCTCGCTCGACCAGGTCATCCGCACCATGTACCTCACCGGCCTCGATATGCAATCGCGTTACAAAGAGACCAGCCTCGCCGGCCTTGCCCTGAATGTGATCGAGTGTTGAGAGAAGAGAATGAACCTGCGGCTGTTCTTCGCGCATCTTCGCGCAAACCCACTTCAGCAAAATCAAAAAACAGCGATCCAATATCGATCGGATTCAGGTCCGCAAATCGATATTCGATTCGATGTTGAAAGATTGTTGACCTTTTTTCCACCATTGCTTCGTTTTTCTCTTGACACTTGCGCAGCGTGAATCTATACATTCTTCAACTGCAATATATTGATTGCAGAATCGATGCAAACCATCGAAAAGGGAGAATAGGCAAATGGCAACCAAGAAGGCAGCCAAGAAAGCAACCGCGAAGAAGGCCGCCAAGAAGGCGCCCGCGAAGAAGGCCGCAAAGAAGAAGTAGCGGACCATCCAACCAAAAGGCAACACTCTAGGGGGGCGCATTCAGCGTCCCCCTCGGTGTTTCTGGAATTCTGGAAAAGGATTAGACTTGTAAGCGCAGAGAACGTTCCGGAGAGACCCGTGACCCGCCGCCGCTGGATTGCCGAACATTGGGACGAGGCCACCGCCACCATCATGGGCGCGCAGGCCGAACACATGGCGCGCGTGCTGCGTGCTCAGCCCGGCATGGAGGCGGATGTGGTCGCGGGCGGCCACGTCTTTCACGCCGAGGTAGCCGCCATCACCCCCATTGAGATTCGCTTCAATCTGATCGCCGAGGTTCAGGCCGATCCCGCGCTGCCCGTCACGCTGGTGCTCGCCGTCTATAAATTCGATTGCATGGAATGGGCGCTTGAGAAGGCCACTGAACTGGGCGTTGCCGCGGTGGCTCCGGTCATCGCGCGCCGGACTGAGAAACATCTGGCCCTGGCCGCGGAGCAGCGCGCGGAGCGATGGCGCCGCATCGTGCATGAAGCGGCCCAGCAGTCGCGCCGCTCCGATGTGCCGCTCATTTACGATCCAACCCCGTTGGCCACGCGCGTGCGGGCAGCTTCCGGGGCCACGCGCGGCGCTTCAGGGCCTACGCGCATCGTCCTCGCCGAGCAGGAGCGCACCACCACCTTGCGCCACGCCCTTGATGAAGCCGTCGCCGCGGCCGAGGATGAGATGCCCACCCTCGAAATCGCCATCGGTCCTGAAGGCGGATGGGCGCCCGAGGAAGAAGCGCTCTTCGATGCCAATGGTTGGCTCGCCGCATCGCTGGGCCCGCGCATTCTGCGCGCGGAGACCGCCGCCATCGCCGCGCTTGCGGTCGTCGCCTCGTTTCTCGAGTAGAGCCACAACGCGTCTGCGAATAGGCGCAACCTCTGGGTGCCCCACATCTCGCTTTTGAGCTGCGAGATTCATTCCTCTACTGGGATTCGTTGCGCCTACAGCGAAACCCCGCGCTTCCACGGAATGAAATCGTTCTGCCCCAGCAGCTCGGCCTTGGTGAACCGCTCCCCGCTTGCCACTTCAATTGAAAACTCGAGCAGCTTCTCAGCGCACTCCGCAATCGTCGCCTCGCCGGTAACAATCCCACCCGCATCGAAGTCGATGATGTCGCCCATGCGGACGGCCAGCGTCGAGTTGGTCGCAATCTTGATCACCGGCGCCACCGGATTGCCGGTAGGCGTACCCAGGCCGGTTGTGAACAGCACAAGATTCGCGCCCGCCCCCACCTGCGCCGTAACGCTCTCCACGTCGTTGCCCGGCGTGCACTGCAGGTTGAGTCCCTGCGCGGTGGCGTACTCGGGATAGTCGATCACGCCGCGTATCGGAGATACGCCGCCCTTGCGCGCCGCACCCGCTGACTTGATGGCATCGGTGATCAGGCCATCCTTGATGTTGCCCGGTGAGGGATTCATCTCGAAGCCCGAATGCACAGCCTTGGCGCGCGCTGCGTAAGCCTGCATCAGATCGTAGAACCGCTGCGCCAGCGCATCCGTCGTGCAGCGATTGATCATCTCCTGCTCCACGCCGTGCAACTCGGGGAACTCCGAAAGCAGTGTCTTGCCCCCCGCGCCCACCACCAGATCCGATACGTAGCCGACCGTAGGATTAGCCGAGATGCCGCTGAACCCATCCGAGCCTCCGCACTCCAGCCCCACGGTCAGCGCGGAAAGCGGCGCGGGCGTGCGCGCGATGCGGTTGGCCTCCACCAGCGCGGCAAAAGTCTCATCCAGCGCCTGGCTCATCAGCGCGGATTCGCGCCCCGACTTCTGTTGATCGAAGACCAGCACCGGCTTGCGCAATTCAGCGTCGCGCGCACGCAACTCATCCATCAACATGCTTGCCTGCGCATTCTGGCAGCCCAGGCTCAAGACCGTTGCGCCGGCCACGTTGGGGTGGTGAATATAACCCGCCAGCAGCCCGCACAGCGCCTGCGCATCTTGCCGCGTGCCGCCGCAGCCGCCCTGGTGGGTAAGAAAGCGAACGCCGTCGAGGTTCTTGAAAACCCGCTCCATGCGCGGATGCGCAATCGCCTCCGCCTGTCCATTCGCTGGGTGCTCCATCCTTGCCGCGTCTTTTGTCGCGAGGTTGGGAGACCGCGCATCGAGACGCTTGCCGCCGCTCTGCCGCTGAATCAACCGCCGCACATGCTGGCGATAACTGTTCGTGCTGCCGTAACCCAGCTCCTCTTCCAGCGCTTCCTTCATCCGCTCCACGTTGCGGTTTTCGCAGAACACCAGCGGCAGCACAAGCCAGTAGTTGCGCGTGCCGACTTCGGCCAAGGCGCGGTGGTAGCCCATGAAAGTGTGCCCAACCCACGCTGAAGCATCTGGCGCGACAATCGGCGCCGGCTGCCGCACCGCGGAGTAAGCCCCTGCGCGATGCCGCACGTTGCGCGTCGTCAGCAGCCCTCCGCGCTCGATCGCCTCCACTACTTCGCCCACTACCATGCCGTACAGAAAGACCAGGTCACCGGGCTTCAGGTCCGCGAGCGCAAGCTTGTGCTTGGCGGGAATCGCTTGCGTCACCGGGCAGCAGTCGCCACCAAACCGCGCCATCGTGCCCGCTTCCAGCGCCACCAGCGCCACCAAAACATTGTCGCGTGCATCGATTCTCAAAACGGTTTCCGGCATGGGTTCCTTTCTTTCGGAATGAACTCGGCAGCAAAGGCAAGCCCGCTCCCTGCAAGGATACAACCCGCGCGGAGAAACGGGCCCCCTCCGCTCGACGATCGGCGCGGCCATTCAACATCAACCGGCAAAACTCGCAAGGAACGCCTCCGTGGTGGTATAACTTGCCCGCGCATTGAATTCTGTTTTGACAGTCTGGCTACAGCAGAATCAGAGTAGATGTACACCGAATGCACGCCCGTCAAGTGGCTTTTCCCAAAAGAAAAAGCCACCTGGAATACCCTCACAATGGGCACTGTTACTCTGATTCCGCTCTAACGCCGGACCGCGAATGCGCAAGGAGTGAATATGCAGTCTTTGCTTCGACTGAAACCGGCGCAGCGCGGCCTCATCCGCCTGCTAATGTTGGCCATGGTTGGCCTGGGAAGCGCCGCACCAGCGTGCGCGCAGAAGCCGCCGTCCCTCACCATTCACTGGGACAAAACGCAAGTCGTCTCCGTGTCCACTCCCACGCTGCAGGTCGTCGTCAATCCGCCACTGCGACCGGGCGAGCCGCTCAGCGCGCCCTCCTACAAAGCCGTGAAGGATCTGGGCGCAGACTATGTGCGCTATGTGCCGTGGCTCCCCTATCCGAAACTCGCCGTGGCCGAACTCGAGCCGCCCACTGCCGGGAAAACCAGTTGGGACTTCAGTCTCATCGACCCCATGACCAAAGATTTTTTCGCCGCCACCGAAGGCCATCCCACGGTCATGAACTTCAGCACCATCCCCACCTGGCTCTTCAAGACCGCCAAGCCCGCCACCTACCCCGCCGATCCCAACCAGGTGACCTGGGATTACACGCAGGGCACTGAGCTGCGCGATCCCACCGGCAAGGAGCTTGGCGACTACTACGGCCGCCTCGTCAGTTGGTATGTCAACGGCGGCTTCACCGATGAGAACGGCGTCCGCCACGAGTCCGGCTACCACTACAAACTCCCGGTGTGGGAGGTGCTGAACGAGGTGGAATTCGAGCACTCGATGACCGCCGAGCAGTACACCGCGCGTTACGACGCCATCGTCGAGGGCATTCGCCGCGTCAGCCCGGAGACGAAATTCATAGGAATGGCGCTGGCCGTTCCCCGCGACAATCCGCACTACTTCGAGTACTTCCTCAATCCCGCCAATCACAAGCCGGGCATTCCGCTCGATTACATTTCGTACCACTTCTACGCCGTTCCCACAGCCACGCAGACCATCGCCGACTGGCAGTACACCTACTTCGATCAGGCCGATGGGTTTCTCACCGCGGTCCGCTATATCGAGAGCATCCGCAAGCGCCTCTCGCCCCGGACCAGGACCGACACCGATGAACTGGGCGTGATCTCATCGGACGATCTGAGCCAGGGCGAGCCCGGTCACGTCGTGCAGCCCATCCCGCCCGCCTACTGGAACCTGGCCGGAGCGCTCTACGCTTACCTCTATATCGAGCTCTCGCGCCAGCAGATCGACATCATCGGCGAGTCGCAGTTGGTCGGCTATCCCACACAGTTCCCCAGCGTCAGCATGATGAACTGGGTCACAAACAAACCCAACGCGCGCTTCTGGGTGCTCAAGCTGCTCAAGGATTCCTTCCATCCCGGCGACAAGCTGGTCGAAACCGCCGTCAGCCCGAGCGATCTGGCCGCACAGGCATTCCTCACGCCGGAGGGCCGCAAGCTGCTCCTGGTCAACAAGCGCGACCGTGCCTTCGATGTGCCGCTCGAAGATGCCGACAAGGCCAGCGCGCTCACCGTGGATGTCGAGACCGGCGACGGCCCCGCGCGCACCGTCAAGCCCGTCGCCGGCAAGCTCCGGCTGGAACCCTTTGCTGTGACCGTAGTGAGCTGGTGAGTGCCGCAGCCGCGGTCAATCAGAGGTGCGCAAACCGCAGCAGCAACCCCGCCAGCGCCGCCCCCGCAAGGTCTCCGACGATCGGAATGGGCGCATAGCGCCAGTTCGAGCCGCCTTTGCCGGGAATCGGCAACAGCCAATGAACGATGCGCGGACCCAGATCGCGCGCGGGGTTGATGGCGTAACCCGTGGTTCCACCCAGTGAGAGGCCGATGCCCCACACCAGGCTGGCCACCAGCCACGGCCCCAGCCCCGCCGCTGGCCCATTCGCCGAAACTCCGTGCGAGAAGATCGCCCCGGCCACCAGCACCAGCATTGCCGTACCCACGGCCTCGCTCAGAATGTTGGCCAGCGGGCTGCGCACCGCCGCGTTGGTGCAGAAGATGCCCAGCTTGGCCGCCGGATCGGGCGTGAGCTTCCAGTGCGGCGCATAGTGCAGCGCCATCAGCGACGCGCCGCCCATGGCGCCCAGCAACTGCGCCGACCACATAATCACCAACTGCGAGTAATTCCCGCTCGTCACCGCGCTCGCCAGAGTGATGGCCGGATTCAGGTTCGCTCCCGGGCTGCCAAAGGCCTGCGCCACCAGCACCCCGCACAGCACGGCCAGCGCCCAGCCGGTCGTGATGACGATCCAGCCCGAGTCCGCCGCGTAGGACTTGCGCAGGGTTACGCCGGCGCCCACGCCGTTACCCAACAGCACCAGAACCAGCGTGCCCAAAAACTCACCGAACCAGACAGAATGCATCGCGGCTTCCTTACGGTTGCGCTTCCGCTCGCGGCCAACGGTTTTGGCAGCCGCAGAATGCAACCATTGCAAGATTTGTTGAACTCAAGCATTCTGCACTGTCCACCCCACCTCCGCCAAGAGTCCCTCGCGGACGGCGGTCCTGCGCGCAAGGCGAACCTGGAACTGGGCCCTCAGCGCTTGAGAAACTTGAGCAATGGACCCACTTCAATTTCTTTTCTCTTGGATGGATCGAACTCGATCTCGCTTACCGGAACGCTGCCCAGGTAGGCGGCCTGCGATGGGGGCAAATCGGCCCAGGACTCCGTTGAATCCGAGTCCAACTCTGGAGGCAACGCATAGACTTTGTAGTGGGGCGCGTACTCCTCAAGTAAATCGTCGAACTCCGAATCGAGCAGGATCTCGGTTCCTTCCACTGTACAAACGATCAATCGTGGGATATCCCAGAAGTCCCGATATTCGAATGCAACCTTTGGCATTTGATCCTCCGCTGAATCCGATCCTATTCCGGCGCCGATGATTGCCATGGTACCCGAGCCCCCTCCTGCGGCAAAGCCGTCCCCGCCTGCTGGCGATACCATGGGAAAAAACGGGGAGGTCGCGAGAATGCGAAAGATAAGAAACATTCTGATTTGGGCGGCCATGGTGGCCGCGTTGGCAACCACGACGGCTGTTGCGCAACAGCCGGCTCCGGTTCCCACAAAGGTCATCGGCTTCATGACTGACTTCGACCTCAAAGACGATGCCGTGGGCATCTGCAAAGCCGTCATGGACTCGGTCGCGCCCGGCGTCCGCATCCTCGATATTACCCACCAGTCCGAACCCTATAACATCGCCATGGGCGCGCGTTTCCTGGCCGGCTCGGCGCCTTACTTTCCCAAAGACGCGGTCTTCGTCGTGGTCATCGATCCCGGCGTCGGTTCCACGCGCAAGGCCATCATCGCCAAATCGCGCGCGGGCCAGTTCTTCGTGCTCCCTGACAACGGCCTGCTCACCCTGGTTCAGGACCGCGACGGCATCGTCGAAGCTCACGAAATCGCCAACCCCGCGTGGATGATCGGCTCCGGCATCTCCTCCACATTTCACGGGCGCGACATTTTTTCCCCAGCCGGCGCCCACGTAGCCCGCGGCGACGACTTCGCCCTGGCCGGCCCCGCACTCGACGTCACCAAGCTCGTCCGTCTCGACCTGAAAAACGCAACCATAGACTCGACCGGCCTCCACGGTAAGGTCATAGGCACCGACGGACCCTTCGGCAACCTCGTCCTCAACGTCCCCGCCGAAACCTTCGCGCAACTCGGTTACAAACTCGGCGACCAGGTCCCCATCGACCTCGCCGGCAAGCGCTACGTCTTCCCCTTCGTAAAGACCTTCAGCGATGTCCCCGTAGGCAAGGAGCTTTTCTACATCGACTCCCGCGGCCGTCTCTCGCTGGGCATCGACCAGCGCAACTTTTCCGAGACCTACAAAGTAGGCGAAGGCGCGCAGCTGACCATCCCGAAGAAGTAACCGGAAGTTTGGTGTAGAGTTTCCTGCGGGAGGGATTTGTCATGGGGAAGATTCGCAGCGCGCTCGTTGGAATTCTCGCGTTCGCCATTCTGGCCGCCGTGGCCGCCGCACAGCAGCCCCCGGCTCACCACTGGGCGATCCAGGTGCACGGCGGCGCAGGCGTCATCGAACGTGCCCACATGGACTCCAAAGCCGAAGCGGCCTATCGTGCCTCGCTCGCCCAGGCGACTGAGGCAGGTGCCAAGGTGCTCGATCGGGGCGGTTCGGCGCTGGATGCCGTCGAGGCCGCGATCGATATCCTCGAAGACGATCCGCTCTTCAACGCCGGCCGTGGCGCCGTCTTCACCTCCGAGGGAAAGAACGAGCTGGACTCGTCCATCATGGACGGCTCGAATCTGAAGGCCGGCGCGGTGGCCGGGGTCACCCGCACCCGCCATCCCATCAGCCTCGCCCGCGCAGTCATGGAGAAGTCGCCGTACGTGATGATGATCGGCTCGGGCGCCGACGCCTTTGCCGCGCGGGTCGGCCTGGAGCAGGTGGACCCCAGCTTCTTCTTCACCGAAAGCCGCTGGCAGTCGCTGGTCAAGCAACTCGAAAAAGAGGGCCGCCCGGTGCCCCCGCGTCCCACCGGGGCGCCGCCTCCGGGACCGGTCGGGCCGGTTGCACAACTCGAGGAAACACCCGAGGCGCACAGGTACGGCACCGTGGGCGTGGTGGCGCTCGACAGGAAGGGCAACCTTGCCGCGGGTACCTCCACGGGCGGCATGCAGGCCAAGCTTCCGGGCCGCGTGGGCGACTCGCCCATTATCGGCGCGGGCACCTATGCCTCGAACGCCTCCTGCGCCGTCTCCGCTACCGGCGCCGGCGAGTACTTCATCCGCCTCGGCGTAGCCCGTGAAATCTGCAACCTGGCGCTGTTCAAGGGCATGCCCTTGCAGCAAGCCGCCGACCAGGTCATCCACAAGGAGTTGGAAGACCTGCACGGCGACGGCGGCGTCATCGCTCTCACCCCCGACGGCCAGTTAGCCTTGAGCTTCAACACCCCCGGTATGTTCCGCGCCCGCCAGGTCGAAGGCGGCAAGCTGCAGATCGCCATCTACAACGACGAGCCGTAAGCGTGCCCATAAAGCCGGGTGCCCGAGGTCTCGCTTTTGAGACCTGGGAAACGACGAATCCAAATGGGCTTTTCGGTGTCAGAAGACCGGTCTTACCGAATAATCTCGAATCTTTCCCACGGGCAATTGCAGACCGGGCAGCGTTCGTGCTCCTCTTCCGTCTCCGAGGTGTAGCCGCAGACCGGGCATACATAGAACTCCCGCGTGGCGCCTATCCAGGAGTCCTTCTGCCCGCCAACCAGCAGCGCGATGGCCTCGCCGTAGAGCCGTGCGTGGGTCTTCTCGGCCTCGAGCGCTCCGTGGAAGGTGCGGATGGCCGCGGTGTTGTTGCGGGCTGTAGCCTCTTCCAGAAAGCCGGGGTACATCGTGTCGATCTCGTACTGCTCGCCGCCCAGCGCGGCCTTCAGGTTTTCGAGCGTGGTCTTCACCTCGACCGCGTGGATTGCGCATTCCGCCTCACCGCCCAACTGCTCGATCACCCATGTGTGATTGGACGCGTGGATCTGCTCGGCCCGCGCTGCGGCCCGAAACAGGCTGGCCGCTCCGTGCAATCCATCCTCGTCGGCCCTTGCAGCAAACTCCGTGTACTTGGCGTGCGCATTCGACTCGCCCTCAAAGGCGGCCAAAAGGTTCAGAACGGCGATTGCATTTTCCGGGCTGATTCCACGCATGGTGATTCCTCCAAAACTCCGTTCAAAGCCTACGACCGACGGCGGGGCCGCGCTGTGATGCAGGCTACAAGCGAAGGTGGCCTTGCTTATGAGAGAAAACCGGAGCGCTGGACTTGGCGGCCGCTCCGGGACGAAATCGCCAAAAACACAGTAGCATCGCGGAGCTGCACATGAACCTCGAGTTTCTATCTCGTGTACCTTTCATTGCGGCTTTTGCCATTCTTGACTAGGATGGATGCGTTCCTTGGCAAAGGATATTATCTGTCGTGGTCTGTGTGCTACTCAAAAAACCAGCCCCTGAATCATGAGGTGGTTCGCCATGAAATCCATCGCTCTCGTGCTCTTGCTTTGTCTGTTTGCGCCTGCCTGTGTTGCTCAGAAGAAGGCAGACAACCCACCCAAGCCGGCGCAGTCGATCGCAGAGCTCCGCCAGCAACTGGAGAAAATCCTCCAGGACACGCATACGCCGGGTATGTCCGTCGCGATCGTGCGCCGCGATGGTCCCGAATGGGTCGCAGGTCTTGGCAAAGCCGATGTAGCTGCGAATCGGCCCACCACCGACGAGACGCTTTTCCGCATCGGCTCCACCTCCAAGGCCTTTGCCTCGCTTTCCATCCTCAAGCTGGTGAATGAAGGCAAGCTTTCCCTGCAGGACCCAGTGCATAAACTCGTGCCCGAGGTCTGGTTTCAGAATCGCTGGGAAGCCACTGACCCGGTGCGCGTGGTTGACCTGCTGGAACACACCACCGGCTGGGACGACATGCACCTGCGCGAGTATGCCAAGGATGTAAAGGGCATGACACTGCGCGAAGGGCTCGATTACGACCACCACTCGCGTATCTCCCGCTGGCGGCCAGGCACGCGCATGGCCTATTGCAACTCCGGGCCTCCGGTGGCCGCCTACATCGTCGAGAAGATAAGCGGACAGCGATTTGAAGACTATGTAACGCAGAATTTTTTCCTGCCCATCGGCATGAGGACGGCCACCTACTTCGAGCAGCCTTCGCCGCAATTGACGACCCTCTATCACTCCGATGGCAAGACCCCCTATCCCTACTGGAACATCCTGCTGCGTCCCGCCGGCGCCATCAACGCCTCCGCCAAAGACATGGCGGCGTATGTCGAGTTTTATCTCAATCGCGGCGCGGTGGGCGGGACCCAGGTCGTACCGGCAGCCTCCATCGATCGCATGGAGACCCCGACCCGCACCTGGGAAGCACAGGAGGGCTTGAAGGCCGGATACGGCTTGAGCAACTACACAAGCATCCACGATGGCTTTGTGTACCACGGCCACAATGGCGGCGTGGACGGCGGCCTGACGGATATGTCCTATCTGCCTGAGTACGGCGTGGGCTACTTCTATAGCATCAACGCCGGCAATGGAGCGGCCTTTGGAAAAATCGGCGACGCCATCCGCGCGTACCTGACCCGCTCGCTCCAGAGGCAGCCGGTGCCTGCCACGGCCCAACTGCCCGCCAATGCCCAGGAGTATGCCGGCTGGTACGAGCTCGCCTCGCCGCGCAACGAATTCGCTGTCTTTCTCGTGCGCCTGCTGGGCATAAGCCGGGTCCGGTTCGGGGGCGGCAACCTGCTGCTCTCCAGCCTGGGCCAGATTGATCAGCCCTTCGTGCCCGTGGGTGGCGAGCAGTTCCGCTACCTTCCCAAAAAAGGACCTGCCGAGCCGATTGCGACGGCTGCGCTGCTCACGCCCAATGCCGAGGGGCGGTTTGTCTTCATCGGCGGAACGCTCAAGCGCATCCCCACCTGGTTTGCCATCGCCGAAGTCGCTCTGGTTGCCTGGTTTCTGCTCGCGTTCGTTTCGATCCTCTTGTATGCGCCGTTCTGGATCTTCGGCGGCCTCATCAAGAAGCGCCGCCGTCCGGTCGAGCGCGCCATGCGCCTGTGGCCGCTCATCGCGGTGCTGAGCCTGCTCGCATTTGTTGGTCTCTTCATCCTGGCTGGCAATGACGCAATCGCACGCCTGGGGAACCTGACAGTTTGGTCGTTTGGTCTCTTCCTCACCACATTGATCTTTGGCGTGGCCTCTCTGGCCAGCGGTGTCGCTTTGTGGTTGGCACGGAAACAGGGGATACGCAGGAGCGTCCGCTGGTATTCGATCGCGGTGACCTCGGCGCTGCTGATTGCCGCCGCCTACCTTGCTTGGTGGGGCGTGATTGGCCTCCGCACCTGGAGCTAGTTTCTTGCCGGAAAGGCCCGCCAGATTTCAGTGTGCGGTGATTTGCAGCAGGAATTGAACCGGTCCACAGGCTGAAGCCGCGCTTCGTCAAACCAGGAAACAAGAAGGCCATCCCCGAGGGGATGGCCTTCTTGTCTCGGATGAACTCCCACCTACTGCGCCCCGTTTCGCGCCATCGCCTTCTGCGTCAGCACCTTATGCGCATTGTCTTCCAGCGCCTGCGCCTCGGGCAGGTAAGTCAGCGCCTTCTGGATCATCGGGTCCCAGTCGGCCCGTGTGCGCAGGCCTTGCAACTCCCCAAACTGGATGGTGACGATCTTGTCCTTGATGCTGGTCTTCAGCCAGTCCATCACCCCGTTCAGGTCGGCCTCGGTCCATGCAATGTTCTGGCTGGTCAGGTACTGTTTGAACTCGCCCAGCACCGCGTCGTTCACTTCAAAGTTCTTGTCCACGGTGCGGTTGGCCAGATAAACCGGAGCGAAGTGAAAGAACACATCCTTGTACAGCAAAGTGTCCTGGAAGTGGTTGCTCTTGGGGCTCTCGATCTTTTCGTCCGGCGTAACGCCGCCGCCGCCGTAGACCGTTCGCCCTGCGTCGGTCAGCTTCACCTCGCGGTTGGTGGAGTCGGTGGGTAAGGCGCCGCCGTGGTTGTAGTAATAATCGTAGAGCGAAACGCCTGCGTAGTTGCGCTGGATCAGCCGGCCCGAGGGCGTGTAGTAGTGATACGTGGTCAGCGCCAGCCCGGTGTTCTCGCTCAGGTTGTAGACCGTCTGCACCAGTCCCTTGCCAAAGGTGGTCTCGCCCACGATCAGCGCGCGGTCGTGGTCCTGCAAGGCGCCGCCCACAATCTCCGCCGCTGAAGCCGTGCTGCGGTTCACCAGCACCACGATCGGGAACGTGTGGCCGTCGTTGCCGTGCGTCGCCGTGTACACCACGTCGGGGTAAGCGCGTCCGCGCTGCGAGACGATGTTTTGCCCCTTGGCCAGCAGGTGGTCGCACACATCCACCGCCTGGCTCAGCAGCCCGCCGGGGTTGCCGCGCAGGTCCAGCACCAGCCCCTTCAGGTTGCTGAAGCCGTCAACGGCCTCGATGACCTCCTGCGCCGTCGTCTCCTGAAACTGTTTCAGGTGAATGTAGCCCACGCCGGGCCGAATCTCATATTTAAGGTCCACGGAGGGGTTGGGAATCTCATCGCGCACCAGGTCGAAAGCCAGCGGCTTCGCCTGGCCCTCGCGAATCATCGTCACCTGCACATGCGTGCCCTTGGGGCCCTTGAGCTCCTTGGCCACAACGTCTGAGGTCATGCCGTCCGTGCTCTTGCCGTCCACTGAGGCGATGACGTCGCCGGGGTGGATGCCCGCCCGGAACGCCGGCGCGCCCTCCATCGGAAACACGACATAAACCTTGCCGCCGCTGAACGGCTGCTGGATCGTCATGCCCACGCCGTAGTAGCGGCCGTGCTGCTCCTCGCGCATCTTGGCGTAGGCCTTCGGATCGTAGAAGTTCGAGTGCGGGTCCAGCACTCTTAACATCCCTGGGATCGCCCCGTCGTAGATTGCGGTGTCGGCCTTGTCGCCGTCGATCGGTTCGGCGTAGTTCTGCTCCACCACGGCATACACGTTGGCGAACGACTTCAGGCTGTCGCGGAGCTGGCTCTCGTCTGAAGACGACTGCGCCCCCACCCTGCGCTGCAGGACGCTGCCCACAACGGCGCAGACGGCAAAAAAGAGAACTACGGTGAAGAGTGCCCGGCGGGCGCGGGGAGTCATAGGCGGAACGAACCTCCGGACGGCACCTGCGCCAGGCGCTCAACTGCGGTCTCCCAATTGCCCCTGTCCCAATTCACCGCGGACGGCTGGATTGTTTCTCGACAGAGATTATCCTTGCCCGGTTCCGGCAAGGCCAAGAAAATTGGGAAGCCGCTCAAAACGCCCTGGCAGAGCAGTCTTGACAAGAAGTATAACACTCAGGTCTTTGACTCCGGCCGTAGCCATTCCGGTAGCCGCGCCCCTCCCAGCCGGGCGGCTTCCGCGTACCAAAAGAGCTGGGCACCCCAGGTCTCCCGCCCCGGTCTCGCCGTTGAGACTTTTGAGACCTTGGAAACCACGATCCTCAATCCGCCATTGCGCCCGCCGAATTCCCTCCCCTCCGTGAATCCCTGCCGGATTCGCCTCGGATTCGCCCCGATTCGCTCCAGAAATCGCGCTCCTGCTCTCCTGGCATTTACAATGGCGTCTATGCCTCAGGTGGAGATCGCTTGCCGCCTGTCGTGTCCTTACCTATGACTCAGAGACCTTTTCGCACTCTCGCGGCTTTCGTGTTCGGCACGCTGCTGCTCGCAAGTTCCACTCTGGCGCAAACGCATCCCGCCGCGCCGGAGAGCCCATACGGCGGCAACACGGTCGAGGACATCGTCGCCCGCGTGAACGACCAGATCATCACGCGCTCCGACTATGACCGCGCAATGAAGGAACTGGATGCTGAGGGACGCCAGCACGGCGCCTCCATGCAGGATATCTCCGCAGCCCACAAGGACCTGCTGCGCAACCTCATCGACCAGCAGCTCTGGCTCTCCAAGGGCAAGGAACTCGGCATCAACGGTGAAACCGAGCTGGTCAAGCGCCTCAACGAGATCCGCAAGCAATACAACCTTGAAACCCTTGAAGATCTGGAAAAGGCTGCCAAGGAACAGGGCGTCTCCTTCGAGGACTTCAAGGCCAACATCCGCAACGGCATCATCACCCAGGAGGTGATGCGCGACCAGGTGGGCCGCAAGGTTCAATTCACCCAGGGCGAGGTGCAGCGCTACTTTGAGCAACACAAACAGGAGTATGCCCAGCCGGAGAGCGTGCATCTGAGCGAGATTCTCGTTTCAACCGGCGCGCCTGCACCCGCCCCCGCTATTCCGGGAGCCGAGCTGCCCGACGATCCGGCAAGACTGGCCGCGGCCAAGGTCAAGGCCGACGACATTGAAGCCAGGCTGCACGCGGGCGGCGACTTTGCCCAGTTGGCCAAGAACTTCAGCGACGGCCCCACGGCTGCCGAGGGGGGCGATCTGGGCCAGTTCCGCCGCGGCAGCCTGGCCAAGGTCCTCGAAGATCAGACCTTCGCGCTCCAATCGGGCCAGTTCACTGAGCCCATTCACACCAGGCAGGGCTTCGTCATCCTCAAGGTGGCGCAACACGTCCCCGGCGGCGTCCCAGCGTTCAAAGACGTCGAGCAGGATGTGGAAGAGGCTTTCTACACCAGCCGGATGGAGCCGGCCATGCGCGACTATCTGACCACGATGCGCGAGCAGGCCTACATCGACATCAAGCCCGGCTATACGGATGCCGGAGCCAGCCCCAAGCAGATCAAGCCGGTCTACAGCGCCTATACCCCGCCTTCGCCCAAGAAAAAGAAGAAGGTCGAGCGCACCCGTTTCCGCGAGTCGACGCACACCTTCCGGCAGAAATCGGCCCAAGCCTCGGCTGAACCGGCCGCGGAGCCCGGCAACAAGAACGCCAAAGCGGCCACGCCGGCTTCGATGAAGCCCGGCAAGAAGGAAAAGATCCGCTTCGGCCAGGCGCCTACCAAGACGCTGCCCAATGCGCCCCAGACCAAAACTGAGGACGCCGGCGCAGTGCAGCAAGCGTCCAATAACGCCCAGGAGCCGGTAAATCCGCTCGAGACGAACACCACACCGCAGAAGAAGACGCGCCTCACCGATCGCGCCAAACAGCCCAAGCAGCCCAAGGCCAAGGGACCCAAGCTCGACAAGCAGGCTCCCGCTGCGCCGGATGCCACCGAGGTTGCCGACCGGCAGACCCAGGCTGCTCCGCTGGGCCTGGCCGGCGATACGGCCGCCAGGAAGAAGAAAAAGAAGTCTACCACCACCGGCGACAAGACCCGCCTGACCGACAAGAACAAGAAGCCCGAGGCCCCTGCGCAGAAACCCGCCGCCCCTGCGCCGGATTTGAACGCCGCGCCCTCGGCTCCTGCCCCACAGACTCCGCCGCCGGCGCCCCAGCAGTAGCCGCAGCTGGATCGCAACCGATCCAGCAATCCGCCGGGCCTGGGATCTCATTCCCAGGCCCGGCTTGTCTTTGCGGGAAAGCGGCAAACTGAAGTGTCCATGGGGACTTGCCCGAACTCAAAGAGGACTGACCGATGACCCGGAAGAAAACCAGGCGCAGGGACATTTTTTCGGAACTGCTGGAAGGCATCGGCGCGATGAAGGCCCATCGCGAAGGAAAGATGAACTTACGCAAGCGCAAGGCGCGGTCAGCGGAGCGCATCCCGCGGAACCCGCCAACTCGCTAACTCGCTATCCCCGCGAAGCGGGGCCCACTTGCTGCTCTTGTCGAAGAATTGCCGCAACCCCACCCCCATGCGTTAATCTTCTCCGCAGGATGAAAGACATCTATATCGCCGATCTGGCCAACTTCGACGAAGGCAAGCTCTTCGACGGCTTCTTCCTCGTCCTGGCCAAGCAGCAGCGCACCACCAAGACCAACAAGCCCTACCTCAATCTCATCCTGGGCGACAAGACCGGCCAACTCGAAGGCCGCGTCTGGGAGCTCTCTGACCCGCGCATCGCCAGGGACTTCGACAAGGGCGACATCGTCAAGGCCCGTGGCAGCGCCTCCCGCTTCGACGACCGCCTGCAGATGAAGATCGACCAGCTCCGCCTGGCCACGCCCTCTGAGGTGGACAAGACCGACCTCCTGCCCTCCACCACCTATGACGTAGCCGCCCTCTGGCGCCAGCTTGTCGAATTCGTGGAAACCCTCACCAACCCCGACCTCAAGTTGCTCCTGTCCACTATCCTGGCCGATCCGGCCCTCGCCCAGGCCTACCGCGAGGCTCCCGCCGCCAGGCAGCTCCACCACGCCTGGCTCGGCGGCCTGCTGGAGCACGTGGTCAGCCTGCTCACCCTGGCCGACCGCGTCGCCCCCCATTACCCGCTCCTCGACCGCGACCTGCTTCTCACCGGCGTCATCCTCCACGACATCGGCAAGGTCCGCGAGCTCTCCTGGGAGATCGGCTTCGAGTACACCGTCGAAGGTGTCTTGCTGGGCCACATCCAGATCGGCGCCGCCCTTGCCGAGCGCGCCATGGACAGTGTCCCCGGCTTCCCGCCCAAGCTCAAGCTGCTGGTCCTGCACATGATCCTCAGCCATCACGGCAAGTTGGAGTTCGGCTCCCCCAAGCTCCCCATGATCCCCGAGGCGATTGTGCTCAACTTCCTCGACGACCTCGACGCCAAGATGCAAGCCGTCTCCGCCGAATTCGATAAGTCCGCCCGCGAAGGCAAAGGCCCCGGCGAGTTAACCGGAAAAGTCTGGGCCCTCGACCAGCGCCAGCTCCTCAACACCCGCCGCTGGCTGGGAGAGGCCAAATGACCTACTTCCTCTTCAAGACCGAGCCCGGCGTCTACTCCTTTGACGACTTTCTCCGCGACAAGGAGACCATCTGGGATGGCGTAACCAACCCCACCGCCGTCAAGCACCTGCGTGAGATGAAGCCGGGCACAAGGTGGATCTTCTACCACTCGGGCGACGAGCGCACCGCCGTCGGCATCGGCACCGTCCTGAGCGTTGACTCCTCCGATCCCAAAGTCCCGATCATCCGCGTCAAGGCCGGCAAATGTCTCAAGCAGTCCAAAACCCTTGCTGCCATCAAGGCAGAACCGCTCTTCGCGAGTTCCCCCCTGGTCCTCATCGGCCGCCTCTCCGTAGTCCCGCTCACCGAAGAGCAGTGGAATTGGTTCATCGGGTGAGGAAACACCGATCCGCATACCACCCCGGTCCGTTAGAAGCCGATTCCGCTCGCTTCGACACAATCCAACTGACTCGCTGACCCGCTGACTTGCGGACTCTCTTGTCCGTTACAATCAAGAAGCTATGATCCGTTTCTCAACCGCCGGCGAGTCCCACGGAGAAGCTCTCATCGCCCTCGTCTCCGGACTCCCCGCCGGCGTCCCCGTCGATCTCGACTTCGTCAACCGCGAGCTGTGGCGCCGCCAGCAGGGCTATGGCCGCGGCGGCCGCATGAAGATTGAATCCGACAAGGCCCACATCCTCTCCGGCGTCCGCCACGGCAAGACCATCGGCTCGCCGATTGCGATAGAAATCGTCAACCGCGACTGGAAAAACTGGGAAGAAAAGCTCCCCGTCGAAGCCGGCGACGCGGCCAAACACCAGGCGGTCGCCTCGCCGCGTCCCGGCCACGCTGACCTGGCCGGCGCCCTCAAATACAACTTCCCCGACGCCCGCTACGTCCTTGAGCGCGCCTCCGCCCGCGAGTCCGCCGCCCGCGTAGCCGCCGGCGCCTTTGCCAAGCTGCTCCTCCGCACCCTCGGCATCGAGGTCGCCAGCCACGTCATCCGCGTAGGCCGCGTCGAGCTCGACCGCGCCGCCACGTGGAACGAAATCGCCGCCGTTGCCGCCAAGGATGAAATCCTCCTCAGTTGCGTCGATCCCGCCACCGAAGCCCGCATGAAGGAAGAGGTCGAGGAAGTCTCGCGCACCGGCGACACCGTGGGCGGCGTCTTTGAAGTGGTCGTCCACGGCGTCCCCGCCGGCCTCGGCACTTATGCCAACTGGGACGAGCGCCTCGACGGCTTGCTCGCTTGGTCGGTCATGAGCCTCCAGGCAGTCAAAGCCGTCGAAATCGGCCGCGGTGTCACTGCCGCCGAGTCCTTCGGCTCCCAAGTCCA
>Ga0182014_10002183_pt1 | contig 24962 bp, 26 predicted proteins | sample 612S2DmetaG_FD_120489 | JGI IMG/M metagenome (GOLD analysis project Ga0182014, IMG submission 120489) | Permafrost microbial communities from Stordalen Mire, Sweden - 612S2D metaG | ecosystem: Environmental > Terrestrial > Soil > Wetlands > Permafrost | place: Sweden: Stordalen | collected...
GCGCGTGTGGTGGGTCAGCAGCGGAGGAGCGGGATGATGACGTCGTCCACCACGTGGAGGATGAACGCCGGGTCGATCTCGCCGCCGCCCATGGCCACACGATTGAAGAAGAGTGCCGAACTGACCTCGTTGGCGACCGGCGCTGCACTCATCGAGACCGGCTCACCGCGCCGGACGGCACGGGCCACGATCTCGTCGTACAGGCCCTGCTTGGCCTCGGAGATCTGCTTGCGCATGAGGTCGGCCAGCTCCTGGTCGTTGTGCATCGCCGAGACCATGCCGATGAGGAGCGCCGAGTCCTCCTCGCTGAAGGACTCGCGGCTGCGGTTGAGCGTCTCCATCAGGTCGCCACGGAGCGACCCGGTGTCCAGCGGTGCGACGAAGTCGTCGCACTTGCGGCAGCGGATGGCCTCGACCACGACTTCGGCCTTGCCCGACCAGTGCCGGTAGATGGTGGCCTTGCCGGCATGGGCACGCTCGGCCAGCGCATCCATGCTCATGCGGTCGTAGCCGACCTCCATCAACAGGGCGAGCGCCGCGTCCAGGATCGCCTGGCGCCGTGCGGCGGCCCGGGGCCCTGTGGGTCGTGCCACTGACTCTGTGATGTCCGTCTCGGTAATGGCCACGTCGGAACACTTTCGAAAAGGGAACGGAACCGTTCCGTCCCGCTCAAAGTAACGGATTCGGGAACAGAACGCAACCGTTCCGTTTCGATTTCTCACAAATGCCAGGTCAGAGGGTCACCACCACGGTCCCGTCACTCGCCCTCAGCAGAGTCGCCGGGCAGGAGCGCTGGCACAGAGGGCTTCCCACCTCGACCGGGCCCCACCACCTGTGGCGGGCACCAGGCGTCCACGCTCACCCGGCTGGGTCATCCGAGTGGGTCAGAGCGACGTCGCGGGAACGTTGTGGTCGGTGATCGGGGAACTGGACTTGCGTTTGCCCTTCACACCCCGCCCGCCCAGAGCGCGAAGGACCTCGCCGATCGCCACCTCCCGGTCGGGTGTCTCCGGGAGCCGCAGGTCGTGCCGGATCTCGTAGCGATTGCGGCGGCCGTCGCGCTCCTTGGTGATGTAGCCGCCATCGGCCAGGTCGTTCACGATGGCGTAGGCGCTCCGCTCGGTGACACCGAGTTCGGCGGCGATATCGCGCAGTCGGGTCTCGGGGTCGTGGCTGATGCAGAGGAGTGCGCGTCCGTGATTGCTGAGGAAGGTCCATCTGGGCATACACGGACGTTACATGCATGAATATAGAAATCCATTGCTAGTGTCAATTTACGGGTGTATCGTGGAACTGTACCCGGACGTCCGTCACCGACGGTTATCCATTTCGGGTGTTCTCGAAGGGATTCACCATGAGCCCCACTCCTCTCGTTTCCGCTACCGCCACCTCATCGCGCCCGACCGGCGGTCGTCGCCGGTCGACAGGCGCTCGTCGCATCGGACACCGGGGCCGGACGTGGGCCATCATCGCCGGCACGCCGCTCCTGTCGGTGCTGCTCATCGGATCGGTGCTCACCGGAACGGCGGGGGCGGCCCAGACGGTGCAGCTGGGCACGGCGACGCCGTTCGCCGTCCTTGCCGCAACAGCCGTCACCGACGTCCCCACGTCGTCAATCACCGGCGACGTCGGCCTCAGCCCGGCCGCCGGGACGAACTACGCCGGTCTCGCCCAGGCGGAGGTGACGGGCTCCATCTACTCGACCAACGGCACCGGCCCCGCCGGGAATGTCAACGACCCGGCGCTACTGACCACGGCGAAGAACGATCTCACGACGGCCTACGTGGCCGCGGCGGCGCAACCACCGACATCGACCTTCGCCGCCGGTGACAATCAGCTGGGTGGCCAGACGCTCACCGCCGGTGTCTATGCCTTCGGGCATGCGGCGACGGCCAACATCACGGCCTCCAGCCCTCTGGTCCTCGACGGCCAGGGGAACGCCAACGCGGTGTTCGTCTTCCAGGCGTCGTCCGACCTGGTCACCGCGTCCGACAGCGTCGTGCAGCTGGTCAACGGAGCCCAGGCGTGCCACGTGTTCTGGCAGGTGGGCAGTTCGGCGACCCTCGAATCGGGAAGCACCTTCGTCGGCACCATCATGGCGCTCACGTCGGCGACACTGGATTCCGGAGCGACGGTCCAGGGCCGGGTGCTCGCCCGCAATGGCGCTGTCACGCTCGATGCCAACACCATCACGGCACCGCCCGCCTGCGCGGTGACCACGAGGACCACCACCACCACCACCACCACTGCGGGAACGTCATCGACCACAGCGCCGACCTCCGGAACGGCCACCACAACGGCCGGGTCAGCTGGATCGACGGGGTCGGGCTCGACCACCGGGAGCCTCGTGTCCACTCAAGGGAGCACTGGAACCGGAACGACGTCATCGCCGGTGGTCCCACTGGGTTCGCCGCACACGGGGCTGGGCGGCGCCAGCCACTCGCGTGACGACACGTTGCTCGGCCTCGGCACGCTCGCACTGATCGGCGCGGCGGGTACTGCGGCGTTGGCCGGTTGGCGGCGGCGGGAAGCCGCAGATGTCACAATTCCCCCCACCACTCCATGACCAGGTCGGAGGCCCCCCGGTCCCGGGGTCGGCGGGCCGTCTGGCCAATTGTGACTGCTCTCCTCCTGACAGGACTGCTGTTCCTGGTCCTGGGCGTGCGAGGAAGTGACCATCCCCTGGCGTCGCCCGTACCGTCTCCGGCGGCGCTGAGGGCGGCGGCCACCGTGCCACCGGTCCCCCATGCCCTGGCGACCGGTCGTTCGGCCCCCGTGACCCTCCGGATACCGGCACTCGGGATGATCGTCCCGATCGGATCCCTCGGACTCGAAGCCGACGGGACCGTCCAGGTGCCGTCGGGCACTGCGCAGCCAGGGTGGTTCCGGCTGGGGCCGACACCGGGACAGCTGGGGTCCGCCGTCATCCTCGGCCATGTCGACAGCTATCGGGGCCCGGGGGTGTTCTTCCAGCTCCGCACCCTTGCCGCTGGTGACCAGGTCGACGTGGACCTGGCCGACGGCGACACCGCACAGTTCACCGTCAACTCGGTGGCCCAGTATTCGAAGCAGCAGTTTCCGGCCCAACGTGTCTACGGGTCGCACGGCTCGAGCGCACTGCAACTGGTCACCTGCGGCGGGGTGTTCGACCATCAGACCGGCAGCTACCTCTCCAACATCGTGGTGTATACGTCTCTCACGGCCGTGACACCGACGGCATAGACAAGCATCGGGGCATGCCGGTGTAGTGAGCACGTCGCCAGTGTCGAGGGGCCATCGGGCGACCGCGGTGGCTTCCTGACCGGACATCGAGACGATGGGTCCGCTCCCGCCTCGCGTGTGGTTTGCTGGGCTCCGGTGACAGCCGTACCTGACATCGTCGAGTTCCTCGTGCAGTGCCCACCCTTCGACGCGTTCGACGTCGGAGCGGTCGAGCGGCTGGCCGAAGCCGTGGAGGTCGAGTTCCACCCGGCGGGTGCGACCATCTTCCCCAAGGGAACCGAGGCGGTCGAGTTCCTGCGCGTGATCCGGGCCGGGGCGGTGGAGGTCATCGACGACGGCCGGGTGCTCGATCTGATGGGGCCGGGCGAGATGTTCGGCTATGCGTCACTGCTGTCCGGTCTCCCGACCGACTTCGGCACCCGTGCGTCCGAGGACTCGCTCACCTATCGGATCCCCGCCGATGCGGCGTCCGAAGTACTCGCCAAACCGCAGGGGCTGCGCTACCTGACTCGCTCGATGCTCGAGGACCGGCACCACCTCGGCTCGGGCCCGGACGCGGAACTCCCGCGGGACCAGCTCCGCCAACCGGTGCGCGCCGCCATCCGCTCCGCACCGGTGATCTGCACACCCGGGACGTCCGTCCGCGAGGCCGCCCGACGACTGACCGACGCCGGTGCGACCGCTCTGGTCGTCGACCTGGGGGACTCGGTCGGCATCGTGACCGACAGCGACCTGCGATCGAGGGTGGTCGGTGGTGGGCTGTCCAGCGACTCCCCCGTCTCGGCGGTCATGACCGCGCCTGCGTTCACGGTGCCGAGCGACAGGTCGGGAAGCGAAGTACTCGTGGACATGCTCGACCGTGGCATCCGCCACTTCCCCGTCGTGTCCGCCTCAGGTCGGGTCGTGGGGATCATCGAGGACCACGACCTCCTGGCCGTCGAACGGAGCTCGTCGTTCTTCCTCCGCCGCGCCATCGCCCGGGCGGGCACGATCGACCAACTGGTCGAGGCGTCGTCGAAGTTGCGACCCACGGTCATCGGCATGAGTCAGGGCCGCGTGCCCGCGGCCGAGGTCATGTCGGTCTTCTCGGTCGTCGCCGACGCGCTCACCCGGAAAGTGCTCGATCTCGTCATCGCGGAGACGGGCAAGCCACCGACACGCTTCGCCTGGCTGACACTCGGCAGCCAGGCCCGCCGCGAGGCACTGCCGAGTTCCGATCTCGACAGCGCCGTCGTCTGGTTCGACGATGACCATGCCGATCCGGCGTCGATCCGGCGGTACCTCGGGGCCGTCGCCACCCGGACGACCGACGTACTCCAGCGGTGCGGCTTCCACCCGGACGAGCACCGGGTGAGCGCGGCAGATCCCCTCTTCGTCCGATCGCTCTCCTCCTGGCGACGGTCAGCCCGGTCCTTCCTCGACGATCCCACCCAGGACAAGGCGCTGATCCTCGTGTCCGTGCTCGTCGACAGCCGTGCCGTGTGGGGGGACGAGACCGAGCCCCTGATCGCCGAGACGTTCCGGTCGGCAACGGCGCGTCCACGGCTGCTCCGCCTGCTCGCCGAGTTCGCGCTCGCCCACCGGCCACCGACCGGGTTCCTGCGGGGCCTGGTCGTCGAGTCAACGGGCGAGCACCGCCGGCGCCTCGATCTCAAGAACGGCGGGATCGTGCCCATCGTCGACATCGCCCGGTGGGCGGGGCTGGCGTCAGGCGTCACGTCAGCGTCGACCGTCGCCCGCCTCGGGGTGGCCGGGGCCTCCGGCACGCTGTCCCCCTTCGACGCCGTCACATTGCAGGAGGCCTTCGACCTGGTGTGTCAGCTGCGCCTCGACCATCAGGTCGCCCAGCTCCGGGCCGGCGTCGAGCCCGACGACTTCCTCGACCCCGACGAGCTGAACCCGCTGACCCGCAACTACCTCAAGGAGGCGTTCCGCGCCGTGGCCTCGGTGCAACGGCACATCGCCGCCGACCTGGGCCTGGCCCTCAGGTGAGCCGCCCGTCCCGCATCCGGTCCACCGCTCCCCCAGCAACGGCGACCTATCCCGAAGGTGGAGGCAACCGGGGTCGGACCCCGTGGCGCCTCGCCCACTTCTGCGTCGTCGACCTGGAGCTGAGCGGGCTGGACCCGAAGTACGACGAGATCATCTCGTTCGCCGCCGTGCCGATCGACGCCGGGCGCGTCGTCGCCGGCAACGCCGTCTACGGGCTGTCCCGGAACACCCGACCGCTGCCGGAGGAGTCGGTGCTCGTCCACGGGATCCGCACGGTGGACCTGGCCGATGCGCCGCCGCTCGACGAGGCTATCGAGCCGCTCGTCGACATCATGACCGGTCGCATCCTGGTGGCGCATGCCGCATGGATCGAACGATCGTTCCTCGACCCGGTCCTGCGCCGGCGGGGGGTGCGGCTCCGCGGGCCCATCCTCGACACCCGGGACCTCGGCCACCTGCTGGCGCTCGAACGAGGGGTGCCCTCCGTCTCGTCATCGCTCAGCGAACTCGCCCGCAGCCTCGGGCTTCCGGTGCACCGGCCCCACCACGCGCTGGGTGACGCGCTCACGGCCGCCCAGGTGTTCATCGCGCTGGCCACGCTGCTGGACGGCCACGCGCCCCAGACCGTGCGGACGCTGTCCCTCGCCAGGAGGCGGGTGCAGACGCTCTCCGTCTACCCCGCCGGGGGGAGCCCGGCGAGGCGGGCCTGACCACTACCGAGGGACAGCGACCTGCAACCGGATTCCTATGGTTCGTTTGGCTTCCTCTTATCCTGCTCTTGGATTCGATCCGTACCGTGGGTGGTGGAGGCGAGCAGTCCGCCCGACCGCTGCTCGGAAGACCATGGAGTGGATCATCACCGTGCCCCTACTGGCCGTCACGTTCGTCTGTGCATCGATCCCGGTGATCATGGACTCCGGCCGCACCCACTGACCGGTCGAACTGTGCGCACACCTACTCGCAAGGTGTGAACGCCACGTTTGTAGTTCGACCATCGGCGTGTGCGCCGCCGGGATTGCCCCTTGTGCGGACACCATCTACAGGTCTACCGTTGACAATTGGTGGATACACATGAGTACGCACCGGAGCCGCACGACGGGCTCGCCTCAAGGATCCGTGCCTACCGACATCGGCACGGGATGACCCAACGCGAGCTGGCCGACCAGCTCGGTGTCACCCAGCAGTCGGTCGCCCGGTGGGAGCAGGGCTCGCCCCCGAGCCGGCACATGGTCCGCACGCTCGAGGTTCTGGTCGACGAACCGGACACGGTCGACCGGTCCGACGACATGGCCGCCATCATCGGCATCCGCCCACCCGCGCCGACCCTGGTGCAACCTCGCGGCCTCGCCGAGGCCCGCAAGGCCTATGTGCAGGGCTGCCTCAAGCTGTTGGAGCGCGGCGAGCGCCTGCCCAACAAGGTCCTGCTACTGCTGGCCGACGAGCTGGGCTGGTCCGACGACGGCTGAATCGATGCCGGCGACGCGGAACGGCACCTCGTCGGCCACGCACGTCTCGGCGACCAGTTGACGCTGCGCAACGGCGCGGACGAGACCCGGGTCGTCTATCGGCTCATGGGCTGAACTGTCAGGTCTTCCCACCCGTTGACAGGAAGGTGATCGGCATGCCGTGCACGGGCGCCAACATCACCTCGTCGATTGTCAGGCTGCCGACCTCACGGTGCTGGCGGTACGCGACCTGGGCGCCGTAGCGGGCAGCGACCGCTTCCGGGCCATCGACCTCCTCGACCGCCATGACGATGGAGTAGATGCCCTCCCCCTGCGTCTCGAGGAACGTCGTGAATGCCGCCGCAGCCTCGGCTGATCCGGGAACAGGGGACACGAGCTCGATGCCTGCCTCCCAGTCGATCAGCACCCGGACCCCCAGATCGGGAAGTGCGATGTCGGCGAACGTGAGGCCCAGACCGCGCCACAGGTCCGCGGCCCGTTCCTGGTTGTCGTGGTGCACGCAGAACACCACGTGGTGGAGCTTCATCGGTGCATGCTCAGCTGCTCGTCCCGGACCGTTCGGCGAAGGCGCGCCGTTGCAGGTCCGAACTCGTGACCGTCCCGGGAGTGGGGACGCTCACAGCAGGTCCGTGATCGCCTTGAGCCCTGACTCGTACAGCACGCCGGGGAGCATGCCACCGTCGATCTCGATCGTGGTGCCGCTGATGTAGTCGACCTCGCCCGAGCAGAGGAACACGCACGTACGCCCCACCTCTGACGGCTCGCCGGCTCGACCCATCGGCACGCTGTCGAAGTACTCCGACCCGTCGGGGTCGTCAGCGGGGAGCACGAACGACCGGAAGTTGTCGGTCATCGTCGGACCCAGGGCCAGGCAGTTCACTCGGGCGGTCGGGCCCCATTCCTCGGCCAGCGACCGGGTCATGTGGTTGAGACCGGCCTTGGCCGCTCCGTAGGAGACGAGGGTGGGTGCCCCGGCCGGGTGCCCGGCACCACTCGAGATGTTGATGATCGATCCGGTCCCCTCCTGCTCCCGCATCTGACGGAACACACGGATCGCGAACCAGAGGGGGCTGATCAGGTTCATCTGGATGGCGAAGGAGTGGAAGAGGACGGTCCGCTCGAAGTCGTCGGCACCGCGCGGTGCACCCTGGATCTTCTGGACCAGTTCGGGGATGTCCTCGGCGTGTGGTGCCGGCACGGTACCGCCGGCGTTGTTCACCAGGATGTCGATCCGACCGAAGGAGTCGACGACCCGGTCCACGAACTCGTCGATCGCCCGGTAGTCCCCCTGGTCGCAGACCCACTGGGCCGAGCGTTCGGCACCCCCGGGAATGCCGTCGGCACCGGGAAGCGCCGGCAGCGGATTCCGGGAGCAACCGACCACTGTCGCCCCGGCCCGGAGCAGCTCATGGGCGATTCCCACACCGACCCCTCGGCTCGTTCCGGTGACCACCGCCACCTTTCCGTCGAGCTCTCCCACTGGCATACCTCCTGATGGACGGACCGGCTGATGCAACGTCATCAAAAACATAAACTGTTCTATTATTCGGCGCAAGGAGCGGGCAGGTCCGCTCCACGTCTGGGGGAAGCAATGCCACTACGGGTGATCCAGTTCTCGACCGGAAACGTCGGGCGGCACGCCCTCCGACAGCTCATCGAGCGGCCCGACCTGGAGCTCGTCGGGGTCCACGCCTCCGGGGCCGGCAAGATCGGGCGCGATGCCGCCGACCTGTGCGGCCTCGAGGAGCCGACCGGCGTCGTGGCTACGGACGACCTCGACGCGTTGGTGGGACTCGGAGCCGACTGTGTCGTCTACACGAGCCAGGCCGAGACACGTCCGCATGAGGCCATTCACGAGCTGACGGCGTTCCTGGGCGCCGGCACCAACGTCGTAGCCACCTCGTTGGTGTGGTTGATCTACCCTCCTCACGCCGACGCCTGGCTCACTGAGCCCCTGGAGGCGGCGTGCCTCGCCGGTGGTACCACCATGTACGTGAACGGCGTGGACCCGGGGTTCTCGGGGGACCTCCTGCCCCTTGCCGCGCTGAGCCTCACCGGCAGAGCCGACACCGTCCTCGTGCAGGAGATCTGCGACTACGGCTCCTACGACGACGCCGAATTCACCGGCGTCAGCTTCGGCTTCGGCACCACGCCGGACACGGTCCCGATGCTCTTCCTGCCCGGGGTCCTGTCCTCGATCTGGGGTGGACCCGTGCAACTGCTGGCCGACGAACTCGGAGTCGAACTCGAGGAGCTCCGTGAGCGCTACGAGCCGTGGGTGGCCACGGAGTCCATCGACTGCACGATGATGCGCATCGAACCTGGTGAAGTGGCTGCCGTCCGGTTCGCCGTCGAAGGCATCGTCGGCGGTGAGCCGAGGATCGTGATGGAGCACGTCAACCGCTTGACGTCTGCCGCGGCTCCCGACTGGCCGACCGCCCCCGAAGGCCGGCCCGGCGTCCACCGTGTCGTCGTCACGGGAAGCCCGGGCGTGGAGATCAACACCCATCTCGGCCTTGACGGCATCGACCACAACGTCGCCGGCGTGATCGCCACCGCGGCGAAGGCCGTCAACGCCATCCCGGTGGTGTGCGCCGCTCCGCCCGGACTCGTGTCGCTGCGCGACCTTCCCGTGTCACAGGTCGGCGGCTTGATGCGATGACGCCGACGCGACGGTCGAACCCCGCACCGGCCCGGCCGACGCGCAAGGTCGGCCGGGCGCAACTGCGCGGGGACAGGACCCGGGACGCCATCATCGGAGAGACCGTCCGCTGCATCAACGAGGAGGGGTCTGCCGCGGCCAGCGCCAATCACATCGCCGAGCGTGCCGGTGTGACCTGGGGCGTCATCCAGTACCACTTCGGTGACCGCAACGGGCTGCTCTCGGCTGTCATCGCCGACGGCTTCCGGCACTTCCGCCGTGCCATCGAATCCGTCCCGCTCCCTGACGGAACGACTCGCCAACGTGTCGAGGCGGTCGTCGAGGCCGCCTGGGAAGCGTTCTCCAGTCCGGAGTCACGGGCGAGCTTCGAGATCCTCATCTCCGCCCGGCTCGGCCGGGACCGGGCACGGGTCGACGAGTTGGAAGGCATGGCGCGTGACATGCGGCGGCTCAGCGGGGTGCTCGTCGGGGAACGGGTCGACTTCGGCGACAACAACGTGGTCGTCGGCGAGGTGCTGTGGGCGACGCTCCGAGGGCTGGTGATGGCGCAGATGGTCGCGTCGAGGACGATCGACTCGTCACGGGAACGGGAACTCCTCGTCGATCTGATCACTGGCCTGCTCGACGGTGTCCCAGCCTGAGGCCTCCCCTGCTCGACCTCGGCTACCGACCGGAGGAACCTGTCGCGCCGGCGGACGCTGATCAAGGTGCGTCATCAGCTTGTACAGGCTGAGGACGACCACCGCATGTCGTTACTCAGTAGGGCGCAGCGAGCTCGGTGAACATCGGAAAGTGCTTGATGTTGCACGTGAGTAGTCGTGCGTTTGCACGCAGTGCCGTCGCCGCAACGACGAGATCGGCGCCATCGATAGATCGATGGCTGGGCAGCCATGCACGACCGAGAGCGCCGGCGTCAACTGCGACGTCGACGTCGACCGGGTGCCAGGTCAACGTCCCGAGTAGGGCCAAGGTGACGACCTCTTCGGTCGGCCGCATACCGGCCAGGACCTCCACGCGGGTCATCTCGCTTGCGTGAAGCGGTCCCTCTGCTTGCTCGCGCTCGAGCACCTCGGCAGCACCTGGGTGCCCCCGCAGGTAGTCGATGAGTACCGATGTATCAACAAGCGCGGTCATGAACCGCGGTGGTGCAGGCGCCCACCGGAGCGCCGCTCTTCCACCCAGTCGGCGCCGTCGGTGTCCCGGTCCGCCCATGATCCGAACGCACGCCGCATGTCAGCAAGGTCGTCCTCGCTGGATCGCTGCGTGCCGTAGACGATCTCCACGGCATCGCGGATCAGGGCCGATATGGATCGACCGGTTCGCGCCGCCTCGGCGTCGAGGGCACGACGCTCCTCGGCAGTCAGCGAGATCTGCGTTCGTTGCATGATGTAAGTATACATCACTCCCCTTCTGCCAATTCCGCCAACGCATGGGCCACTACCCGGTCCCGTTCGTCGGTGGCGTGTTGCTTTCGGAGCGCAGCCGCCTGGGAGGCGTGGCCGGCACGCCGCATGAGTTCGGCCACGCTTGCGCCGGTTGCAGCCGACCACGTGAGGCCGGAATGGCGGAGGTCGTGGAAGCGCAGGTCACTCCTCCCGATGCCCGACCTGGCAGCCGACCAGGCGACACTCAGCGACCGATCGGTCCCGGTGACAATGAGATCGTCCGGACATTGCCGTCGTGCGAGTGACGTCGATCGTGACGAGCCCGTGCCCGAGGTCCACATCCATGCGCCGCGAACCACGCACTTCCCCTCGCCTGAGCTGACACCACGCCGCCAGGACGACGGCGATCCGGAGGTCTTCCGGCATCAGCTCCGCCATCGCCTCCACCTCGGCCATGGTGGCAACCGGACGCTCGGGGGCTCGTTCGACGGAAGCTCCACGGACCTGGCACGGACTCTTCTCGACGATGTCGTCCGTCACTGCGGACCGCATGATCGAAGACATCAGTCGGTAGGCCTTGGCCGCCGTAGTCGGACGAGTGCGAGCGATCCCCGCACGCCATCGCCGAACATCAGCGGTACCGATCGAGGGCAGGGGCACGGATCCGAAGGTCGGATCGATATGGCGGGCAAGTAGCCACGCGTAGAGCTCGACCGTCCGTTAAGCCAGGTCGATCCTCTGATCGAGCCACTCCTCGGCGTACCTGCCGAAGGCAATTTCCGCATCCATGCCGACCCACCGCTCGTCGCTCGTGACGAATCATTCGCGGCAGGCCCATTGCCCCGCGATCAACCAGCGCGAACACTACGACCGAGGAGCGACGCGGAACGCCCGGTCGACGTCCGAGCCGACGCCGGCCCGCCGTGGTTCTCATGACACCAGATTTGGTATCATGAATGCATGGACGCTGCAGTGCTGCTTCAGGAAGCCCGTCGCAGGAGTGGCCTGTCTCGGAGGAAGCTCGCCCGACGCGGAGGCACCTCGGCCTCCACGTTGTCCGCCTATGAGTCGGGAGCTTCGGTCCCTTCCGTCGCTACCTTGGAGCGCCTGCTCCGGGCCGCTGGATTCGAGGCCGAAGTCAATCTGAGGCCGGCGCCTCCGAACGACGAGCGGGAGCTGACCGAGAAGATCGAGGTCTTGTTCTCCTTCGTCGACGCCCTCCCACGACGTCAACGGGGCCCGCTCGACTACCCCAGATTCGGCACGGCAGGGGCACCCCGCCGATGAGGCCGATCCTCGATGCGGTCGTCGAGCTGCACGACAGCCTCGATGCAGCGAGGATCCCTCACGCCTTCGGAGGGGCCTTCGCCCTGCTGTGGTGCACCGGCGAGCCGAGGACCACAGTGGACATCGATCTCAACATCTTCGCCTCCCCGATTCAGGCACGGCATGTCCTCGACGCGTTGCCGGAAGGCATTGTCGCTTCCGATGAAGAGGAGACGCAGCTGAGGACTGCCGGCCAGTGCCGGTCGATGTTCGACGGAATTCCCGTCGACATCTTCTTGGACACGACCCCGTTCCACGACGACCTGCGCCTTCATGTCAACGAACATCATCTGGCCGACAGGAAGCTCCCCTTCCTCGGCTGCAATGACCTTGCCATCTTCAAGGCCTTCTTCAATCGCCGTAAGCACTGGGCGGACATCGAAGAGATGCTTCGGGCAGGTCGGCTCGATGTCCCGTACGTGATCGGATTCCTGGGCGAGTACCTCGGACCTGACGACGAACGTATTCGTGAGCTGCTGACCATCCGCGACGAAATTGCAGGCCCACCAGTTTCCTGACTCCCCCAGCTTCCCGAGCGTGTCGCTCAGCGGCTCGGGCTGAGTGCACGGCGAAGTGGCCACCCGTCGCCTCTCGTCACTCAGTCGGTGGTGAGCGCCGTGTTCCGCGCAAGGACCGCGAAGTCCGCGTCAGCATGGAGGATGGGCACCTTCGCACGGATCGCGATTGCTGCGATCAGACAGTCGATCAGTTTCCGCGGAGTTTCGCCGTATCGGCGGCAGCTGCGATAGAGCGCTGCAGCTTCCTCGTAATCAGCCGACTCGGTCGGCAGCAACGTTGCTGTCGCGAGCAACCTCCGGAGATCGGAGAGATGCCGATCGTCTCGAGCACCGGCGAGAATCTCCATCCATACCGGCTCGCAAACGGCGATGTCCGTTCCGAGGAGTTCATCGACGCGGAGACATGCAGGACTCCCCGTGTCCCGCAGGAACTCGATCCACGCCGAGGAGTCGACCAGAATCACGAAGTTCGGCTGGAGCGGAGTTCCTCGAGGTCGCCCTCCCACCCGGAACCTCGCAATGCCCGGGCGTCGTCTATCGACAGCGCTTCGGCAGCGAGCAGGCGCAACGCAAGGTTGACGGCCTCACGCTTTGTCGACAGGTGGTAGCGCTGCATCACGGCCCGACAGGAGTCGTCGTCGACATCAATGTTTGTGCGTGTCATACACCAAGAATACACCAGACCACTCGGCCCCCCGCAGTTCAAGGGATCCACGGCCTACCCGTCAGCGGCCAGGCTCCGGTCGCTGCTTCGACAGCAGCTCCAGTGAATGGGGAACGTCAGGAGCAGGACCGAGCACACATCTGCTCACACCCCCCAGCGTCCCGCGCTGACGTCAGAGGCAGAGCCAGCCCTCGAGTGCACGGGTCTCAGCGATGTCGGGCCGACCTCCTGATGGAGGGTCCGGGTAGAATGAGGTCATGTCCGAGCAGCGAATTCCCGCTCCGCAGGCGAATGGCAACCTCGAGCCCTTGAGTGAGGAGGACCGCGTCTGGCTCGCAGAGCGTCTCGTCGAGTACAAGGATCTGCTCGAGTTCCTCCACGCCAATTGAGGCTTCCCACGCTGGCCATCGTCGTGGCGATCTACCATTCGATCCGTCAGGACGACGAGTGGTTCGACGAACCTGACGAGCTGGATCGGATCGAGCGAATTCTCACTGAGCTGTAGCGGGAGGAGGATCCCGTGATTGCCGCTGCTACAGCGGTCGGCCGGATTGCTCGCTCTCAAGCGTTCACGGGGGGAACAAGCGGACGGCCCTTCTCATCGGAAGATGGATACTCGACAGGAACGGTGTAGCCGGGCTCAGGTTCATTCCAGAACATGACAAGGAGCTTGGCAATCTCCTGCTCTCCGCGGCCAGGGGCATCGACGAGACCCAGCATGTAGTGGACCTGTTCGAGTCTCGCCGGTAGCCGGATCAGGGTTCGGGCGGAACTGCGAGTCCACCACATCGGATTGAACTACGAATTGAGGGATGGAGGAACCTTCTGCCCGCTCCGCACTCGAATCGGAACGGGTGTCGGCATCGGACCGGGTGCACACGTTGAGGACCGAACTCGCGTGGCTCGCCGGCGATTCAGATGACGCAAATGGCGACGACGAGCACGACCCCGAAGGTTCGACAGTGGCCTTCGAACGCGCCCGGGTGGCCGCCCTTCTTACCGACGCCGAGTCCAATCTGAAGGATCTCGACTGGGCCCTGACGAAGCTGGAGGCCGGGAGCTACTCGGTGTGCGAAGTCTGTGGAAGAGAGATAGCGCGAGAACGACTCGAAGCGTTGCCCGCGACCCGCAGCTGTGTTGTGTGCGCAACAGCGACACACGACAGCTGAGAACCGGCCGTGGTCCACCTCTTGCCGAGCACCCTCAGCGGTCAGAGCTGATGCAGTGCAGCCATCACGACTGGGGTGGGCGTCGGTCCGGTCGATTGCGGCCGATCCTGTCGGATCCGGGTCCGAGGCCCGGAACCTCCACTGTTGTCGTGAGCAGCTCGGCGTCCTCCCGGACAGTACCGACGTCGGCCAGGTCCGGTTACGAGAAATGGGTGAGGGGTCGCTCCAGGCGAGTGCCGTCGACGGTCACGTCGACCTTCTCGTTGTAGAAGGCGACCAGTCCGGCGATCGGCAGCAGCTGCCGGGTCGGGAAGTCATAGGCCCAGGCGAGATCGGGTAGCAAGCTCCCGTCGACGGCAACCGACCAGTAGGAGCTGGTCGTACCTTTGTACGGGCAGGAGGTCACCGTGTCGCTCGCCCGCAGATGTTCGAGATGGACGTCGAGGCGATCGAAGTAGTACCTGGTCGGCAATCCGGTCTCGAAGACCATGACGGTGCGGGACGATTCGGCGAGCACGACGCCGTCCAGCTCAATTCTGACTCGGCGGTCCGATCGCAGGGCGTCGACCCGGGTGTAGGGATTTCGAGGGTGGACGAACACCTCTTCCTCCTCCTCGAACCAGCTGTCCAGCGCCGACCAGTCGAAGCGGACCGTCCCGGTGATCCCTTCGAGATCCGACGCGATGTAGTGGTGAGCGACACCTCGACGCTCCTCCGCTCCCACACGCACGCCGAGGCGCCGTGCAGTTCCGCGCCGCAGGTGTTCCTCGTGCTCCTCGTCGATCAGGATCTCGGGATCGATGTCGGTGATCGGGATGTAGTACTGCGGGAAGTAGGGCCACTCCCACACGTAGCGGGCATTCCTAGAATCGATGACCACCGAGCCCTGCAGGGTGGCTCGGATGCGCCTCGGGACCGGCTCGACATGGTTCACGGGGACGATCGCCTGGGGGTAGTCGTTCACTTGCGGCCTCACCGGGTCAGAGTCGGATCTGCCCCCAGATCCTACGGGGCCGGCTCGTCATCGACACCGGGTATCGCGTGCACAGAACGGGACCTATGGCACTGAGCCCGTCGACACGTGAAGAATACGCTTGGCGCATGACCGATGGTGAACTGTCGCGACGGTCGCCGGGTGACGAGCCCATCGTGGCCCCCCGGCGCTGCGCCTCCCCGACACCTGCAGCCCCGACACCCGCAGCCCGGTCGGGTGGATGGCGCCGACGGGACCCGAAGTTCCGGCGTCCGGGCGGTCCACCGACGTTCGCTGCCCACGCGGCCGCACCCGTCGCAGTGGTGATCGTCCTTCTCGGCATGGTCGGCGTCTTCGCCCCCTCCACGGTCGGGGCCAGCCCGGCACCGGCGGCGACCTCGGGCGAGGGGGTGGCGGCGCAGGCACGCGCGGCCGGGCTCTCGTCAGACCCGTGGGCCGCCAGAGGAACGGCCGATCCGGCATGGAGCACGCGGACCCTCCAGCCGGCCGTCACGACGACCAGTCCCTGGTCGCTCCAGACAACACCCAATCCGACAGTGCCCTCGGGGACCCTCACCGCCGACGCCTGCGTGAGTTCGTCGTGCACCGCAGTCGGGGACCACGTCGACCCCACGGGCGATCTGGTCACCTGGGCCGAGAGCGAGAACGGCTCCGGCTGGACACTGGAATCGACCCCCAACCCGATGGGCGCATCGGCCAGCGAGTTGCTCGGTGTCGCATGCCCGTCGGCCGACGCATGTACCGCCGTCGGGTTCTCGACGTCCAGCACCGGCGTCACGAGCACCCTGGTCGAGACCTGGAACGGCGCGAGCTGGACGATCCGACCCAGCCCCGTTCCCCCGGGCACCAGCGCGAGCGGGCTCCTGTCGGTCGCCTGCCCGTCGCCCAGCGCCTGCCAGGCCGTGGGCGAGGCAACCGGCAGTGCCGGTGGCGAAACGTCCTTCGCCGAGGGTTGGAACGGCACGGCCTGGAGCATCGAGACGGTGCCGCAACCGGCCGGCTCCACGGGCAGCCGCCTCCTGGGTGTGGCGTGTCCCGCCGCGGGGGACTGCACCGCCGTCGGCGGCTACGGGAGTCCGGGCGGCGTCGGCCTCACCCTGGTCGAGACCTGGAACGGCGCGAACTGGAGTGTCCAGACCACACCGAATCCGGGCGGCGCGACGGGCAGTGGGTTGGTCGGCGTTTCGTGCACCTCGGCCAACGCCTGCACCGGTGTGGGTTCCTACGACACGAGCTCGGACGCATTGCTCGCCCTGGCCGAGGGGTGGAACGGCACGAGTTGGAGCATCCAGAGCACGCCGAGTCCGCAAGGCGCGATTGGTGCGGCGCTCAACTCGGTCTCCTGCACTCTGGGAACGTGCACGGCCGCCGGCTATTCATCGGGTTCGACCCATGCCGACGTTCCGCTAGCCGAGGGGTGGAACGGCACGAGTTGGAGCATCCAGACAATCCCCAGCCCCTCGGACGCGACGGCTGGCGGACTACTGGCGGTCTCGTGCGTCTCGACCACTTCGTGCATCGCCGTCGGGTCCTATGACCGGGGCGCGAACTCCATTCCCGTACCCCTGGTCGAGGCGTGGAGCGCACCGACCTGGAGGGTCGAGACCAGCGCCATGCCCGAGAGCGCGGGCATCAGCTTCCTGAGGGGGGACTCGTGCGTCTCGGCGGCGATGTGCGTCGCCGTCGGCTCCTCCGAGAACGACGTGGGCGCCACCCTCACCTTGGCCGAAGCCTGGAACGGGACGAGCTGGAGCGTCGAGAGCACGCCCAACCCGGCCGGCACCACCAATGCCCAGCTCAACGCCGTGTCGTGCAGCTCATCGAGCGCCTGCACCGCCGTGGGCTATTACTACCAGAACGCCACCGGCGCCACCCTCACCTTGGCCGAATCGTGGAACGGCCGGACCTGGAGTATTCAGAGCACGCCGAATCCGGCCGGCACCACGACCAGTGGGCTCTTCGGGGTGTCGTGCACCTCGTCGAGCGCCTGCACCGCCGTGGGCGAGGGTGCGGCCGAGCCGCTGGCGGAGGTGAGGAGCGGAACGGCCTGGACCATCCAGGCCACCCCGATGCCGGCCGGATCGGTGTCGACGATCTTCTTCGGCGTGTCGTGCACCTCGGCCACGAGTTGCACGGCGGTCGGGATGGACACCCTCAACGGTGGCGACGCCCAGACCCTGGCGGAGCGCAGCAACGGCGCCGGTTGGACGATCCAGACGACGCCGGATCAGCCCGCGGGTGCCAACATTCTCTCGGGCGTGTCGTGTCCGACCGAGACCGCCTGCGTCGCCGTAGGGAGCTTCGAGAACACCAACGGCACGGTGTCGCTGGCTGAGGCGTGGAACGGCACCGACTGGACCATCGAGGACACACCCGATCCGACCACGGCGGCCGACGCTCCCGGCCTGGCCGCGGTTTCATGCACCTCGGCGTCAGACTGCGCCGCCGTCGGGAACTACTCGATCTACAACCTTCCGGTCGCATTCGCCGAGGCGTGGAACGGCACCACCTGGACCGTTCAGGGCGTCCCGAGCCCGGCTGGCAGCGTCTCCAGTCTGCTGGACGGCGTGACCTGCACATCGGGCGGCTGTACGGCGGTCGGCTACCGCCAGGGCAGTTCGGGGGTCCAGGTGACGCTGGCGGTCGACAACCCGGGTGCCGTGGGCATCGCCGCGGACCCCGCTGGCCCGGGCTATTGGTTGGTCAACGGTGCAGGAGTGGTCGCCCCGCACGGCAGCGCCACGTTCCATGGCGACGCCCGATCGCTGACCTTGGCCCAGCCTGTCCGGGGCATCTCGGCCACGTCGGACGGCAGGGGCTACTGGCTGGTGGCCGCCGATGGGGGCGTCTTCGCCTACGGCGATGCTTCCTTCCACGGATCGGCGGGCTCGATCCATCTCAACCAGCCGGTCGTGGGGATGGCAGCCACCCCTGACGGGAAGGGGTATTGGCTGGTGGGCGCCGACGGGGGCGTCTTCGCCTACGGCGACGCCAGGTTCTACGGGTCCCTGCCCGCGCTCGGGGTCCACGTCTCGGACATCGTCGGGATCGCCACCGCCCCGTCGGGGAACGGGTACCTGCTGGTCGGATCGGACGGCGGCGTGTTCGCCTTCAGGACCGCGGTGTACCACGGGTCGCTGCCCGGCCTCGGCGTCACCGTCACCGACGTCGTGGGCGTCGCTCCGTCGGCCAACGAGAGCGGGTACCTGCTGGTGGGCGCCGACGGCGGTGCATTCTCGTTCGGGTCCGGCGCGCCCTATGAGGGGTCGCTACCGGGCGACGGCGTGTCGGTGACCGATGTCGTGGGCATGGCCCTCACCCCCGATGGCGCGGGCTACTGGATGGCCGAGGCCACCGGTCCCGTATGGAACTTTGGGGACGCCGGCGACCTCTGACGCTTCTGACTCACCACTCCCCCGCCGGCCGAGTACTCCGATTCGATCCACGTCTGCTGATTCGCCCCGGATCTGGTGGAGAGCCTCCGCGGACAGCAGGGCGACTCACACCGAGCTCAGCACCGCGAGGGGCCACCGATTGCGAGGGCGTGCAAGACCGCTCACCCTGGTTGAAGAACCTGGTCAAAGGTGCCAATGCGGTCTAAGCCGGCGCAGCTGAGAGCGCCAACTACGGCACCAAGCCAGTCGAGCTGGGAATGCTCGAGCCGGTCCTCAACCACGAGTGGGCTCACCCCTGCCGACGAGCGACTCAGCAGTGGAGGAGACCGTGTGGTTCGAAGCCGCCTTCGCTCTGTTCGGTTGGCGCTGACTGGTGGGACGAGCGGGATGGATGAGATGCTCGGAAACCGGAAGAGAAAGCGGTACAGCCATGAAGAACGACATCACCGAACTGCTGGGTATCGACGTACCGATCCTCGCGTTCAGCCACTGCCGGGACGTGGTGGCCGCCGTGACGAGGGCGGGCGGACTCGGCGTGCTCGGGGCAGTGGCCCACAGCCCCGAGCAGCTCGAGATCGACCTGGACTGGATCGAGGCGGAGGTGGGTGACAAGCCGTACGGCGTCGACTTGATCATCCCGGCCAAGTACGCAGGCGACGAGGGCGGCGGCTACACGGCAGCCGACATCGCAGCGCTGATCCCCGCCGAGCACTGGGAGTTCGTCAACGACATCCTCAGGCGTTACGACGTCCCCGAGCTGCCCGAAGACGCCCGGGGCGGGGTGTTCCGCATCGAGGAGGACACGCCGGCGCCATTCTCGGCTCTGTCCGCCGGCCCGCAGCTCGACATCGCACTGAGTCATCGGACCGCGTTCGTGGCCAATGCGCTGGGCTCACCACCTCAGCACATGATCGATCGCTGCAAGGAGGAGGGCCGACTGGTTGGCGCATTGGCCGGCAAGGCCGTGCACGCAGAGCGGCATGTCCAGGCCGGGGTGGACATCATCATCGCCCAGGGAGGCGAGGCCGGCGGACACACCGGCGAGATCGGGTCGATGGTGCTCATCCCCGAAGTGGTCGATGCCGTGGCGCCGGTGCCCGTGCTCGGTGCGGGCGGTATCGGGCGCGGCCGCCAGATGGCCGCCGCCATGGCGCTTGGGGCCCAAGGCGTCTGGTGCGGCTCGGTCTGGCTCACGACGGACGAGGCCGAGACGAATCCTGCGGTCAAGGCGAAGATGCTGGCTGCCACCAGTGCCGACACCATCCGGTCGCGGTCGCGGACAGGCAAGCCGGCCCGCATGCTCAAGTCGGCGTGGACCGAGGAATGGGACGACCCCACCCATCCCGCGCCCCTGGGCATGCCGCTCCAGCCGATACTGACCGCCCAGGCCATAGAGCGCATCGACCGCGGCTCGGTCCGGTCCGGATCGGGCGCCGAGAAGCTGGCCAACTACTTCGTGGGCCAGATCGTCGGCGCCATGAACGAGACCAAGCCGGCGGCGACCGTGGTCTACGACATGGTCGACGAGTTCATCACGGCCATCGAGTCGGTGTCCGCCCAGATGAATGCCTGACGCCCCGCCTGGGCCTCGTTCTACAAGGAAGCTTCGACCGGGGTCAGCACCTCTGCGCAGCTGGCCAGCACCGACTCGGACCAGACGACCGAGCCGGCGGTGAGGCGCATGTCGAATTCGAGGTAGGCGCCGCCGAGAAAGGTGTCCACCTCGAGCCGGTGGACGGGATCCACACCGGACATGGCCGGATAGGTGATCGATGCCGGGCCGGTGAACCGCAGCTGGTCGCCGAAGGCATCGGTGCGGATGGCGAGGTCACAGTTCCACCGGATCAGTTCGTGGACCTGGGTCCCGCCCGGGGGGCCCGGCAGGTGGCGCAGCGAGTACATGGGGGTGCCGCTCGGGAGCAGGGCATCGGACAGCTCGGCCTGTAGCCGTTCGGCGGGGGCCACCTCGACCCTGGTCAGCACGCAGTCACCGGGACGGGCCAGCGTGCCCACCGCAGCCGCTGACTCGAGATCGACGGTGATGTCCGCCAGCTTCTTCGGCGCGCCAAGCAGCTCACGGCCGGCGGCCAGCGCGGCCTCGTTGGTCACGTAGATGTAGGGGATGTAGAACCCCGGATTGCCGTCGTCGTCGACGACGTGCAGGATCGAGACGTACTCGCCGTAGGGGCCGAGCGTGCTGGCGCCGTAGTCGGCCACCAGGACGGCGCCGAACGCCGGGTCGTCCAGGTGGAGGCCCCTGGGCACCAGGTCGGAAATGTCGCCGGCGACGGTGAACGTGGCCATCACGGCCCGGCATCCCCAGTACTCGATGCCGCGTTCGGAGTCCATCTGGAACAGGGGCGAGTCCAGCGGTGTGCTCTTCCAGGTCACCATGTGGCCATCATCTCCTCGAAGTCGTAGTCGGTGCGTTCGTAGTTGTCGATCAGGTCCCGGGCGGCATCGAGGGCGAGCACCTCGAGGGTGCCGTCCTCGATGAGCAGGCTCCGTGCGTCACGGAACAGCTTCTCGACCAGGGCATCGCGGCTGAGGCCCTGTGCACCGACCACCTGGAGCGCATCATTGGCGACCTCGTAGGCGGTCCGCTTGGCGAAGACCTGGGCGGTGCGCGCATGGCGCGGCGACGCCCCTGCCGCCTGCTCGCTGGCGCCCGGCAGGTTTGCCTGGGTGTGGGCCAGTGCCGCCCGCGAGTAGGCACGGGCCGTCTCCACCCGTTCGAACATCGCGTACAGGGTGAGCTGGATGTTCTTGTGGCGCGACAGCGGCCCTCCCCCTTGGATCCTCGTGCGGGCGTGGTGGAGCGCCTCTTCGAAGGCAGCACGGGCGACGCCGACGGCGACGTTGGAGATCACCGAGCTGGTGAGGCAGAGCAACTGGTCCTGGAAGGCGGGGTACAGCGGCCCGGGCGGGACGAGGACGTTGCGCTCGGGCACGGCGACGCCATCAAAGAAGATCTCCCCCTGCGGGTCGTCGCGCACACCCATCATGTCCGCCGGGGGCCCCCGTCGGACTCCCGGCTGATCGAGATCGACCACGGCGAAGAGGCTGTGGACCAGGTCACCGTCGCCGCCCGCCTGGGCATGGACCGCTGCATGGGTGGCGATGGGACCCGAGCTGACCCAGGCCGATTTCTGCCCCCGGAGAACCCAGCCACCGTCGACCCGCTCCGCCACCAGCTGGGCACGTCCATAGGTGGACGACTCGGAGTCGCGCACGGAGATGAAGTCGCTCCCATGGTCGGGCTCGGTGATCGCCCAACAGCCGTGGTAGGAGCCCGTCTCATCATCGACCCACGGCACCATGAGGTCGTCCTTCAACTCCTGGCTCCCGAAGTTGGAGATGCACATCACCGGGAGCATGTCGACCAGGAACGCGGTGGCCAGACCGAGACTGCCCCAGCCCAGCTCCTCGAGGACCACGGACTGGGTGAGGGCGGAGAGCCGCTCGTCGGGGCCGCCGGCTTCGGGTGGAAGGAACAGGCGGTGGTAGCCGAGCGACTTCAGGGTCGCCATGGCCGTGAAGAAGGGGGATCCGGGGCTGATCCGCTCCATGGGCGTCATCCTGTCCAAGGACCACGCTGCCGGTCGGAGCACGTCGACCGCGATGCGGTGCGCTTCCTGACGCAGCACGCGCTCGTCGTCGGTCAGTTCTGCCAGGTCAAGGAATTGACCACCCCCGAAAGTGCTCACATGGCAACCGTAGGGGTCGTCTGCCGAAGCGAACAGGGCCGGAAGACTCTGCGCAACTGCCTCCCGGGATCCGGTCCGGACTCCCAGGAGGCCCACCGCTCAGGGTCGAACCACCGCTACCTGACCTCGGCCCCCGAAGGGAGTGTGCTCAGCCTGGAAGGCTGGGGACACTGCACGCGTCCAGACGGTGCCTCTCCCCTGATCGCTGCCGGACCGGTGGGACAATCAGTCAGCGCGCTTGGGCACCTAGCCGATCGTGATGGACAGCGTTGCTGTCGCCGTGTTCTGCGCTGGCGGCTTGGTCTTGGTCTTCTTGTCCACGACCTGGACGGTGAAGTCGTAGGTCCCTGCCGTCTTGGCCTTGCCCGAGATCACGCCCTTCGAGCTGAGCTTGAGGCCAGGGGGCAGCGGAGTCGATCCGGGGACGAGGGACCACTTGTAGGGAGGATTCCCGCCGCTGGCAGCGAGGGTTGCGGAGTACGAGACCTTGTTGGTCTTGCTGTAGACGGAGCCGCTCGGGAGGGAGGTGGTGGTGATCCCGATCGAAAGGACGGTCAGCGTGACTGCCTGGGTGGCGTTCGGGGCGGTGCCATTGGCGGCACCGAAGGTGATCGGGAAGGAGCCCGAGACCGTCGGGGTGCCCGACAGCACGCCGGCTGCGAAGGTCACGCCGGTGGGCAGGGTGCCCGTCTCGTTGACCGTCGGCGTCGGGAAGCCGGTGGTCGTGACAGTGAAGCTGCCGGCCGTGCCCTTGGTGAAGGTCGCCGAGTTGGCCGACGTGATGGCCGGGGCACTGGTGATCTCGTAGCTCAACGTGCCGGTGGAATTGAGGTAGCCATTTCCCGATGCCGGGGTGAACACTGCGTACAGCGTGTCGGTTCCCACCGGGAGGCTGGAGGTCTGCACCGTCGCCATCCCGCCGGTCACGGTCTGCGGGGAGCCGATCGGTGTCGTTCCGTTCTCGAACTGGACCGTGCCGGTGGCGGACGAGGAAGAGAGCGTGGCCGTCAGGGTCACTTGCCCGCCGGACGCCTGTGAGCCGGTCGGTGATGCGGTGAGGGTGGTGGCGGTCGGCGCGGGATAGACCTGGGTCCAGGTGCCGGCCGAGGAGTTGATGGAGATGTCCGCCGAGTCGTACCTGGTGTTCGGCGGCAACCCTGGCTTCGTCGTCTTCAGACGGAGTTGGTAGAGGTTCTCGTAGCCGCTGCCAAGCGCGTTGTGGTTGGGCCAGTCGGCGATCAGGGTGGCGATCGACTCGTCGTCGCTGGCACCGGTCTCGACCGGAAGCGTCGACGTGTTCAGCGGTGCGGGGGCAGACGTGTTGGGGTACACCGTCGACGACCCGAGCACATCACCGTTCCACGTTCCGGGAGCGGTGCCGCTGACCGGCAGATAGCCGTAGAGGGTGGCCTTCGTGTCCCCGGCCCGGATGACGCCCGTGCCCAGGACGTACGCCGCGACGGGCGAGTCGCTGAGGTTCCCACTGGTGACCTGATGGCCTGATGCGTCGTAGAAGACGAGTGCGCCGACGGAGCTGGCATCCGGCTCCCAGGGCGGTGCCGTCCCGGTGGCACCTGCGGTGGAGGCGAGTGCGGCCAGGCACGCGCTCGCGGCCAACACGGCCCCGAGGAGAGCGGCGATGATCGCTCGGAGCGTGACGCGATGGATGGGATTCCTCATGGGTGTTGGCCTTTCATGGACGGCCTCGACGAGACGGAGGCGTGTCGGGCTCGCTGATTGGTGCGAAGGGGTTTCCCTCTAAGACCTGTAGACATTACCCAGTACTCCGCACAATCATCGTTGTTTCACTCATGGCGACAAGTGTCAGCGAGGATTAGGCGATGACACGCAGAGATCGTCCTGATGCCACAAGCGCCCGCGCGGTGGCGCAGGGCGGCCGACGAGATGCGCAGCGGTTGGCACCGACACTCGGCAGATCCCGCCAACGGGGCCACGCTCATCGGCCCTCACCTTCCCAAGCTGAGTTCCGGACCAGCCACTGACCTGGGTCTTCGTCTTGAGCTCCGTCAGCGGCTCAGTCGCACCCCCCCGCCCCGGCCCGTGTCAGACGGAGACGGGCGTGAAGCCGCCCGTCCACTGCAGGTCCTGCAGGCGGGCCGGCTTGGAGAAGTCCACCGAGGCCAGGTCGACCACGTAGGTCTCCGGGTTGCCGATCATCCGGTAGGCGTAGCGGGGGGTGCTCAGGTTCAACACAGCGTCCCAGACGGTTACCTCGGGCACGAGGTCCTTGCCCATGACCTCCTTGATAGCGCCCGCAGGGATGTCGAAGGCGTTGCACACGTGCAGCGCCAGCAGTTCGGCCTCGTGTGCGTCGGCCACCTGGTCGACGAGCCGGAGGACGCTGAAGAGGCGCACGAACCGTGCCGCCGGGGTGTAGTCGGCCGGAATGCCGCGCAAGCCCTCCCCCTGGCCGGGTGCGGACAAGGTGAGGCCCCCGACCA
>Ga0182014_10002185_pt1 | contig 24943 bp, 25 predicted proteins | sample 612S2DmetaG_FD_120489 | JGI IMG/M metagenome (GOLD analysis project Ga0182014, IMG submission 120489) | Permafrost microbial communities from Stordalen Mire, Sweden - 612S2D metaG | ecosystem: Environmental > Terrestrial > Soil > Wetlands > Permafrost | place: Sweden: Stordalen | collected...
GCCCAGGAATATTGGCCGCAACCCACCGGTCCATGACTGATGTGCACCATGTCCTTGATGGGACCCCACACCACACCCTTCGCGCCGGCGTAAGCGCAGCCGCGAATCGTCATCACGCCCGGAATGGTTTTGAGGTTAGACTTGACTCCGCAGTCGCCCTTGCCTTCTTCAAAAGTCGCAAGGTGCTTGGCGCGCTTTTTCGCCGTCTTCTCAGGATAGGCCGTGAGAACCTCGCCGATCATCTGCTTGTTGCGTTCTTTGATCTCTTCAACGCCAGCATTATCGCTCATGATGAACCTCACTTGGGTGTATTTGTTGAAACGGGCGCCATTCGCATTGCGATGGTGGCGCCCGTGGAGGAAGGAAATCTTACGCCGCGACTTCGGTAGCTTTCTTGCCGATCAGCGACTCGTCGACGTTCTGGATGATGCCGTGTTCCATCAGCATCTCTTCAAGCTCATCCATGGTGATAGGCGTGGGAATCACACCCTGACCGGCGTTCTCGTGAATTTTCTTCGCTAAGGTGCGATAGTGCTCGGCCTGCGCAGAATCGGGCGCATACTCAATCACTGTCATGCGGCGAAGCTCGGCGTGCTGCACAACATTGTCGCGGGGAACAAAGTAGATCAGCTTACTGCCTAGCTTCTTGGCCATATTCTCGGCCAGCTCCAGTTCCTTGTCGGTCTGGCGCTCGTTGCAGATGAGTCCGCCCAGACGCACGCCGCCCGAATTGGCATACTTCAAAATGCCTTTGGAGATGTTGTTGGCCGCGTACATGGCCATCATCTCGCCCGACATAACGATATAGATTTCCTGCGCCTTGTTCTCGCGGATAGGCATCGCGAAGCCGCCGCAGACAACGTCGCCGAGCACGTCGTAGGAAACGTAGTCGAGGTTCTCGTAGGCGCCGTTCTCTTCGAGAAAGTTGATGGCCGTAATCACGCCGCGGCCGGCACATCCTACGCCCGGTTCCGGGCCGCCGGATTCAACGCAGCGAATCTTCTGGTATCCGTACTTCATCACCTCTTCGAGCTCGATGTCCTCGATGGTGCCCTTCTCCGCCGCCAGGCTGAGAATGCTGTTCTGTGCCTTCGCGTGCAGGATGAGACGCGTTGAGTCTGCCTTTGGATCGCAGCCGACGATGAGAATCTTCTGCCCCATCTCAGCCAGCGCCGCCAAAGTGTTTTGCGATGTGGTGGACTTTCCGATTCCGCCCTTGCCGTAGAATGCAATCTGCCGCAGCTTAGCCATCGTATCCTCCTCGGTTCTGTTTTTCGTTCTCGATTCTCAAAATCTTTCATCCACGTCTTCATCTGCTCACAGGAAAACAGCGACGGGATGACTGTCGGATCAAGAATGCTGAATGTCGATAAGCATCCTCTCGCTCCGGTGTACGTTTATCTATGTGCAATCCCCGTGCCAAACCGAATAAATAACTAAGTCGTGCATCTTCAATGCCTTACTAATGAATGTCTTCCTGTGTCGAATGCGACAATCGAGAGCTTCTTTGTAGCGAATGCGACGGAGCAGCCACCAAGGCCTTCACTCAAGATGCTGTCTCTTCGACAATTCGGCGACGAATTCGCCCAAGGACATCGAGATGCGCTCTATGTTGTGCTTCTCAAGGAAACGCGCTTCGTTGCTCGTTGGATCTTCCGGCAGAATGGCCCAATGCTTCTCCGATGAGCGCTTGATGATCTGGCGCGCAAACAGCCGCTCCAGTTGTGTTGAGAATCTGCAGCCCAGGAAGAGAAAGCTTCTTCCTTTGCGTATCTCTTGCACGGAAACTGGAATGGGCGTCTGTATATCGATCTCTGTCAACACTTCAACAAAGTCGGAGTCGGATACAAGATAGTTATGGGCCGGCCAAACCGAGCCGAGAGGCTGATAGAGCAGAGTCTTCCAGTCAACATAGGGTTTGTCGGTCTCTGCCCCAGCGTATGCGCCGTCCGACGTATAGTAGTGGACCCAATTGCCGAAATGTTCCGACTGGCTTACGCCCTGCGCCATGCCCCAACCGGGACGCAAGCGTAGAACTTTTTGCGGAAGATCGTCGTACCAGGCATGAACAACCAACGGCAGCGCGGGCAGGCTCATCAGCAATGTGTGCAGCGAGGTGGGCTGCGCTTCGCCACTGAATGCCTCGGTCATTGCGTTGGTTACTGTGCTGCGATGCTTGAAGTTTTCAATGAATTGCGCAGCCGCGCCTAGGTTGTTTCTGACTTTGTGGGGCACACTGCTCTTCGATGTCAAATGCCCCACAAGAGCTTTAGGTGAATCAGGCAATTGACGCGCCGCGCCGTCAAAGGCCAGCACTCCCGGTCCAAGATAAGGAATCGCATTACCGCGGTCGAGTGCTCTTGCAATCGAATCCAGCGGAGTGTCGTTCAAGCCGGCACCTCGTCTTCCAAAAGCCTTCGCGCTTCAACCGTGATTGGCAGTGTTGTCGCAGCGTCCATTGCAGGCAGCTCCAGCCGCCATCCATTGGCGAGTGTAACCAGCCCGCCCCACATCTCCGGTTTTTCAGTTTCGACAATTTGTTCTTCCAGGTCCTTCTTTGCAACATATGCGGAAAGCACGCCAGAATGATTTCTGCGGATCATGACCTTCATTGCGTTCCTCCATTCGACTGCGCCGGCGCCAGCTCGTGCTCGAAGCATCCTACGACTCGATTGAGCGTGAACTCGACCATGTTGACAACGGTTCCCGAGTCGGTGTGATGGCCCACTTGTACAACCTCTCCCGCATCGCCGCTTCGAACCAGCAGAGCCCCCGGCGGTTGCTCCGGGAACGATCCGTCGTTGAACAGGTCACCGGCTGCCTGGACGTGCTGGCCCCACTCGTAGCGCGGCGCAATCGTTTCCATCATGCCCTTTCCTCGGCAACAAGAACTTCTGCGAGCTCGAGCTCTTTTCGCTTCATGCCCACACGGAAACCACTCTCAAGAAACTCGACACCGTAGATATAGTATTGCTGCAAGAAAGTTCCAATCGAGATGACATATCCTTCGTCGCCTTTGTTGACGAGGACCTCGCCAACATCCTTTCCTGGAAAGGTGCCGTCGTTGCGCACCATAAACCTGGACCGGACCTTTTGCCCGTATTCAAACTGCGGGGGCCCATCCAACTCCACGTCCCAGCCATCGCGCACAATCTTCGACATCTCAGCGCCTCCCTTCTTCACGGTTCGACGATTTCATTTGAAGAACGGCGTGCCCGTCTTCGAGGGGATTCCGGGCTTCAATCAATCTTTCCGCTACCAGCTCGCGCACCAGAGGATCTGCATCTTTACGCATGGCATCGAGAGCCCCGATAGGAACCCGCCCTGCCGACTCATAGCGAACGCGAATGTCGGGATGGAAGCGCAGAGGCAGTAACTGCGCAGGAGTCAGCCGCTCGGCAACCGCAAGACAAACGGAAGGATCTGCATCGTTCACTAACTCCAACAGCCACTCGGCAGAGATACGCTGCGCAACCACGCGCCGCACCTCGGGGTCGGGATCGTCGATCATGTGCTTCAGGTGCGCCACACCGATGCGCTGAGCAACCACCTGGCGCACAAAGTAGTCCGGGTCCGACATCATTGGCATCAACTCTTCCCCCTCAAGATGGGAGGCGATGCGAATCCGCACCTCGCGATGCGGGTCGTCGCGCAGCCGCAACAAAAAACGGCGAGGAAGCCGCAGGGCCGCGTTCCAGCGCACCGATTCGTCTTCATCGTTGAGCAAGGCGGTGAGCCGGAAGACATCGGCATATTTGGCCGCTGCCGCACGCACTTCAAAGTAGGGATGAGTAAGAAAATCGTTAGCCAGGCCGGAGTTGGTCTTGAAAAACTCCTCGATGCGCGAGGGAGAGCGATCCTGGACACAGATGTGCTTCTGCCGGCAGCGATCTTCGCGAATCAGTTCGCGGTGAACGCAGCCGGCGCAGCACACTTCGCGTCCCTGCCAGTCCAGCGCTTTCTCCGGTTTGCGCAGCAACATGCGTCCCTCCTCTCCAATGCCTCAGCGTCTGACGAGTGCGTCCACCGGAACGAGCGTCGAGGCCGGCGCGCATGACTGCGCGGTTACCCCCGGCGTTGTGACGACGAATCCTGTGAGCGAACGGCTGTCAATGAAATCCACTATCGCTCCATTCAGCAATAGACGGCTCGCACTGTCGAGAAAGATGCGCAGCCCCGAATGAGTCCAAACGGCCTCGTCCGCGCCCGGATCAGCAGCGAGATCGAATTCGATGGCAAGGCCAGAGCACCCGCCGGGCCGGACCTTGAGCCGGAAGCCTGAGTTGGGATCACTCGCGCATCGCGTCATGCGGCGAATGAACTTCTCCGCCGCCGGCGTCAATTCCATGGATGCTTGCTTTGTCTCGCTCATCTACACCGCCGCTGCGAATCGAGGTACATCCGGGTTGACGATGCATGTCTTCGGCATTGGGCAAATTGCGGCACACTGAGGCTCGTCAAAGAAGCCGATGCATTCGGTGCACTTTGCCGGGTCGATGAAGAAAGCGAAGTTCCTCTCCAGGATCGCGTTATTAGGACATTCATTTTGGCACGCCGAACATCCCGTGCAGTTTGACTCCTTGATCATGTATGCCATTGCGGACCTCTCATCTCTGGACGCTTAAGTTGCAATCAGCGCGCCCTGCCGTATATCGGCGTCGCCACGCTGCTTGTGTTCGATCTCTCCGCTTCGAATTCGCTCCAGATACTCTCTGAAGAAGGCAAGCGCAGACTGCTCGATGTACTCCAGCGCAAAGCGATCTACAGGAAGAATGCCCGCCTTCAGCAGCCCTTCACGCGGGCAGTTGCCAATCCTGGAGATGAATACGGCAACACAGTCGTTGATAGCGCGAATCACGGTTTCCAGGCTTTGTTCTTCGCCGAAGCCTCCCTGACAATAGTTATCCACCCTGCGATGACCGACAAACTTCACTCCTGCAGTACTGACCTCGTAAACCTGAAACTCTCTGGCGTGGCCAAAGTGTTGGTTGATGCGTCCTCCGCCCTTGCTTGCAACAGCGATCAGAATGGAGATATCGCTATCTGCGCCGGCAAGCGTCTTCAGCTCTTCATTTCTAGCCGCAACCACGGCTGCGCGTTGCTTTTCGACTTCCTCCTGATACGCGTGACGGATCTCCAGATCGTAGTGAACTTCCATCTCCATAACCCTTTCCGTCGTGAACTCGTTGCTGCGATCTTCGCCCAGCAGGCCCACCGCGTCCGCGCGGCACTGGCGGCAATGGCGCATCATGTTCATCTCCCCCTCGCACGAATCCTGCAACGCCTTCAGCTCTTGCGCGGTCGGCCCGCGTGTTCCGTTGAGTCCGAAGACCGTGCCATGCTCGGGCGCCGAGATCAGGGGCATGATGTTATGCAGAAAGGCGCCGCGCGATTTGACTGCCTTGTTGACTTCCGCCAGATGACGATCGTTGATGCCGGGAATCATGACTGAATTCACTTTGCAAAGAATGCCGCGCTCGGTCAGCATCTCCAGGCCCAGCAGTTGACGCTCGCTCAGAATCCTTGCCGCTTCCACTCCCAAGTACTTCGTCCTGTTGTAGTAGATCCAGGGGTAGATCTTCGCGCCAATCTCCGGATCAATCATGTTGATGGTGATGGTCACGTGATCGATTTTGAGCGCATGAATTCTCTCGACGTATTCGGGAAACATAAGTCCGTTGGTTGAGAGACAGAGCTTGATGTCCGGAGCTGTCCGGCTCACAAGCTCGAAGGTCTTGAACGTCTTGTCGGGATTGGCCAACGGGTCGCCGGGACCGGCTATGCCGAGGACCGTCATCTGAGGAATACTCGATGCCACGGCAATCACTTTCCTGGCCGCCTGTTCCGGAGTCAGCCGTTCACTCACCACACCGGGCCGGGATTCATTCGAGCAATCGTACTTGCGGTTGCAGAAGTTGCATTGAATGTTACAGGCGGGCGCGACGGCTACATGCATCCGCGCATAGTGGTGGTGCGCTTCTTCGCTGTAACAGGGATGGTTCTTCACCTTCTCCCATATCTGCGGCGACAGATCGCCTTGTCCCGCGGCCGAGCCGCAGCCGGACTTGCCGCTTGCGCCCTTGGCGTCGCAGCCCTTACGTTCGCCGCTCAAAGGAGCTGGCTGCATCACGGGCAACTGTGCGAAGGCCTTTCGAGTGCCAAGCTCCATAGCATCCCCCATTGTGTTGGAGTGACCCGAATTCCGGGTGTTGCAAGGATCTATAGCAACTCAGCCACCAAAGTGGATGTGGCAGATGGCGCGTGACTTATGGATGTTTTGCGTTTGTCGCAATTGTGACAAAAGGCGGGAAGCGTCCGGATTTTGTCGCGAATCGACCACTGGGAAACGCGCACCGATGCGGAATGTCAATGCAATCGAGCGATGGATTTTGCGCGAGGAAGGGGAATCGTTACGAGCCAGGGAAGGATCAGAATCGCTTGATCTCTACGCTGTGCTTTCGCAGTGCGTAGCCCATCTGGCGTGCGGTCAAGCCCAGTATCCGAGCGGCTTTGGCTTGAACCCAACCGGACCTCTCCATGGCATCGACCAGGCGCTGGCGTTCAGTAGCGTTTTCTTGCGCGCTGCTCGAACTCTCCGCGGGCTCGGTGTTGTCCGTGCCACTATCGGCAGTAACGCTCGAGCGCTCGGCAATCCTGTGTACCGGCCAGGAGCGCTCCTGTTTCGGCGAGAAGACAGGGAGCGGTACGTAGCCCGCCTGTTGTTGCTGCATCTTGTTCATAGACTTGCCCATCACGAGCGAAAGGCAACTCTCATTGCTGCAAGCAAAATCTTCCACCACGATCACAGAGTCCTTTGCCAGCGCCGCAGTGCGCCGTACGCAACTTTCCAACTCCCGCACATTGCCAGGGAAGTCGCAGGCGCTGAGAACCTCCATTGCGCGTTTGGAAAGAGTGAGCGCGACGCCATGTTCCTCATTGAAACGGCGCAAGAATTCCTTGGCCAGCATCCCCACATCCTCGCGCCTTTCCCGCAAAGGCGGAAGAAGAATGGGCACCACGCTGATGCGGTAGTAGAGGTCAGAGCGGAATTGACCCGCCAGCACCGCTGCTTCCAGGTTCCGGTTGGTTGCCGCCACCAGCCTCACATCCACCTTGATGGTGCGGCTGCCGCCTACGCGCTCAAACTCCCCCTCCTGCAGCACCCGCAGCAGCTTGGCTTGGAACGCACCAGAGATCTCACCGATCTCGTCGAGAAAGAGAGTCCCTCCGTCAGCCAGCTCGAAGCGGCCTTTGCGCAATCCGATAGCGCCTGTAAAAGCCCCACGCTCGTGACCAAACAACTCCGATTCCAGAACGGTCTCAGACAGCGCCGCGCAATTGACGCGAATGTAGGGCTTCTCGCTGCGCGGGGAATACTCGTGAATGGCGCGCGCAAACAACTCTTTGCCGGTACCGGATTCTCCGCAGAGCAGGACCGGCAGATTGCACCGCGCAACCTGCTGAATCTTTTCAACCACTTCGCGAATTGCCGCGCTTTCGCCGATGATCCAGTCGATTCCGTCGTGCTTCGAATCGGTGCGCTGCTCCAGCTCTTTTTCCAGCCGGTGGCGATCGGTCATCAGCCGTTCGCGGTCTCTGGCGACTAGGGTTTGCAGAGCAACGGACTGACCCACCAGGTTGGCAACCATGGTCAAGAATCGCACATCTTCGTCAAGCGTATGCGGAGAGGAGTTCCCATCGAGCCTCTCGATCATGATGGTGCCGACCGTGCGGTTGCCTCCCTTGATCGGGACGCCGACAAACGATCTCTGAATGGAAGCATCGCCGGAGTCCAACTCGCCCCAATCGGCAAACAGTGGACTACCCGCGATGTTTCGCACAACCAGCGGCATCCCCGAGACAACGATCTGGCCCACCGCCTGTTCGGGAAGCCGTTCGAAATGCTCTCTCGCTGTCGCCTCGCTCCATCCCGCACCGACGACCATAGACGTCCGGTCTTCTTCATCGAGCAACGCAATCAGGCCATTGTTCATGTCCAGAAAACTGGCCAGAAGATTGATGACCCCGGAGAGCGCCATCTCCAGCCGGGCAGGACGCGTGAGCAGTTTCGAGATCTCGTAAATCCCCATGAGCGCTGAATTTGCTCGACTGCCCGATTGCATCGCACGTTCGTGACTGGAGATTTCGTTCTGGCTCGACACGTCTCGCCTCCTTTCTGTGAAGGCAAAAAGATGGCTGACTGAATCTGCAACACGGAGCTGGATTGCGAAAACACGGGAATAAAGGAATCGTCCACCCGCTCCGGCTTTGTGCGCCAGGTGCCAGTACGTTTGCAACGCTCCGGTTCGTAGGCATATTTTGGCAGAGAATTGATGCTTGGTCAATGAAGACCACATAAGGAAAGCACAGAAATCCGTAACAGCCAACCTCTAAGCTGTTCCGTTTTCAAGCCGTTGATACCGGGCCGCGGCCCCCTAACCTTCCAGCAACAAAAGCCTTGCTGGATCGAGCCTCACCCGCCACGGCTGCGGCTCGGCGCTGAGCGCGCGCCAGAGATCCTTGGGTACGTCGGCCTGCAAGTGGGGAGGCTCGCCATGCGCGGGCGCCTGGTGCAGGCGCAGGTAGAGCGTCATCTCATGCGGCGCTTCACTGGTGCCAACCAGCCAACAGGCAAAGGTGTTCTCCGCGTCCGCCGCAGGATCGAACGAGATCTGATGCGAGCGGATTCCCGCATGGGTCAACGCATCGGGGACGGAGTTGGCGGTACGCAGTTCACAGTTCCACGCGTCTACGGCGATACGATCGGCAGAGACGCGGCGGGCAGCAGCGATGTTCTTGCACCCGGTCAGCCGCGCCGCCGCAACATTCCGGGGACTTTCGAAGAGCCTATGCTTGGGGCCGCTGGCAATCACTTTGCCGTTGTCGAGCACCAGCAGGCCGCTGCAAAAGCGAAAGGCCTCTTCCATGTCGTGCGTCACAAAAATCACCGCGCCGTTGTAGCCGACCAGCGTCTCGCGAAGCTGCTCCTCCGTCTGCCGGCGCAGATGCGGATCGAGCGCCGCAAACGGCTCATCGAGAAGCAGCGCATCGGGCTCGATTGCCATGCACCGCGCAATGGCCACACGCTGCCGCTGACCGCCTGAGATCTCCGCAGGATAGCGATCGGCAAGCTCGGCGATGTGCATCTGTTCAAGGTGCAGCCGGACGCGCGCGTGGCGCTCGCCTTTGGGCATCTTACTTAACCCGAAGCCGACATTCTCGGCCACCGTCATCCGCGGGAACAAAGCATAATCCTGAAAAACCACGCCGATCTTCCGATGTGCGGCGGGAATTTTCGCGCCTGTTGCGCTGTCGTAGAGAACGCGGCCGTTGAGAACGATGCGACCGCGATCCGGCGCGACGATGCCGGCAATCATGCGCAGCGTCATGGATTTTCCCGCGCCCGAGGCTCCCAACAACCCCAGCGCTCCCCGGCCTGCGTGGAACCCGACCTCGAGATTGAAACACTCAAGGGCCTTCTCGACGCTTATCTCAAGCAAAGCTGAAGCCGCAGTTTCATTAAGGTTTCGCGGGAATTGCGCTGGCGGAACAGAGATGGGCGCCAACACTACAGTCTTCCGATTCGGAGCTGCTTTTCGAGTCTTCCACTCCCAGTGAAGCAAGCGAATGATCGCGAGCGAAAGAACGACAATCAGACTCACCCACAGAGAAGCCGCGCGCATGTCGCCGCCTTCGGCAGCGGAGAAGATGGCGATGGGCATCGTTTGCGTGCGTCCGGGAATGTTGCCGGCCAGCATCAGCGTTGCGCCAAACTCGCCCATGGCGCGCGCGAAAGCAAGAACCGTGCCCGCCAGCACGCCGGGCGCGGCCATCGGTAGCAGCACTCTGCGAAAGACCTTCCACTCCGAGGCTCCAAGCGTGCGCGCGGCATCGAGAAGACTGGGATTGACCTGCTCAAACGCGCCCAGTGTCGTGCGATACATCAGCGGAAAGGCCACGATGGTGGCTGCGATCACCGTTGCCGGCCACGAGAAGACGATGACGATGCCGATCTGTTCCAGTGCATGGCCGATGAGGCTGCGTCTGCCGAGCAGCAGAAGAAGAAAGAAGCCGACGACCGTGGGAGGAAGAACCAGCGGAAGCGTCAGAAGGCCGTCGATCCATGCGCGCAGGCTTCCGCGCACGCCGTACATTAGCCTCGCAGCCAGCATTCCCAGAAAGAACGTGGCGACTGTAGCCACGCAGGTGGTGGCCAGCGAGATCCACAGTGGCGAATAGTCGATGGGCGGTGTCACGGTGCAGCTATTGTAAATCCATGTCTCAGGAAGATAGCTTGCGCGGATGGGCTGGCAAGATAATCGATAAACATCCGCGCCGTTGCATCGCTGTGGCTCCCCTTCACCACCGCCGCCGGGAACACGATGGGTTCGTGCGTCGATTCCGGAGCCGAGGCGATCACTCGAACCTTGTTGGTCGTCATCGCGTCCGTTGCATAGACCAGGCCCGCATCGGCATTGCCGGTTTCTACGTAGGTCAGAGCCTGGCGGACATCCTTTCCGAGTACAAGCTTTGCGTTGAGCCGATCCCAGAGGTGAAGCGACTGGAGCGTCTGCTTGCCGTACAGTCCGGCGGGAACGCTGGCCGGGTCGCCGAGTGCAATCACACGAATCGATTTGTCCGTGAGCCCCGCAAAGTCATGGAGCTTCGAGTCCAGCGGCCCAATGAGCACAAGCGTATTCCTCAACAGATTGCGGCGCGTGCCTGCGACGATCAGTCCCTTGGCTATCAGATCGTCCATGGGCTTGGCCGCGGCGGAGATGAAGACATCCACCGGCGCGCCCTGGTCGATTTGCGCGGCCAGGGTTCCCGAGGAACCGAAGTTATTCGCGAAAACCATGTTGCCATGACCCTGCTTGTAGGCCGTCTCTGTCTCGACGAGGGCGTCCTTCAAGCTTGCAGCCGCCGAGACCGTCAGCCTGGTCTGCGCCTGGCTGCAATAACTTCCGAGCAATGCCGCAAGAGCAATCGTCGCGGAAGTGCAGCAACGCAGCAGATAACTTCTTTTAGCTTGGATATTAGAACCCACGTTCCCTCAAACACCGATCAGTACGTTCGACGCCTTCACAATCGCGCTGACCTTGTCGCCTATTTGCAGCCCGAGTGCATGTACGCTCTCTTTGGTGATCGACGCAATGACGGTAGCGCCGCCGGCTAGCTTGATGGCGACCTCGCTGTTGACCGCTCCGTCATGGCAATCGGTCACTTCGCCTGCCAGCACATTGCGAGCGCTCAGCTTGGAGCCATCCACGCCTTTGCCCACAATCACCTCGTTGGCTTTAACGATCGCGCAGGCTGTCTTTCCCTCGCTTAAGCCCAATGACTCGATGCTGGAGTTTGTAATCACTGAGACGATATGTTCCCCACCCGTCAGGGCAAGAGTAACCTCGGCGTTGACCGCTCCCATGGTGACGTTCAGCACCTTGCCTTCAAATACATTTCTCGCACTGATCTTCATAGCGCTCCTCCAGTCGATTGCCGGGTTGGCGGCTCAAAGCAATGGGCTGCTAGTGGAATCAACAGTAACATATACCGAATGAACTGCACAGGAACGGTCCGCATTGTTAAGTGCCCGTCTTTCCTGCTTCGAAGCGGCCATCGGCCACCACTTCCGACGCCGACTTACCAGTCAACCAGCCAGCGCGAGACTGCTCAAAAGAATCGAAAGCTGGAACGTAAGGTTTGATGTCCAGCAACGGAGTTCCGTCGAGCATATCCACGTCAGCGACATACAAACGGTTTTCTTCAACCCTTAGAAGACGCACGACAGAGATGCCAATATGATTTGGCCTGGCTGGAGACCGTGTGGCAAAGACGCCGCGGTCGATCGTGTCCAAGTAGGGGCGCACAGCCAACTGCACCTCGGAGGAGCGATCGAAAAGGTAAATCAACCACAGCCGGTCGAAATCCTTGAGATCGCAAAGTCCTGGGATAAGGTCTGGAAGCACTTCGACGACACCCTGTGCGTCTTTGCCGCCCACGCCCTGGATTGGAGTCCCAGTCGCCCGCTTGAAAGGCGTGTGAATCGTGCCAATGGATATGAGTGCCAGACTCCTGGCGCAACCCTCCGATTTCCTGCTGTGCATCTTCCCTCGTATCCGCCCCATGAGCCGCGCGGAGATTACAGGCTATTGTGCCACGAGGCACGGATGCAATCAATCGAAGCGCAAACCCGCCCTGCGCAATCGAGCACCAAGCGATTTGCCCAGCGAGTGCTGCAGCCCCTGCGATTCCTTGTGGAGAATTGCGCTCTCAATTGCCGTAAACATTCCCCCACCTGCGTAGCCGACCCACGGGGATGAAACTGTGCCCCATCCATCGAGCGCTTATTGCTCGATGGGTGGGAGTCCAAAGAACTCCATGACGGCGTCTTTTGTCTAACTTGAAGTTTTTGCTTCTTAACAGGTCTTAGCGTAAATCGAATGTTCCCCAGAGCAATCAGCAAAACCGGTCAGGCGCCGGCTAGCCGGGTGCAGTTGCGCCCCGCGGCCTTTGCGGCATAGAGCGCCCGGTCCAGAGCGGACACAAATTCCTCGGCCGTCTCCGGGTCACGACCAAGGCTGGCAATGACGCCGACGCTCAGGGTGATCGGAAGCGGGCCTTGCGAAGTGGAAACAGGGGTTCCTCCGACCGCCATGCGGATCTCCTCAGCGCGATCCATCGATCTGTCAACCTCGCAGTTATTCAGAACCAACAGGAACTCCTCGCCACCGTATCGCCCTACAAAGTCATACGAACGCACCGAACCCAACAGGCGCCGCGCAACTTCTCGAAGCACCTCATCGCCTACTGGATGTCCGTACGTGTCGTTCACACGCTTGAAGTTGTCTATGTCGCCGAGCGCAGCAATGGTGCAACCATTTTCGCGGCGTGTTCGCGTCAATTCGTGAGTCAGCAACTCGACAATTGTTCCACGATTGAGCAAAGACGTGAGCGAGTCATGCGTAGCCTTATAGAGCATCTCCTCCCGCGCTTCCACTAAGTTGTCTTCCAACTGCAGAATGCGCAAACCGGTGTGCAAACGCGCTTTGAGTTCTTCGGGATCGAAGGGCTTGATAAGGTAATCGTCGGCGCCGGATTCCAGGCCTATGACAATGTCCTGTTTGGAGTTTTTTGAGGTGAGAAGCACAAGGTGCACATGACGCTCGCCGCGCTGCTTGCGCACTTCGCGGCAGACTGCCGGGCCATCAAGCTCGGGCATCATCCAGTCCAGCAGGGCAATACGCGGGCCTTCCGGGCGGCACAGCTCCTCGACCGCCGCGCGGCCATTCCTGACGGCGGTGACCTCGTATCCCGCACGCTGAAGGGTGCTCGCAAGCATGCGAAGGGAAACCGGCTCGTCGTCTGCAATTAGAATTCTCATCTTTACCGGGCCGCCATAAACTCGTTTACTGATGCCAACAAGGCCGCAGCCTCCGAGTCGAAGGCGACCGACATCTCCTTGACCTTGGCCAGATCCCCGGTTCGGGCCGAGGCCTCTATCGCCGCGGCAAGCCGTGCTCCTTGTTCCATGGAAAGATTGGCGAGCAATCCTTTGAGCGCGTGCGCCGCCTTAGCCGCCTCGGGCGGATCGCCGGCCTCTATCGCACGATGCAAGGCTGCCTGCATGTCTGGAAGGCCTTCCTGAAACATGACGAGCAGCTCCGCCAGCAGCTCACGATCGTCTTCAATACGAGCCAGCAGATCGGGTAGATTCACAAACTTCTCAAGCAACGCGTCGTCAGGCATCAATCCGTTCACCCCACTCATATCTTCAATCCGTGCGCCCCTCTTCAGGGAGGGTTGCCATGTACCTTTGCAGCACCGCATCCAGTTCCTCGGGACGAATTGGCTTCGCAAGGTACCCGTCCATCCCGGCCTCTTCGCACCGTTCCTGATCGCCCTTGATGGCATGCGCGGTAAGCGCCACAATCGGCAGGTGTGCTCCGGTCTGCATTTCGCGGATGCGAATTGTTCTTGTAGCCTCAAGCCCGTCGACCAGCGGCATCTGCACATCCATCAGCACCAGGTCGTAGCTTGTTTGCTCTGCCAGGGCGATCGCCTCGTGGCCGTTGTTCGCTACTGTTACCCGGTGGCCGCGCTTTTCCAGGAGACGGGTAGCCAAGCGCTGGTTCACCGCATTGTCTTCAGCCAGCAAGATGTTCAGCGATGTTACCTTGTCAGGGGCACGGCGGTCCTTAAGCGGCGTAGCAGTGCCGGGAGCGGTGCTCTTGTTCCGCCGATCGAATGAGCGGGCGATTGCGTCTCGAAGCTCGCTCTGGCGAACCGGCTTCGTCAAGTACGCAGCGAGGCCCAGTTCCTGTGTGCGCGCCATGTCTCCGCGATGCGCTCCGGAACTCATCATGACAACGTTCGCCGCCGCGATCTCCTGCTTGTCGCGAATCTGCTCAATCAAGGTAAACCCATCCATGCCGGGCATCTGCTTGTCGGTCAGGATCAACCTGTAGGGATCGCCTGAGTTGAATGCCGACATCAGTTCAATTAGCGCTGCTTCGCCACTGTCAACGCAATTGGGCCGCATCCCCCAACGGGCCAGCATCTTTTCGAGGATGAATCTATTGGTATGATTGTCGTCTACGACCAGCACGCGTGCTTTGAGCATCAACTCATAGGGCAGATTCAACGGTAAAGGCTGAATCGGTGCATTTGCCGCGCCCAGACGGGCGGTGAAATGGAACTCGCTCCCTCTGCCGACTTCGCTCTCCACCCATATCTTGCCACCCATCATCTCCGCCAACCGCGAGGTAATTGTAAGGCCCAGTCCAGTTCCGCCAAACTCCCGAGTCGTGGACGCGTCAGCCTGCGTGAAAGACTCGAAGATCGCTTTCCGCTTGTCCTCGGGAATCCCGATACCCGTGTCGGAGACGGTAAAATGCAATACCGTGTCTTCGCCCTGCACGGCTTCAACGTCAACCTTCACCGCCACCTGGCCTTCGAGGGTGAACTTGATTGCGTTTCCAACCAGGTTGATAATCATCTGGCTCAGCCGAGTCGAGTCGCCGCGAACGATCGGCGGCGCTTCGGGGGCGATATCGCAAAGCAGTTCCAACCCCTTTTCTTCGGCGAGATTAACCAGGGTCTTCATCGTTGACTCAACACACGCCCTCAAGTCAAAGTCGGCCGTTTCAATTTCAATCTTGCCGGCTTCGATCTTGGAGAAGTCGAGGATGTCGTTGATCACGTTGAGCAGTGTGCCGGCCGAGAGTCTCACGGTTTCGAGGTACTCGCGCTGCTCCTCGGTAAGTTCGGTATCCAGAGCCAGCTCGGTCATGCCGATTACGCCATTGAGGGGCGTCCGGATTTCGTGACTCATGTTGGCCAGGAACTCGCTCTTGGCCTGGTTGGCGGCCTCAGCCTGGACGCGCGATTTTATCAACTCCGCTTCAATCTGCTTTTGAGGGGTCACGTTGCGCCCGATGCCGATGATGCCGGCTACATGGCCATCCTTGTCACGGAAAGGGACTTTGGTAGTCGAAATCCAGACGTCTTTTCCTTCGCGATCTAGCGTTCGCTCTGCCTGGCTGACCACCGGCACTCCGGTACGAATGATCGACTGCTCATCGTTGAAAAAGGAAGTGGCGTTCTCGCGGGGGAAGAACGAAAAGTCGGAAAGACCTATCAGGTCGGTGTTGGGATTGCCGCTGACAAACAGCCTTTGCGCCGGATTGGCCAAAGTGAAGCGGCTTTTCAGGTCCTTGGCATAGATGAGGTCGGGTAGACCGTCGATGACGGCACGCAGACTGAGCAGCTCCGACTCTTTCGCGTCGTCCGGTATTGGCTGGGATAGCGGAAGTGACCTGTTACGGCGCATGAGGATATAGACGAGCCACGTCCAGAGGAAGAAGATCGCGCAGACGGCGAGGTCGGATTGCCCGGCAGAAATATGGGAGAAAACGAAATGCTTCAGCAGCAAATATAGACAGACTCCGCCCACAGCAAGCATCGCAGCAGAGATAGGAATCCGTTTTCCATCTTCATCGGGGCTCGGTTTTGCTTCCCCTGGTTGGTTGGAGTTATCGTCGAAGTCGATTGACACGAGGCCCCCGATTGTTCGGTCGAATGCCTTTACTTGGGCAGGATGCGCATTTCATGAACTTTCCCGCTCAAAAAGCCAAAGGTATCTTCCGGAGTTTGAATTCGTACCAGATTCTAGCCCTGGAAAAGAAATCCAGATAGTCCTATCGGCATTTCGCTGTTATCAATCCAGGATCGATCCTCGACCATTCCAGTAATTCAGCCGCCAGTCCGTCTCGAGTCGACTTATTTGCGGACGTGATGCGGCCAAGGTGACACGCCCGCCTTCCAATCTATGCCCGAGTCGCGATTCCAGCTCCCAGGGGGCCGGTCTTGCGAGTTCCGGGTGTATCATCGCCCACCCGGAAGTTATAGGATGGAACCCCGTCAGGGTGGCAGATTGGCGGCGCATGGGACGCTTGCGGTCCTCCGGAAGTGGACGTGCGGCTGTCTCAATAGGATGGCCGGATTGATCCAGTAACTACAATTCGCATTCGATTCATGAATAGAGTGCGGGTTCTTGCATTCCCCAAGTAGAGTAGAGACTAGAGAGGAAGACGGGGATGTCCAGGAAGCTAAGAATCGTCTATTACGTGGAACCGGACGCGGCGGCCCTGGCTCGCAGGGCGGCACAGTACATAGTGGAGATGGTCGATGAGGCGGTGGACCGGCGGGGACGGGCGCGGGTCGCAATCAGCGGGGGATCGACACCCAGGGCGACGTTCGAGTTGCTGGGCGACCCCGGACTTCCCTGGCGGGGGCGCATGCAGTGGGACAAGCTGGACCTCTACTGGGTGGATGAACGGTGCGTTCCGCCGGACGACCCGGAGAGCAACTACCGGATGACCCGCGAGGCGCTGCTGGACCGGGTGGCGCTGCGGCCCGAGCAGATTCACCGCATGGAGGGAGAGCTGGACCCGGAGCTGGCCGCGTCACGATACGAGTCGGAACTCAGGACGGGCTTCCGGCTGGAGGGCGCCAAGCTGCCGCGCTTCGATCTGATCCTTCTCGGGATGGGTCCAGACGGACACACCGCGTCCCTTTTTCCCCACACCGAGGCTTTGGGCGAGACGAGCAGACTGGTGACGGCGAATCACGTGGCCCAGAAAGACGCATGGCGGATCACGCTGACCTGGCCGGTGATCAACCGCGCCAACTCGGTCTTCTTCCTCGTGGCCGGTGTGGATAAGGAACAGATTCTAAAGGAAGTGTTGACCGGGCCACGCGATGCAGCGCGGCTGCCGAGCCAGTTGATTTGGCCTGGAAGCGGTATACTGACAATGTTCCTGGACAAGAGCGCAGCCGCGATGCTGCCCGCGACGGACGATGAAGGCTGCGGTTTTTTGGAGAGGGAAGGATGATTCTGGCAGGTGACGTAGGCGGCACCAAGGTCAACTTGGCGCTTTATGACTTTATCGATGGCAATCTGAAACATACGCGAGACAAACAGTACCCGGCCAAGGAGTATTCGGGGCTGGAGGAGATCGTAAAGGAGTTCATCGTTTCGGAGAAGGTGACCGCGGCGTGCTTTGGGGTTCCGGGGCCGGTGCGCGATGGGCGGCTACGCCTGACCAACCTGCCGTGGACGCTGGACAGCCGCGAACTGGCGGCCGATCTGAAGATAGATTACGTGTTTCTTATCAATGATCTGCAGGCCAATGGATATGGAATTGCCGAGCTGAGCGCGGAGCAGGTTTTTACCTTGAGCGAGGGCGATCCGCGGCAGATGGGGAACCGGGCGCTGATCGCCGCGGGAACGGGCCTGGGCGAGAGCTTCATGATCTGGGATGGGAGGGACTACGTTCCTTATCCTTCCGAGGGCGGGCACGCGGACTTTGCCCCGCGCGACGAGGACGAGATCGACCTGTTGCGCTTCCTGAAGCAGAAGTACAACGGGCGCACAAGCACAGAGCGCGTGGTGAGCGGCCAGGGCCTGACGAATATCTACGAGTTCCTGCGCGAGGTGCGCGGCGTGGAAGAGCCGGTCTGGCTGGCGGAGCGCATGGCGGCCGAGGATCCGAACGCGGTGATTACCGAGTTGGCGCTCAAGGCCAAGAGCGAGATCTGCGAAAAGGCGCTGGATATGTTCGTCTCGGCCTATGGCGCCGAGGCGGGGAACCTGGCGCTGAAGGTTCTGTCGGTGGGGGGCCTCTACGTGGGCGGCGGCATTGCGCCGCGCATTCTGGAGAAGCTGAAGGACGGCGCCTTCATGAAGGCCTTCACAGACAAGGGGCGGCTAAGCCAGTTGCTCGTGAACACCCCGGTGCGCGTGATTCTGGAGAGCAAGACCGCGCTGATCGGCGCCGCGGCCTATGCCGAGGCGCGGGCGGCGGAGATGAGCGGCATTTCGCCGCGCGCGGCAAGTGTGAAGTTTTAGTCCCCCACCGGCTTCGACGACCCAGACGAGATGAAACTGTGCCCCATCCATCGAGCGCTTTTTGCTCGATGGGTGGGAGTCCGTAGAACTCCATGACGGCGTCTTTTGTTCAAATTGCAGTTCCGTTTCTTTCGAGTCCCCCACCGCCATTGCCAACCCTCTGCGCATGAAACTTCGCCGTCCAGCTTCACCCGCCGCCTCGCCAACTCGCGGCATTTGATCAAGAACCGTCCGCCGATTCTTCCATTTGGACTAATAAGCTCGCAACATAGCACGATTCGGCCCAGACCAGGCAACATCCTGAATCTCAGCGGACTTGGCGACCTGCAACGGTTACCACGGCGGCGATGGTTCCGTGGTAGAAGTACTGGCCCAGGCCGACAGTAAAGAGCCAGCAGCCGTAGAGCGCGTGCTCAAAGCTGGAGGTGGCGAGAGAGCCGGTGTCGGCGTAACGGATGGCGAAGAGAAGGCCTCCGGCGAAGGTGAGAGCGATGGCAAGCGGGTTGCGGAAGACGATGTGGAGGAAGGCGAAGGCCACGGCGCTGGCCACGATCATCGTCCACCGGCCCGGGAACAACGCAGCGTACCGCTCGAAGAAGAAGGCGCGGTACAGGATTCCCTGGGGATAGACCGACAGGACCGGGTAAGCCACCATGACTGCGGCCCAGAAGACAGGATGCTGACGCACAAGGCTCCACTCGAGGCCGGGCGCAAACCTGCGGACTCCAAGCCACAAGGCGAGCGCAACCACAGCGAAGATGGCGAGAATTGCGGCGAGGTGGCCGGGCAACTGGGCGGCATTCCAAAGCTGAGCGCGATGAAAACTGGGGTCGCGGAGCAACTGCCAGAGGGCGTATCCGGAGACCAGCCACAAGAGCGGCAGCGAGGGAAAGCGGACCGGTGAGAATCGGTAGGCAAGCGGAAGGCCAACGAACAGCAGCAGAAACTCGATTGCCAACTCGGTGCGCGTCATGCACTCCCCTTGCTCAGCATACATTTGACGACGAGCGTGGCCGCGATTCGATTGCGTACGCCGGGATTGCGGCTATTCTGAAGGTGCGATCGCATGAGCTTTGCCTATTCCATCGGCAGTACGCGTTACACGTTTGGCAGCTTGCGGGAGCTGTTGGCCAAGGCAGCGCCCTTGCGCAGCGGCGACGTGCTGGCGGGGATTGCGGCCGGCTCCGCGGAAGAGCGGGTGGCGGCGCAGTTCGCGCTGGCGGATTTGCCGTTGGTGCATTTTCTTGAAGAGCAGATTGTTCCATACGCGAGCGATGAGGTGACGCGGCTGATCGTCGACACGCACAACGCGGAGGCGTTTGCCGCAGTGCGCTCGTTGACGGTGGGGGAGTTGCGGAACTGGCTGCTTTCCGACGAGGCTACGCCAGAGCGGCTTGCGGCCATGGCTCCAGGGCTCACGCCGGAGATGGTTGCGGCGGTGAGCAAACTGATGCGGGTGCAGGACCTGATCGCGGCGGCAGCGAAGATTCGCGTGGTGACGCGCTTCCGGACGACAGTGGGGTTGGCGGGGAGGCTGAGTGCGCGGCTGCAGCCGAACCACCCCACCGACGATGCACTTGGAATTGCCGCGTCAATTCTCGACGGGTTGCTGCTTGGGTCGGGGGACGCGGTTGTGGGCATCAATCCCGCCGGGGACAACGTGGCTGCGACCACGCAACTGCTGCGCATGGTCGACGGGCTGCGGCGGCGGTTTCAGATTCCCGTGCAAAGCTGCGTGCTGGCGCATGTGACCACGCAGATGGCGGCGCTGGAGGCGGGCGCGCCGGTGGATCTGGTCTTCCAGTCGATTGCGGGGACGGAGGCGGCAAATCGGAGCTTTGGCGTGAACCTGGCGTTGCTGGCAGAGGCACACGAGGCGGGGCGGTCGTTGAAGCGGGGCGGGATTTGCGCGAATGGGGAAACGGGCGACAACGTGATGTACTTCGAGACCGGGCAGGGCTCGGCGCTCTCGGCAGATGGTCATCATGGAGTCGACCAGCAAACGCTGGAGGCGCGGGCTTACGCCGTGGCGCGGCACTTCAGGCCGATGCTGGTGAATACCGTGGTGGGCTTCATCGGACCGGAGTATCTCTACGACGGGAAGCAGATTGTGCGCGCGGGGCTGGAGGATCACTTTTGCGGCAAGCTGCTGGGGCTGCCGATGGGTTGCGATGTGTGTTACACCAACCACGCCGAGGCGGACCAGGACGATATGGACACGCTGCTGACGCTACTGGGCGCGGCGGGTGTGAACTACATCATGGGGGTGCCGGGAGCGGACGACGTGATGCTGAACTACCAGAGCACGAGCTTTCACGACGCGCTTTACGTGCGCCGGGTGCTGGGATTGAAGGCCGCGCCGGAGTTTGAGGCTTGGCTGGCTGGCGAGAGCTTTGAGCGGCTGCGGCTTGAGGCGCATCATCCGGAGAGGCTGCTGACGGCATGAGCGAGTTGACGGGTCCGGAGCGCGATCTGGCTGCGCGGCTGCGCGGGCTGACACCCGCGCGTGTGGGGCTGGGGCGCATCGGGGTAAGCCAGGAGACGCGTGACCAGCTGGAGTTTCAACGCGCTCATTCGCAGGCTCGCGATGCTGTCCATGCGCGGCTGGAGTGCGAGGCGCTGGCGGCGATGCTTGGTAAGATCTCCAGCGGCGAGGTGATGCGCTTGCATTCGGCCGCGCCGGATCGTGCGACATATCTGCAGCGTCCGGACCTGGGCCGAAGGCTGGAAGAGGCGAGCCGGAAGGTGCTGACGAGGGCATTTGAGCCTGGCGGGTGGGAACTGGCGCCGATTGTGGCGGACGGACTCTCGGCGTTGGCCGTGGAGCGTCATGCGGCGCCGCTGCTGATGGAACTGCTGCCGCGGCTGCATGGCTGGCGGCTGGCGCCGGTGTGCGTGGTGGAACAGGGCCGGGTGGCAATCGGCGACGAGATTGGGTTGGTGCTGGGCGCGGAGATCTCCGTGGTGCTGATCGGCGAGCGGCCGGGGTTGAGTTCGCCCGATTCGCTGGGCGTTTACATTACGTGGGCGCCGCGGCCGGGACGCACCGATGCCGAGCGCAACTGCGTCTCGAACATTCGCGCGGAGGGGCTGAGCTATGCACAGGCAGCGGCCCAACTGGTGGATACTGTGACGGAGGCGCGCAGGCTGCGGCTGACGGGTGTGGCGCTGAAGATCGAGACTCGCACGAGCGAGAAAGCAATTGAGAAAGGCTGATTCTTGATTCAATTCCTGTTGCGATGGCTGTTCCGCGTATTGATGGTTTTGGCGGCAGGGTTTGTGGTTGTGTACGTGGGCGACTGGAGCGTCTATCGCTTGCGGGGGGCGCCACAGTCGAATGTGACAGTCAATCGCTATGTGGCGATCCCTGAGAAGGGCCGCAAGACGGAGTTCGACTACCTGGGGACGACGGATGAGCCGTGTGCGATGGCGCTGTTTGCGCAGGGAGGGCTGAGCCCGTGCTGGCAGTTGCGGAGGAACCCCAACCCGGGCTTGACCATGTAGGGGATTTCTCGTAGAGAAAACTTTTGGCGCATAGCATCGCGATGAATCCGGGGTGGCGTCACAAGGGCGAGTGACGCGAATCACGCCGGAGAAATGGGACTCGGCCTAGCATCGTTGGATATCCGGAGGGATATCGACGAGCGATGTATAGCCGCACTCAAAACGAAAACGGCAGTTTCAATACGCGCTGCCTGGACTGCTTCATGACGATCGCTTCCTGCGTGGAGACAGAGCGAGAGTTGGAGCGAGTGGAAGCCCATCACATTTGCCCGGAGAAGGCGCTGGCCCAAATGCTCGCCGAGGAAAAGGCGATCGAAGAGCGCGCGATGCGGAACTAAGGCAGTCCGGCGCAAAGGCGGTCCTTTTTGCCCGTATTCGAAAACGGGCAAGTAAGGTGAAAACTTCCCTCAGGCACTATAGCGCATCGATTTAAAGTATTCTTCGGCACGATCCGCCTCGGCGGATCGTGCCCTTTCAAAACCCTCCGCGATCGAGAGCCATGATGGCGGCGCGCATGAAGCCCAGAGTGTGCGCCATGCCGGCGTGCCATGGGGCCGAGCAGGTCATCTGCGGACTGTGATCGGGAATCATGACGCCTTCAAACTTGTTCTTGTAAAGAATCGCGATGATGCGGAGCATGTCCACATCGCCGTCGTCGATGAAGGTCTCGTGGTAGTTGGGGACCTTGCCGCTGACGTTGCGGAAGTGGATGTAGGCCAGACGCTTCTGGGCGCTGTACTGCTCCACGGTCGAGTAGAGGTCGCCTTCGGTCATCTCGGCGAGCGTTCCCAGGCAGAACTCGAGCATGTTGCTGGGGCTGGGAGAGATGTCGATGACGCGCTGGTACATGGCCTGCCGATAAACCAGCCGCGGCTGGCGGCGCATGGTGGGCGTGGGAGGATCGTCGGGATGCAAAGCCAGACGGACGCCTGCCTGCTCGGCCACGGGCAGAACTTCAGCGAGGAAGCGTTCGAGTCGGTTCCATAGCTCGTCGTGCGAGATGGAAGGCAGAAAGCCCGGGGGCGCGTTCCGGTCGTAAACCATGTTCCAGACGGTGCCGTTGGGGATGGGGGTGTCGACGAGGCCGTCCATGCCGACGGACTCCGCGCCGCCACGGGCGAAGGGGCCGCTGATGCGCCCGCCGACTCCGGCGATGGAGAAGTTGTAGCCGAGCGTGCCGATGCCGGCTTCGCCCATCGCGCGGATGATGGTTTGGACGTTGCGGATGTGGAGAGCGCGTTTGGGGCCGTCGAGCAGGATGTCGTGCCAGTGGGCGGGGTCGAGGTTTTCAATGGCTTCGAGCTTGAGGCCGGCAGCTTCGATCTGTTTGCGCAACTGGGTCATCTCTGCGGCTGACCAGAGCTTGTCGGGATCGCCGGCCACGCCCCAGGGCTTGTCTTTGCCGCCGGTGGGCTGATTCTGGCTGGGGTTGGCTTCGCCCTGACGAAAATAGTCGACCAGATGAACGACGACGTGCGTGCAGCCGGCCTGAACGGCAAACGAGTAGTACTCGTCGTTGAGCATGTGCCAGTAAAGACCCAGACCAAGTTTCATCTTCGGCCCCTTTGCCAGTTTATCGGGTTGACGGGCGAGAGATGGCGGCGCGATCGCAATCCGCCTATGCGGGAACAAAGGAATCTGGTTGGTCTCCTGTTCAACCGCGATGGGCGTGACGCATAATCCCAACGGCAAGAGAACAATTAAAAAACGGAGGCGGAAGTGGGAAGGAAGATTCTGACTCGGCGGGAGTTCGTGCGGGCGGGAGCGGGGGTTGCGGCGATGGCGGCTGCCCCAAATACAATCTTCGGCGGTGCCGGAGAGTCTGCAAAGACTCGATTTCATACCTGGGAGAAGGTGGAACTGGCCTTTGTTGCGGAGAAGGTCTTTCAGAACCCTTACACGGAGGCCACGGTGTGGGTAGATTTGACGGGTCCGGGCTTCAGCAAACGCGTCTACGGATTCTGGGACGGGGATAACAATTTCAAGGTTCGCGTGACGGCTACGGCGCCCGGCGTTTGGCACTGGCAAAGCGGCTCGGAACCGCACGACTCGGGGCTTGCGGGCAAAACGGGATCGCTTGTTGCAAGGGAGTGGAGCGAGGCCGAGAAGCAGGACAACCCGCTTCGCCGCGGATTTCTGCAGGCGACGCCGAATCACCATGGGTTGCAAACAGCCGATGGCACCCCGTTCTTCGCCATCGGAGACACGTGGTGGGCTGCCGGCACGAACCGCCTCAAGTGGTATGACGATGATCGAGAGCGGCCCATCGGGCCAACGGCAGGATTCAAGGACTACGTTCGCTACCGCAAGGCGCAGGGGTACAACTGGATCAATATTCTCGCCGCATTTCCTAACTGGGAGACGGACGGGCTCCCCGCGCACATTGTGATTGACGGCCCGGAGAAGACGACGGTTCGCGCGGCCTGGGTCGAGTACGGCGCCGGCAGCGCCAAGAATATGGACAACGAGGGCGGGCGGCCGTTCCTCTTTCCGGGCAAGGCGCCGGGGTATGAGAAGGTTTTTCCCGACGTCGACCGCATCAATCCGGAGTATTTCAAATACATCGACAGGAAGATCGATTATCTCAATGCTCAGGGGTTCGTCCCGTTCATTGAAGTCTCGCGGCGGGACGCAAGCGAGCTTTGGAAGAAATACTACGACTGGCCCTCATCGTATGCGCGCTTTATTCAATACATCTGGTCGCGATATCAGGCGAATAACACGGTCCTGAGCCCGATTCATCTCGACGTTATCCAGGAGAGCATCACGGTTCCGGATTACGTAAAAGCGATCGATCTTGTCATGCGGAAGTACGGACCACCCCCATTCGGAACGCTGTTGTCGGCAAACGCGAATCCTTCGACACTGGCGAGCTGGGGAGAGGACTCCTGGGTCACCCTGCATCAGGTGGGCAACAAAAGAGAGCACGAATACTACTGGTACATGACGGAGATCTTTCGCGATCCGCATCCGCAGCCGGCGCTGAACGGGGAGCCGTATTATGCGGGATACTCCTATGCGCACAGCGGC
>Ga0182014_10002187_pt1 | contig 24937 bp, 27 predicted proteins | sample 612S2DmetaG_FD_120489 | JGI IMG/M metagenome (GOLD analysis project Ga0182014, IMG submission 120489) | Permafrost microbial communities from Stordalen Mire, Sweden - 612S2D metaG | ecosystem: Environmental > Terrestrial > Soil > Wetlands > Permafrost | place: Sweden: Stordalen | collected...
CCAGGACGCGGTCCCGTTCTCCTGGAACTACACAGGAAAGCCGCTCACGGTTTGACTACGCGTAAGGCACTTGCGGAACGGGACACTAGCCGGGGATGCACGACGAACTCGTACTCATCGATCAATCCCAGCTCCGCCAACGCCTGCGGGAGCTTCACACCTCCCACGAGCAGTCCCTTACCCGACTCCAGCTTGAGCTGCTGAACGGCCGTCCCGAGATCCCCGCGCACGAGCTCCGCGTTCCAATCGACCCGGTCCAGGGTGCTCGACACGACGTACTTCTTCGCCGCGTCGATGCTCTGAGCGAAGGGCTCCATCCAGTCAGGCCTCGCTCCCGTCCGCGCCGGCGATCGCCAGGCTGCCTCCATCATTTCATAGGTCACGCGGCCAAAGAGGAGGGCATCGGCCTGGTCGAGGTTTTCGGCCGCGTGACGATGCAACTCTTCGTCCGCGACCATTTCACGATGATCGCAGCACCCGTTCAATGTGACGTTGATGGAATACCGAAGGGGTCGCATTACGTAAGAGTACCCATAGCGATAGGGCAGCCGAACAGTGATTCTGCAGACTGGGTGACTCGTCTGCCTAATCAACGCTCTTCTACGTAAGGCGTCAGCCGCCTCGTGGCCGCGCCCAACCACGGTATGTGCAAACCCCGCCGCCGCGCTCGTCTGCAACCCTCCCGCAACCGCACGCAGCGCCGCTGGGTGGCTCTCAGCAGCGCTTGGCGGCAGTCGCGCCCATTCCTCCACGCGTAAGGCGGCATTCCATGGCACTCGGCGGCATTCCCTGACACCAACGCTACTGCCCTCTCACGGCGGTAACACCGGTTCGAGTCCGGTATGCGCTACCACCCTCTTCAGGCGTAGATGCAGGGGTTTTGTGCGTTCCGCGCCGGCCTCAGAAAGCCCTCTGCAACCCGCTTGCAACCCTCCCGCAACCGCACCTGGCGGCTGACAATGGCTCTTGGCGGCGCTCCATGGCAGTCGCGGCCCGATTCTCACGCGCGGTCGGCAGACCGGCCAAGGCCGCGGATCCAGGCCCTGTACGGGGTGAGCTCGTGCCGATGATCGCCTACATCACCATCAACATCGACCCGGTCCTCTTTCACATCGGCAGCTTATCGCTGCGCTGGAACTCGCTCCTCATGGTCGCAGCCACGATTGTCGGCGTCTTCATCTTCGCCGGTCAGCTGCGGCGCAAGGGCATCGAGTCGGGCCACGTCGTCGTCCGCTCGGGCTTCCCGTGCAGTTGCCCATCGTCACGAGGAATCTGGTCCCGAGTCCACAGAAGGTGAAGCCGTCGAGCAGTCAGGCGAGGCCAACGCAGGGTTTCAGAGACGGTGCGCGTCAAGGCAGAATACGGAAGAGAGTGGGAGGCCGAAAGCCGCCCTCGCAACGGCGCCAGTGACCCCGTCGACAGGAGGAGCAAGTGAAGCAGTCCGTACCGGCCGAAGACGGCGGCGTGGCTGATCTTCCTCAGCTTGCCCGGAGACCGCTGCTTGCGCTCAGCGCCGGCATCCTGGCACTGGTGCTGGCCTTCGCCTCAAGCAACGGCTACCACCGCGACGAGCTCTACTTCCTCGAGGCCTCGCGCCACCTCGCCTGGAGCTATGTCGATCAGCCCGTAGGTTCGGTCGCCATGGCGGGCCTGTCGCGGGCGCTCTTCGGCGACTCCCTGCTCGGCCTCCGCCTCTTTCCGGCGCTGGCCTTCGCGCTCACCGTCTTTCTTGCCGGCCTGATCGCCCGCGAGCTCGGCGGGCGTCGCTTTGCCCAGGTCCTGGCCGCCCTCCTTCTCGGCCTGAGCCCCTTTCTGATCGCCGGCCACCTGTCCGGGCCCACGGTCTACGACCTTCTGGCCTGGAGTGTCGCCTCGTTGCTCATCATCCGCATCTTCAGGACGGGGCGCGAGCGACTCTGGCCGCTCGTCGGCCTCGTGGTCGGTGTCGCCCTGCTCAACAAGGAGACCATCCTCTTTCTGCTGATCGGCCTGACCGTGGGCCTTCTTGCGACCGGCTGCGCCCGGATCTTTCGCAGTCCCTGGGTCTGGCTGGCGGCCCTGATCGCTCTGGCCCTCTGGTCACCGGTCATTGTCTGGCAGGCACGGCACGGCTGGCCCACCTTGCAGATGTCGGCCAACCTGCGGCGCGAGCACTCGGGGTTGGGCGACAGCCTGAAGTTCCCCCTCTTCCAGCTCCTGCTGCCGGGGTTCTGGGCGCTGCCCGTGTGGCTCGCCGGCCTCTGGGCGTTGTGGCGCGAGCGTCGTTTTCGGGCATATCGGCCATTCGCCATCGCCTACGTCGTCCTCTTTGCCGTCTTCTTGGTCTTCATCGGCGACCGGCCCTACTACCTGGGGCCGCTCTATGTCGTGCTGCTGGCGGCCGGCGCCATCGTCACGCAGGAGGTCGTGGCCGGCCGGCGGCGCTTCTTCTCGGAGCGCATGCCCCACCGGCGTCTCATCTGGCGTTCGCCGCGAGCCGCGCTGATCTTCGTGAGCGTGCTCGCGGTCCTCACGCTGCCCCTTTCGCTACCCGTGCTCCCGCCGCGCCTTTTGGCCGCCGTGCCGCTGCAGAAGGTCAACTACAACCTGGGTGAGGAGGTCGGCTGGCCCGAGCTCGTGCATACCGTGGCGAACGTCTACGACTCGCTGCCACCGAGCGAGCGCCACACCACCGTTATCGTCACCGGCAACTACGGCGAGGCCGGAGCGATCGACCGCTACGGCCCGGCGCTGGGCCTGCCCGCTGCCTTCAGCGGCCACAACGGCTTCTGGTGGTGGGGGCCGCCCAGACCCTCCACCGGCACGGCGATCATCGTCGGCTTCGGTGACGGTGACCGACCGTACCTGCTGAGCTTGTTCGCCTCGGTCAAGCGCGCGGCGACGATCCGCAACACCCACGGAGTGCAGAACGACGAGGAGGGCATGCCGGTCTGGCTCTGCCGCGACCAGAAGCTGCCATGGCCCCAGATCTGGGCGCAGTTTCGCAGCTACGGCTGACCTTGGGAGCCCCGGCAGGCCGTGAAGCGGGGCTACCTGCCGACAAACGCAGCAGGCTGTGACCCGTCATCGATTCGCCGGTGATCACAAGTCATGCAACTCTCCTGCAACCGCACGCAGCACCGCCGGGGCACTCTCGACGGCACTCGACAGCAGTCACGCCGATTCCTCGACGCGTGAGGTGGCACTCCGTGATGCTGCCCTGCAGGTGCTCCACTACCCGTCCGGACCGCGCTCAAGAGCAGATCGCAAGACACCGATAGGACAGCGGGGAGTGCGTTGGGCCAGGGACACCGCCCGGGCCCACGCCGAACATGAGGAGTCGGGTCGTGCCGCTCTGCAGCACCTGTGGATTGTCGATATCCGAGACTGCCCAGTTCTGTCCGACGTGCGGTACACGCGCCGCCGGCGAGTCCGCCCCCGGAGTTGTGACCCGCCCGACCTGGGCTGCGGCCGACGCGGCGCCGCCCACCGACGGGTTCGCGCCCCCCGACCCGATCGCGCCCCCGTCTACCACCGGGCAGCCGGCTCTCCACCGCAACCGCACTCGCCTCGCCATCACAGCGGCCGCCGCGGTACTCGTGGTCGTGCTCGTGGCCGTCTTCGCGCACGGCCTCGTCACGGGGTTTCAGGGGGCGCGCTACACACAGGATATGGCTCGCCAAATCCACCCGGGTCTCAGCTTGGCGCAGGTCGAGGCGATCACGGGCGGTCCGCCGACCAGCCGCGTGTACAACCGCACCATCCCCGGTCTCGGCTGCTTCTGGACCAACGCGGACGGCTCGCAGGTCTGGGCGCACTTCACAAACAACGCAGTCGACCGGGTGGATTTTTACACCTACACCTCGTCTCGAGGGGCTACCTCCTTAAGGTTCGCGATCGGCTCTGCGGGCCTGAACGCCGTGCTCGCCGTGCTCGCCGCCGTGGTGTTCGGCGCCTGTCTGTTCGTCGCCACGAAGCTGTTTGGCTACTCGATCAGCGTCAACCAGGTCATCCTCTTCGCGGTCGTCACCGGCGTGGTGCGTCTGGTTCCCTATGCCGGGGGGCTTCTCGCGCTCCTGGTTGGGGCGGCGCTCATCGAGCGCTGGAGCTCGGCCGGCTGGTGGACGGCCTTGCTGATCATCCTGGCCGCGGGGTTCATCACGGGCGTGCTGACAGCTGCCGTAGTGGGCGTCGGATTCGGTCTCGGCTTGGGGCTGTAAACAACGCAAGCCCGAGTCCGCGCGTCGGGTCGCGGTTCGCTCGAACAGCGCCCGCCTGCAAACCTCCTGCAACCGCACGTGGCGGCAGAAGATGGCGCTCAGCGGCGCTCGATGGCACTTCGCAGCAATCATGGCGAGGAGGGGCAAGCGCCGGTCCGCCCATCGCTCAGGTCCGCTGACCACATCGCCACCGCTCCCCAGCCCCGCAGCCTCGTCGCCCGGCGCGGCAGCACTTTCCTGGCGTAGTACTTTTAGTCCCCGACGAGCAGACCTATACTCGGTTCATCTTGGGGGCGGCGTCGACCCATCGCAGCGGGCCCGCCGACCGTGTCTGGATCGGAGGGGGTACCATGCGCAAGCTCGTCGTTCTTCTCGTCATCGCCGTCAGTGTGGCGCTGCTCGTCCCGGCAGCGGCCTCGGCCTCGACGCCCACCCTCAAGAGCCTGGCCGCCCTGCAGAAGACAGAGAAGAGCCAGGCCTCCTCGATCAAGTCGCTGCAGGGCACGATCAAGTCGCTGCAGGGCAAAGGTGCGTCGGAGACCAGCACCATCGCCGGGCTGCAGACCACAGTGGCTGGCCAAGCCACGACGATCGCCACGCAGGGTCAGAGCATCACCGCGCTGAGCGCCAAGCTCACCGCCGACGAGGCGACGATCGCCGGTCAGGCCGGCACGATCGCCGCCCTGCAGAACGTGATCGGCGCCGATGCCTCGCACGGGCTGCAGAAGAGCGTCGCCGACATCGCCGCCAACCCCGCCCTGACGCTCTCCTGGCTGCCGACCTACCTGACCCTCGACAGCAACGCCGAGAACGGCGTTGCCGCTCCGAACATCGTCTTCAAGGGCGCCAACGTGCACGTGCGCAGCGGCGATGCAGAAGGCGATGGCAGCGGTACCGGCAACCTCATCGTCGGCTGGGACAACGCGCCCGAAGACGGGGCGGTGCGCTCGGGCTCCAACAACCTCGTGGCCGGTGATTTCAACAACTTCACGAGCTACGCGGGCTTCGTTGTCGGCATCGCCAACTCGCTCAGTAATTGCTACTCCAGTGTGAGCGGCGGCGCCAACAACGTGGCCTCTGTCCAGTACTCGAGCATCAGTGGCGGCTTTGGCAACGCCGCCAGCGGTATGTACTCCAGCGTCAGCGGCGGCTTTGGGCTGACCGAGAGCACCCAATTCGGCTGGATGGCCGGCAGCTACCAGACACCGTGACCGCGCGGGCGCAGGACAGCGCGAGATAGTCTGACGGGCAGCCTGAAAGGGGCGGGGGCGCACATGTACCCCCGCCCCTTTCGGCGCCTATGCATCGTCGCTCCACTTGACGGCGAACACCAGTCCCGCGATCAGCGCCGCCGCCTCTTCCTGCAGCGCCGGGTTGGCGTGCGAGTAGGTGTCCAGGGTGATTGAGACGGTGGCATGGCCGAGACGCTTCACGCCCGCCGGGGCGCGGCGGCTCCACATAGACCCGATGGTCTCGAAGCGCGGCGGAGATACCGTCCGCGTCCTCGGAGACGTATCGGGAGCGGGCGGCCTGCCTACCTGCAGGTGCCCGCTTTCCCGCGGCGCGGTCGGCGTGCTGCCGGCCCCATCTCGCGCCGCACGGACTATGATGCCGTTGACCGATCGTCGGTAGTAGGGGGGCAGCATGAGCCCTGAGCAAGTCGACCTTGTCGTCGTGCGCGATCGAAAGCTGGCCACCCGGATCGTCAAGGCCCTGCGACACGCCGGCGTCGGCTGCTCGGAGTTCTGGCCCGAGGACGTCGTCATGGACAGCAGCGGCCTGCCCCGACCCGCCCTCGGCGTCCCGACCTCGACCGTCGTGGCCGGGGCGGTGGGCCCCTTCCACATCCGCGTCGTCGAGGCGGACCTGGGCAAGGCGCGCGACGTGCTGCTGACGGCCGGTCTGACCGCACAGCTGCAAAGTGACGCCGCGGCGCTCGACGAGTCTCTGCGCGAAGTGACCCGCACCGGCGTACAGATGCACGCCATGGCTCTGCGGCGCGTCTTCGTCGACCGTCACATCGCGGTGCAGATCTGGCCGGCCAGCAGTCACCGCGTCCTCGGAATGCTGGAGACCCACGACGCGCCCTACCGCATCATGGTGCCGAGCGAGCAGTTCGCCGAGGCCCAGGCTCTGCTCGGCAAGGCGGACGGGTACCTTGCCATCGACGAGTCACGGCCCAAGTCATGAGCGACGAAGTCGATCTGGTCGTGGTCACCGACCACAAGCTCGCCGAGGAGATCTGCAAGGCTCTCAAGCAGGCCGGCATCCGCCACGTCGACTTCTGGCCGGAACAGATGCTGCGCCCCAGCAGGGCATACAGCGACTCGCCACTTGCGCACGGATTCTTCCGGGCAAAGAAGGTGCCCGACGAAGGGTTCGGCCCCTTCCACATCCGCGTGCGCGAAGAGGACCTCGCGCAGGCCCGGCTGGTGCTGTCGAGCAGCGGGCTGGCCGCAAGCTAGGGCGCCGTCGCCGCTTGCGCATCGCCGCGTAGACCCAGGCGACTTGATCGGCGAAAGGGATAGACAGTGCGGAGCTCTACAGACCTGCGTGAGTACTCGATCCGGCCGGCCCGGCCGGAAGACGCTGCGGCCGTCAAGGCGTGCGTGAACGAAGCATATGAGCACTACGTCGCCCGCATCGGGATGCCGCCCGGACCGATGACCGAAGACTATGACACCGTGATCAGGAAGTTCGACGTCACAGTCGCGGAGAGCGCCGGACGCATCGTCGCCGTCCTTGTCGTCGCCGCAGCCGACGAGGGCTTCCTTCTTGAGAACGTCGCCGTCGTGCCGTCGCGTCGTGGCACGGGACTCGGCGGACACCTCCTTGGGTTGGCGGAGCTAAAGGCCTGCCGTGCCGGCTTCGATTCGATCTACCTCTACACGCACGAAGACATGACCGAGAACAGGGCGCTGTACGGCAGGAACGGCTATGTGGAATACGCACGTCGCACCGAGATGGGTCTCAGGCGCATCTACATGAGGAAGCAGCTGGACTGCTTGGAAACAGGGCCCGAAGCGCGTGTGCCCTCTGCGCCAACGCCTCCTTAGGCCCCGCGCATCAAGCAGCCGAGCCGACTGCGGGGCGACTCTCTCCCTGGCTTTCCCTTGTGCTCTCACGCTCGCCGCGGCCACCGATAGCCTCGACCCCCTCGCGCGACGGAGATACCGTCCGCGGCCTCTGTCGGTGGCAGTCGCGCCGGACTTCCCACGCGTGAGATGGCATTCCATGACACTCGGCGGCACTCCCTGGCATCGACGCTACTGCCTTTTCACGGCGGTGCCACCGGTCCAAATCCGGTATGCGCGCCCCAATTCCTTCTGTCCATCCCGTTGCCCCGCAAGGGGATGATCTCGCAACGCGGTTACCAGCCGGCCGGACGGGCATCAACCAGCGGCAGGAGGTCGGGGTACCTCAAGACGGGGTGCTCTCATCTGCGGGGATACGGTTCGGCTCAAGCGCTGGCGCGCTTCGCAGAATCGCTCCAGGTCCACAACGGTGAGGAGGTCGGCAATGCGGTTCCTGATGAAGGTCAACATCCCCGTTGAGTCCGGAAACGCCGCAGTGAGGTCCGGCAAGCTTGGCACGACGATTCAAGCCATCTTGGCGGAGTTGCACCCGCCGGCGGAGGCCGTCTATTTTACGGACGAAGGCGGCCAGCGCACAGGGTTCATCGTCTTCGATATGCAGGACGCTTCTCACATCCCAGCAATCGCTGAACCCTGGTTCCTCGCGTTCAATGCCAGCATCGAGCTCCACCCGGTCATGGTGCCGGACGATTTGGCTAAAGCTGGTGAATCGATCGAGAGGGTGAATAAGAGGTTCGCCTGATCGCTTGAGCGCCGTCCGGCGCGCTGAACAGGACAGAATCGAGAGCCCCAGACGAGTCCGGCTACGCCGTGGTGATGAACGACCTGGTCTTCCCCTTCGAGGGACAGATCGAGTAGAGCGACCCCTGCGGGGAGCGGCGCTGCACACCCTTGGGCGGCACGGTAGTCCTCCGCGTGAGGTCGAGCCGAAAGCTCGACGGGGACCTTCGCCACCCGCGACTTGGGGCTCAGCGGCGGTTGCCAGGGGACGACGACGTCGTGCTCGGCAAGGTGCGCTCGCAGCCGCCAGCGATCCGCGAAGCTGGCCCCACAGCGCGTGCACCCGAAGGTGCGAACATCATGGCGGAGTCACGTCGTCAGCGGGCTAGCTAGCCGCTGACCTCGCCGGCCCTCGACTCGCCGGCCCTCGACTCGTCGGCCCTGGCTGCCTTTGCTCTTGGGGCTGCAGGGCGTCTTCGCTGCCGCTCCCTCGTGCTTTCGCGCTCACGACGGCCACAAATAGCCCAACCATCTCTGATGGCGATCGCCCGACGCCGACCGGCGTTGTGCCCGCGCGCTGGCGCCCGCGCTCCAAGGGATGCGAAGAAGTGACCACTCTGAGCCCGTCACCAAGCGACTCCCGACGGTCCCCCCTGATCGAGCGGATCGACGGCGACGTGCCCGTCATCGGCAACGTGGGGCGTCCAGCCCGTCCCGTTCCAGAAACGGTGAGTGTGGCGGCCGGACGGGTCCGGATACCAGGCGGCCGGGGATGGCGGGGGCGTGCCGCAGGCGGCGAACCACTCGCCTGCCGGGCGGCCGAGGAGCAGGCAGACGGCGCCGACCTCCAAAGCGAGTGTGACAAGGGACCAGAAGATGCTGCCACCTTGGCTCGGCGCCAGCGCATCTAGTGCCATCGCCGGCAAGGCGAGAGCGACCAGGACGATGTAGACGGTACGCGCCCAGCGCTTGCCCCAGGCGATGGCCACCAGCAGCCCACCGGTGACCGCGAGCTCGATGACCACGACGAGCAGCAGGCTGAGGGCGGCGTTGGGTTGGGCCGCACGAGTCGAGCGGACCAGCTCCTCCACCAGACCGACCAGAAGCTGCCCGGCCATCAGCCCGAGGGCCAGCTTGACCGATGTCGGTCTGCTCGGTCGCGTCGTCACCAAGCTGGCTCCTTATCGCGGGTGCGCTTCGGCCGCGGCATGCCGCCCAGCCACGCGCCGATGGCCGGCGCGGCCGCCAGGGCGATGAGGCCGGCGGTGACCAAGACGAAGATCGTCGCGAAACCGACGATGGCGAGCGGCCTGATGTTGTTGATCGCGCTGGAAAGCGAGAGCACGAAGCCGAGGAACGGCAACACGACGAAGGTGGTCAGTCCGATCTTCAGCCTCATGGTTACTCCGCGGTTGCTGCGCCAAGTATCGTCACCTGGGCGCCAACCTTGAAGTCGTGTGAGTGTTCGCCCGGCTCCGCAGGCCGCCCTGCCCACCCCCAGGTACCCGCGTACCCGCCGAGCGAACGATCTCGGTCTGTCCGTCGGCACCGTCGCCCAGCGCGGCAGCGCTTTCTCGGCGTAGTACTTCCGGTCCCCGACGAGCAGACCTATACTCGGCTCATCTTGGGGACGGCTCGACCCTTCCCAGCGGGCCCGCCGACTGTTTCTGGGTCGGAGGGGTGCCATGCGCAAGCTCGTCGTTCTCATTCTTGTCGTGCTCGGCCTGCTGCTGCTCGTCCCGGCAGCGGCCTCGGCCTCGGCGCCTACCCTCAACAGCCTGGCCAAGAGCCTCAAGGCGCTGCAGAAGCTTGCGGAGCACCGCCACCACTCAGGCCTCCACGATGGCCGGCTGGCAGAGCGTGGTCGGCGCCGACGCCTCGCACGGCCTGCAGAAGTGCGTCGGCGACATAACCGCCAACCCCGTCCTCGCACTCTCCCGGCTGCCGACCTACCCGAGCCTCAACACCCACGCCAAGAACGGCGTCGCCGCTTTGAACATCGTCCTCCAGGGCTGCAACCTGCAGATCAAGAGCACCGAGAGTGAGAACGACACGTCCGGCCTGGGCAACCTGATCGTCGGCTGGGACGACCCATCTGGCACGGTTCAGCGGCGGCGACTTCAACACCGCCCGCGCGGTCGCCGTCGCCCGACGCGGGCCGCGAGAATCGCCGCGGACCTCCCGCCAAGATCCCAGCCCTGCCACACCGGCCGGCGACTCATAGCGTGGCGTCGTTGTGTCTGCGGGTCGTGAGCCTTTCGATCATCGCGACGGCATGCTCGGGCCCGGGAAGGGTGGCGATCTCGTCGCGCACCTGCGCGGCGCTGCGCCGGCAGCCCGGCCCTTCGAGCACGCGCGAGACGGCCTCGCCGACCGCTTGTGATGTGACGGTCAGCGCGTCGAGGACCACCGCGACACCGAGGGCTTCGCAGCGCGCTGCGTTCAGAGGCTGGTCGGCGCCCAGGGGGAGTAGCACCATCGGCAGGCCGTGGGCGAGCGCGCCGACCACGCCACCCGAACCGCCATGCGAGATCACGAGGCGGCACCGGGGCAGGAGCTCGGCCTGCGGCACGAAGCGTTCGACGCGCACGTTGGCCGGTTGGGGCCCCAGCTCCCGCGGATCGATGTCGCGACCGACCGTCACCACCAGGTCTATCGGCAGATCTCGGAGCCCCGCGATCACGCGACCAAAGAGGTCGCCGGACTCCACGTTGTAGATGGTGCCGAGTGTGAAGTAGATGATCGGCGCGGCACCCCGAGCCGCGAGCCAGGCAGCTACGTCACGGCCTTCGTCGCCTCGGGCTCTGCCCCCGCCGCCGCGCGCCGCGCTGCTCCGCTCGGCGCCGCTCTCGACGCCGCTCTGTGGGTCGGAGGCGAGGAGCCGAATGGCGTGCGCCCCGGCCGGCAGGGGGTGAGCCGGGTCGCGCAGGCTGCGCGGAAAGGGCGACAGAACGAGCTGCCGACTGAGCATCGCCAGCCCGGGGTCTGGCGGCAGCCGGTGTTCGGCCCGCACCTCGTTCAGGGGCTCCGTCACGATTTCGGCTCGCACAAATGAACCGGTGGCGCCGATGAGCATGGTGGCGTGTGGCAGCGCGAGCGCCTCGGCGGCAACCATGGCGCCGAAGTCGAACTCTTCGCACGCCAGCAGGTCGGGCTGCCACCGTCTGCACAGCGGCACGATGGCGGCCGCCCGTTCGCGCCCGATGCGGCGCACGAAGTGGTCACCGACGGCTTGTCTGTCTCGCTCCAGATCAAGCGGCGCCAGCGGAAGCCGCTGCGTCGGACCGGCATCCGACCCCGCCGTGAACACTGGGAACCCAAGGGCTTCGACCTGCGGGGCCATCCAGGGCCGAGCGACGAAGGCCACGATGTGGCCGGCGGCCGTTGCGGCCCGCGCGATCGGAACGAGCGGTTCCAGGTGGCCGCGCCCGCCGGCGAAGGCAAAGAGCAGGCGCACGGTCAGCGGGTCACGAAGTGAGGCCTGCGACTACCGCAGACGGGTGGATGTCCGCCCTGAAGCACGCATCACCACCCTTTCCACTCCGACGGCTTGGCCGCAGTCCCGAAGAAGGGGCCCGTACGTCCAGGCGTTGGGCGTCAGAGTTCCGCCGGCAGTCGAAACCTTAGAAAGCCGACGCCGACGGAGTCGAGGCGCCACGGGGGAAGATTCGATGTCGCCTTCGGCGCCTCCGCCACACGGACCGGTCGCGAGCACGAGCAGTTCAAGGGCCGCGACTGGGACTGCGCACCATCCGCTCATGCGCGCAGCATATCAAGGGCCCCGGGGGTGAGCGCCTTCGCTGCCGGCCTCGCTCGACAAGTGACCCTCGTGCCTTTCGTTCGTGCTCTCACGCTCGTGGGGCCCCACCATAGCCGCCACTATCCCAGAGCGCGACGGAGATGCGTTCCCTCTGCCTCGGAGACGGGTCGCGCGAGATTACGGCGTCTGGAGCACCGACAGGATGTTGCCGGCCGGATCCTTGAACCAGGCGATGGACGGGCCGTGCTGCGAGCTGTCGGGGCGCACGATCCCGCGCTCGTCGTGGGCGAACCCCTCGTACCGCTCAAACTGAATCCCGGCCTTGGCAAGTTCGCCCACCGCCTGGTCGATGTCGTCGACCTGGAAGTTCAGCACGGTGAACGAGGCCGGCTCATGGTCGTCTTTGGGATAGATCACGACCGTGCCGCCACCGGCCAGCTTCAGAGTCAGCATGCCGTTCTCTTCTGTCACTTCAAGCCCCAGCGTCTGAGCGTAGAACTCTTTGGTCCTGGCGATGTCGTTCGTTGAGAACCCCGAGAAAGCGTGACTGGCATTGAACATCGGCTTGTCTCCTCTTGCGTTGCAGTGACGTCGTTGTTCCCCGTTGTCCGGCAGTCACCGCCGCTTGCCGGCGTTCTCGCGCTCGCGGCGGCACCCGGCCCGTCCGCCGTGAAGGTCGGTCGGTAGTTCAATCCCAACGCCGCCCACCAATCACTAGCATGATAGTATGTAAGTACTGTTGCTGATTTGAACCTGGATCGAGGAGTGAGTCTGAATCTCATTGGGCGAAGGAAGGGAGAGACCCATGTCGTCATTGCAAGGTCAGGTTGCCATTGTTACCGGAGGCAGCCGCGGAATCGGAGGAGCGTGTTCAAGGCTCCTGGCATCACGAGGAGTCCGAGTTGTCATGACTTATCTCGATCAGGCGGACCGCGCCGAAAGACTGGTGACCGAAATTCACGAGTCTGGGGGCGACGCACTGGCGGTCCAGTCCGATATCAGGGACTCCGAACAGATCCGGCAGCTATTCGAGCAGACCGTAGCGACTTACCAGCGCGTTGATATCGTTGTGAGCAACGCCCCGGTAGGGTATGTCGGAAAGTCCTTTCGCGACATGAGTTGGGAAGAATATCGCGCTGTCGTAGATGGGGAACTCAGGGCCGCTTTTGAGGTAACCAAGGCCGCTGTGGCTGCAATGACAGCTCAGCGGCACGGACGCCTCATCTACCTTTCCAGCGGTCTTGCCAAGCACCACCCCATACCGGGAAAGCTGGCATCGGCAACGGCAAAGGCGTCGTTGTCAACTTTTGTCCGATATATCGCCGAGGAACTGGGGTCAAGCGGAATCACAGCCAACGCTGTCGCTCCCGGACTGGTGGAAACGGAGCTGAATCAGGATATGCCGGAGGAGGAAAAGGCTCAGATCGCCGCGATGACGCCGCTTCGGCGGATCGCTGGACCCGAGGACATCGCCGGGGTCGTGGCCTTTCTCGCCGGTGAAGACGGCGGCTTTCTGACGGGCATCACCATTCCCGTGAACGGCGGGCTGGCGATGGACTGAACTCTAAGACGAACAGACTCCATGAACCGCCCGGGTTTCCTGCAGACTCCAGGCCTTGCGATGATGGAGCCATGGACAGCAGGAAGCTGGCACGGAGCGGCACGCGGCGGCGCTCAGCGACAGTCATGCCGAGAAAGGGCAAACGCCGGTCCGCCCATCGCTCAGGTCCGCCGACCGTTTCTCGCCTACCACCACCTGGCGTGTCGCCGCGCGCTCAGGCGTCGCCGGGCTCGTCGGGCTCCTCTTCGGCCTTGGTCTTCCACGACCTGTCGTGGTGCAGCTTCTCATCGGCGGTGTCGTGGCCGTCGATCTTGAGGTGCTTGGCGTCGAGGCCGAAGAAGGTCGTTCCGGGGCCTCCGGTGATGCCCATCGTCTCCCGCTCCGAGGGCTGCGGCTTGTCGCGGTCGTCGTCCACGAGCCCTCCATGTGATCGGCTGCCCTGAACGAGCAGATTCCTGCTTTCTTGCCAGCATACTCCCCGGGAAGGACGCGGAGCACACGGTCACTCAATCGACCCTCGCCAGTTGTTCGAAGCAGGTCGTCAGGCAGAGTCTGGGGGGTGGCGGTACCGCGCCTGGCGCATCGCGTGCTCTACGATGGCAGGGCCTGGCATGTAAACTCGCTGCGACGAGGTGCGGCGGCGCGAAGAGTACCCGAGCGTCTTGCGTGACCTTCTCTGGCCTTCCTGGCCTCCCAGAATGTGTGAAGAGCCTCGGTTGCCTCTGGGCGCGACGGAGACACGCTCCTCGACCGAAGGTCAGAGAAAGCGGAGTCCGGGCGCAAACAGGAACGGCGGGGGTGTTGACCTTTTCGACCGGCTTTTTCAGGGCCGCCAGTGTTCGCCTTTTCGACCGGCGTTTACAGGCGTCCGGGGCAGCGTCTGCGGTAGCGGCGATGACACCGGCATTGGCCATCAGGAGCAGGACGAGATCCTCGGTGGAGAAGTCGGGGCGCAGTCGTCCCATGCCCTTGGCCCGGGCAACCAGCTCGGCAAACCCTCGATACGCCGCATTGCGCTTTGCCTCAAAGGCCTTGGCGGCTGGGAAGGTGAGGGTCAGCACCTCGGTGAAGCCGTGGTCGGCCGCCTGCATGGCGCAGACGCGCTCGATGTAGGTGCAGATCAGCAACTAACCCACGTCACATCCGGACCGTCTCGGCTCGGGCCGTTCGACGATCGCCACCACGCTGGACATCGGCAGCCACGCCATCCCGGTCATGCGGCAACAGGCGGCGGCGCTGACCGCGGGACTGGTGTTGGCGGACGCCTAGACTGCTGGGGTCACTCCTCGTCTGTCAGAGGTACCACAGTCTCCAGCACGCCGCGATACGTGCCGTTCGGGTCACGCAGGGCCGTGTAGATGATGCGCTCGGAGCCGTGGTCGCTGCGCTCGACCGTGTCGACCTCGTCTTTGGCCCCGGACTTGAGGTCGGCGAGCAGCCCTCCAGGGCGGCCTGGGCGCGCTTGGGGTGGCAGGCTCGCAGGTCGCGGCCGATGAGTATGGGGCTGCAGACCTCGAAGCCGGCACCAGCCCAGAAGCGCACCACGTCGTCCTGGTCTGCGACGCTGAACCCCACGGGCATGTGCGAGAACAGCAGCGTGAGCTGCTCCGGTGTCAGCTCTCCGGCCTGGGTCATCGACCTTCCTCCTCGATCGGGGTAATGCGAGTGTGCTGCGCGGCCAGATTGTACCGGTCGCCGAGCCCCGCTGCCCAGGAGAGCCTGCTGTCGATTTGAGCCCGCATGACCGCGCCGCCAGGGTCCGCTCAAGGCCCGGACGCGAGCTTGTTCCGATCCGTCTTCTCGTTGGCTGGCAGGCTCAGCATTCACGGCCCCCCTGCCCCGTCCAGTGGTCACTTCACGGCCTGGCGCGGCTTGGCGATGATCTCCCCGGGGCGCTACGAGCGAAGTCTCCGTGCAGCCCGCACATGATACGCACTATCGAAGCGGGCGTCGGTAACCTGCCCCCACTCGCAATTTAGTTGTTGTGTTACAATAATGTTTATGGCAACGATCACCTCCCCGTGTTGTGCTGATCACGACGCGCGACGCCGTTCCGCGGTGCTGGCGACGTGTTGCCTGAGCGTGTTCATCGCGGGCATCGACGTGACGATCGTCAATGTTGCCTTGCCGTGGATCCAAGGGGCACCGCACGCGTCGGTGAGCGGCCTGCAGTGGACGATCGCTGCCTACGCCCTCGTTATTGCGTGCCTGCTCATGCTGCTCGGATGGTCTCGACCGGACGCTGGCCGCTGGCTACCGCCGAGCGAAACGGCGCGCGCCTGGCCACTGCCATGAGCCTCACCCCGCAAGGAGCCCGATGACCACTCGAGCGGCCACGCCGCCAGACACCGCATCCCGGGTGTGGATCGCCCTGCATGAGTTCGTCACCGGACAGGACCGCCGGCGTGCTCTCCACGCCACCCTCGATCTCGGACCCGCCAAGGTCGAGCTGCTGATCAAGCTCGCCGACGGTCCGATGACCCTGCGACAGATCGCCCGCGCCGTTGCAGTCGACCCACCAGCCGCGACCGTCGGCGTCGACAAACTCGAAGCGCGCGGCCTGGTCCAGCGCACCCCCCACCCCGACGACAACCGCCGCAAGCTCGTGCACCTCACCGACGCCGGACGCGACGCCGCCCAACGCGGCCAGGCTATCCTCAGCGAGCCACCACCCGCACTGACCAACCTGGAGCCCGATGATCTCGCCCGGCTCTGCGAGATCCTCACCCGACTCCAGACCAACCGGACACCGCTATGAGATCAACAGCCGCGACCCGTCCCGGCTGGCCCCGGAGGCTCCGCCGATGATCCGCATGCTGGGAACGCAATTCGGGCACTTCTTCCTGCTCGAGCAAGACGGCGAGGTCACCGTCATCGACGCCGGCCTGAGCGGATATCGCGACACCCTGGAGCCCGCCCTGGCCGACATGGGCCGCTCGATCGACGACGTCAAAGCGATCGTCCTGACCCACGCCGACCCCGACCACGTCGGCTTCGCCGGCGAGTTGCAACAGACGCACGGGATCCCGGTCTACGTCCACCGAGCAGACAGCGAGCGCACCCGGCAGGGCAAGACCAAGCACGCCGAAGGATCGCCGCTGGCCATGCTCGGCATGCTCAAGCACGCCCACAGTTGGCGCGCACTGCGCCACACGATCGCCAACGGAGGATTCAAGCAGTCCAAGGTCCCAAGAGTCATCCCTTTCGATGACGGCGACGAGCTCGAAGTGCCAGGACGGCTGCGAGTGATTCACACCCCCGGGCATACCGAGGGCCACTGCGTCTTCTACGCGCCATTCGAGGACGCGCTGTTCGTCGGAGACGCCATCAACAACCTCGACATCGTCACCGGACAGCCCGGCGCGCACCTCGCGCCTCAGGCCGCCAACACCTCCACAAACCAGGCATACGAATCGCTGTCCAGGATCGAAGAGCTGGACGCTCACATCCTGTACTTCGGCCACGGCGACCCATCCACGCAAGGAACCCGCGCAATCGTCGCCGAGGCTCGCTCCAAACGCTGACCGAACCCACCCCCGCGGCCGCTACTCCCGCAGCAGCTTGAGGTCTCCTTCCAGGATCTTGCGCATGTCCTCGCGGCGCTCAATCACAAGCCGGTCGACCGCGACCGCGAAGGTCAACCAGGGCGCCTCGTCGGGCTTCACGAGACTCCTGATGTGCTCGGCGAAGGCCTCACCGCCGGGCGTCGGTCTCACGGTCTCCACCGTGATCGCCCGCGAGGATGGCGTCCCTACCTGCTGGTAGATGCGTAGCGAGACGACGTCAAGCTCGTCGCTTACCAGGACGACGGCGCCACCCATGAGCGGCTGGGGTGCCACGTGATCGACCACCCAGCCGCCGGTGTTGAAGACGCGCATACCGCCGGCAGGCCAGCCCGGGTCGTCCCACCACTGGCTGAAGGGCTTGTGCGTGTGACCCACCACCATCGTGACGTCACTCGGCAAGGGCCGCTCCCACTGCCGCGCAAAGGTGTTGCGCATCGCCGTGAAGTAGGCGGCCAGCCCCTGTCGCGAACCCGCGCCTATGACTTCGCCGGTCTGGTCGCGCTCGCGTTCGTGCAGCCGGCCGGCGACGATGTGGCCGACCGCCCGTCGGATGCCCCAGCTTTCGATCTTGCCAAGAAGCGGGTTCTGTCGTTTGGTGACGGCTGCAGCAAGGCCGCCGAGCATCGCCTCGACGGCACGGGGGTCCTGCATCGAGTCGTAGAGCTTCTCGATCAGGGCTCCGGTGCGTGTCGAACGCCCCATCGACCCCCAGAAGAAGTCGACCCAGGCCCAGTTTTCGCGCTCGATGGTGTCGACGTCGTCAAGCGGCGGAGAGGACGGATCGGCGAGACGCGCCATGGCTGAGAAGAGGGTGCCGACACGCTCCATGTAGTGGCCGTGGGTGACGAGCACCGCGCGCTCGCCGTCGAGCGAGGTGAGGGCGAGGTCGGGGTAGACGACGCGCACCTGAGCCCGCTCGGTGCCGCGAAGGTAGTGCACGGCGTCCTCAAGCAGCGGCGCTCGATAGCAGGGCGGCTTTGTGAGGAACATCGGCGAGGTGTGCCACGACGCGGGTCCCTGCTCGCGCGGCCTGCCCGCCCGCAGGAACTCCGCCGCAGAGCGCTCCCGACTCATCTCCCAGAGATGATGGTCGTGATTGCCGGGAACGAAGACGGCTTCGTCGCGCACGACCGGCTCGCCGGCGGCTAACGCCGCGGCGAACTGGGCCACCACCGGCAGGCTGAGGACGGGCGAGGCCAGGGCAAGTTCGACCAGGTCGCCGGCGACGATCATCGTGGGGGGCTCGCCGCCACCGTTGGCGGCGACGATATCGCGCAGGCAATCTACCAGTGAGGTCAGGGCCGGGCTGGAGTGCTGAGAGTCGGCCAGCGTCGTGCCGGCCTGCAGACTCGTGAGGATGCTGTTCTCGGCCCCGAGGTGCAGGTCGGAGAGGACGATGTAGCGCACTTGGCCAGCCACGACTCACGCCTCCTGGAGTGGGACCCTGGGACTGGCGTCAGTCTAGCGAGAGTGTCGCCGCCTTATCGAGAGCAGTGAGGCGGTCACCATTGCTCGGCCGTGACCATCCGTGACGGACCGGGCTGAAGTACGACAGCAGCCAGAGGCGCCAGAAGGGCGGTCTTGCCGCGGGTGGGTCGCCTTTGACCTTCTTTGGTCGACTCGCTCGCCCGGCAAGAGGGGGTCAATCCCTCGCCACGATCGCTTCCGCTGCCTTGGTGGACAACGACTCACACGCCATCCCGACGATGCAGCAGGAGGCGGCGACGCTGATCGCGGGGATGGTGTTCGCGGCGAAATAGACAAGTCAGCTGCCGCCCCTACCCCTGGTAGCCCTCAGGCCACTGCTGCAACCCCCAGAGGTTGCCGTCAGGGTCGCTGAACCAGACGTACTTGACGCCCCCGATGTCCTGGACCCCGCTCGCCTCGACGCCGCGGGCCACGAGCGCCGCGCGGGCCTCCTCGATGTCCTTCACGACCAGATGGAGGCCCTTGACCGAGCCCGGCACCATCTCGCTGATCGGCCCCATGCCGGTGCCGAAGACGATCGCACAGGCCGAGCCCGGCGGCGTGAACTGCACGACGCGCATGCCTGCGCTCACTAACGTGTCGTGCAGGTTGCCGAAGCCGATGCGCTCGTAGAAGGCCTTGGCGCGATCGACATCGGAGACTGGGACCGGCACGAGCTCGAGCCGCATCTCTGGTATGGGTGGCAGGTGTGCATCGGCCACGGCAGACCCCCCTTCTCTCGTCGTTGCGATGTGAGGCTGGTGTTCGCAGTGACATTCAGCTCCGCCGCGCAAAGGCGACCGGCCAATGGCACCTTCGTCGAGGTGCGCCTCGTGCGAGAAGCCGAACGCTGCTTGCCTAGTCTCTAACTTCGAGGCGCTCAGCAAAGAAGACTGGGACCTCCTGTTCGTGTGCTTGACGGTGCCTGGTCCGGTTGTTGGCCGATCTTCGCAGCTACATCTGCTCGATGGCGATGCGGTTGCCCTCGCTGTCGATGAAGAAGGCGGTCCAGCCGATCATCTCACCCTGGTACTCCTTGTCCTGGTCGATGGTCCCGCCGGCCTCGCGAACACGCTCGAGCATGCCGTCAATGTCACCGAGCGAGCTGAGAAAGACGGTGGGACCGGCGGCGCCCGGCTGGCCGCCGAGGTAGAGGTTGAAGGCGACGATCCGCGACGGAGCCTGACTTTCGTCCGCGGCTGGGGGCCTGCCCGGCAGAGCGACGCCGTCCATCCCTGGAGGCGTGGTGAACGGGAGTCCCAGAACGTGCGAGTAGAACTTGCAGGCACGGTCCATGTCGCTCACCGGGATGCTGTTCCAGACGACCAAGTCTTCCATGGTGTCCTCCGAAGTTGTCGCGGGGCTTGCTGAGAGTTGTACCCACGCGGCGCAGTGAGGCCACGCCGCCCCGCCGGTTCGTGGTACCTTGAGTCGCATCCGCCGCCAGGAAAGGGACTGATGATGCCGGAGAACCCGATCGACGCCTACCTCGCCGCTATGCCCGAGGAGAGGCGGTCTGTGCTCGAGGTGCTCCGTAGGCGCATCCGCGACATCGCTGCGGACGCCGAGGAGGTCACCAGCTACGGCATCCCCGCGTTCCGCGTCGAGGGCAAGGTGGTCATCGGCTTCAAGGCCAACAAGAGCGACTACTCGATCTACCCGTTCAGCGGCGGAGCGGCAGAACGCTTCCCCGAAGAGCTGCAGGGACGAACCGTCACCTCAGGCTCGATCCACTTCACCGCCGAGGACCCGATCGCGGACGACCTGCTCCGACGGATCATCGAGTGGCGGATCCAGGCGAACCGCGAACCGGGCGGTCACTGAGGCGGACCGCCTCCTGGGGGCGGCAGCACTACTGCGGCACGATCTGACTCCTTGAATCGGTCGCGAAACCCCACAGTCAAGGTGGACCGGTTTTCAGGGTTCCACTCCCGCGTCAGAGCGCGCATCCATTGGCCGCCAACGGAGTCTGCAGTACCCTTGGTCCAGATCATGTTCACGGCCGCGATGCGCGAGAGGGGGCGGCATGGAGTATTCCTCCTTCCCGGTTCTGGTGATCGACGACGACCTCAAAGCCGACACGGCGGCCGGGCGCGCCGCGCGCGCCGTGGTCGCCGAGCTCAAAGAGCACGGTCTCAGCGTCATCGAGGCGGCCACCTACGCGGACGGCGAGATGGTCCTGGACTCCAATCCCGGCATCGGCTGCCTCATGCTTGAGTGGGGCTGCAACGGCAGCGAGAATGACGGCGAAGACCGGGCGCTCGACATCATGGAGCTCGCCCGGTCGCGCGGACGCTCGCTGCCGATCTTCGTTGTCACGAACCGGGTGTTCCTCGCGCAGCTCCCGTATGACGCCCTGCGCGGGGTGACGGGCTACATGTGGAAGCTGGAGGACACGCCGCACTTCATCGCCGGGCGCGTCTCGTACGCCGTGCATGCCTACGTCGACGAGCTTCTGCCGCCGTTCTTTGGTCGTCTTGTCGAGTTCGCCGAACACCATGAGTACTCGTGGCACACCCCCGGCCACACGGGCGGGACGGCCTTTCTCAAGACCGCCGTCGGGCAGAGCTTCCACAATTTCTTCGGCGAGAACATGCTGCGCTCGGACCTTTCCATCTCGGTGACCGAGCTGGGTTCGCTGCTCGACCACTCCGGCGTGGTCGGCGCCGCCGAAGACTACGCGGCGCGCGTCTTCGGCGCCGACTTCTCGATGTTCGTCACCAACGGGACCTCGACATCGAACAAGATCGTCCTGCATGGTTGCGTCACGCAGGGTGACGCCGTACTGATCGATCGCAACTGTCACAAGTCGGTGCAGCACGGCCTGTCGATGACCGGCAGCATCCCGGTCTATCTGCGGCCGCTGCGCAACGGCTACGGCATCATCGGCCCGATCGCCCTGGACCAGCTGCAGCCGGCCGCGATCGACGCCGCGATCACCTCGACGCCGCTGCGTCGCTACATGAACGACGAGGCGCCGGTCTACGCGGTCATCACCAACTCGACCTACGACGGGCTCTGCTACGACGTCGAGGCGGTCGACCACGCCCTCGGCGAGCGCGTCGACCGCATCCACTTCGACGAGGCCTGGTTTGCCTACGCGCGCTTCAACCCGCTCTACGCCGGGCGCTACGGCATGTACCGCGAATCCGGCGACTCGAGCGGGCCGACCGTGCTCACGACCCAGTCGACCCACAAGCTGCTCGCCGCCCTGAGCCAGGCCTCGATGATCCACGTGCGTCAGGGGCGCAAGCCGATCGACCGCGATCGCTTCAACGAAGCCTTCATGATGCACGCGTCGACCTCGCCGCAGTACGCCATCATCGCCTCCAACGACGTCTCGACGGCCATGATGGACGGCGCCTCTGGCGTGAGTCTCACACAGGAGAGCATTCAGGAGGCGATCGCCTTTCGCAAGACGATGGTGCGTGTCGGCCGCGAGATCATCAAGCGCGACGAAGGCGGATCGCGCGGCCCCTGGTGGTTCGGCGTCTGGCAGCCCGACGTGATCGTCGACCCCGTCGGCGGTGACGAATGCGACTTCAGCGCGGTCTCCGACGAGGTGCTCGGCCGCGAGCCGCGCTGCTGGACGCTCGCTCCGGGGGCCGCCTGGCACGGCTTTGGCGACCTGGCCCAGGGCTACTGCATGCTCGACCCCATCAAGGTGACCCTGCTCACTCCGGGCATCGATTCCCTGGGTGAGCTGGCGACGTGGGGTATCCCCGCCGAACTGGTCTCGCGGTTCCTCGAGACCCGCGGCATCGTCGTGGAGAAGACCGGCGACTACACGTTGCTGTTCCTGTTCTCGATCGGCATCACGCGAGGCAAGTGGGGCACGTTGGTCGACGCTCTGTTCGACTTTAAGACCCTGTACGATCGCGACGCGCCGCTGCGCGAGGTATTCCCCGACCTGGCGCGCGCGCACGGCGACCGGTACGGAGCCCTCACGCTGCCCATGCTGGGCGACGAGATGCATGCGTTCATGCTGGAGACGGAGTTGCCGCGCAAGCTCGAGCGCGCCTACGAGACCTTGCCCGAGCCCGTCATGCCGCCGGACGTCGCTTACGAGAACCTGGTGCGCGGCAAGGTCAGGATGCTGCCGGTGGGCGAGATGGCCGGACATGCATCGGCCGTGATGGTCGTGCCCTACCCGCCGGGCATTCCGATCCTCATGCCCGGCGAGAACGTCGAGGCCGCGATCGTCGAGTATCTCGAGGCGTTGCAGGCGTTCGATCGCCGCTTTCCCGGCTTCGCCCACCACGTGCTGGGCGTGGCGCTCGACGGCGGCGAGCGCCACAGCGGCTACCGCGTGAGCTGCCTGCTCGACGACGCGACCACGGTCGCCGGCGGGAGCGCCGCGGCGGGGCGCTCCGAGCCGTGAACCGACTCACTTGCGGCGGGGGCGGCGGGTACGGGATCCTGCCGCCCTCGTCGACTGTGTTCCGAAGTCCATCGTGTCGAGGCGACGTCAACGGGGAGGCGCCTCATCGCCGACGCACGAGCCCCGTCGACCTTCATTTCACAGTCACGACCGGAAGGCAGACCCATGACCGAAGAACTCGTCGACCTCGAGGCCTACCGCGAGCAGTTGGTGGAGAAGCTGGAATCCATGCGCGAGTTCCGTGTGTCGGAAGCTGGAGAGCGCGCCGACAACGAGCTCATCGCCCGTGCGGCAGAGACGTTGCGCACGTCGGTTCACGAGGTCGAAGCACTTCCCGTCCACGATGACAGACTGCGTGCTCTTGCGATCGTCGCCCAGGACCGCGACGACCTCAGACGGGCCCGTTACATCGAGCAGGAGGATCACCTCATCGGCCGACACGGTCTGGACGACGGTGGCACGCAGAGCACCGATGAGCTCCTGGCGGCCCTGGCAGAGGCAGCATCCGCCGCTGACTGATCTGACACCAAGCCCCGCGGGCATCGCGAGCCACAGTTGCTGGCTCACCGTATCGCCTGGTACCACGAACGCCAGCGGCGTGGCGTCTGGTGCACCCTTTCTGCATCCGCACGCAGCACCGCTGGGTGGTGCTCAGGGGTGTTCGCCGGCAGATGGGCTCTCTCTTCTGCGCATGGGAGGGCCTCCTGCGACCCTCGCCCACGTTCCGCCCCTACCTCACGACCAGCCGGTTCCAGGCGACGTTGCTCTGCCGATTGCCGGCCGCGTCGGTGGCATAGACGTAGAAGCGGTAGGTGCCCCTGGCAAGGTCACAGCGGAAGCCCGTCTGGCAAAGGACCCCGCTGCGGACGTGGCCGGAGGTGTGACGGTGCAGGACGACACCGCGGCCGTTTCTGACCACGATGTGGACCGTGCACCAGCCGGCACTGGGCGGCGGGTCACTGACCTCGTAGGCCAGGTGGGCGACGGCTCCCGTTCTTGCGCTGGCCGCGGTCGGTGCCTGAGTCGAGGGCCGCTGGGTGTCGATGCGCACGGCGCGTGTCGCCGTAGGTCCACCGACCGCGCCGGTGTCGACCGCCCTTACGTGAAAGTACCAGACGCCGTCGGTCAGGCCATGGTAGGAGGCGACGTTGCTGCGGTTCAGGAAGACGCTGACCGTGTCGTCGCGGGAGCCGACGACGGCCACGTCGGGCCTGCCGTCCCTGTTGAAGTCACCTACGGCCGTCACACCCGCCCGCAACAAGGTGCCGAACGCCACCGCCGGCTGGAAGCTGCCGTCGCCGTTGCCCAGCAACACGTAGAGACCGGCGAGGGTGGTCACCAGCAGATCGGACTTGCCGTCGTGGTTGAAGTCGGCGACCGCAAAGCCTGAGGGGGAGAACTGCCCGACGACGTACTGGACGGCCGGCGAGAAGCTGCCGTTGCCCTTGCCCAGGCAGACGCCGACGGCGCAGTAGGACGGGCCGCCATCACCCCCGTCCACCCAGCCGCCGACCAGCAGATCGAGCTTGCCGTCGTGGTTGACGTCGCTCAGGGCCAGCGCCCCGGGGAAGAGCTCGCCGGTGGCAAGGGCCACGGCAGCCTTGAAGCTGCCGTCGCCCTTGCCGAGCAGCACACTGAGGGCGCCGACGTCTCGGTGAGCACCCTCTCCACTGCCGGCGACCAGGTCCGTTCTGCCGTCGCCGTTGAGGTCGCCGAATGCGAGGGAGGCGATCCAGCCATTGGGATCGACCACGAACGTGTGCTCGGGGCCAAAGGTGCCGTTGCCCCGGCCGAGGAGCACGATCAGCCTGCCGCCCTGGGTGGCCAGGAGGTCAGGTTTGTGGTCGCCGTTGACGTCTGCGATCAGGAATGGGCCAGCAGGGCCGGTGCTGTCGAGACTCCCTATCCGGTAGACGTGCGGCGCGGCGAAGGTGCCGCTGCCCCTGCCCAGCAGCACGCTGATCGAGGGGGTCGCCTGAAGATAGCTCGTAGGAGTACCGACGACGAGATCCGCCTTGCCGTCGTGGTTGAGATCGGCAACGGCGATCGAGTTCGAGAAGGCGGAGACCTTCACGGGGTGCAGCCGGCGAAAGCCGCCATTGCTCGTGGCTTGCAGGATGGTAACCGTGTCGCTTCGCGCGTGTGCCGGTGAGTCGTTCACCAGCGCCAGGTCAGCCCTGCCGTCGCG
>Ga0182014_10002188_pt1 | contig 24930 bp, 16 predicted proteins | sample 612S2DmetaG_FD_120489 | JGI IMG/M metagenome (GOLD analysis project Ga0182014, IMG submission 120489) | Permafrost microbial communities from Stordalen Mire, Sweden - 612S2D metaG | ecosystem: Environmental > Terrestrial > Soil > Wetlands > Permafrost | place: Sweden: Stordalen | collected...
AGTCTGCATCAGTCGGGAACCAAGCTTGAAATTCTCCAAGCGACTTAGGGTAGTGCGTGCTGGCACGGGGGCGTTCCATCGCCACAGCCTATGCACAACTCCGGTTAAATGGATACCCCAGTCACGCCAAATGCCTTGCCTTGGTCGACCAGGGCCAGGGCGATGCAAGAAGCGTAACCGCGCTGGAGCGCCGCATCGCGCCATAGCGCCATTCTGGGATCCGTCGCGATGTCCTGCGAAATCTGAGTCTCGCCCGTCCGGATACAGAGCCCGCCCAGACCACGGCCACGCTCGGAGTCGTCGGCCCAGGTGATGTTCGCGGTCTTTAGGTATCCATCGTCGTACCCGGCATGCGCGATGAATCGCACCGTCCTAGCGGCGTCCTGTTCCGCGTAGCCGACCCAGGCGAGCTTGTACCCCGCCTCCTCGACGAAGATCTCACAGATCCGCTGGACAAGCGCGACCTCATCGGTGGCCCGAACCAGGGCCTGGTTGCAATTGATGAGGGCGCGCAGCTGCCGGTTCGACCGAAGCAGCGCCCCTTCGGCCCGCCTGCGCACAGTCAAATCGAGCACGAAAGCGATCCGTCGACTTGCGTCCTCGTCGGCGCCCGCCAAGCCGATCAGCACCGGCACGCGGCTGCCGTTCTTGTGGAAGTACTCGTTCTCGAACGGCTGCGCGGCGCCCGTCGCCTTCGCTTCTGCGATAGCCTGCGCCGTGCGATTGCGCCACTCCGGCGGCGTAATGCCCGTCCGGCGAATGCGACCCGAGTCGAGGTCCTCGCGGTCGAAGCCCAACATGCGCAGAAACGCGTCGTTGGCCTCGACGATTTGACCCTCATCATCCGCGACCATGATTCCGATGATGTTGGCGTCGACGAGACGACGGATTTTCGCTTCCCGGACGGCGAGATCGCTGTACAAACGAGAATTCTCTATGGCGGTGGCCGCTTGCGAGGCAAGCAGCTTGAGAACCGCTATGCGCGTCGTCGAAAAGACGTTGCGCGCCAGGTTGTTTTCCAAATAGAGCGCGCCGACGAACTTGCCCTGATTGATCAAAGGCAGGCAGAGAACGGAGCGAATCTGATGTTGACGAACGTAAGGATCGTCGGCGAACGGCGCCTCGGCCGAGGCGTCGCCGAGGATCACGCTCTCGCGGGCGCGCGCGACAAAGTTGATGATCGCCTCGGGCAGCGCCGCCGTCGTCGCAGACTGGTCGCGCAGCTGTACGACGACCGCCTCGCCGCGGATCGTCGCTTCCGCCTCGATCCTGAACTCCGCCCCGCGCTGAATAATCAGCAGCCCGCGCTCCGCGCCTGCTTGCTCGATGGCGGTGCGCATGATCGTGTCGACCAATTTCTCCAACACAATCTCGCTGGAGACCGCCTGCGACACATGAATCACAGTCGCCAGGTCGAGGCGTTCGACGGGCGCTCCGATCGTGCTCTTCGGGTCGGGCGCAGGCGTCTCGTCCCCGAGATGCGGATAGAGCTCATCGAGCTGTCGCACCTTGCCGTCGGCGCCCCAGCGGCGATAGCCATAGCGCGCGTCCGTCAGATACGTCCTGGCAATCTTCGCGAAACCACGCGCGGCGTAGAAGCGCCCGGCAAGTTCGTTGGCGACCGCCTCGTTGTGCACAAAGCCGTTCTCTCGCGCCGAGCCGATCGCGTGGTCGTAGAGGCGCATGGCGTCGAGATCGCGGCCCTCAACGCGCGCGATCTCAGCCCCGACCAGCGCCGCGCGGTTGTCGAAATTCGGCGGACAGCAGCGCGCCCAGGTCTCAAGTTGGCGATGATACGCAGAGAGCAGATCGAGACATTGCGAGCGTTGGTCGGCTGGAACCGCCTCCAAATACGACGCCCGCGCCAGCGCGGCGTAGAAACGGTGCTCGGCGAACTCGAAATACGGGAGAAACGACGGAGAGAGCAGGCGTTCCGCCTGCTCCGCGGCATCGACCGCGGCCGCATAGTCGGCCGCGTGCCAACGCGCTTGCAGCTTGCGGATCCAGTATCGCCAGGCGGCGTAGGCCAGACCCGGATCGCCCGCGAGCCGCGCCTCGAACCGGCGCTCATCGAACTCGGCGTCAGTAAAACAGCCAAAGTTCGGCGTCAGGCCGCGCAACGTCAGGATCAGCCTGAGTTGTCCGTTGATCGCGTCGGCGACGAGGCCGAACCGCGCCTTTTGTGCGAGCTCAAGGAAGGTCTCGGCCTCGCGCTCAACCGCTTCAAGCGGCTCTGAACTGGCGAGAAGAAGAGTTATCAAGGCGCTACGCGAGATGTTGGCGAAGCTCAAGTCGCCGGTTTGCTCAGCCGCCTCCACGGCGGTTCGCGCCAGCGCAACGCTCGCGCGCACGTGGTGCGTCCACGGGACAACGTGTCCGAAGCCGAGGTAGACGCGGGCCTTGAATCCGAGCAGACCGCGCTTCTCCACCAGATCCACGCCGAGTTGGCCGAAGCGGAAGCCTGCTTCATAGTCGCCAAACCGCGGACCCAGGAGCATTCCAAGCCAAACATAGGCGAAACACGATGCGGCGGTGTTGCCATGCTCGAGGCTCAAGTTCACCATGCGAGCAATCACGAGAGAATGCAGATTTCTGTTGGCGAACACCGCCGGGGGCAGCAGCTGCCCGAGAACGTCCATAGCGCCGCGCCAGATCGGATCGGTCATCGGCGGCAGGTCGACGAGCGCTTCGATCGGGCCGGTTCCAATCCGCCGCCACAATTCCTCGAACTCTTGTTGAACCTCCTCGTCGGTCGGGGGCGCCGACCATGCGACCCCGATGCGCCGCAAATGGTCCAGTCCCACGTCGATGGCGCGGTTGCTCTGATCCAGAGTCATGTAAAGGGGCATGCGCAGGCATGCGATCGCCGCAAGATCGGAGAGATTCGCAGCGCGACGCCACAATTGCGAAAGCCGTTTATCCGCTGCCGTCAGCTCGCCCGTGAGAAATTCGCATTCTGCGCGGTTCAGCTCCAGCGCCAAGGCGAGCTCACGCCGGCGCTCCCCGGAATCACCGGTCAACAGGGCGGCCCCGGCGACGAGATACTTGAGCGCTGACGAATAGGCGGTGGAGGCCTTGGCGCGCTTGCCTGCGATCAGGTTGAATTCGGCGAGCTGTTCGCGCTCGTGTCGCGAGGCGATCAAGGCGGCGCCGCGGTTGAGCTGGTTCACGATGTCGAAGATCGCCCCCTCGCACTTGTCCGGCGGAGTATGCGCGGCAAGCAATCTGCCGATACGAAGATGCGCCTTGGCGCGCCGCGCCTCGGGGATCAGCGAATACGCCGCTTCTTGAATGCGATCGTGGACGAACCGGTAGCCCCCTGCCGGGCGTTCAACCAATTCCAGACGGACGGCCGGCCACAAGGCGGCGCTGACCTCAGCCTGCGTGCTCGCGAGCACAATCGAAAGCGTCGGGGCGTCGGCGATGTTGCCGAGGCAGGCCAGCTGTTTCAGCGCTTTGCGGGTCTTGGCGGGCAGGCGAGCGAGCTTGCCGACCATTAGGTCCACGACATTTTCGCTGTACCCTTTGCCGCGAATTCGCTCCAGGCCCCAGGACCAGCGCCCTTGGCCATGATCGAACGCGAGCATTCCCTCTTCGGCGAGCGACGCGAGGAAGTGGATAGCGAAGAACGGATTGCCGCCCGTCTTTTCGCGCGTGAGCTGGGCCAACGGCGCGACGCGCTCCGGCTCGCAGCGAAGAGCGTCGGCGATCAACTGTCCAAGATGTTTGCGCGCGAGCGGCGCAAGCTTGATCTCGCTTACCCTCCCGCCGCCGGCCTTGATCGCGTCGAGCTTGCGCATCAGCGGATGAGCGCGAGTGACCTCCTTGTCGCGATAGGCGCCGATCAGCAACAAATGCCCGAGCTCCAATCGGATCAACAAATCCTCGATGAGATCGAGCGTCGCCGCGTCGAGCCATTGCAAATCGTCGAGGAACAGCGCCAGGGGATGTTCAGGACGGGCGAATACGCCGATGAGCCGGCGGAACGTCAGTTGGAAACGACGTTGCGCGTCCTGCGGCGACAGCTCAGAGAGCGGCGGCTGTTCGCCGATGATGAGCTTCAGTTCAGGGATGAGATCGGTCATGAGCCGGCCGTTGAGGCCCAGCGCGTCGAGAAAGGTTTCGCGCCAGCGCGCGAGCTCGGCGTCGCTCTTGCCGAGGAGCCGCCGAACCAGGCTCTGAAAGGCGAGGATCAGCGTCGAATAGGGAATGTCGCGCTTGAACTGGTCGCACTTGCCCGACGCGAACAGCCCGTGCGGCGGAACAAGTTCCTTGTGCAGCTCATTAACAACCGATGACTTGCCGATACCCGAATAGCCCGAGACGAGAACCAGCTCCGGCGCGCCGCTCGCGACCACACGATCGAAGGCGGCGAGCAGGGTCTCGATCTCGTGCTCCCTGCCATACAATTTCTCGGGGATCCGCAGCCGATCGGGCGTGTCGCGTTCGCCAAGCGCAAAGGGCTCCACGCGCCGGTTGCGCTCCCACTCGGCATGACAGCGGCGGAGATCGTGTTCTGCGCCCGCTGCCGTCTGGTAGCGCTCCTCGGCCGTCTTAGCGAGGAGCTTCATGACAATCTCGGAGACCGGCGCCGGAACACCATGCGCTCGCTCAGCCGGCGCGATCGGCCGCCTCGCGATATGGCAGTGGACCCATTCCATCGGATCGACGGCGCTGAACGGCAGGCGACCGGTGAGCATCTGGTAGAACGTGACGCCGAGGGCATAGAGATCGCTGCGCGAATCGATTGAGCGGTTCATTCGCCCCGTCTGTTCAGGCGCCATGTAAGCGAGCGTGCCGGCGATGAATTCAGGCGGCTCCAGCGCCTGCCGCTCGCGAGCGAGCCGCGAGGCGACGCCGAATCCTGTCAGCCGCACACCCCCGTCGGCGCAGTTAACCAGAATGTTGGCCGGCTTGATGTCCTTATGGACGAGGCCGCGCTGGTGGACCTGCCCTACAGCCGCAGCCATCGCGATCGCCAAGCGCAGAAACGGCTCGATCTCCATCGGCGCGCCGAGGTGCGATTCGAGCGGTTCGCCGCCCGGATCCTCGAGCAGGAGTTGGGCTTGACCGTCCTGTTGACGGAGCTCCCGCGGCCGCGCGGCCCAAGAACCGTCCAGGTCGTCCTTCAGTTCGTATTCGTGGGCGAGGCGATCAAGGCATTCCGGCAGCGGATGTTCCGCCGCAGGCGACACGATCAGAACGCTAACTGGAACCTCCTTGCCTTCGCCTCGCCGCGCGCGGCGGAGCACGCGTTCTCCATCCTCCCACAAGATCTCGAAGTCTTTCGTCCGGTCGGCGCCCGACTGAAGGGATGGGCTCACTCGCCGGATCCCGCCGCGCCACGCTTCCACTTCGTCACCCGTTTGCGCACTGTCGACGTCGTTCCCACTACATTTGTTTCGGCGCCGCCGAACGTTGTCGGCGCGAAGACGGGGCCATTGGGGGTCTAGTTCTTAACGGCATAGCCAAGAATTCCCGGTCGGACGCCAGCCGCACGGACAATGGCGACCGCCTCCTTGCCGCGCATCGTCTCGCCATGCTCCGCCAAATCATCCGTCTCGGGAAACAGATCGAACAGCTCGCGGGCCAAGCATGTGACGGCGCACCAAATGGTCTCGTTTTCGAGCGCGGCCTGGGCTCGACGCCAAACAAGCCGTTGATAAGCGAGGGGTTTGCCGCTTCCGTAGAACGGCAAACCGCGCGCAACGTCGTCTAGACGATCGTAGCGGCCCGCGCTCGCGCCAAACGTATCGATCGGCGCGCCCTGCTCGACATAGTATCGTTGCTCCGCCGCCGGTCCCGCAGCGCTCACGACGTCGGCCGCGAGGATGGTCGGAGAATATGCGACGTCTTCGCCCGCGGGAATCAGGCGAATGAAGCGCGCCGTATCCCCCCGATATTCGCCGCGTAGAGTGTAGGTCTTTCGACCCCCTCTCACGCCGATCGTCACGCCCACGGATACGCTCTCGACGCCGAAACCGAGCGCATAACTGAGGACCGCGTGGGCCGCCTCGTGGCAAGCTGTCGCGCCTTTGCAAATCACCGGCGCGAGTCTAACTCGCTTGAAGTTTGGGGCGCCGAGGCTGTCGTTCGCGAGCGTGCAGTGGTGGTAATCGCAGAACGTTTCCCGATTGGCGGCCATCAGCGCCTATCTCCGCCGTCTTGGGCCTGAATGCTTCGCCGCAATGGGCGGCGTCTATCCTCACGGCCGGCTTGACCCTGATTTGGTTAGTCACGCCGACGACGCCGCAGGTACGGCGAACGTCGGCCTCAGCACAACTCTTTTGGTACGGCCGCTCGACTTCGCCCGTCAGCGTGACCCAGCCATTTTCGCATCTGGCGCTCACGCGATCGCGCGGCACGGCAAGATCCCAGAAGAGGGCGTTCAAAACTTCATCGGCGACGTGCGCGTAGCTGCGTCGGGACTTCTCGGGCGGACACACTTCGAGTTCGTCCACGACCTCCCGGATGCCGGGCACGCCCTCGACTCTGAACTTTGCCGCCATCTTCTGCGCATGGGTGTCGACGTCGCCGCTGACGATCGCCACGCCATTGCGGACCGTCGCGAGGATGCGGGACACATCGATCGACGTCTCCATGTAGAGCGCGCTGAGCACAACTTGCTCCAGGATCTGGTCCATCATGGCCTTCCTCCCGTTTTCGGCGTCCGCCACTGTCGCGACGGAAGCCGTCTGCACGGGTGACGCGGTTCGCCGAAGCTGAAGAAGAGTGGCCGTCAAACGGGACCGCGCACTCAACTCGCTGCGACGCCCGCTGAACCCGCCGCTGCCCGCTCCGACGCTTGGATGGGCTGCGGATACTCACCTCTGATCCCCCCGCTTTTCTTGTCGGAGGGTTAAAAATCAGTTAATCACGTGTCTACGCCGAGCATTCATCGATGTCAACACTGATGTCGGCGAATAATCGCCAATTTCTCCGCAACGGAATCCCGTTTCAGTCTGCTGGACAATCCAGCGGTTGCTGATCGCGTCGAGAACAAATCGGAATCAAAAAGAGCTCAATCATGATTCAAAGCGGGATCAATATTCCATCTGTCAGCGATTTGCTTGCAGCCTGCTGAAGAAAGTCGTTGTTTGGCTCGGTCGTATTTGCAGAATTGCCAGCATCGGGGGACGCGTATTCCGCCTTTCCGATCACTTTGGCGCTGGCGATAAGCGCGGCCGATCGCGCCGTTTCTCGCATCCAGAGCGAGCTCAGAGCCATCATCGTCGCATCATCATCATCACGATGACCGCAACAAAAAGAACGCCACAGATCGCCTTCCAGAACAGCACGGGATTGCGGTCGTAGAGCGCCTTTTTTGGTCTGACGGGCGGGGCGCGATGCGCGCCATTTTCGATTTCAAGTGCGAATTCGAGCACGTCGCCATAGCGATCGGCGCGATCAAGCGCGAAGGCGTTGCGCAGGACATTATCGAGCCAAGCCGGCAAATCAGGCCGCAGCGCGGCCATTGGCTTTGGTCGCCGAAATAACGCCGCCAACGACACCGGCCGGTCGCCATAGGGAGCGGCGCCACAAAACATCCGGTAGATCGTCACGCCGAGCGCGTAGAGGTCGGTGCTTTGATCCTCCGGCGCCCCCGCCAACAATTCCGGCGCGCAATATTCGCTCGCGCCGGAAGGCGCTGGATTTGAATCAAACTCGAGCCGGGGGATTCGGGCGTGGCTCAAGCCAACCAGGCGCACGCCGCCGTCCTTGAGCAGAAGGACATTGTCGGGCTGGATGTCGCGATGGATGATTTGGCGCCGATGCAAATGCGCGACGCCCTGGGCAAGCCGGGTCGCGACGCCCATCCCCTCCGCCAACGCAATTCCCGGCCGTCGTTTTAATCGTCGCTCAAGCGTTTCGCCGTCATAGAAAGGAGCCGCCGAATAAAGACGCGTCTGCCGCTCCGGGGCGATTTCAATGATCTCGCCGATCCAGGGACTGCGAGCGCGCGCCGCCGCCCACGCTTCGACGACAAAAGCCGATCGGCGCGCCGCCTCCTGACCGGCGGCGCATCGATGGGGGAAAGACAAGAGCAACCTCTCCCCGCTTGCCAGATCGATCGCGCTCAGAACGCGAACCTCTGGTCCGTCGGCGATCATGTCGTCGAGGCGGAAGTCGTCGATGATTTCGCCCGGCTCCGGTGGGGCGGCGATCGGCAGAGCGGCGAAGCGCTGAACCAGATCGTGTTTGTTGACCAAAGGCAGATCCAGAATGTCGACCACAATCGCTGAAATATTGTCCGTGCCGCCGGCCTTCAGCGCCGCCGCGACGATTTCGTCGGCTGCCGTTTGCGACTGGCGCTCCGCGGCCAGAAAGGCCTTCAATTGCGACGGACTCACAACGCCGTGGACGCCGTCGCTGCATAGGAGAAAGCGGTCCTGCGCCTGCAGCGCGAAAGCGATGTGATCAACGCGAACATCCGCCTCGAACCCCACCGCCCGGCTCAAAGCCAACGCGACCTCCCCCGTGTCGGTCGTGTGGTCGCTGCTCAGTTGCTGCAAACGGCCCTGACTGAGACGGTAAGCGCGTGTATCGCCGACATGCACCACATGGCCGGAACGGCCCGCGAGGATGAGGGCGGTGAATGTCGTCGCCATGCCGGCAAGATTAGGATCGACGCGTCGCTGAGCCGCGATCCAGCCATTGGCGGCGTCAAGGGCGCGACTCGCCGCGTGCGCGACGCCCAATTGCGGAAAGTTGTAAAAGCCGTCGATGAAGGCGCGGACCGTGGTTTCCGCGGCTTCCCGGCCGCCTTTGTAACCGCCAAGGCCATCAGCGACCGCCGCGACGATTTTTGGTTCTGCAACATCCGCGCGCCCATGGCAGACGCCGACATAATCCTCATTTTTCGGCCGTCTGCCCTTTTGCGTGGCAAGGCCGATCTCGACCCGTAAAATATGCTGATAACCCGGCGAGAGGTCCCCCATTTCACCGGCCCTTCAACAGCAGAATCATGAATGCTGCGGCGAAAATTGCGGCTAGCGCACGCCATAGCAGCAGGCTGTCGAGACGCCGCCGAGGCCGAGCGACTTCCAACGATCCGTGCAGCAGGCCTTGTTCGAGCGATTGCCGGAAGGCTGCGGCGTCGGCGAACCTGCGATCGGGATCGGCGTCGATCGCACGAGCCAGAACGCGCCCGAACCATTCAGGAACGTCCGGGCGAAGCCGCGCCAACGGAAAGGACTCGCGACGGCCGTAAGGGAAGTAGCCGCCGCTGAAAAGACGATAGAGGGTGACGCCGAGCGAAAACACTTCCGAGCGCGGTCCAGCGTCGGCGCCCTTGAACAATTCCGGAGCCATGTAGCGCGTCGTGCCGCCGAGTTGGTCGCTGGCCGAGCTGTCCAGACCGGGAAGAAAAGCAAGACCAAGGTCAAGCAAACGCAAATCGCCATCAGCGAGCAGCATGACGTTTTCCGGCTTGAGGTCGCGATGAATAACCTGCGACCGCGCCAGATCCTCGACGGCTTGGCAGAGTTTGAGCCCGATGCCGATTCCTTCGACGAAGGAAACCGGCGGCGGCGCCAACAGGCGCTCCTCGAGCGTCGTCCCACGGTAATAGGGCATGACCAGGTAAAGGCTGCGGCGGCGCTCTGGCGGCACGTCGATATAGCCGACGGTCCAACGGCTGCGCACGGTCGCGCCGATCCACGCCTCACGCAAAAATCCGGCGCGAAAGACCTGATCCTGGGCCATTGCGGGCAAGGGGAATTTCAGCGCCACCTGCCGGTTGCCCACGCTGTCCCGAGCCAGTTTCAGCAGCGTGAAACTGCCGCGATAGAGGGTGCGGCCAATGATGAAGCCGTCGAGATTTTCCCCCTCCTGCGGCGGCGGCAGGACCGGCAAATCGGCGTAGCCTTCCGCAATATCATCGAATTTGGCTTCCGGCAGCGCGAGGATGTCGGTGACCAGCGCCGTCGCCTCTTCGCCCGCTTCGGCGACGATTCTCTGCGCCAAAGGTTGCGCGGCGAGATCGAGCGACAGCAGCTTCGCCAATTGGCCCGGCGCCAATCGCTTCACGCACCCAGGGCTGACGAGGATGAAACGGTCGAGGATTTCGGCCGTGGCTTCGATGAAATCGGCCTGGCTCTCCTTGTCGGCGCCAAGGCTCCGGGTCAGGGTCCAGCCGCCGTCGGGCGCCGGCCGCAAATGGTCCTCCGTCAGCGCTTCCAGCAGGCCCTGACGTTTGCGATAGGCCCGGCAATCGCCGACATGAATCACGCCGACCTTATTCGAGGCCCCGAAAGCCAGGGCGCTCAGCGCCGCCGCCATGCCACGCCGCGCGGGATCGCTGCGCGACTGGCTGAACAGCCAGGAATTGACGCTCGATAAGGCGCGGCCCGCGGCGCGCCCTGCGCCCAGAGTAGGCGGAGCGCCAAAATAGCCTTCGGCAAGCCCCTGCGCGGCGATTTGCGCCGCTTCCATCGAACGCTGTCCCGGGCCGCCGCCATGCGAAACGACGGCCAGCGCGCCGCGAAGCGGGGCGCCCAGCTTGTCGCCGCGATAGACCGCATGGAAGTCCGTCCCCTCGCGCGACCCGGCGCAAGCCGCGCCAATGGACAAGGTCCATCCGGCGACGCTCAGGGGAGGCTGTGCGGCGCTCATCTCGTCTTCATCCAGCGGCGTCGATCAGGATTTTCATGCGACAGACACGAAAGCCTTCGTCCCTTTGGAATCGCGGCGCCGTTTTGTGCGGGAAAGAGCGGCGTTCCCTTTTTCGCCCGCCACTCTATCGCAAAGACGAAAAGCGAAGAGCCGCGGCTCTTCGCTTTCCCTTATTTTCAATCGGACAATCAGGCGCCGCTGACTTCTAGGTCCTTTTCGATGCCGAGCAAAGTCTGCGGGGCCCGAGCCTTCAGGACAAAGAAATAGATCGCGCCGACGACCATATAGGCCAGGAAGATGTAAGGCAGCAGGTTCACCGGATAGGCCGGGACCGGGTAGAGGCTGCCAACGACCGAGGCCACCATCAGCACCACGCCGAGGGCGCCGAACGCGTAATCCTTGGTTGTCGCGACGCCGAGTTTCTTGAGATAGACCGGCGCGCAGATCGAGCACATCAGATAGACGACGATGAAGCCGAAAGAGGCGATCGTGCCAAACCAGCCGAAGGTGTCGGTTTCGGCGCCTGCTCCCGACAAGGCGGCGCAGACGACGAAATTGACGATCGCGCCGAACGCCAGGGCGATATGCGGCGTCTTGTGATCGCTATGCACCATGCCCATCGACTTGTGGACAAACTGATAGCGGCCCAGCGAGAACAGCATGCGGCCGAAGGCGTTGAGGGAAGCCAGGGCGCAGGCGAAGGAGCTGATGGCCGCGCCGAAATACACGAAGGCGGTCAGCAAGGGACTCTTGTCGCTCAGGATATCGCCCAGCGGGGCGCCGCTCGCAGCGAGCTTCGCCGAATCGTCATTGAAGCCCATCGTGATGACGTAAGACGTGAAGATGAAGAACAGGCCGGCGGCGATCGCCGTCCAGTTGATCGCCTTAGGAATTGTGATCGTCGGGTCGCGGGTCTCCTTGCCGAGCGTCGCAGCGCTTTCAAAGCCGACGAAGGCGAAGATGGCGAAAACGATCGCTTGCGGGATGGCTTTGAAATCCAGCCCGTCCATTGACACCTGTTTAGGATCGAGCTGGAAGCCGTACTTCGTCAGGACGGTCACGCAGACAAAAATGATGATCGCCATCGACACAGCTTCGAGGCTGAGGCCGATGCGCGAGGAGATGCGCATGTCGCGCGATGCGAGCAGCCAGATCAGGACCGAGACCAGACCGTAGAGCAGAAGGCTCGGCGGGACGAAGGTCACCCCCAAGCCGACCAGCATGGTCTTGATGAAGATCGAGGTGGCGACGGTCAGCGCCATGGCGGTGGTGAGGTAGGCGGCGAGCATGGCCCAACCGGTCAGCATGCCGTAGGACGGACCGAGGCTGCGTGAGACATAGAGGAAGAACGAACCGGCGGAAGGAATCTTCTGGGCCAGTTTGCCGACATTAATGCCGACCACCAGCATGGCGATGGTCGCCAGCAGGAAGACGAACCAGGATCCGGTCCCAGCCGTGCCGGCGACGACCGCGACGGATAGCGCCGGAGTCAGCGTCGGCGACACATTGGCGACCGACTGACCTATGGTTTCGATAAACGATAAGCTGTCCTTGCGTAGCTCGGTCATCCGCGTTCTCTCCAGCTTGCCGTCAGCGCGCTTTTCCGGCTGATTTTGCGCAGGACGTTTCCTGGCAGGCATCAATGTTTCTTGGCAATTATCGTACCACCGGCGTTCCCGCCGCCAGGCTTTTGAATTTCACGGCTATTTTTTGAAACCGCCGAGCCAACGAACGGCGTTTTGCCTAAGCCTTGGCCCGAGTTTTGCGGCGCTGCCCGATTTTTGGCCCGGCGGGCATCTTTCATAAGCGGAACTGTCTTTTACCGGAGCTCAAATCCGAACTCCGCTGCAGCGACGGCCAGAATTCGCAGAAAGGCGGCGGCGCTGGACCGACCCACCGCAAAACGCCAGCAGCCCGGTCTCGCAAGCCAGACGGTCAGATTGACGTGAGCGGCGGTCGTCGTCGCCGCCGCGCCAACCGGGAAGACGGAAGCGTCGATGTCGATCGAGAGGAACTTCGGCAAGGCGTCGGCAATTTTCTCGCCGCTCGCCTCGAACAGGACGAGGCCGCCGGATTGATCGACGACGGAAGCCTGCGGCGCAGCGGCGGTCTCCAACCTCTGGGTCAGCGCTTCGCTTTCGCCTTCGGCGAGCACGAGCCAGCGACCCGGCCCGGCGCCGATAAATTCCGTCGAGCCTGAAGCGACGCATCTTGGGCCGTCGCAAAGCTCCAGGCCAAAAGCCGCCTTCGCAGCTTGCATGACGATGGAAGCCTGCCCGCGTCCGGCGACGAGCGTCGCCGCGGCGCGGAAGATCTCGCCGGCCGTGACGCCCGGAACGGCCGTCTGGGCGCCATGCCGCCCTGGGGGAAGGCGGCGACTGATCGGCACAGTCTCCAGAACATCAACCACGAAGACGCGCTCCTTCCGCATCGATGAAGCAAGGGGCGCAGACTTCGACCTCGATGTCCGCGCCGCGAATTCCGTCCCAGGCGCGCACGATGTCGCCAATGCGCGCGGCGCCGCCCTTGATGAAGCCAAGCCCGATGGAATGATTGAGATTGGGCGAGAACGTCGCGGAGGTCAGATGGCCAATGTCGTTCGCCGTCTCGGCCGCCGCGCCGCGTTCGAGAAAATGCGCGCCGGCGCGCAAGATTTGCGAGCGATCCACAGGCCGCAAACCGACAAACCCCTGTCGCATCGGATCAAGCAGAGCGGGACGACGGGCCATCACGGCGCCGATGTAATCTTTCTTCGTCGACGCCATCCGGGCGAAGCCGAGGTCTGCCGCCGTCGTCTGGCCGTTGAGCTCGGGGCCAGACACGTGGCCCTTTTCAATGCGCATCACCGCGAGGGCTTCGAGCCCATAGGGCGTGACGTCCCATTCGGCGCCCGCCGCCAGCAACGCCCGCGCCAGCGCTTCGCCTTTATGGGCGGGCACGGCAATTTCGAACCCGAGTTCGCCGGCGAAAGACAGGCGGAAGAGCCGCGCCTTGACGCCGCCCAGAACCCGCGTCTCGACCACGCCCATATAGGGCAGCGCCGCATTGCCAAGGACGGACGGATCGTCGGCGATCTTACCAAGCAGATCGCGCGAGCGAGGGCCCGCCACGGCGATCTGCGCCCATTGTTCGCTGACCGACGTCATGCGCACATCGAGATCCGGCCACAGCGCCTGAGCGCAGAATTCCAGATGTTGGCTGACCTTGAGGGCATTGGCCGTGGTGGTGGTCATCAGCCAATGATTTTCCGCCAGCCGAGCCGTGGTCCCGTCATCCATGACCATGCCGTCTTCGCGCAGCATGACGCCATAACGCGCCTTGCCAGGAGCCAAAGTGGAGAACGTGTTGATGTAGACGCGGTCGAGCAGCTTGCCGACGTCAGGGCCCTGCAGAGCGATCTTGCCGAAGGTCGACACATCGACCAAGCCGACGCCCGAGCGAACGGCGCGAACTTCGCGGTCGACCGATTGCCGCCATTCCGTCTCGCCGTGGCGTGGGAAGTAGGCGGCGCGCAGCCAGGGGCCCGCCTCGACGAAAACCGCGCCCAGCTCTTCGGCAAGCGCATGGGTCGGCGTGATCCGCGCGGGCCGGAAATCCACGCCGCGATGATGACCGGCGAAGGCGCCCAAGGCCACCGGCGACCAGGGCGGGCGAAAGACCGTCACGCCGGTTTCCGGAATGCTCTTGCCCAAGAGTTTCGCCATGATGGCGATCCCCGGGACATTGGACAGCTTGCCCTGATCGGTCGCCATTCCGAGCGTCGTGTAGCGCTTGAGATGTTCGACCGAGCAAAATCCTTCCTTCTTCGCCAAGGCGACATCCTTGGCGGCGACATCGTTCTGGAAATCGACGAAGGCCATGCCTTGCGATCTCTCGACATGCCAGAAAGCGGAAAGGCTTGTCGGCTCGTCCGCGGCCTTGGGCAGGTCGAAGCCGCGCGCCGCGAATCCCAGTCCCTCCGCGGCGGCCGTTCCCTGCCGGGCGCCGTCAGCCAGGCAGGCGGAAAGGGCATAGGCGCCGGTAGCCGCGCCTGCGACCGTCATGCCGGGCGGACAGACGCCCGGCGTGAATGCGGCGATCCCTTCGTTCCACGACGGCTTGCCACCGTGATGGCAGGTCAGATGCACATTGGGCGAAAAGCCGCTGGACATGGCGAGGCCATCGACAGCCAAGCGCTCTGTTTGACCGTTGGCGAAAACGTCAATCGACTTGAGCGTCTTGCCATGAGCGGCAAAGACTTGGCCGCCCGCGATGACGCGAACGCCGCGCTTCTTCGCGTTCGCCAGCAGATCCGCCGATAGGTCGCGGCGCGCATCGATCAGCGCCGCGACCGAGCCTCCTGCGTCGAGCAGGTCGAAAGCCGCCGTCAAAGCCGCGTCGTTGTTGGCGAAAATCGCCATGTCTTTGGCGGGCGCCACGCCGAAGCGGTTGACGTAGCTTTGCGCTGCGGCGGCCAGCATGACTCCGGGCCGGTCATTGCCGCCGAAGACAATCGGACGGTCGATCGCCCCCGCCGCCAGCACCGCTCGCTTGGCGACGATCCGCCAGAGTCTTTGACGTGGCGTGAAAGGCGGCGGAACAAGCAGTTGATCGCTGACCCGTTCGATGGCGCCATAGCAATCGTCGTAGACGCCGAAGATCGAGGTGCGCGCCATCAGCCGGACGTTGCTCAGGCTTCTCAGCTCGGCGAGACTTCTCAGGACAAAATCGGTCGGCGGCGCCCCGTCGATCGACGTCTTCTCGCTGAGCAGCCGTCCGCCGAAACCGAAGTCTTCTTCGGCAAAAATGACGCGCGCGCCGGCGCGACCTGCCGCCAGCGCCGCCATCAGACCCGCCGGGCCGGCGCCGATCACCAGCACGTCGCAAAAGGCTTGCGCCTTTTCGTAATGATCAGGGTCGGGGCTATCGGCGACGCGGCCAAGTCCGGCGGCCTTGCGGATCGCCGGCTCATAGAGCTTTTCCCAAGCGGCCTTCGGCCACATGAAGGTCTTGTAGTAGAAGGCGGCGCCGAAAAACGGCGCGAACAAGCCGTTGACCGCCATGACGTCGAATTCGAGCGACGGCCAGCGATTTTGGCTTAGGGCTTCCAGCCCTTCATAAAGCTCTGTCGTGGTCGCGCGCGTATTGGGCTCGCGTCGCGAGCCGGACCGCAATTCGACCAGGGCGTTCGGTTCCTCAGTCCCGCAGCCGACGATGCCGCGCGGACGGTGATATTTGAACGAGCGGCCGACCAGTTTTATGTCATTGGCCAGCAGCGCCGACGCGAGCGTGTCGCCGGAAAATCCAGCCAAGACCTTGCCGTCGAAGGTGAACGAGCGTTTTTGGCTGCGGTCGATCAGGCCGCCGGATGCAAGTCTGCTCATGACGCAACCTCAGCATCGCAAACAAATTGCGTCGCCGTGATCTTGTGGGTGGTCATGTGGCGCGACACGCGCAGCCAGCGGCGGCAGCCAGCGGAATGAATCCAGAATTCCTGATGCGCGCCGGCCGGATTGTCGCGCAGATAGACATAATCGTGGAAAGCGTTTTGAGCGTCGGCGGCGGAGGTATCGGGACGCTGCAGCGTGGCGTCGCCGAGATAGGCGAATTCCTGGGCGTCGCGCGCGCCGCAATAGGGACAGGCGATTTGCATCAGTGCAGATTCGGCTGGGCGCCGACTCCCTTTTCATCGATGAGATGGCCGGTGCGAAAACGGTCGATCCGGTACGCCGCGCTGAGCGGATGCGCTTCGTCCCGCGCGATGGTGTGCGCGAAACACCAGCCGGAGGCCGGAGTCGCTTTAAAGCCGCCATAGTTCCAGGCGGCATTGAGATAGAGATTGGGCAGCGGCCCGATATCGATGATCGGTGAACCATCCATCGACATGTCGCAGAGACCCGCCCACTGGCGGAGCAGACGCAGGCGGCCGAGCAGCGGCATGACCGCCATGCCACCCTCCATCACGTCTTCGATGACCGGCAGATTGCCGCGCTGAGCGTAGGAATTGTAGCCGTCGAGATCGCCGCCGAAGACGAGCCCGCCCTTGTCGGATTGCGAGATGTAGAAATGCCCCGCGCCAAAAGTGAGGACGCCCGGCGCCAACGGCTTGATCGCCTCCGAAACGAAAGCCTGCATGACGAAGCTCTCGATCGGCAGGCGCAAGTCGAGTTTTTCGGCCAGCCGCGACGACGAACCCGCCACGGCCAGCGCGACTTTTTTCGCCCGGATCGTACCGCGCGCCGTCTCGACGCCGGTCACGGCGCCGGAGGCGTCGCGCAGAAAGCCGGTGACTTCGCAATTCTGCACGATATCGACGCCGAGCTGATCGGCGCCTCTCGCGTAACCCCAGACGACGGCGTCATGCCGCGCCGTTCCGGCGCGCGCCTGCAACAGACCGCCCTTGATTGGAAAGCGCGCATTGTCGAAATCGAGATAAGGCGCCAATGCGCGCACTTGCGCGCGGTCGAGCAATTCGGAATCGGCGCCGGCCAGACGCATCGCGTTGCCGCGCCGGACATAGGCGTCGCGCTGGGCGTCGGAATGGATCAGATTCACGATGCCGCGCTGGCTGACCATGACATTGTAGTTGAGCTCCTGCTCTAGCCCTTCCCACAATTTCATCGACCACTCGTAGAAGGGCTCATTGCCGGGCAGCAGGTAGTTCGAGCGGAAGATCGTGGTGTTGCGCCCAGCGTTGCCCGAGCCGATCCAGCCTTTTTCGACCACGGCGACGTTGCGGATTCCGTGCTCTTTGGCGAGGTAATAGGCCGTGGCGAGGCCGTGGCCGCCGCCGCCGACGATGACGACGTCGTATTGAGGTTTGGGGCTGGCGTCGCGCCACGCCGGCCCGGTGTAGCGATTGCCGGTCAGGCCGTTGACGATCACGTTGAGCAGCGAATAGCGCATTGTCGTCCAAGCTTTTGTGGCGCGGCGAGCGCGCGGCCGACGACCTATGGTGCCCTTTGATCGTGTCTGCTAACGTGCCTGATACCGACTATTGTTAGCCCAATAACGACATCAGACGGATTCATGAAATCGCCGGCGGACGCGGGGAACCAAAAAATCGGCTTCCTGCTGCTGCCGGGCTTTCCACTCATGTCCTATGCTTCCGCCGTCGAGCCGTTGCGCGCCGCCAATGTCCTGGCGGGGCGAAAGCTTTATGCGTGGTCGAACCTCACCATTGACGGCGAGCCGGTCGAAGCGTCGGCAGGCGTGAGGATCCCGCCGGATCTGGCGCTCGAAGCGGCGGGCGGCCTCGACGTGGTCTTCGTCTGCGCGGGCGGCAATCCGGCGAGCTTCGATCACAAGCCGACATTCGCCCGGTTGCGAGCTTTGGCTTCAAGCGGAGTCGCTGTCGGCGGCATGTCCGGCGGCGCCTATATTCTGGCCCGCGCGGGATTGCTGGAGCGGCGGCGCTGCACCGTCCACTGGGAGCATATCCCTGCGCTCGTCGAAGAATTTCCCGAATTGCGGCTGGAGCGCACGCTCTATGTTTTCGACCACGACCGGCTGACCTGCGCAGGCGGACTCGCCGCCTTCGACATGATGGCGGCGCTGATCGCCAGCCGCCATGGCGACAAACTCGCCATGGCTGTCAGCGAATGGTATTTGCGCACGCATTCGCGCTCGGGCGAGGAGTCGCAGCGCGTGTCTTTGCGCGAACGCTATCGCGTCGCCAATGTGCGGGTGCTGCGCGTTCTCGCCTTGATGGAAGAGCGAATCGAAACGCCGTTGAGCCGCGAGGCCTTGGCGGCGGCGGCGGGCGTCACCTTGCGCCAGCTCGAACGGCTGTTCGCCAGCCATTTGAACGAAAGCCTGTCTCAACATTATCTCGGCATCAGGCTGGAGCAGGCCCGAAAACTCATGCGCCAAACCAGCCTGTCGGTTTTGGAAGTCGCGGTCGCCTGCGGCTTTGTCGCCAGCGGCCATTTTTCGCGAGTCTACCGGGAGCGGTTCGACCATCCGCCGAGCCGCGAGCGGGTTTGAACCCGCACATTGATCTTCGAGGTTTGCCTCCTATAAACGACCAAAACCGAGATGAATGATGAAAGACGATCACCAGAACCCGCATTCCACCACGGGCGCAAAGGAAAGCCGGTTGGAATTCGCCATCGGCCGGCAGGTTCACGAGTTTCGCATGAAGCTCGGCATGACCGTCGCGGATCTATCCCGGCAGGCCAATCTTTCCGCGGGCATGCTGTCGAAGATCGAGAATGGCGGCACTTCGCCTTCGCTGGCGACCTTGCAAGCCCTGTCCTCGGCGCTGAATGTCCCAGTGACCGCGTTCTTTCGCAAATTCGAGGAACAGCGCGACGCAACTTTCGTCAAAGCGGGCGAAGGTCTGGCGATCGAGCGGCGCGGCACGCGCGCCGGACATCAATATCACCTGCTCGGCCATTCCATCGGCAAGTCGCTGGTGGTCGAACCCTATCTGGTGACGCTGACCGAGACCTCCGACGTCTTCCCGATCTTCCAGCATGGCGGCCAGGAATTCGTCTATATTGTCGAGGGCGAAGTGCTCTATCGCCATGGCGACAAGCTCTATCCGATGACGGCGGGCGACAGCCTGTTTTTCGACGCCGATGCGCCGCACGGGCCAGAAGAACTGACCAAATTGCCCATTAGACTCATCTCGGTGATCGTCTATTCGCGCACCGGCGACTGAGACGGGGGGCTGATCACAGCCCCCTCCCCGTCATGCGATTTTTTTGACGCCGGCCATGACGATCCCTGTCGCGGCCTGGGCGCGTTTAGAGATTGTCCGCAAATCCTCGGGTTCGAGATTGTGGACGTTCGTCTTGCCGGTGCAGCGCGCCATCATCGAGCATTCGGAGACCGCCGCCTTGAGGAAGGCGTTCAACCGGTCTTTCGCCGCGTCCTTTTCAACGTCCTTAAAGGACAGGCCGTTGGCTTCGATTGCGCCGCCCAGCGCCAAGCCCGCCGCGACATCGACGATGCCGGCGTTGGCGCCGAGGGCGATGACCTTGGCGAGATCGGTTCCCGAGCGCAGCCCGCCGAACCACAGCAGCGGAAAGACCTCTTCCGCCTTCAGCGCGCGTAGGATTTTCATCGCGCGTGAAAGCAGAGAAAGGTCCGGCGCGCCGGCCAGATCGGCCCAGCTGTCGCCGAAATGCCCGGAGCCGTCGAGGACGAGCAGATCAACCTTGCGGGCGACGGCGTAAGGGAGGAGCCGTTCAAGTGTGGCGCTGGCGACGACCAGTCCGCGCAACTGCCCCGGTCTCGCCGCGACCGGCAGAGCCTCCGGCGCCGTTGCGGCGATGCGCAACAGGACGGCTGCGGCTTGCGGATGGCCCGCGTCCGGCGCATCGACAACCTGCAGCCAAGGCGCCGATGCGTTCGGCAAAGGATCGCGGCCGACATGAGCGGAGCCCGAAGCCGAAAGCGCTTCTGCGACCGCCGCGCGAACGGCATCCGGCGCCCGTTCAAAACCGCCAACCAGCAGGGGCTGCGCGAGGTCGAGACCGGGACCGAGATCGGTCGCCGCCTTGCAGGCCTCGCGATAGGGATCGATCACCAGCCGCGTCAGATTGGCCGGCAAAAACACCAGCTCATCGAGCGTCGCGCCGCCCGGCGCCGGCGGAGCGGGTCGAAGGGTCAAACGGTCCCGGGTCATGCGAACGAAATCGGCAGGTTTGGCGTCAGCGCGCGCCATGGCGAAAATCGCCTCGCGCGTCTTGACCGAATAATCGGCGGAGCCGGTTTCCGTGTCGCAGCGATAGCAACGCGCCGCCTGCTGCTTGGCCGCGAGATCGTCAAAGCCGGCTTCGGCGTCGGCGAACGGCTCCTTGCCGATGCCCAGGAACTTCGGCTCCTGCAGGGGCAGTTTTTCCCACGCCGGATCCTGCGCGACCGCGACCGCACGGGTGCGGTAAGGCGTGCGGTAAGGGGTCGGGTGGCGCTCGCCTTCCAGGGCGGCAAGCACATAATAGGCGGCCTTGTGTCCCTGGAACATCGCCTGGACGAGCGTCGACGAGCCGAAGGCCGCGTCGCCCGCCGCGAAAACGTTGTCCATCCGTGTGCCCATATCGGCGGCGCGGGTGAAGATCCGGTCCCCTTCCATCAGTCCATGGCGCGCCAGTTCGAGGCTGACCGCCTTCTGGCCGACCGCCGCAATGACCAGGCCGCAGGCGATGTCGAACTCCGTGCCCAGCACGGTCGAAAAGGCGCGGCGCCCGTCCGGACCGGGCGCGCCGAGTCGCGTCTCGACGCATTTCAGCGTCAAGCCGGCGCCTTCTGAAATGACGGCGGTCGGAGCGACGTTGAAGCGAATCTCGACGCCCTCGGCGACGGCGGCTTCCAGCTCATAGGCGCGAGCCGGAATTTCCTTTGGACCGCGACGATAGATCACGGTCACCTTCTTCACGCCGGGTAAGCGTTGCGCGGAGCGGCAGGCGTCCATGGCGACGTCGCCACCGCCAACGACCACGACATGCGCCGGCATTGCAGGCCGCGCGCCGCCGTTGACCGAATTCAGGAAGGTTACGCCATCGACGACCTGCGGGAGGTCGTCGCCGGGCGCGCCGAGCTTCTTGCCCGCCGAAGCGCCGATCGCCAGCAGGACCGCGTCGTGATCGCGGGCGAGAGCGTCGAGGGTCACAGCCTCGCCCAGAGGCGACGACAAGTGCAATTGAATGCCGGGACAACGCTTGAGGATGCGGTTGACGTCCTCCTCCACCACCGACGACGGCAGGCGGAAATCAGGAATGCCCCAGAAAGCCATGCCGCCGGGCCGCGATTGCGCTTCGTAGAGATCGACGCGATATCCCGCCAGCGCGATATCCTGCGCCGCCGTCAGTCCTGCCGGACCGGCGCCGACGATCGCCACGCGCTTCGCCTTGTCCGGCATGACCGCTGGCAATTGGAATGCCGGCCCAAGATCATCGAGCACCCAACGCTTCAGCGCGCGAATGGCGACCGGGCCATCGGCGTTGGCGCGGCGGCAGGCGGGTTCGCAAGGCGCATCGCAGACGCGGCCGCAAATGCCGGACAGAGGATTGGTGGCGGTGATCGCCTCCAGCGCGCCCGCTTTGTCGCCTTCCCAGATCAACCCGACATAGGAGGCGACGTCCGTGCCGATAGGACAGGCGACCTGACAGGGCGGCGGTTCGTAATGCGGCAGTGCGCTTTGGTCTTGCGTCAGATCGACGGAAAAGGGCTTGCAGCTCGCCATGGTCAGGCAACCTCAGTCAGAAGCTGGTCGGCGGCGGGCCGATAGGTCGGGTCGTAAGGCAGCCCGGTGACGGCGGCGGCTTCCGGCGTCAATGCGACCAGATCGTCGCGCGACAACTGCCGGAAATCGCTGTGTCCCAAGGCTTTGGTCAAGGCGGCGATCTGCCAGCGCACCGCTTCGAGAAAGCGGCCGATCGCCGCCGCCTGCAGGTCGACCTGATAGCGCGCCTCGTGCTCTGGATCCTGCGTCGCGATGCCGACGACACAATTGCCGACATGGCATTGCATGCAGGAGATGCAGCCCCCGGCGATGATCGCCGCCGTGCCCATGGCCACGGCGCTGGCGCCCAAAGCCAAAGCCTTGACGGCGTCGACGCCATCCTTGATCCCGCCCATCAGCACGATCGGCATGTCGCCCTTGGCGTCGATCTCACGGAGACCGTCGAGCGCTTCCTGCAAGGCGGCAAGGGTGGGAATGCCGACGTTTTCCAGCACTTCGGTCGAAGCGGCGCCGGTCGAGCCTTGCAGGCCGTCGAGCTGAACGAAATCGAATCCGTCCTTGTAGGCGATTTTGATATCGTCGCGGACGCGCCCTGCCCCCATCTTGATCGAGATCGGCTTCTTGTAGCCTGTCGCCTCGCGGAACTCCTCAACCTTGATGACGAGATCATCGGCGCCCATGATGTCGGGATGGCGCGAGGGTGAGCGCAAATCGATGCCTTCGGGAATGCCGCGCACGGCGGCGAGTTCTTTCGTGACTTTCTTCGCCATCAACTGGCCGCCGAGGCCCGGCTTGGCGCCTTGCGAAATATAGATCTCGATGCCGTCGGCCTTGAGCATGTCGTGGATGTTCCAGCCGAGACGACCCGACAGGCACTGGTAGATCAACTGATCAGCCGCGGCGCGCTGTTCCGGCAACATGCCGCCCTCGCCGGTGTTTTCGACAATTCCCGCCAGCCGGGAGGCCTTGGCCAAGGCGATCTTGGTTGATTTGGACAATGCGCCATAGCTCATCGGCGCAATCAGCACCGGCATGGACAGCTCAATCGGCTTCGCGCCGTGACGCTCGCCAAGCTTGGTTTTCAGATTGACCGAACCGAGCGCATTGGACGCCCCGTGGATTTTGGCCGGATCGATCTTCAGCGCGATGTCGCCGAAATGCGGCACGGACTTGGACGCGCCGTAGCCACGAATGCGATAGCGGCCGATCAGGCTTTTCGCCTGAATGTCTTCGACGATCTTGGCGTTCCAATAGGGGCCGCCGCTTTCGGAGACCGTATAGGGCAAAGGCCGCGAAATCGGCTCGTTGACGCCATAGCGCAGCTTCGAGCCCGCATTGACGATCTTGGTGAAGCGGCCGGAAAATTCGACGCCATACTTGGCCAAAAATTCGCGGATCGAAGCCTCGTCTTCCGCCGTCATTTCCCCGACTTTGGCGTCGGAGCCAAGGCTCTGCACCCGCCCGCCTACGAAAATGGCGCCAGCGCTCATATCTTCGCCAACCCGTTCGCCGGAATCGCCCAAGATGATGATGCGGCCGCCATACATCATGTAACCGGCAAGAAAGCTGGCGTTGCCGCAGCAGAGCAAGGTTCCGGCCTTCATCACCTGCCCGGCGCGCGAACCGATATTGCCCTTGATGACGACTTCGCCGCCGCGCAAGGCCACCCCGGCTATGGCGCTGGCGTTGCCGCCGACCACCACCGAACCGGCGTACATATTGTCGCCGACCCCCCAGCCGACGTTGGATTCGATCTCGAAATGCGCGCCATGCGATAGGCCGGCGCAGAAGTATCCCGCCGATCCCTTGATCTTCACGGTGACGGGCGCGACGAGGCCCACGCCGATATGATGGCGAGCGTCCGGATTGACGACTTCGATGTTTTCGCCGCGCGCGGCGGCGGCGCGCAAAGCTTCGTTGCCCTCGCGGACAGGAAGCGCGCTGAGATCTATCGTGACCATGTGCGGAACGTCCCCGGCGCAGGCTCTGTGGTGGAAAGGGGCGTTCCCGGGAAGAGCCGGTTCAGCGAAACTTCTTCGGAGGCGATCGCGACGATTCCGTCGTCTTCGAACATCACCATCGGCTTGGCGGCCAGCCGGTCCTTGGCGAAGCCGATGCCGTCCTTGGTTGAGACAAGGAAGGAAAACACGCCGTCGAGATCGTCGACCGATTGCTCCAGCGCCTGCTCGAGCTTTTCGCCTTTGGCCAGCTTGTCGGCGATGTAGACGGCGATCAGCTCGCTGTCGTTGTCGGTGCGGAATTCGAAGTCGCGCGCTTCAAGACGGCGGCGCATCTTCCAATAATTGGTGATCTGGCCGTTATGCACGATCGCGACATCGGCAAAGCCCGTGGCCCAGAACGGATGCGCGGATTCGGGCTTTACATCGGATTCGGTCGCCAACCGCACATGGCCGATGCCATGAGTGCCGGCGATCTCGCCAATGTGGTAGATCGCATCGAGGTAATGCGCCGTGCCGACATCCTTGATGATGTCGAGCGAAGAGCCGATCGACACCAGCTTGGCGGCATGTTCCATCGCGTAGGCAAAAGGCCGGATCTCTCCGGAATAATCGACATCGACGACGAAGCTGGCGCCCTCGCTCTTTTCCTGAAGGATCGCGGCCTTGTGATCGGCGAGCGCGGCGCGGATGCGCGGAAGCGCCTCCTCATCCTGATCATCGACGATGAAGCGCAGGCGTAAGCCCTTGGCGCCGTCCTCATAGAGAGCGAAGCCGGTTGAATCGAGCCCGCGGTGCTGGCACCCATCGAGCATGTCAACCAAGGCTCTTCCCAGGACATGGTTCGAGCCCGGCCTCTTAAAGAATATCCCGGCAATGCCGCACATGCGGTTCTCCTCGCGGACAGGTTGGCCAATCCTACGCGTTGCGCAGGCCGCCCGTCAACATGAGTGAACATATTTTCCTAACAGGAATATTTTGGCCCAAAAGGACCCCCCAAAACGGCGGCCAGGCGCGGATTAGCCGACAAAGCGGCGCCGCCGTCTCGTCTTCGACGCCCCGCATTGCCTCTCGGAAATGGCAATTCTATCCCACCATGAAAAAATGTTTCTTGGTAGTTGATATCGGATCGGCTTTCGCTTATCCCTGATCTCTCCCGGACCCAGCGGACCGTTGGCCGCTCGCGCA
>Ga0182014_10002189_pt1 | contig 24926 bp, 19 predicted proteins | sample 612S2DmetaG_FD_120489 | JGI IMG/M metagenome (GOLD analysis project Ga0182014, IMG submission 120489) | Permafrost microbial communities from Stordalen Mire, Sweden - 612S2D metaG | ecosystem: Environmental > Terrestrial > Soil > Wetlands > Permafrost | place: Sweden: Stordalen | collected...
AGCCCCAGCGGAGGCTGCGCGGCCCGCTTGCCCAGAAAGGCCAGCGCATGTTTGAAGCTCCAATAAGTCTCGGGGAATTCCGGATAGATCAGCAGGGCATTCATTGGCTGCCTCCACATGGGAAAAGGACTGCCGGCAGAGTCGGGTTGCGTGCCCACCTCCGGCTGCGGCGCCGCATTCAAACGCGCCGAATACCGCTGCGGCTGCGCTCTGAACGGCGCACCGCTCCAAAGATAGATTGTTCCTTCGCGCGGGTGGAAAAACTGTGCAAGAGGAAACACGGTGCCGGGATTTGGGACGCATTGAGACAGAATTCCTGGAGGCCATAGAGGTGCCTGAAGCGTTCCTATGCAGTAACCGCGCCGATGCCCCACGCCCTGCTCCCGCCGCGCTTGCCTTAGACTTATTAGATGGAAGAGTTCAGCCGGATTCAACGCCTCCCTCCTTACGTCTTCAACATTACCGACGGCATGAAGCGCACGGCGCGCCGCGCCGGCGAAGACATCATCGACTTCGGAATGGGCAATCCCGATGGGGCCACGCCCAAGCACATCGTGGACAAGCTGGTAGAGGCGGTGTTGAAGCCCGCGACCCACCGCTACTCGGTCTCCCGCGGCATTCCGCGCCTGCGCAAGGCCGTTTGCAACTGGTACAAAACGCGCTACAACGTCGATCTGGACCCGGAGACCGAGGCCATCGTGACCATCGGCTCCAAGGAGGGTATCGCGCACCTTTGCCTGGCCATTCTCGACTCGCGCGATACGGTGCTGGTGCCCAACCCCAGCTATCCGATTCACATTTACGGGCCGGTGATCGCCGGGGCGCACGTGGTGAGCGTGCCGATTCACGATCAGGGGCATTTTCTGGCGCAGCTTGAAGACCTGATCCCGCGCATGGTGCCGCGGCCCAAGGCGGTGATCGTGAATTTTCCGTCGAACCCCACCACGGAGTGCGTGGACCTGCCGTTTCTGGCGCGGCTGGTGGAACTGGCCAAGCAATACGGCTTCCACCTCATTCAGGATCTGGCTTACGCCGATATAGCCTTCGACGGTTACAAGCCGCCCAGCGTGCTTGAGGTTCCCGGCGCCAAGGAGGTCGCGGTCGAGTTCTTTACCCTGTCGAAGAGCTACAACATGCCCGGCTGGCGGGTGGGCTTCATGGTGGGCAATCCGGTGCTGGTGGCTGCCCTGGCGCGGCTCAAGAGCTACTTCGACTACGGCACCTTCACGCCCATCCAGGTGGCGTCGATTCAGGCGCTGGAGGGGCCGCAGGAGTGCGTCCGCGAGATCTGCGAGAACTATCGCAAGCGCCGCGACGTGCTTGTGGAGGGGCTGAACAAGTTGGGCTGGCCGGTGGCTTTGCCCAAGGCCACCATGTTCGTCTGGGCGCAGATTCCGGAACAGTACCGCAAGCTGGGGTCGCTGGAGTTCGCGAAGCTTCTGCTCACCGAGGCCAAAACGGCTGTGTCGCCGGGGATCGGGTTCGGCGACTACGGCGACGGCCATGTGCGCTTTGCGCTCATCGAGAATGAAGAACGGACGCGGCAGGCGCTCAGGGGCATTAAACAGATGTTCGCGAAAGGCTAGCTGCGCCCGCCAAACATGAATGTTTGTAGAGAGTGCGGCTACGGATGCTGCGCAATGATCGTCGATGCTTGCTGGTTGCTCATCATCCAACGTGCGGTTACCTTGCAACGAACCTCGACCAAGTCGACTATTCTCTGAAGGTCGCCGGACAGATTCCTTGTGAAGATGGGCTCGTGATGCGCGATTCGGTTCCTCAGCTTCCGGATTTCTTCAAGACTGTCATAAATCTCTCGGCGCAGCTGACCGACGGGCTTGGCGGGTGCCAGATTGGGCAGCACGCGCGTCAAGTGCGTGTTCCACAGGCGATTGTCATGGCGGCTGGTAAACATTTTTTGCCAGAAAACGAACCTCAGTTCGGGAATGACCTTGCCGGTGGAAGTTTGAATCCTGCGGACATCTTGCAGGTCTTTGCGCGGACTATATCCAATTCCCTGAGCCGGAAGGCTCTGCTCGAAGCCCGGAGACCAGGGCCACATAGCCCCGTACACCATCTCCAAAGCGTCCGACACTGAGTTTCTGATCACCACTTCACAGATGTGGAGCGGAGCCAAAAGCGCGGCCGAAACCTGGGCGTTCCAGGCGTAGAGCGCCAGCGCGGCTGGATCCTCATCCCCTGTGACCGCCGCCGCAAGTTCATAGGTGGCCATGCGCGCGGGGGACAGCGCCTTCCTGACCGCCCTGACTTCCCGGACCGTTTCGTTGATTGACATCGTCTGCGGTACTTACTATACTAGGTTCACTAGCCACGGGATATGTTGGCATTAGCCTCCCCCCGTGGACATGCGATCGGTGAGAAGAGCCCACTGCAAAGTGGGCTCTTTCATTTTCCGCTCCATCCCGTTCAAAGACGCTCTGTGTGAAACCCGGGAGTCCGCCTCGTTGTGGCACCCTAGAACTCAGGAGGAAATTGCACCCTATGCCTGCTCAGGAACCCGCCGCTGTCGCTGCAACTGAAGTTCTTCACGCCTGGGATGCTGGCGGAGAGCAGTCTGCCGAGGCGCTTGCCGCCTGGGTCGGCGCGCGTCTGGCGGCGCATGAGGCGGCTTTGGCCGCTCTGCTGGCCGTCGAGGGCTCGCGCACACCAGCGAACTCCCTGCGCCTCTACGATGCCGCCATTGAGCAGCTCAGCCTGGCCGGCGCGCAGGCCGGCGTACTCAACTCCGTGGCTGCCGACAAGGCTGTCCGCGATCAGGCGCAGCTTGAGGCCCAGCGAGTGGCCATGGCGGGCAGCGCTCTGAGCCTGAACCGGGCCGTCTACGAGGCCCTTTCGGCCATCGATCTCGACGGCGCCAGTCCGGCGACCAGGCACTTCGTCCAGCGCACCCTCCTCAGCTATCGCCTCTCCGGCGTGGACAAGGACCAGGCTACTCGCGACCGCCTGCAAGCTCTGCACGAGAAGGCGACCCACCTCTCGCTCGACTTCAGCCGCAACATTCAGGAGGGCGGCAAGACCATCGAGACGACGACGGCAGAGATGGACGGGCTGCCCGCCGATTACATCGCCCGCCATCAGCCTGACGGCGAGGGCCGCGTCACGATTTCGACCGACCCGCCCGAGATGCAGCCAGTGATGACCTTTGCCAGAAGCGAGGCGCTGCGCGAGCGCATGTTCCTGGCCTACAACACGCGCGCTTACCCGGCCAACAAGGAGATCCTAGGGGCTCTGCTGGCCACGCGGCAGGAGATCGCCACTGTCCTCGGCTTCCGCAGTTGGGCCGACCTGGCTACCGCCGACCAGATGATGGGCTCGGCAGTCAACGTGCGCACCTTCCTGGCCAAGCTCGACGAGGCCAGCCGCGAGGGCGCACGCCGCGAACATGAGCTGATCCTGAGATTCATCCGCCGCCGGCAGCCCGATCTCTCCGCCATCGGAATCACCGACCGAGCCTTCTGGTACGAGCAGTTCCGCCGCTCGGCTTTCGACTTCGACTCACAGTCCGTGCGGCCCTACTTCCCCTACGCGCAGGTCGAGGCCGGAGTGCTGGAGACGGCGGCGCGGCTCTTCAAGATCGAGTTCCGCCGCTCGACGGCCTCCGCTTGGCACCCCGAGGTCTCGGTCTTCGACGTACTGGACGGCGGCCAGCAAGTGGGCCGCTTCTACCTCGACATGCATCCCCGCGAAGGCAAGGACAAGTGGTTCTCCGCCTCGCCCATCGTCCCCGGCGTTCGCGGCCGCGCTCTGCCTGAAGCGGCGCTCATCTGCAACTTCCCCAGCAGCACCGAGGACGATCCCGGTCTGCTTCAGTACTCCGACGTCGTCACCTACTTCCATGAATTCGGCCACCTGATGCACGCCATTTTGGGCGGCCGGACGGAGTGGGCCGGAATCTCGGGTTTCGCCACCGAGGGCGACTTCATTGAGGTTCCATCGCAGATGCTCGAGGAGTTTTTCCGCGACGAAAAGCTGCTCCAGGCATTCGCCAAACATTACCAGACCGGCGAAACGCTGCCCAGCGAGATTATTGCGAAGATGAAGCTGGCCGGCGCCTTCGGCCGCGCGGACTGGGTGCGCTCGCAGCTCTACTACACCACCCTCTCTCTCGACCTGCATGACCAGGATCCCGCGGACCTCGACCTCGATAGCACCACGAAGCGGCTCTACGAGAGCCTGCAGCCGTGGACATGGCTCGAAGGCAACCGCATGTATGCGAGCTTCGGCCATCTCACCGGCTACTCGTCCAACTACTACACGTATGCCTTCGACAAGGTCATCGCGCTGGACTTCTTTGCCCAGTTCGACCCTGAAGACTTGCTTGGCTGCAACGCCGGCGGCCGCTACCGCAAGGCCGTGCTCGAACAGGGCGGCTCAAAGCCCGGCAGGCAGATGGTGCGCGACTTCCTGGGCCGCGATGAGGAGTTTGCGCCCTTCAGCAAATGGCTGAACGAGGAGTTCGAGAGCGACGCCGCAACCGCGCAGTGATCGAACGGCTTCCTCACTCGGTTCATGTTCTTTTCCAACTCGCCGATACTCTCTCTCAGACAAGGGGTCTGCAGCCTGCGCTGGCCTCCGAGGCGCGATGGGATTGCAAGTCTGCCGCGAATTCCGCCAGGCTGCCTGAGGATGCGAAGAGTTGGGAGAGGAACAACGTGCAAGCGACTGAAATGTTCTGGACAGAAGAGATGTGCGTGGGTGTCGAGGAGTTGGACGACGACCACAAGCAGCTGATCGCCCTGCTGAACGAGGCAAATGAGACGCTGTCGAGCGGCCAGAGCAGAGAAGTGGTGGGTGAGGTTCTCGATCGCCTGGTCGAAAAAACCACGACTCATTTTGCCCATGAAGAATCGCTCTTCGACCAGACGGGTTTTCCTGGGGCCGTGGCGCACCGGCGCGAGCACGACCTGATGCTGGGGCAGGCTTTGAAGTGGCACGCTCACTTCAAGAGCGGCCTCCCGCCTTTTCTCTCCGAAGAGCAGATTTGCAGCTTCCAGAGCTGGCTTGACAATCACATCCAAGGCGCCGACATGCAATACGGACCCCATCTCAACGCCAAGGGAAACCATTAGGTTCGGACCGGGTGATTTCGTTCATTGAGATTGTGCTCTCCCAGGTCTCAGAATCGAGACCTGGGGCACCCAGGCACAGCAGGAGCAAGCACGAAGAAAAGAAACCTCGTCTTCCCCTTTGCGATAGGCTCAGCCGGACTCGCGACTTTAGCCACGGGCCTTTTGTTCATGCCGAAGGCGCATCTACATCCGTCACCATATCCGGCTCGGTCCAGAGCTGGATGGTTTGGGGCATGGTGTAATAGAGAATGCCCGCGGCGATCAGCAGCCCAAAGGGCAAACGATCAACAAAGACTCGAAAAGCGGGATGCCATGCCGGGTAGTAAGGATTGTTCTTCAAGCCAACGGATAGCAGTGCGGGCAGCAGCGTAAAGTCCCACCACTTGTAGGCCACGTAGAAGGCTTGGTTACGCCGGTTCCGTTCGCGTTCGTCGCCGACCTCGAAGGGCGGGAGCAGCCCGCCTTTAAAATTTCTGCCTCCGAGAAACTTGGATAGAAAGATGTAGCCGAAAAGGATAATCCAACTCACCATGGTTTGCCTGAAAAAGGCGCACCATGCAATCGTCAGAGCGCCAAATCCTGCGTAGAGCAGAGCAACCAGCCAGCGGCGGCGGCTCCGGGAAGTTATGTTGACGCGAATACCGAGAAGATCAAAATCGGTTTTCATTCAGGTTCCTCCATATCCGGCTCGGTCCAGAGCAGGATAGATTGCGGCAGCGTAAAAAGCAGGATCACCGCAGCCATCAATCCTCCATAAAACAGATAGACGATCTGATCGGCGGAGAGATGTATTATCCGTTCCAGAAATATCGGCGATGCATACATCGGCAAAAAGAACGCTGTGATCGCGAACCATTGATAGGCCTGGTAGTGGGCGCGGTCACACTGGTGGAGTTCGCGTTCGTCGTTCATGCCTTCCGGCATTTTCTGCGCGGGGGAACTGCGCTGCGGCGGCATTGATTTGGGCCTCTGATCCCATTCGCCAAATAGTTTTACCAGCCCGCCCCTGCCATAGCCTCCCAGGAAAAACTGGCTCACGACAAGCCCGCTGCCGATAAGATATATACAGCTGACGTGCCAGTGGTCGAGAAACCAGGCTCCGGTCATCATGGCGGCCAGTCCGGCGTAGACCAGCCCCACCAGCCAGCGGCGGCGCGTACGGGAAGCCATGCGGATACGTTTGCCTAGAAGTAACAAGTCAGTTTTCATTTCGTTTCCTCCTGTTTGAGTTCTGATTTTTACTTGGTCCTGGCTCTGCCTGGCCCGTAAACCTGCTGGCTCAACGACGGCAAGGGCGTCTTCGAAAAGATCGCCTCGACCGGCAGTCCGAAATACTCGCCCAGCGAGAGGGCCAGTTTGAGGCTGGGGCTGTAGTCGCCGCGCTCCAGGAAGCCGATGGTCTGATAGTTCACATCCATGGTGTCGGCCAGCTGCTGGCGGCTGATGCCGCGCTCGGCTCGCAGGACGGCGATGCGGTTGTAAAGGCCGCTCTCGCCGGGAGGTTTTTGGGAGTCGCTGTTCATTTTCTAGAAGCAATTGTTATGTAATACAAACAATTTGTCAAGTTAAAAAATAATATCTTTATTTGCAAATTGATTTTCTTGACGGGAATGGCGGTTCCGGCCCGGTCGGGGTTCGTGTTTTTCCATCCTTTCCGCAAGAAAAGCGGTTCTTCGACTCCGCTACGCTACGCCCCTGATGAATTGGGCGAGAGATGGTAAGGTTTGGCGACAAAAGCAGCAAGTTGACCCCTGCTGTGCAGGGATGGCAAGTTAGCAAGTTGGCGGATTCATTGACGGCGCAACTTGCGAAAGCGAGTCAAGCCACTCAGAATGACAGTTGGGACGGGGAAGTATGACTGATTGGCCGGCCAGGAACTGGCGGGATTCCCAAATCCCAGAGTCGAGACCTGCGGCACCAGTTTCTTTAATGGGCAGACAAATCCTTTGAATCCACGGGGGATAGAAAACCATCCATTGCCTGCGGAGAGATTCTTCTTCCCCTCTGCCGGCCCTTCTAGCGAAGAATGGACGGGCGTCCGGCTCAACCTCCGAACTGACCTCGATTCAAGGAGTACACCATGAAGATTGTCGCGACGATTGCGCGGTATCTGCTGGGCCTGATCTTCACAGTCTTCGGGCTCAACGATTTTCTGAGTTTCATCCCCATGGGGCCGATGCCGCCGGGGCCGGCCGGGGACTTTGCCCGTGTGATGTTCTCGACTCACTATTTCTACTTCGTCGGCGGGGTAATGGTTGTGTCGGGAGTTCTATTTCTGGTGGGCCGCTTTATCCCCCTGGCGCTGGTGCTGCTCGGCCCGGTGCTGGTAAACATCCTGCTCTTTCACATCTTGATGGCGCCAAAGGGTATCGGAATGGGTCTGTTTGCAACGCTCTTATGGCTGCTGGTGGCCTATCGGGTACGCTCCGCCTTTACCGGCCTGTTTCAGGCAAAGGTTCAGGGGTAAGCGCTTATCTGTAAATCGCTGATTCTGCATCGCTTCTGGCGGCTTGGAAGCCGCCAGTACAGCCGGTCGGGAGACCGGCGCTACAATTTGCGGATAGGCTCAAAGCACGGCCGACGAATGCTGTGCGTGAAATTGCAGAATCTAAGTGCCCAACGCAAAGACGCGCGCCGATTCGAGCAGCTTGGCCACGGATTCCCTCGAGCAGGATTCGGTGTAAATGCGCATCAGCGGCTCTGTTCCGCTGGCGCGCAGCAGCAGCCAGGTCTCGGCGGCGTTGGGCTTGGTGGCAGCCTCGGGATTGTCGAGGTAGAACTTGACTCCGTCGAGGGTGTCCTGGCGCAGGATGGGCATTCCGGCAAAGACCGGGTCGCCGGCTTTGAGAGCCTTGGCCCGGGCGACGGCGCCATCGATGAGGGCTCTTGCGATGTGCAGGTCGATGCGGCCGTACTGGTGCTCGCCGTATTCGGCCTGGAGATCGGCGACAAGCTGGCCTAGAGTCTTGCCCTCCTCGGCCATCACGTTGGCCAGCAGCAGCGAATTCAGCAGGCCGTCGCGCTCCGGCAGGTGGCGCTGGAAGCCGATGCCGCCCGACTCCTCGCCGCCCATCACGATCTCCCGCTCCAGCATGTAGTCGCAGACGAACTTGAAGCCGATGCCGTGCTCGATCAGCTCGCGGCCGTGCTTGGCGCAGATTCGGTCCAGCATTTTGGTGGTGTTGAAGGCGCGAGTCACCGCTCCCGGCCAGTCGTTGTGGCGCTTGAGAACCCAACTCAACAGAATCGAAAAGATCTTGTGCGGATCGACGAAGTTCCCGTTCTCGTCGGTCGCGCCGATGCGGTCGGCGTCGCCGTCGGTGCACAGGCCTGCCTGGCAGCCGTTGGCCACCACGGCCTCGCCCAGGGCGCGGATGTGGGGCTCGATGGGCTCGGGATTGATGCCGGGAAAGAGCGGATCGGCGTTGCCGCGAATCTGCATGTGGGCCACGCCCATGCGGGCAAAGATATCGGAGATGATCGTTCCCCCCGCGCCGTACATCGAGTCGATGACGAAGTTCATCCCGGATTTTCGCAGCGCGTCCAGGCTGGTGAAGTTCTCGATTGCCGTGAGGTAGTCAGGCAGGAAATCGACCTCGCGAATCGGGGCCCGTTGCGCGGTGCGGGGGACGGGCTGGCCGAGAAACGATTCGATCTCGGCGATGATGGAGGGCTTGCCCGAACCGCCGTACCAGGCCTTGTACTTCACGCCATTCCATTCCGCCGGATTGTGCGAGGAGGTAATCATGATGCCGCCGGCCAGGCCGCGCTGGCGCACGCCGTAGCTGAGGGCCGGGGTAGGCGTGATGCGGTCGGCCAGCAGCACGGGAATACCGGTGGCGGCGACGACCTCAGCGCAGGCGCGGGCAAATGCCTTCGACCCGAAGCGCGTGTCGTAGCCGATCGCCAGCCCCTTGGCGGGGTCTTCCTGCGCTGAATCTTTGCGAGATTGCACATAGGCCGCAACGGCCTCGGCGGCGATGCGCACATTGGCAAAGGTGTAGTCGTCGGCGATGAGGCCGCGCCAGCCGTCGGTGCCGAACTTGATCTGAGGATGGGGCATGGTTGAGCTTTCGTTCTCCCTGAAGGTTAGAACCACGTCTTGATGATTTCATGCGTTCCCAGGTCCCCAAATGCGAGGGACCTGGGGCACCCAAGACTCTTGCTTGGATTATGAAATCTCACGAACACAGTACCAGGTTAAAGGATAGTGGATGCCGCCGGCCCAGGCGCCGGGACGGCGCTTTGAATCCGCGGCTTACCCGGCGATGGTGAGCTCCTCTTCAAGTTGCTGCTTCTGGAAGAGGCCGGCGTAGTAGCCGTCGAGAGCCAGCAACTCCTCGTGCCCGCCCAACTCCACGATTCTGCCGTGGTCCAGCACAGCGATCCGGTCCGCGCTGCGCACCGTGGAGACGCGGTGGGAGATGAGAATCGAGGTCGAGCCGGAGGTGTAGCCACGCAACCCGCCCAGAATGCGCTCTTCGGTGTACGTGTCCACGCTGGCAAGGGCGTCGTCGAGGATGAGAATTGCGGGGCGGCGCAGCAGGGCGCGGGCGATGGCTGAACGCTGCTTTTGACCCCCTGAGAGCGTGACGCCGCGCTCGCCAACCATGGTCTCAAAGCCCTGAGGAAACTCTTCGAACTCCATGCGGATGTGAGCGGCCTCGGTGGCCTTCAGCATCTCCTCCGGGCCGGCGGCGGTCGCTCCAAAGGTCAGGTTTTCGCGGATGGTCTCGCTGAAGAGAAATGTCTCCTGGGGAACCATGCCGATATTGCGCCGCAACACTTCGAGGGGGTAGTCGCGCACCGGCCGGCCGTCGATGAAGAGCGATCCCTCGGGCGCTTCAAAGAGCCGCGAGATCAGGTTGACGAGGGTCGATTTGCCCGAGCCCGTGGGGCCGACGATAGCCAGGCTGGAACCGGCGGGAATGACGAGCGAGATGTCGCGCAGCACCGGAGTTTCGCCGTAGCTGAAGTTCAGGTGGCGGAACTCGATCTCGCCTTTCAGCACGGCGTCCGGTGGAATGGCGGGGTCGGCGGCGCGGTCGTCGATGGCCGGCTCGGCCTTCAGCAGTTCATCGATGCGCTGGACGGATGCCGTGCCCCGCTGGAAGAGATTCACCACCCAGCCCACGGCGATGATGGGCCAGATGAGCATGATCATGTAGGTGTTGAAGGCCACAAAATCGCCAACCGTGATGCGGCCTGAGAGCACCAGATGGCCGCCGGCCAGCAGCGTGATCACCATGGAGACGCCGAGAATGAATTCCAGCGTTGGCCATAGCATGCCCATCAGTTGCACCAGCCGCAGGGCGCGCGCGATGTACTGGCGGTTGAGCCGCTCGAAGAGGCCGATCTCCGACTCTTCACGGGCGAAGGCGCGGATGAGGCGCGCGCCGGAGTAGTTCTCCTGGGCCTGCGACGAGATCTCAGAGAAGCTGGCCTGGATGCGCTCGAAGCGATCGTGAATCTTGCGGCCCAGGTACTGCACCAGGATGCTGGCCAGCGGCATGGGCGCCAGCGCGACCAGGGTGAGCCAGGGGCTGATGCGCAGCACGTAGTAAAGCGCCCCCACGGTGAAGAAGACCGTGTTGGCGCTGTACATGAGGGCCGGGCCGAGCAGCATGCGCACCGCGTTCAGGTCGTTGGTCATGCGGGCCATGATGTCGCCGGTACGGTAGCGCTGATAGAAGCCCGAGTCCTGCCGCTCCAGATGGCGGAAGAGGTCGTTGCGCAGATCGAACTCGATCTCTCGCGAGATGCCGATCAGAATCCACCGTTGGGAGTAAAGAAAGACGCCCTTGACCAGCGAAATCGCGATCAGCAGCCCGGAAAAGATGAGAATCCCTTGTTTGGTGACGCCATGCTTCATCTCGTCGATGGCCACCTGCAAGACCCTGGGAAACTGCACCGCGACGGCATTGGTGGCAATGCACGAGAGCGTGCCCCACACGTATCCCCAGCGGTAGCGGCGCATGTACTTGAAGAGCGGGGCCAGATCGCGAAACATGGTTTTATTGTACGGGGAGGGGCGGGCGGCGGTTGCCGATCAGGAATTTGGAGTGCCAACTACTAGACCGTTTTTCCTATTGGTGTAGAACCCGGCGTGGACCGGGAGGTCCACGCAACAGCCGGCCAGGAGGCCAGCGCTACCTGTTCTTGCCGCGACCGGCAATCTTGAGCCAAGCAGAAGATCCGCTCTATATCAACATGCAAAATGCTCTAAACTCTATGTCGGCGTTCTCAGCAGCAGGTAGCCGCCCACCAGTCCGAAGAGCACATCGGAGGAGCAGGCGGCCAGGGCTGCGGGCAGGTAGTTCACATTACCCAGCGCGCCGAAGAGTCCGTCGACCACAAAGTAGGCCAGCGCGACGGCGATGGCCAAACCGATGCCTTCGAGCGAGCCGCGGCGGCCCATGGAGAGCGCAAAGGGAATGGCCAGCACCGCCATGACGACGGCTATCAGGGGGTAGGCGAGCTTGTGCCAAAGTGCAACGCGCAGCTTCATGGTGTCAAAGCCGCTCTGGGTCAGGTCGCCGATGTAGCGATTCAGCTGGCCGAAGTTCATCTCCTGCGACTGCTTTTCTTCCTTCTCGAAGTAGCCAGGATCTTCGTGGATCTCGGGGAAGGAGGTTTGCCTGAATTCGCTGTACCCGGTGACGCTGGCGCCGTCGATCTCCCGCTGCCAGCCGTTCAGAAAGCGCCAAGAGCCTGCCGCCTGATCCCATGAGGCGCGCGAGGCGAAGATGCGGCGCGAGAGCGCGAAGGTGGAGGGATCGAACTCGAAGATGGAGAGATTGGCGAACTCGTTGCGGTCGCGATCGAAGAACTGGTAATAAAAGATGCGATCGGGCTCGCCGGACCGGGGCTGGCCGAAGATCCACTTCTGCTCGGGGTTCAGAAAGGTCTGCGGCGGGCGGCCCTTGATGATGCTGCGCAGCGCCTCTTGCCGCTGGTTGGCCTGGGGCAAGTAGAACTCATCGAAGAGGAAGAGGCTCACGGCCAGAACAGCGGAGATGGCGACGATGGGAACCACCAGCCGGTACAGGCTTATTCCGGTGGCCTTCATGGCCACGATCTCGGAGTTGCGGTTGAGCACGCCGAAGGTGACCAGGACGGCGATCAGTACCGCCAGGGGTGCGATTTGGTAGAGCATGGAGGGCGTGAGGTTGATCAGGTACTCGCCCACCGTGGACCAGCCAATGCGGTTGCGCAGGATGTCGCCCAGCAGATCGAAGACGGTAAAGACCAGAATGAGCAAGACGAAGGCCATCAGCACCAGAAAGAAGATGTTGAGGAACTCACGCACCACATACTCGTCCAGGATTCGCGGAAAGACGCTGCGTGCCGCCGCGCGCTGGGGACGCGGCTGGAACCTGCTGAGCAGGCTGCCTAAAGGCGTGCCATTGGGACGGGCGGAGATGGCGGAGTCGTGCTTGGGGGAACGGGAAGTCCAAGCGGCGATCGCATTCAAGAAACCGCCTCCGCTGGCCATCTGCCACAGCAACACGACACCGCCCGCGGTGAAAAGCAGATTGGCCATCCATACCGCAAGAAACGCAGGAATCCAGTTCTGGCGGCCCAGTGCGATTCCGATCAAAGAGAGCGAGTAATAGACGACGACCAGCGCAATGGTAGCCACCAGGGCGGAGCTCTTGCCGCCCCGGCGCGAGGTGACGCCCAGCGGAACGCCCACCAGCATCAGTACCAGACAGGCCGCGGGATAGGCAAGACGTTTGTGCAGTTCGATCAGGAAGCGCTTGCCCTCAGGTGTTCCAATATGTCTTTGCAGTTCGGCCATGGGCATGGCGTAGATAGGCGTGTCTATGCGCCCCAGATGGCTCTCGCTCTGCTGGCTGGTTGCAAAGGGCAGATCGGTGGTGTCGAAGGTGGAGATGTTGTACTGCTGCGGCTGGGCGGCGACGGTCTCATGCTCCGTTCCATTGCGCAGCCTCATGAGCAGTTCCTGGGTGGAATCGCTCACCACCGTGGCCGAAGCGGCAGTGGTGATCTTGGGAGCGAATGGGTCGGTGACGTCGGCCAGAAAGACCTGCCGCCAGTTGGCAGCGCCGGTCCCAGAGCGCACGTCCTGCACGTAAAGAACGTAGTTCTTAAAGTCCTCGTCGAAGACGCGAGGCTCGATGGCGTAGGAGGCCTGCGAAGCCAGCGTCTTGTCCATGGCCAGGATGGCCTGATTGGCGCGCGGCGCCACATACAACGAGTTGAACAGGCCAATCAGCGTGCCGCCCACGGCCACGATGGATGCCACGCGCACAAAATAGCCGATCCCCAGCCCGGAGGCGCGCATGGCAATGATCTCGCTGTCGGAGGCCAGGCGGCTGAGCCCCAGCAGGATGCCCACCAGCACGGCCATGGGAATGGTGACCATGAAGAAGTTGGGCATCATGAAGAGAACGACTTCCATCAGGCTGGTGAAGGTGGAGCTGTTGTGGACCACCATCTCCAGGATCTTCGGCAGCTCCTTCATGAAGAGAATGAAGGTGAAGATCACGCCGCCGATGAGCGTGTGGGAGAGGATCTCGCCGAGGATGTAGCGGGTAAGGATGCGCACAGACAGGCTCTGGGGTTAGTTTACCGTGCTGGGGCACCGCACGGTTGAGTGGATTGCGATCTGGACCGCCCGCTCCCGGCAAGCTATCATATCGGCTTAAAGGACGTTGAATGCAGATTATGCCAGTGTGGCTTTTCCAAAATATCGAGGGTTCAACGCGCCTACAGATTCTTTGTTGGTGGGAGCAGAGACGATTTCGCTACAACCTCCTTGTTGGAATCGTAGGGGGCGTTACCTGGTTCCTTGTCCTTGTAGCTGGGTCTGCTGCAGTAAAGCCCGGGGTTGATTTTGAAGAGCCGATCGCGATGATCATTGGTCCGTTTATCTATGCTCTACTGGCTAATACTTGCTATACGTTCGGCTCTGTGATTGACACAGTTTTTTATTGCAAGTCGCCTCGCGTTGGCCTGTTCAAAACCGGCCTCATTTTCTCCATCGTTCTTACTGCGCTTCCAGGATTATGGGCGGTGATTGCGTGGCTGATTGCGGTTTTCACTGGAAAGAAGATGGACTAAAGCCTGTGGGCCGGTCTTAGCTGCAACTCCATTAAAGGGATGATCTCCAGTTCCTCAGCCTCAGACTATTCCCCAGCACGCAGACCGAGCTGAGGGCCATGGCGGCCGCAGCCAGCCAGGGCGTAAGCAGAAGGTGGAAGCGCGGGTAAAGCGCGCCCGCGGCCAGCGGAATGCCGAGCAGGTTGTAGCCGACAGCCCAGGCCAGGTTCTGGCGCATCACGCGCAAGGTGGACCGCGCCAGCTCGAGTGCCGCGGGAATGGCCGAGGGCTGGGCGCGCAGGAGCAGCACGTCGCCTGCCTCCTGGGCCAGGTCTGCGCCCGAGCCCATGGCGATGCCGGCGTCGGCCTGGGCCAAAGCTGCTGCGTCGTTGATGCCGTCGCCCACCATGGCCACGCGCAGGCCGCTCCCTTGCAGGGCGCGAATGCGGGCCAGCTTGCCGGCCGGGTCCAGGCCGGCTTCCACCTCGGCGATGCCGGCCTGCCGCGCGATGGGCTCGGCCGCGGCGGCCGAGTCGCCGGTAAGCATGAGTACGCGCAGGCCGCTGGAGCGCAGTGCGGCGATGGCTTTGGCTGCGTCTGGACGCAGCGAGTCGCGGGCATCGAAGTAACCGGCCGCTGCGCCGTCGAGAGCCATCCACAGGCGCGTGACGCCCGGCTCCGGCGCTGGTGCGCCGTCAGGAAGCGGAATCGCGTACTCGCGGAAGAGCGCGTCATTGCCGAGCAGGCAATCGCGGTCTTCGACCCTGGCTGTCATGCCTCGGCCGGGCAGAATCTGCGCGTCCTCCGCAGGCTGCCATACGAGGCCCCGGGCCCGCGCGGCATCCACCACAGAGTGAGCCAGCGGATGGTTCGACCGTTCCTCGGCCGCGGCGGCCATGCGTAAAAGATCGTTCTCCGAGCGGCCTTTGTTGCCTGCAGAAACGGAAAAAACAGCGGGCGAATCTCCCGAAAGACGTCCCTGAGGGGCTAAAGCCCCGATGTTTTCTGGGCTTTCTGCGGCACGGCTGAAGCCGTGCCCTTTCAAGGCCGGGGTTCCCAGGGACTGGTCTTGATCGCTGGGGAGTAGAGCCGGGCCTTCTTCCGCAGCAGTTGCAAACGAATGCACCGCTTCCAGCACCGGACGGCCCACGGTGAGGGTTCCGGTCTTGTCCAGAACGATGGCGTCAAGGTGGCCCAAGCGCTCAAGAGCTTCTCCTCCCTTGAAGAGGATTCCAAGCTGCGCGCCGCGGCCCACCGCAACGGTGAGCGCGGCCGGCACGGCCAGCCCCATGGCGCAGGGGCAGGCTACAACCAGCACAGCCACCGTGTTGGCCAACGCCAACTGAAGCGAGTGCGAGGCAGTCAGCCAGACAAGAAACGTGGCCGCTGCCAGCGCCAGCACCACGGGCACGAAGACCGAGCTGGCTCGGTCGGCCAGCCTCTCCATGGGCGCGCGCGAGGACTGAGCCTGCTGGACCATGCGGGTGATCTGTGCCAGCACGGTAGCCTCGCCCAGCGATTCGGCCCGGCAAGTAACGGCGCCGTCGTAGTTGAGCGAGCCGGCAAGCACGCGGCCGCCGGGCTCACGAGGCAGAGGCGTGGGTTCGCCGGTGAGCATCGACTCGTCCACGGTGGTGCGGCCTTCCAGGATGGTCGCGTCCACCGGGAAGCGTTCGCCGGGCAGGATCAGCACGCTGTCTCCGGGTCGGATCTCTTCGAGCGGAACCACCTCTTGAACGCCGTCGCGAACGCGGCGTGCAGTGGCCGGACGCAGCCGGGAGAGCGAGTCGAGCGCAGCCAGCGCGCGGCGCTTGGCGCGGCCTTCCAGCGCTTTGCCCAAAAGCAGGAATCCGAGAATCAGCAGGACCGCGTCGAAGTAGACCTGACGTCCATCCGCGGGCCAGATGGTGGCGTAGGCGGAGTAAGCAAGCGCCACGCTCGTTCCCAGGCTCACCAGCGTATTCATGTTGGTGGTCCCGTGGCGCAGGGCGCGGATAGCGCTCAGATAGATGCCGCGGCCGGCCCAGGCCACCATGGCGGTAGTCAAAACCAGCAGAAACCAGCGCAGCGGGTCAGGAGGAAGAGCATAAAGCCAGGGCGAAATGCGCATCAGGGCGTGGTCCAATGCGCCCATTTCGCCCCCAAGAGGCATGGCCAGCAGCATGGCGCAGGCGCCCGCGGCCAGCGTTGCCCAGGCCTTGCGCTCGGCTCCGGCGCCAAGCTCGTCCGATGGACTTTTAGAGGTATCGCTACGGGGAAGAACTGCGTCGTAGCCTGCCGCGCGAATGGCATCAATCATTGCGGCGGGCGTAGCAATGGCCGGATCGAAGACCACGCTGGCGCGATGGGCCATCAGATCGACGCGCGCGGACTGGACCCCGGCCGTCGAGCGCAGAGCCTCTTCCACGTGATGCTGGCAGGATGCGCAGGTCATGCCCAGCACGGGCAGGGTGAGAGTTGCTGTCGCGGCTATGGTTTGAAAGATCCTGGGTGGCCCATCCTTGCCACGTTCTTGTTCCTGTGGCAAGGGTGGAATACCAGATTCACTACTCAAGGCGCGCACCATAGCCGGCCTTGGCCAACGCGGCGATGGCAAGATCGATGGGCAAGGCGGATTCCGGGCTCCCGGCCGGTGTCTGCGCTGTCGCAAGGCGCGCCTCGCCCACGCGCACCTCAACCACCTCGACGCCCTCAACCGCGGCCAGAGCCTGGCTTGCGCGGCGAACACAGGCGCCGCAGTGCATCCCATCGATCTTCAGCTTGAACTCCGGCATTCTCTTCCCTCGGCTTTCTTCGATGATAGCGCGAGCGAAAAGATGCTTGGCCCGGAGGCGTCCGTACGCGCCTTGGACCGATCCGGTTCGAACGGAACGCTTTTGTGAATCCACCCCGGCCGTTCAGCGCACCGCCTTTCACGGACTTAAAACTTACCCGTAAATTGCTGATTCTGTAGCGCCGCTCTCCAGAGCGGCTGTCGTGCAGGTCTCCAGACCTGCACTCATCGCCGCTGGCGGCTTGGAAGCCGCCAGTACAGCCGGTCTGGAGACCGGCGCTACAATTCACGGATAGGCTCTTAAGGTTCTACCACTCAGGCATTCCAGCTTGAACCGGCCACGGCGTCCGCGCCGTACTCGTCGGCCTCGAAGGCTGTCTGCCTCTGCCCGGCATTCATTGTCGCCACTTGCAGCGGGGCAGGATTGACCTCGGGATCCTTCGCCACCTGCCGCCATGCATCGCGGACATTGCGCACGCAGTCGATCGCGTGAATGAACTTCTGCCGCGAGGCCGATTGCGAGGCCTGTAGAATCTCCGAAAAGATCGAGGCATAGAACTCGCTGAGCGCCTGCGCCGGCCGCCCGCCCACGTCCATGCGCAGCCGCGCCTGCAAGTGGATGATGATATCCAGCGCGCGCTTCACGGCCTCGCGCCGCCCGGCCGCATCTCCGCGCTCGACGGCCGCGATGGCGGCGTAAAGAAAGCGGATGATTCCGTCATAGAGCGCCACCACCAGGTCAACGGCCGAGGCGCCATCCAGCGCATGTTCGCGATAACTTCCCATCTGGGTTCAACTCCTTAGCCGTTGGTTTGCTGGTTGTATCCGGTGATCGCCGAATAGAGTTCGTTGACACCTTCCAACTGCGAAGGCAGTTCCTGCATGATCTGATTGGCGGTGTTCAACTCCGCTGTCAGGCTTTTCTGCTGCGCCGATATGTAGGTCTCCTCCCTGGAGATGTCGGCATTCAGCGTGGATTCGACGCTGCTGTTGGAGTTCTGGGCCAGTTTCAGAATGCCCGTTGAGGAAGCTGATCCGGCGCTGGTCAACGTATTGGCGAAGGTCATCCCCCAACTGTTCGCGTTCTGGAAGAGGCCCTGCACGCCGCTGTAGTCGGAGTTCAGAGCCGAATCGAGCGAGGTGGCGTCCAGCGTGAGCGATCCGTCGCTGTTGACGGTGATGCCCAGGCCGGTCAGCCCGGCGATGTCCGATGAGTTGTTGTATGCCAATGTCGAGTTGGTTTTGCTGGTGGTGTCGAGCAGGCTGGAAGAGACCGTCAATTCCCCGGCCGATCCCATGGTGCCCGAAACCAGAGAGAGGCTGGATACGCCGTTGTTGGTCACTACGCTGGCGGTAACTCCGAGGTTGGCGTTGTTGATCTGGTCGCGCAAGCCGGCGAGTGTGTTGTCGGTGGAATCGAGAGTAAAGGTCTGCGCCGTGCCAGTACCCACTTGAAGGGTGACCGAGCCCTTGAGCATGTCGCCGCTGTCGGGTAGCGCTCCCAGAGTGCCGCTGGCAAACGTGGTGCTGGTATACGAAGCGCCGGTGTAGTTCACATTCGTGTCGCTGGTGGCGCCGATCGACGAGTTCACGTTCAAGGCGCCCGTTGAACCCGCGGTGCCCGAGTCCAGCGTCAGGGTGGATTGGCCGTTCGCGGTCACTACGCCGGCTGTAACCCCGATATTGGCCGAGTTGATTGCCGACGCCAGGCCGGAGATGGTATTGACCCCGCTGCCGGCGTAATTAGTGTTGGCCGCCGGCGGATCCGGCGCGTCGCCGAGGACGATCGTCTGCGCCGTCCCGGCGCCCACCTGGATGGTCATCGAGCCGGAGAGCGTGGTGTCGTTGTTGGTCGAAATGGCGTCCAGATAGCCGTTGGGATTCTGCATGTTGATGCCGCTGAGAATGTCCTGCTGCAGCAGCGAGAGAGTGGGCGATCCGAAGAGCGGTTCGACCTGCCCCGAGCTGTCTACGCTCTCCTGCGCATTCATGGCGCTGATCAGCGAGTTATAGTCGCTCACCATCGAGTTCACGGTGCTCTCGACCCCGGTGTTGTAGTTGCCGATCACCACCTGCACCTGTTCGAGGCCGCCGCCGGACAATGTGGCGCTGGGGGCCAGCAACTGAAAGGTCACGCCGGGAATGAGGTTGGCCACCGTGTTCGAGGCGCTGGTGAGAGAGACGCCGTCGACGGTCAGGTTGGCGTCTTTGGGGAGGACGCCGACGTTATAGCCCAGCGCGGTGTTCGAGTTGGTCACGTCGGCGATCGAATTCGCGCTGTATGAGATGCCTCCAGCCGCGCCTGAGGTATCCGAGACCAGGCTCAACCGAGAACCCGTGGAATCGGTCAGTACGCTGGCCGTGATGCCCACCCCGGAGGAGTTGATGGCCGAGGCCAGCCCAGCGAGCGTATTGTCGGACGAGGTCAGCGTGATGGTCTGGGGCGTCCCCGAGGCGCCCACCTGCAGCGTGATGGATCCGGAGAGCTTGTCGGATGCGTGGGTGACCTTGTCGAGATAGCCGCTGGAGGTCTGAGCCAAATTCGTCACCGTCACCGCATGAGTTCCGGCTAAAGCCGAGTTTGTGGCCGAGCTCAACTCCAGCACGTTGGTATCGGAGCTGGAGCCGGTCTTTTGCGACAGCACCCCGGTCGCCTCGGTCAATGAGCTGATGTCGTTCGACAGGTTGGAAAGCAGCGTGCCGATGCTGGAGATGGCCGTGTCCTGGCTTTCCAGCTTGGTCAACTGCGTCTTCCAGGGCGTCTCCACATTCTGCAGATTGCCCACGATCTGGGCCACGGTCGAACTCACGTCGAATCCGGCCCCACTGGTCGGAGACCCGAAACTTAGTCCTACTGTGCCCATCGCTCCTCCTTGTGAAACTCAAGCAGCCGAGGAACCAACCGGCATGGTGCCGGATTGGAGGAATCTCATTGCCTTGAAAGGCAACAGCAATGCTACCTGCGCGAAGAAGGGCGTCCGCGCGGACGCCCTTCTTCGGTTAACGGCTTTCGCCGGATCACTCCACCCCAGCGACGAAGACCTGTCGCCGGGGACCCCGGATCACTCCACCCCAGCGGCGAAGACCTGTCGCTGGGGACCAAAGATTACTGCAGCAGCTTGGTCACTTCCTGCTGCATACTGTTGGCCTGGGCCAGGGCGCTGATGCCGGTCTGGCTCAGGATTTCGTACTTGGACATGTTGGAGGTTGCCGACGCATAATCGGTAGCCTGCACCGCGTTCTGCGCCGATTGGACGTTCTCCGACTGCGTGCTGAGCACCTGGCTGACCGCGGTCAGCGTGTTGATCATCGCGCCGATGTAGCCGTCCTGCGCCGCCACGTCGCTGATGGCCTTGTTCAGATCGCCCAGGGCCGCCTGTGCATCGGTGGCGTTGGTCAGGTCGGTCTGGCTGAGGGACTGGCCGGCGGCGTCCGAGTAGCTGACGGTCGCCGTTCCGCCCGTGCCGTTGTTGTCCGCTGCGAAGCCGGCATTGGCCGATCCGCCATAACTCCAGACGGGGGCAACGGCAGTTCCGGTGTTTACGGCCGTGCTGTAATCCGTAACGCCGCCGGTGCCGGCCGAGATGCCCACCTTGTAGTATGCGGAGGCGTCAGTCGCCGGGGTGTCGTTGGTTGCGGTAAGCACTCCTGTGTCGCCCTGAGTCATGTCGACAAGCGTGGCGCCGCTGACCTTGACGCCCGCCGTGGCCGGCTGGGTCGAGGTGAGTGTCAATACGGTGCCAACTGCGTTGTTCGGGGTTGCGGTGGTGTTAAGCGTGGCCGTCACGCCCATGTTCAGGTTGTTGATTGTGGACGCCAGATTGGCGAGAGTGTTGGTCTTTGCGTTCCCGCCCGCCGTCCCCAGGGTGATTGCGACCGAGCCAATGTTGAGTGTGCCGCCGAGCGTATCGCCCGCGGCGCTGCCGGTTCCGGCGAGAGACAGGGTGCCCAGTTGGTTGGCGTACGGGGCGTTGACCGTCTCCGACAGTCCATTGGACGCGAGTGTGTTCTGCTGCACGTTTGTTGCTCCGATTGTGGGTGCGCCGGCGCCCACGCCAAAGGTCAGAGTTTTGTTGCCGTTGCTCATCGCAGCCGATATCCCCAAACCAGTATCGGCGGTGATGTAGGCCGCGAGGTTGATGAGCGTATCCGTGGTGCCGGCCTGACCCAGGGCGATGGAGTAGTTGTGGCCGCTCCCGTCCACGCCGGAGAGTGTGCCGGAGAGAGTATTGGTGGAGGCGCCGACGGTAAACGTAGAAGTGCCGCCAATGGTTGCGGGAGTGGCGGCGGTACCGATGCCGGCGCCGAGAGTTGGTGCAGAGGAGGTAGTAGCATCACCAAGGCCGGTGCCGCTGACGTTGATCGCGGTGTCGGACGAGGTGAAGGTCATTACCGTGCCGATGGCGTTGCCGGCCGCGGTTACGGCGGTATTGAGCGAGGCGGTGACCCCGTAGTTTCCATTATTGATGGTCGCCATCAGGTGGGCCATGGTGTCGGTCTTGTTGGTTCCTGTCGCCGTACCCAGTACGATTGTGGGGTTTGAGCCGATGTTGAGTGCACCGCTGAGCGAATCGGTGCTGGTTCCCCCGAGGGTAAGCGTGCCCACCGTGCCGCTGTAGGGGGTGTTGTTGATGGTCGGCGTGCCGGTTAAGGCTGTGGAAACCGATACGGCTGGGGTCATAGCCGTGGGGGCATTGGCGAGAGTGCCCGCCGTGACGGTCGGAGCGTTGGCGGCGCCGGCGGCGATTGTCGAAGCGATCGTCAAAACCGTTCCGGCAGCATTGACCGTGGCCGAGAATCCCAGCGCCGGGGTAGCAGCGGTTTGGGAGTTGATGTAAGCCGCCAAGTTGGCGAGAGTGTCCGTGGTGCCTTTGGCGCCCAGAGTGATGGCCCCGCCACCCACATCCGAACCGTTGCTGCCCAGGAGGGTGATGGTGCCGCCGGTCAGGGTGTCGGTTGCATTGCCGACCGTGATCGTGCCTGCTGTGCCTGCGGTGTTTTTGGCCAGTCCGCTGTTGACGATTGCCAGATTGGCAGTATCCGATGCCGCAGCAGCGGTCTGGTCGGTTACGTTGGTACCAGTGACTGTCGCCCCGGAGTTGGCTGAGGTGAAGACGACGTTATGGTTGGTGGAGTTGTAGGTGGCCGTGACTCCGTAATTGTCGCCATTGATGGTCGCCGCCAAGTTGGACAGGTTATCGGTGGAGTTGGCGGTGCCCAGCGTAATGGCGTGGCTGGCGCCGTCGGAGCCGACAACAGTCAGTGTGCCGCCGAGAAGGTCGTTGTTGCCTGCGGTGGTCAATGTGCCTATCTCGCCGGTGCCGTTGGTCCCTGTGCCTACGCCGACCGCCGAGATCTCGATGCCGGTGCTGTTGGCGCCGCCGCCAGTGGCATTCGCCGCTGTTGCCGCGGCAACAGCGGCGGTTCCAGCCTGCCCCGCTGTGGTGAACGCGGCGGTCAATCCGAGTCCGGCATTGTTGATGGCGCTGATCAGGCCGTTCACGGTATTGCCATAGGTGGTGCCCGCGCCGACGCTGATATTGGCCGTCGCGCTGACCGCCGAGCCGCCCGCGCCCTGCGTCATGTAGCCGACCTGGATGGTGGTTGTGGCCGTGGAGGCGCCCAGGCTGTCGGTGACCGAGGCATTGATGCCGCCATTGGACAGGTTGATGAATACGTTGTTGGAGCCGCCGCTGTAGGACATGGTGCCGCTAGTGTCGCCGAGGTTGGCCGAAGAGAGCGTGCGGATGTTCAGCGCATCGACGGAGGAACCCTGCGTCGAGGAGTCGCCGGTGTAGATGTTGGTCTGCGAGTTGAAGACCTGCTCCTGGTTATAGGTGGTGGTGGTGCCGATGTTCGAGACTTCCGAGAGGATCGACTGGTACTCCTGGTTTGCCGCCAGGTCCTGGGTCGAGTTGAGGGTGCCGTTCGAGGCTTCAGTAGCCAGCGTAACGGCCCGGTTGAGCAGGCTTGTCACTTGCGAGAGGGCGCCATCGGCAACCTGCAACAGGCCCACGCCTTCGGTGGCGTTGGTCTGCGATTGCTTCAGGGCTTGCTGGTTGGCCTGCAAGCCGTTGACCAGCGAAAGGCCTGCCGCATCGTCTGCGCCGGAGTTGATCTTCGAACCGGAAGACAACTGCTGCAGGACGGTCGACAAGCTGTTGTTGGTGTTATTCAGGTTGTTCTCTGCATACACCGCGGATAGATTGTTCAAGACACCCAGGGACATGGGTTACTCCTTGTAGGTGCGTGGATTTGCGGCCCTGCCCCTGGAGTGCTCCCATTCTTTTGCAACCGTGGGCTGCTACTTCCGGTTCGGGCGCCGCCGCATCTTGCCCCTATTTCGGCGCAGGTGTCATGGACTTTATCCAACCGCCTTTTGTGTCCAGCCGGGGACACTTTTCTAACATCCGAGCATTTTGCAAAATTCCATAGAAATTGCGAGAAGCGTCAGGGCACGACTTCAGTCGAGCCGGAAGATCCATAAAATGATGTTGGACTTTAGTCTCTGTGTCTTTAATTCTTCAGCTATTTGCAAGTCTGCAGCGGCTAAAGCCGAAATCAAAATGGGGCCATTGGCGGCACGACTGAAGTCGTGCCCTGACACATTTCGCAGCCTGAAAGTAATTTTGCAAGTGGCTCATTTGTTGTAGTTTTTTATCCTTTTCTTCCCTGAGCCGATAAGGTCACCGGAGGAGCTTTACGGCGATGATCGAAGTTACCCGGCTCAACGGCACTCCCATCGTGCTCAACAGCGATTTGATCAAGACCGCCGAGGCCTCGCCCGATACCATGCTCACGCTCATCAACGGAGAAAAACTGATTGTGCGCGAGTCCTGCGACGAGGTGACGGCGCGGGTGCTCGAATACCGGTCGCGGCTGCTGGCTGCCGTAGCCCGGCGCATGCCCTCTGCCGGAGATTTGCAGCGCGTAGTCTCCATCGCCAGCCTCGATCTCTCCGGCCAGCTTCGGGCGGCTGCCAGGCGGAGCGATCCGGAACCCTGTCCCTGAAGAATGAACCCTGGGCTTAGCGCCCAGCTTCATAACATGTTTTGCGTAAGGAAGGCGATTCATGGACAAGGCGAGTATTGGCGGAGTCTTGCTGGCTATCGCCGGTATTGTGGCGGGGTTGATGCTTGATGGCGGCAATCTGGGCCAGATCCTGCAGCCGACCGCGGCCCTGATCGTCTTTGGAGGCACCCTCGGCGCGGTACTTCTCCAGTTTCCGCTCACCACCGTCCTGGCCGCATTCCGCAGCCTGGGGCACGTCTTTGCCGCGCCGCGCCGTGAGAACGACGAACTCATCCGCCTGCTCATGTCCTTCGCCAACAAGGCGCGCCGCCAGGGCGTCGTCAGCCTCGACGCCGACCTCCAGGCCATTCACGATCCCTTCCTCAAGCGCTCCCTGATGCTGGCTGTGGACGGCACCGAGCCCACCGATCTGCGCAAGATCATGCGGGTCAGCCTGGACTCCACCATCGAGCACGAAGAGCGGCTGCCCATGGTCTTCGAGTCGGCCGGCGGCTTCTCGCCCACCATCGGCATTCTGGGCGCGGTGCTGGGGCTCATTCAGGTGATGCAGCACCTGGACGACATGCACGCCGTCGGCCGCGGCATCGCCGTGGCCTTTGTCGCCACCATCTACGGGGTGGGCATCGCCAATCTCTTCTTCCTGCCCTTCGCCGGCAAGATGCGCATCCGCATCCACGACGGGCAGCGGCGCCGCGAGATGATGCTCGAGGGCGTAATCTCCATCCTTGAAGGCATGAATCCCCGCATGCTCGAGGTCAAGCTGGCCGGCTTCCTCGAAGACACCAACGATTCGAAGAAGGAGCGCGCGGCATGAGCGGCCACTCCAAAAAGGACCATATGAACCGCGACCGCTGGCTGGTCTCCTACGCCGACTTCATCACCCTTCTCTTCGCTTTTTTTGTCGTCCTTTACGCCTCGTCGCAGGCAGACAAGAAGAAACAGGCCATGGTCTCGGAGTCCATCGA